>Ga0210385_10000041_pt1 | contig 188253 bp, 166 predicted proteins | sample IncBWH26OmetaG_FD_160107 | JGI IMG/M metagenome (GOLD analysis project Ga0210385, IMG submission 160107) | Forest soil microbial communities from Barre Woods Harvard Forest LTER site, Petersham, Massachusetts, United States - Inc-BW-H-26-O ...
GTATGGATCACCGTATGGTTCAAAGCATGTAGTGCAGGTTCTGCAACACCTTATACTCACGGTACCTTAAATCCATTGTTATCATCGCACACCATACCAGCATCTTTACAGGCAATGGCATCGGTAAATGCCAATGGTACTGCAAACAGCTATGCAGGCTTTATAACCGAGAGTGTTCCGATGTCGACTCTAGGAGCGAACCTGGATTTTAATGACGGAATAATGTTAAGTCCAACCGCATCAGGTGTAGGAAATGTATCAACATGCACAGTTACCTTGAACATAAACAACCTTCCATCGAATGCAACATCTATAACAACGGAAGTATTTGGTTTGGAAATGGTATATGTACCGGAAGGTTCAACCACATCTTTAATGGTAGGCGATGGAAACGGGGCATCAGCAAATGCATCGCCATACAGTTTTGTAAACTCATCTACTTATTCAGCAACGCCAACAGCCATGCAGCTGGGTACAGCAAATGAAACGGGAACAACAACCTTTTATATAAATAATGCTCCCGGTACATCAGTACAGCAGGTAAATTCTGTGCCGGCAGCGTTCCCAAAAGGTGTGTATGGTTTTTACACCATGAAATATGAAATTACGGAAGATGCCTATGCAGCGTTCTTAAATATGTTGGGTTCTGTTCAACAGGCACAAAGAGCTCCTGGAAACGTGGGAACTAACAGAAACCAGTTGCAGCCTGCAACCGCACCATTTACTACAACGGCTGCCAGCCGTGCCCAAAACTTTTTAGCATGGGGCGATGTAGCCGCATTTTTACAGTGGGATTGTCTGAGGCCTATTACCGAATTGGAATGGGAAAAGGCTTGCCGTGGACCGGGTACAGTTACCGTTCCTGCAGCTTATGCATGGGGATCGGTAGTTATATCGCAGGCAACTACATTTAATGCCCCTGCTGTTGAAAATGGAACAGAAACATTTTCATCAGGTACAGCAGTATATGGTAACACAGCATTTACAAACGGTTCGGGCGGAACAGGCCCTGCACGTGTTGGTATTTTTTGCACAGCAACCTCAACCCAGGCAACAGCCGGATGTACGTATTTTGGTATTCCTGACATGTCGGGTAATGTTGCAGAATGGGTAGTAGCCTTATCAAGCACTGTAGCTACACCGGGTTCAGGTGTCGGAAATATATTTACCCGCCAATGGGGTAATGGAACCTTGACTGCCGGTGGCGATCCAAATATGTCTACCTGGCCAAGCCCTACCGGTTCTATTACTAATGCTGCTTTCCCTGCCGGAATTGCAAATATGGTTGGTGTAAAGGGTGGGTCATGGAATAATGCCGTGGCGCAGTTACAGATATCTGACAGGACATGGATTATTGCATTAGCTAACTGGGCAAATATTGATCAGACGAGATCATCGGTTGCCGGTGGCAGAGGCGGCAGATAATTTTATTTGTTTTTTCGGCTCTGCAGTGTTGGAAAATAATAGAGAATAATGAATACACATGGTTACGAGGATCACATATTTTACTCTTTTCTTGTGCGTATTTATTTGTTCGCCTGTCTTTTCCCAGATTGATATTTTTGTAGGTGGCTCCGGCGATGGTACAGCAGTATCAACTACTGCCGCATGCCCCGCACCACCCAATATTTATATAGGTGGTTCAAGTGATGGTTTTGCGTTGAACAGCGTAGCGTGTTCTTCACCTAACATTTTTCTGGGTGGTTCCGGTGATGGGTTTGCTTTAAATAGTATTTCTGAATGCGCTCCTATAAATATATGTTTGGGTGGCTCCGGTGATGGTTTCGGTAATGGAACCATAAGTGCCTGCACAACCTTAAATATATGCCTCGGTGGTTCCGGTGATGGTTTTGGTAATAATATTGTTGCTTGCGCTAACTCAATTTTTATGGGTGGACTTGAAGATGAAAATACAGTAGCGACATTAAATTCATGTTCTACAAACACAGCTATTTACAATGGCGGTTCAGGCGATGGTTTCTCTCTTAGTATAATTACCTGTGCACCTGTTAGTAATATTTTCGCAGGTGGTTCGGGTGATGGATATGCAACGGGCGCTATGCTTTCATGCCCATCGCCGCCCAATATAAGTCTGGGTGGTTCGGGTGATGGATACGCAACAGGCGCAAACCTTTCCTGCCCTTCAGTTCCGGATATATTTGCCGGTGGTTCCGGTGATGGTTTTGCAGTAGATAGTTTACGTAGTTGTACTACATTGCCAAATATAAGCTTAGGTGGCTCTGGCGATGGTTTCTATAGCTCCATAGCTGCTTGCCCCGTTGCTCCTAATTTTTTTGTAGGCGGCTCCGGTGATGGTTTTGCCGTAGATAGCTTGCATGTTTGCACTCCTCCTCCTAATATATGTTTAGGTGGTTCGGGCGATGGCTACGCTGCCAGTTTAATAACATGTGCTGCTACACCTAACATCAGCATAGGTGGCTCTGGCGATGGCTTTGCAAATAACATTATTGCTTGTGCTGTTGCAATAGATATTTTCAGTGGTGGTTCAGGTGATGGCTACGCTGCCAGTTTAATAGCATGCGCTGCTACACCTAATATAAGCGTGGGTGGTTCGGGCGATGGTTTTGCCAATAATATTATATCATGTCCGGTAGTGGCCTCCATTTTCATGGGTGGTTCAGGCGATGGTTTTGCCAATAGTATAGTGGCTTGTGCCAATAGCATATTTATTGGTGGTTTGGAGGATGAGAACACGGTAGGTACACTCAACTCCTGCTCAAATAATACAGCAATTTATAATGGCGGCCCGGGCGATGGTTTTTCATTAGCAAGCCTTGCATGTACTGCTATTACATCTTTTGCTACGGGTGGTTCAGGCGATGGCTTTTCATTGGCGACTCTTGCATGTACTGCCATTAATTCGTTTGCAACAGGTGGTTCAGGCGATGGTTTTTCTTCTTCTTTACTCGCATCGTGCACTACACCCCCTAATATGAATATAGGCGGTTCAGGTGATGGCTTTGCTTACAATGCACTTGTTTCTTGCCCTCCTCCGGCAGCTACTAATGTTGATCTGGGTGGCTCTGGTGATGGGTATGCCTCTTCAATGCTTGCTTCCTGCCCTCCGCCTGCGACTACAAATATTTCTAAAGGAGGCGGATGGGATGGCTACAGCTCAAACCTGACAACTTGCCCGGGGGTTACTCCACTTCCTATTGAGTTGCTTTCGTTCACTGCAATTCTGCATTACACCGATAGCTATCCTTCTGTATTATGTTCATGGAGCACAGCCAGTGAGTTTAATAACAGGTATTTTACTGTTGATAAAACACTGGATGGAACAAATTTTAAAACAGTAGGAGTTGTTCAGGGAGCCGGTACTTCAACCACTACCAACTATTATTCATTGGTTGATGCGAATCCATATAGTGGCCTGTCGTATTACCAGTTGAGACAAACAGATTTTGACGGTACGGTTACAATGTATAATCTTGTACCTATTAATGTAATAACCTCGGGTAATATTGCATTCAATATTTATCCTAATCCAAGCAATGGTAATTTTATTATTCAGATCAGTGATTATACGAACAAGCAATTTTCAGGAATGCAGGTAGAAGTATATGACCTGCTGGGAAAAGTGATATATACTACGGAACTTAATTCATTACGGACTGAAGTTAGCCTTTCATATTTGCCGAAAGGAATGTATTTTGTAAGACTGTTGAACCAAAACGCCCAGGTTGGGGTTAAGAAAATAATTATTGAATAATGTTAATGCCGCAAGCAGAATGAGAAAAAATAAATTGCATGTACAATTAACCAGATCGCATAAACTTTTACTGATTGCCGCGATGGTTTTATTTATGATACCCGTTTCTTCAGAAGCGAACAACCTTATTATTGGTTCGCCGGTTGTAACGCAAAATGCAACCACGGGGGGAACAGTAAAGTTTACTATTTCGTGGAACAATGCATGGAACGTATCATCTGTAAGTGCCCCGTTTAATTGGGATGCGGTATGGATAACCGTATGGTTCAAGCCCTGCAGTGCAACAGCAGCAACCGCATATACCCACGGTACATTAAGCTCTACACTCGCATCGCACACTATACCTGCATCTTTACAAGCAATGGCTTCGGTGAATGCCAATGGCACTGCAAACAGTTATGCCGGCTTTATAACTGAAAGCGTACCCATGTCTACACTGGGCGCTAACTTAGATTTTACTGATGGAATAATGTTAAGCCCTACGGCATCGGGTGTTGCAAATCTTACTACTTGTACAGTTACACTTAGTATTTCAAACCTTCCTGCAAATACTATTCCAATAACAACAGAAGTATTTGGGCTTGAAATGGTATATGTGCCGGAAGGATCAACAACAAGCTTAATGGTTGGCGATGGTACAGGTACAGGTGCAGCTGCTTCAAATAGTTTTGTGAGCTCAGGTGTTTATTCAGCAACACCAACTGCCCTGCAACTAGGTACAGCAAACGAAACAGCAACATCTACTTTTTATATAACAAATGAACCGGCGGCAGGTAATGTGCAAACCATAAATAATGTTCCGGCAGCATTTCCAAAAGGTATTTATGGTTTTTATACCATGAAGCATGAAATTACGGAGGGTAATTATGCAACCTTTTTAAATATGCTTGGAACAGCACAACAAACTACAAGGCTTCTTGGTGCACTTGCCAACAGAAATCAGCTTACTCAGGTGGCTGCACCCTTTTCAACTACAAGGCCATGGAGGGCACAGAATTGGTTGAGCTGGGGAGATATTTCAGCATTCCTGGCATGGGATTGCCTCAGGCCGGTCACTGAACTGGAATATGAAAAAGCATGCCGTGGACCAGGTACCACCACTGTTTTATTAGGATACCCGTGGGGTAGTACCACAATTACCCAGGCTACAACATTTGCCGCACCGGCAGTTGAGAACGGAAGTGAAGTTGTTTTAGTTGGCTCACCTTCAGGCGACTGCGTATACGGAAATACAGCATGGACCAATGGTGATGCGGGCCTTGGTCCTGCACGGACAGGAATGTTCGCACAGGCCAATACATCGCAAACCGATGCAGGCGCTTCTTATTTCGGGGTGCTTGATCTGGCAGGTAATGTACAGGAATGGGTTGTCGCTGTAAGTTCTACAAACGTTAACCCGGGTAGCGGTGCAAATAATATTTTTACCCGCCAGTGGGGTAACGGCACATTGAATGCAAGTGGCGATCAGTCTAATGCTTCATTTACGAGTGGTGCTTCAACATGGCCTGCCCCGAATTTGGCTATGACCGCAACCAGTGTCACAAATTTAGTGGGATGCAAGGGTGGTTCATGGTTAAGCCCGGTGGGTCCGCCATGTGTGCAATGTGAGGTTTCAGACAGGAGCCAGATATATACGTTTGGTGCTGTGGCAAATGAAGATGTTGCAGGCGCAAGGGCAAATATAAATGGTGGCAGGGGCGGGCGATAATCCCGACCTATGCCAACAAAATTGCATTTTGGCGACGTATTAAAGTAATTTGTCACGCCTTGCTAAATAATTGACTTTTTTAGCCTAAAAAGTGGTATAATTGCAATCCTTTTTATACCCAATGCTCAAGGAGGAAACATACGAATTAAATGAACGATCAACCATCTCAGGTAAAATATCTGATTATGTGACGTTTAGTAAGTTCCGGCTGACAGCACTGGTTGTTTTTTCATCTGGCATTGGCTATCTGATAGCTCCTCATTCTTCAACCGACTGGTCTAAATTCTGGTGGTTCATCCTTGGTGGCTTTCTTGTTACAGCTTCGTCTGGCGGGTTTAACCAAATAATTGAACGCGATATTGATAAGCTGATGAACAGAACGGCCAACAGACCATTACCTCAAAGCCGCATGAGTCTTACAGAGGCATATATTGCAGCTTTTGTAATGGGTATAGCTGGCATAACCCTTTTGTGGATAAAGACAAATCCGTTATGCGCTGTACTTTCAGCAGTTTCCCTGTTATTATATGTACTTGTATATACACCAATGAAACCTAAAACTGCATGGGCTGTTTTTGTAGGTGCTATACCCGGTGCCATGTCGCCCATGTTAGGTTATATTGCAGCAGGTAATGGCAGTAGTATTGAATTTAATGCATGGTTACTTTTTGCCATTCAGTTCATATGGCAATTCCCGCACTTTTGGGCTATTGCCTGGGTAGTTGATGATGATTATAAGAAAGCAGGTATTCATTTATTACCATCAAAGGGTGGGCGCGATAAGAGTAGTGCTATACAAATATTAGTCTATACTTTCTTTTTAGTTCCGGTAGGAATGATGCCCGGCTTTTTCGCCATGATAGGCACCATATCAGGCATAGTAATTATTACCTGTGGCATGGCTTTTGCTTACCAGGCATACAAATTATATAGAGATTGTACAGTTAAGGCAGCCAAACGCTTAATGTTTGGTTCATTCATATATTTGCCTGTAGTTCAGTTAGCTATTCTATTCGGTAAAAATTAATACACATGGAAGCAAACGTTATTCAGCAAACCAGCGACACCTCACGTGAAATACGTGAAAGATCGCCTAAAATGTTGTTATGGATAGGAATGGTAAGCATTGGTATGATGTTTGCCGGACTTACCAGCGGTTATTTAGTTCGCCGTGGTTCAGGTACATGGATCCCTTTCCAAATTCCTTTTCCTTTCTTTATCAGCACCGCAATTATTCTTGTAAGCAGCATAACCATGAACATGGCTTTACGTGCTGCCAAAAAAGGAGCATCTTCAAATATCAGCAATTACCTGCTTTTTACCTGGATATTAGGCCTTGCATTTGGTATTTTCCAGTTCATTGGCTTTAGAGCTATGGTTAACCAGGGCATATTCCTGGTAGGTACCAATAGTAATGCTTCGGGTTCTTACTTATACATATTAGCCTTATTGCATATTGGGCACCTGGTTGGTGGTTTAGTGGCTGTGGGCATAGCTTATGTTAAATCATTACGTCATAAATATTCAGCTGAAAACTTCCTTGGGGTTAAGTTATGTTCAACATATTGGCATTTCCTTGACGCCCTGTGGGTATACCTGTTTATTTTTATGCTCCTTAATCGGTGAGAAAAAAAACAGGCGTAATAGGTTAAACGAAAGCTAAACTTTTTAATTTTGTGCGCCGAAGGCTAAACTAAAATCTATATATGTCAAATCAAGCTGCAATATCATTACGCAAAGACTGGGACGGTGGAACGTCTCCCTTTGGAGTGAGCTATGGTAAGTTATTCATGTGGTTCTTCCTTGTGTCAGATGCTCTTACATTCTCTAGTTTACTGTGTGCATATGGTTTTATGCGCCACAAATTTGCAGGCGATTGGGCCCATCCGAACGATGTGTTCACCCACTTCCCGTTCATGGAAGGTAAAAACCTGCCTTTAGCCTATGTAGGTTTCATGACATTCGATCTTATTATGAGTTCTGTAACTATGGTATTAGCCGTTGAAGCTGGTCACAGGTTAAAGAAAAAAGCAGTTGCTATATGGTTATTCCTTACCATCATCGGCGGATTTATTTTCGTAGGTTCTCAGTGCTGGGAGTGGTATCACTTCATCACTGGCGAAGAATCTCACCAGGTTTTCCGTGACTATTGGATGAATGGCAAGCATATTATTGATCCGCACTTCCAGGGAGCTAATCTTGTAGTGAATGCGTACACGCAATTACCAACGTTTGGCGACTTCTTCTTCTGCATTACAGGTTTCCACGGTTTCCACGTATTCAGTGGTGTAATTATCAATATCGTTATGCTTATCATGGTTCTTAATGGTGTTATGGCTAAGCGCGGACATTATGAAATGATTGAGAAAGCGGGTTTATACTGGCACTTTGTGGATTTAGTATGGGTGTTTGTATTTACATTCTTCTATTTACTGTAATCGAATAACAATACTTTAAAATATACAGCGTATGGATTTTTTCGAAGAATATAAAGGTTACCCGAATTACGAGAAGGCAGCAATACATGACGAAGCGCATGGTAAGGTTGTACGTAAGAAATTGTGGATGGTATTCTGGATAATGCTCAGTATTACTATAGTTGAACTTATTATTGGTGCTAAGGTTACCATGGGTGAGATCAATAAAGAATACGTATTTATATTCCTTACCGTAGTAAAGGCATTCTTTATTGTGTGGATATTTATGCACCTTGGCGATGAAAAGAGAGCAATGAAATATGCCTTGATAGCACCATATGCCTTGTTCATTTTCTATCTTGCATTTATGTGCATTACCGAAGGCGCTTATTCATTGGTAGTAAGGGACGCCCTTATTCCAATGGTGTTACACTAGTCCCTTGAAAAAGGCGATCACATTACTATTCATATTAGTATTTCCATCGGCTATTTACATTTACCTGGTTGCAGGTAAAGAGAAATCATTCATCAGGCTTGCATATTACGGTCCTAAAAAAGTGTTGCATTTAAATGTAAACGGTAAGGCCAAAACCGACACTGCTTTTTACCAGGTACCTGACTTTAATTTTTACGATCAGTCAGGAAATAATATAGATTCAAGATTTGTTAAGGGGAAAATTTGGGTGGCCTGTTTTGTACATATTCACGATGCCCAGAGATCGGCCCCGATGGCGGTATTGATGAATAGAGTTGAAGAAAGAACTGACTTGGATTCAGCATTAAAGTTGGTAACATTTACATTAGATTCAGAAAGTATAAAAAGCATGCAGGATTATGCGCAGAGCATACATGCCGGTAAAAAGAGAACTTTTTTGAGTGGTAATCCTTCAGCCCTGAACCAATTGGCAATAGAGGGGTTTTATAAGCCTATTGATTCATCGTACGCAAATGGGTATAATCATTTTTTCCTGATAGATAAAGAGGGACACATAAGAGGAATATATAATGGTTTTAAAGTGAAAGAGGTGGATCAGCTTATTGATGAAATAAGCATATTGGAAGCTGCCTATTTTGTGCAGAAAGAAGTAGAAGATGAGAAAGCAGGAAAGGGGCAGGACCACGATGCAATATAATTGTAATTTCGCGCTATGACAGATAAATTAGTTTTCCGGATAATTATTGGTGTAACACTAGCCGTATTGGCAATTGTTTTAGCGCTCCACTTAATGCCAAAACCCGATACAGTGCCTGATATTATAAAGCACTGCCCTTTGCTGAATGCTATACTCAATGGTACCTGCACGGTGTTGCTTATATCTTCTTATTTTGCTATCCGTAATAAAAAAGTAAAACTACACCGTACACTTAACCTCACTGCATTTACATTGTCTGCTTTGTTCATTCTTAGCTATGTTGCCTACCATGCATTTGGCAAAGAAACCCTGTTTCCTAAGGATAATCCATTAAGGCCGGTTTACCTGTTCATTCTTACTTCTCATATAATACTGGCAGGCGTTGTATTGCCCTTGGTTCTGCTTACCTTTTACCGTGGACTTAGCAATGATGTGATCAAGCACCGTAAAATAGCAAGGTGGGCTATGCCAATGTGGCTATATGTAACTATTACCGGTGTAGTGGTCTACTTAATGATATCTCCTTATTATCCTTTCTAAGTAAAATTTAGGGGCGACTTCGGCTCCCTGCTTGCCTGTATTTCCTAAACTCGAATCATTTGCAGCTAACCCGCGCCCACCTTTTGCCTATTTCAAAAACTAAGTACGTCAAACAATGCGCAGCACTGCGTTAGGGATTGTAGTGAAAACCCCGCAAGCGTAGTGCGGAGTTGTAACGTAAAGCCCGACCCGAAGGGGGACGCCCAAATAATATTGAAAGTTTTGTATATTTGTCTTATGAAAAACATCAAAAGAATACTTTTCTCTTTTGTAATTGTGTTACTACCATTATGGTCAGCGGCACAATGTTCTGTTTGTACTGCAGGTGTTGCATCTAATGCAAACTCAAGCGGTGGCATTGGAAAGACCATTAATTCAGGTATTATATACCTTCTTACCATCACTTATCTTGTATTTGCAGCAGCAGCTATTTATTTTCTTCGCGATCATATTAAGTATTACTACCGCGTTGCTGCCCAAAGGTGGCGAATGTTCAGAGCTTCTCTCTAAACTGCTTACACAGGGAGGGGCAATAATCTCTTATTTCTTTAAAAGAAGCTATAGTAAGCACCGTTGGGCTTAGCCCATGATAATTAACTATTTTTGTAAACTTTTATATCCAATAAAAAAGATATGGCACGAATACTGACAGGCATACAGAGTACAGGTATTCCGCACCTTGGTAATATTCTGGGGGCAATTAAGCCGGCTATTGAAATGTCGAACGATACTAAGAACGATTCATTTCTGTTTATAGCTGACATGCATTCACTTACTACAGTGACGGATGCCAATGTATTACGGGAAAATACATACGCGGTTGCTGCGGCATGGTTAGCTTGTGGTTTGAATACGGATAAAACGGTTTTCTACCGCCAGTCCGATATACCTGAAGTTACGGAACTTACATGGTATCTGAATTGCTTTGCCCCTTACCCGATGTTAGCTAACGCAACCTCGTTCAAGGATAAACTCGATCGTTTAGCAGAGGTAAACGCAGGGGTATTTATTTACCCTGTACTGATGGCTGCAGACATTATTCTATACGATGCAAATTATGTGCCGGTAGGAAAAGATCAGTTGCAACATCTTGAAATGACCCGTGATATTGCAGGTGCAGTTAACCGCCGTTGTGGTGAAGTATTTGTGATTCCTGAGCCCAAGATAAATGAAGAGGTGATGATAATTCCCGGTACTGATGGGCAGAAAATGAGCAAGTCCTATAACAATACCATCAACATTTTCCTGCCTGAAAAGGATCTGAGAAAAACGGTGATGAAAATTGTGACCGATGCTAAAACAATTGAGGAACCTAAGAATCCGGATACCTGTAATGTGTTTAAGCTATATAGTTTAGTTGCTGACAAAACCAGGATAGAGGAAATGCGGCAGAATTACCTTCGCGGTGGAATGGGCTATGGACAAGCCAAAGAAGCCTTGTTCCTTACTATAATGGAGAAATATGGAAAAGAAAGAGAATTGTATAACCATTACATGGGCGATAAGAATGAATTGGACAAACAATTAAAGGTTGGTGCAGATAAGGCAAGAGTTATTGCACATGCCACACTCAAGCGTGTTAGGAAAGCGTTGGGGTATAACTAAAATTGATTGACGAAAATGACTGATATAGAAAAAGAATTAGAAAAACGGATACTTGTGATAGATGGTGCCATGGGTACCATGATTCAGCGCTATAAGCCAACTGAAGAAGACTATCGCGGAGAACGTTTTAAAGACTATAAGCAATCTGTAAAAGGTAATAATGATCTGTTCTCTATCACCAAACCAAAAATGATAGAGGAAATTCATACCCAATACCTGGAAGCAGGTGCCGACATTATTGAGACCAATACATTTAATGCGAACCCGCTTTCACTGGCCGATTACCAGATGCAGGACCTGACCTATGAACTGAACCTGGAATCGGCAAAGATTGCCAGACGCGCAGTTGAAGCTTATGTAAAGAAGCATCCGGGCAAACCTAAATATGTTGCAGGTGCTATTGGCCCCACGAACCGGACTACTTCATTATCGCCAGACGTAAATGACCCTGCTTACAGGGCGGTTACATTTGATGATGTTGTAAATGCATATACCGAGCAGATAAGAGGCTTGATGGATGGTGGAGTGGACCTGTTACTGGTTGAAACTATTTTCGATAGCCTAAATGCAAAGGCTGCTTTATTCGCAATTGAAACATATTACGAAAAAGTTGGTAAGCGTTTGCCCATAATGGTTTCAGTTACTATAACCGATGCCAGCGGCAGAACATTATCGGGCCAGACGGTAGAAGCATTTTTGACTTCAGTGCGACATGAGAACCTGTTAAGTATTGGTTTGAACTGTGCACTGGGTGCAAAAGAAATGAGGCCATACCTTGAAGAAATGGCAAAAAAGGCACCATACTATGTAAGCGCATACCCCAATGCAGGCCTGCCTAACCAGTTTGGTGAATATGATGAAACGCCGGAAACCATGTGCGGTTTCATTGGTGATTTTATTGCCAATGATTTTTTAAATATTGTTGGCGGCTGTTGTGGTACTACGCCTGATCACATAAGAGCTATTGCACATGCCGCATCAAAAGCTACTCCGCGCAAAAAGCCTGAGGCTGATACACTCTTTCACCTAAGCGGATTGGAAGCTGTTACACTTTTTCCGGGAAGCAATTTCATGAATATTGGTGAGCGTACCAATATTACAGGCTCTAAAAAGTTTTCGCGTTTTGTTACTTCAGGTGATTTTGAAGGAGCATTGACCATTGCTAAAGACCAGGTAGAAGGCGGTGCACAGGTAATAGATATAAATATGGATGAGGCCATGATAGATTCAAAAGCCGTCATGGTGCGTTATTTAAATCTTGTTGCTTCTGAGCCTGATATTGCCCGTTTACCTATAATGGTCGATTCATCGAAATGGGAAGTTATTGAAGCAGGGTTGAAATGTCTTCAGGGGAAAGGTATTGTGAACTCTATCAGTTTAAAAGAAGGCGAGGAGAAATTTAAGGAGCAAGCACGCAAGATCAAGAAATATGGTGCTGCTACAGTTGTGATGGCGTTTGATGAAAAAGGCCAGGCCGATACATTGGAGCGTAGGATTGAAATATGTAAACGTGCCTACGATATATTAACCAGGGAAGTTCATTTCCCTCCGCAGGATATTATTTTCGATCCGAATATATTCCCGGTTGCAACGGGTATGGAGGAGCATAAACGCAATGCGCTTGATTTTTTTGAATCAACAGCGTGGATAAAGAAAAACCTTCCCTTTGCGAAAGTAAGTGGTGGTGTAAGTAATGTTTCTTTTTCTTTCCGTGGTAACGATACGGTAAGAGAAGCAATTCACTCTGCATTTTTATATCATGCCATTAAAGCGGGTATGGATATGGGTATTGTGAACCCGGGCATGTTGCAGATATATGATGAGATACCAAAGGATCTGTTGATTTTGGTAGAAGACGTGTTGCTTAACCGTAAGGAAGATGCAACTGAAAAATTGCTGAACTATGCAGAGACTGTAAAATCTGCAGGAAAGAAAGTTGAGGCAGAAGAAGAGTGGAGAAAATTGCCGGTTGAAGAACGCCTTTCACATGCTTTGGTAAAGGGGCTAACAGAACATATCGAAGAAGATACGGAAGAGATACGCAAAAAACTTCCTCGTTCACTTGATGTGATAGAGGGTCCGTTAATGACAGGAATGGGCATTGTAGGTGACTTGTTTGGCTCAGGTAAAATGTTTTTGCCACAGGTAGTGAAGAGTGCACGTGTAATGAAAAAAGCCGTTGCATACCTCACACCATTCATGGAAGCAGAGAAACAAAAAGGTGAAGCAAAGAATGCGGGGAAAATATTATTAGCTACGGTTAAAGGCGATGTGCATGATATTGGTAAGAACATAGTAGGTGTTGTTCTTGCATGTAACAATTACCAGATCATTGATCTTGGTGTAATGGTATCGTGTGAAAAGATATTGGAAACTGCTGCGAAGGAGAAGGTTGATGTTATTGGTGTGAGTGGACTTATAACTCCTTCATTGGATGAAATGGTTCATATTGCTAAAGAGATGAAGCGGTTGAAATTCAACATACCTTTATTAATAGGCGGCGCAACAACTTCTAAAATACATACGGCGGTAAAAATATCGCAGGAGTATGATCATGTTGCAGTGCATGTGAATGATGCCTCGCGCGCGGTGAATGTAGTTAGCAGTTTATTATCAAGTGAAAAGAAAGAGTATACGAATAAGATAGATGCAGAATACGAAAGCCTCCGTAAGCAACATTTAAATAAGCAGGCACAGGATAAATTCATTTCTATTGCTGATGCGCGTGCCAATAAATTTAAAGCAGATTGGAGTGTGGCGAAAATTGTGAAGCCATCGATCATCGGTAATAAAGCATTCTCAGATTATCCATTGGAAGAGATAGCCAAATATATTGACTGGACCCCTTTCTTCCATGCATGGGAAATGAAAGGAAGTTACCCGAAAATATTCAATGATCCTGAACGTGGTGCTGAAGCTAAAAAGCTTTTTGATGATGCGCAGGTTATGTTAGCTAAGATTGTAAAAGAAAAATGGCTGACGGCAAAAGCTGTTGTGGGATTCTATCCTGCCAATACAGTAGGAGATGATGACATAGAGCTATATACTGATGATACCCGCAAACAGGTAAAGACGGTATTCCATAGTTTACGTCAGCAGACAAAGAAAGCTGAGGGGCAAAAGAATGTTGCCTTAGCTGATTTTATTGCTCCTAAAGAAAGCGGTAAAGCTGACTATATAGGAGGCTTTGCAGTTACGGCGGGTATTGGTATTGAAAAGTGGATAGAGAAATTCGAGAAAGAGCATGATGATTACAGCAGTATAATGATAAAGGCCCTGGCAGATAGATTAGCTGAAGCATTTGCCGAACTCATGCACCAGAAGGTAAGAAAAGAAATATGGGCCTATGTGCCGGATGAGAAACTGAGCAACGAAGAACTGATAAAAGAAACATATCAGGGAATACGCCCTGCACCCGGATATCCTGCTTCACCTGATCATACCGAGAAGCTTTTGCATTTTGCTTTGTTTGATGTAGAAAAGAATGCCGGAATAAAACTTACGGATAGCATGGCTATGTACCCGACTGCGGCGGTAAGTGGTTTATATTTCTCTCACCCTGAATCGCATTACTTTGCCTTAGGCAAAATAAATAAAGAGCAGGTAGAAGACTATGCGCACCGTAAAGGCATGAGCCTTGAAGAAGCCGAAAAATGGCTGAGACCTAATCTGAATTATTTTTAGTAGTAAACCATAATCAGACTATTTGATACTTAATATTCTCTTAACATTCAGGTGTGTTATTGAACGTATTTTCGTTCTCTTTAAATACACATTAAAACCCTGAATAATGAGAACAAAATTACTTGTAGCAGCAATTGTATTAGGCTTAACTTTTGGTGCAAAGGCATCTTACCCAAGTGTTTCTTTATGGAACATACAATACAGTACAGTTGATTCTTGCGGAGCTTTACCTAATTCACCATATGCGGGCCAATATGTTGTTACAGGTGGTATTGTAACTGCTTTATATGGATACGGTTATTACGTGCAGACCAGCTACGCGAATAAGTGGGCTGCTATAAATGTATACGATAAGTACCATTCACCTGCTGTTGGAGATAGTATTGTTATGACGGCTCAGGTAATTGAATATTATAATGAAACCGAACTGGATTCAGTGAAGAGCTTAACTATTGTGAGCACCGGTAACCAGGCAAGAACTCCTGCTACGGTGGTTGCTCTTGATTCTATTCAAAGGAGAGAATACCAGGGAATGTTAGTGAAAGTAAAGAATACTACATGCGTTAGATATAACACAGCTGCGGCATGGTATGTGTTTAGCGATTCTACTATGACAAAAGGTGTGAATAGCGAAGATACCGTTGACAATATTATAATGACATCTCAAACATATACTCCGGGCCAGAAATACAATATTACCGGGGTTATTCACCTGGAATATGCTAATTGGATAGAACCACGTAATGCGAACGACATTGTAGGTGTTGCGAACATTCAAAACAATAATATTGTGGACGTGAATATTTTCCCTAACCCGAATCAAGGTGTATTCACAGCATCTATAGATGTATTGAGCGGTGGCAAGAATAGTGAAGTTACCGTAATGGATATGACAGGTAGAGTAATAATGAAGAATTTACTTGACCTGCACGCCGGAAATAACTCTATACCTATTAATATAAGTAACCTGGAAAAGGGAACTTATTTTGTGCAGCTAACCAATACAAATGGTACTGCAGTCAGAAAGGTAGTATTGCAGTAATATACTTCTAAGGCACTGCAACCTTTAAGGTCATGGGAGCAATTTCAACGCGCATTTCGCTTGCTGTTCCGGCAGCTTCTCCATCATAATGAATGCAAAGCGGTTCATTTCCGTTTGCATTCTTTATTAAAATGCTTCTGCCTCGTATCACCTTCATATAAGGTGAGTTATCGAGTGTTTTATTGAACAAACGAAAAGCCAATACGGGTGATATCAGCAATGAAAAGGGTTTCAGAATACATACATCCAATACACCATCTTTTGTTGATGCACCCGGGGCAATAGTGGCATTATTCCCATACTGGCTGCTATTTGCAATGCTTATAAGGAATGCTCTTTCGCGTACCGTTTTGCCATCTACCGTTATGTCATATTCTGCAGGTTTGTATGAGAAATAGTTTTTCATACTCAACGACAGATAAGTAAAGAAGCCTCGTTTAGTGCTTTCTGCAAATTTATTTGCTACAAGCGCATCGTAGCCAGTGCCACAAACTGCAAAAAAATCCTCATCGTTCATGGTAGCCGTGTCAATGGTAACGATATGCATTTTATTTATGCATTCAATTGCACCTTTGTGCGTTAGTGGTATATGTAAGTGTCTTGCCAACGCATTACCGGAACCTGCGGGAACAATACCTAATGCCGCTTTGGTTCCCATTATACCACGGGCTACCTCATTCATTAATCCATCACCACCAACTGCAACTACTACATCGCAGGTAGCTGCTGCATCATTGGCAAGCTCAATAGCATGGCCGGCATATTCGGTATAGTACACAACAATTCTGAAAGAAGGATCAATATAGGCCATTATATCCTGTTCTATCCCTTTCCAGCTACCGGTGCCTGAAACAGGGTTAATAATAAAACAGACTTTCTTACTCATGGTCTGCTTCAGCAGGATTAGCAATTAGTGATAGCACTATGTAGAGCAACATAATAATAGGTACTGCCGAGAATTGAAATACAAAGATTGCAAGGATAGAAAACAGCACCAATATATACCTTGCTTTATTCACACCCCATGAAAGATTTTCTGCCTTCATCGAAAGTAGTCTGATGGGCGATACCATTAATGCGGAACATACCACGGAAAGAATTGAAAAGAACCAGCAAACAAGGGAAATGTTTGAAAGATAAATACCATTCCATGTGTCGCTATGTGCAAGAATGAGCGGGAATGAGGCGATTAATAATGCAATGGCCGGAGTAGGAACTCCTATAAAAGATGTTTTTTGCCTGGTATCGATATTAAAATTAGCTAAGCGTAGTGCAGCGAATATAGGTATGCACAAACCTACCCATTCAAAATAGGTATTATTTATTAATTGAAAAACCATCATACCCGGTACCACTCCGAATGATACCATATCAGCCAATGAGTCGAGCTCTTTACCTATTGGTGAACTTACTTTTAATAAGCGGGCTGACATACCATCGAACAGGTCGGCAATGGCTGCAAATATTACCATCCATGAAGCAAGAACAAGTTCGTTATGAAAAATAAATACCAGTGCAATGCATCCACAGAGCAGGTTCAGTGATGTAATAGCGTTGGGTATGTTTCTTTTTATTGCGTTCAATCGATCTATATTTCAGAAGGTTTCTCTACCCAGTCACCGTTATCTTTTATAAGTTTAATAAGTGCATCAACTGCTTGTTCCGATGCAATATTCCGTTGTACAACTTCTTTTCCTTTGTATAAAGTTATTTTTCCAACACCTGTTCCCACATAGCCATAATCGGCGTCAGCCATTTCGCCTGGCCCATTTACTACGCAACCCATTATACCGATCTTAACTCCTTTTAAGTGAGAAGTGCGTTCATGTATTTTGGCCGTTACCAATTGCAGGTTGAATAATGTTCTTCCGCATGAAGGGCATGATATATATTCAGTTTTTGAAATGCGTGTACGTGTCGCCTGCAAAATTCCAAAACCAATACTATTCAGGCTTCGTGTAGGTATGTCGGCATCTATCCAAAGTCCATCGCCCATGCCTTCAATAAATAGCGCTCCGGCATCGGTAGCTGCATACAGGCGAATAACATCATCTAATGCACTTTCATATTGCCTTTTTATAATTACGGGTGCATCATATTTTTTCGAAAGCAGTTCTATAAATATTCTGCGCTCTTCTGCCATTCCATGCAAATTTTCTGTTTCAACAACCCACACAATTGTTTTGTCGGTGTTTACTTTATTGAAAACATCAGTTGAAATATTTCCGATCTTCAGGCTAACAAAATTCAAGGATGGAGACTTTTCCGAAGTAACTATATAGTCGCTTAAACTTTTGAAGAATGGGAAAGTATTTACCTGTTTAACTTTCTTCCAGGTTTCAGCATTATACATGGCATGAATACCTTCAGGCAGATCAAAAGGTATCAATTTATCTCCTGAATAAATATAGTCAGCAGCCTGGTCAAAACTCTTCCAGGTACTAGTGTTTACATTATAAGAATGGCCTGCACCAAATAAGCTTGCATGCGTAATTTCTTCTTTCCGTTTGCTCAGATCAGCAATAATTCTCGGATGATTCTTCCCTCCGAAATTGCCTACCTCTCTTGTTTCTCTTTTTGTATATGCTGTTGGAGTGTAAGGTAGTTCTGTAACAGGCGTAATAGGAGCATGCTTTGAACGGCCTTCATATCTGCTTACCAGCATTTTTGCAACAGGTATTTCAAATTCAGGATCCTCTGTCAGTGATACACGAACTGTATCTCCAATGCCATCTTCCAATAAGGTGCCAATACCGGCAGCAGATTTAATACGCCCATCTTCACCTTCACCGGCTTCGGTAACACCAAGGTGTAAAGGGTAATTCATACCCTCTCCATTCATTTTTTCTATCAGCAAACGATATGCCTGAACCATTACCTGTGGGTTGCTCGATTTCATAGAAAGCACAATTTCTTTATAATCATGCTCCTCACAAATTCTCAAAAACTCCATTGCTGATTCAACCATTCCCAGTGGAGTATCACCATAGCGGCTCATTATCCTGTCGCTTAGTGAGCCATGGTTTGCACCAATACGCATAGCCGTGCCATGTTCTTTACAGATCTTTACAAGCGGAATAAAACGTTGTTTGATCCTCTCCAGTTCTGTGATATAAGTTTCATCAGTATATTCAATATGCTCGAACTTTTTCTTGTCGGCATAATTACCCGGATTCACACGTACCTTTTCAACAATACGTGCAGCTACTTCGGCAGCATTGGGTGTAAAGTGAATGTCGGCAACCAAAGGTGTTTTATATCCTCTTTTGCGCAACTCATTTTTAATATTCAATAAGTTCTCGGCTTCTTTCAGGCTGGGTGCTGTAATACGCACATATTCGCAACCTGCTTCTATCATTCGTATAGATTGTTCAACTGTACCTATTGTATCCAGCGTGTCGGTGGTGGTCATTGATTGTACCCGGATAGGGTAGTTACCCCCCAGCGACACATCACCAATATGTACTACGCGGCTTTTGCGGCGTACGTATGAGGTCAGGCTATCGCAATAATTTTTCACAAGTAAGCCTGTTTCGGTTGACATAGGCGAATTTTCTTTACACAAAGTTAGAAAATTCGCCCGTATCGCACCATTGTTAGTTTGCAGCTATTTCAGCAGGCGTAGCTATAATAGTTTCTGCTTTGTTTCTTGTAAATAACTTCTTAAGTCCCTTTTTCGTGTTGCTCGACATAAAGTACATGATAGGCACCAAAATAAGTGTCAGGAATGTAGCAAAGCTTAACCCGAATATCATAGTCCATGAAAGCGGGCCCCAGAAGGCTACGCTATCACCACCAAAGTAAATATGCGGATTAAGGTCAGTGAATAAGGTAGCAAAGTCAATATTCAAACCTACGGCTAAAGGTATTAAACCAAGTATGGTTGCAATTGCAGTAAGCAATACCGGTGTCATACGAATACGTCCTGCTTCAATAATGGCTTCTCTTACAGGTGTACCTTGTTCTATAAGCATATCAGTAAATTCTACTAACAATATACCATTCCGGACGACGAGACCCGCCAGTGCAACGAATCCTATACCAGTCATAATAATTGACATGGTCATACCCGTAATAGCATAGCCCAACATAATTCCTATTATACTGAATATAACTTCTGAAAGAATGATGAATGGCTTACTTACTGAATTAAACTGTGTGATCAGAATTAAGAATATTAAACAGAGTGATGTCAGCATGGCACCACCTAAGAAACTTGAAGTTTCTTTCTGGTCCTGTTGTTCACCGGTTAATTCAATATCAACACCCTTTGGTGAATGGAAGTTATGTATAGCCTGTGTAACAGTCGGTATCACATCACTCGGATAAAAACCATTCAATAGGTTTGATGAGATCGTGATTACCGGTTTCTCATTCAAACGTGTAATTGCACCATACGTTTTTCCGTAGTGAATATTGGTGAAGGTGGAGATAGGCACCTGCCTGATCTCTCCATGCATATTCATATCACGGAACGTAATATCAAGGTTTCTGAGTGCATTTATATCTGTCCTCTGATCTCTTTCATAACGTACCATGATCGGGTACTCATCATTCAGATCGCGGAACTTGGAAGTTTCGTAACCATATACTGCTGTACGGATCTCAGAACCAATTTGCCCTGTGCTCACTCCCTGATAATTTGCACGCTCACGATCAATGTCAAATGCAAGCTCAGGTTTGTTTTTCTGCAGGTTCGATTTCAATTCTTCAATACCAGGTATATCCAATGAATCGAGGTAGTGTAATAAGTTTTGCGAGGTGTTTACCAACTCATTATAATCATCGCCACGTACCTCAATATTTACAGGTTTACCATTTGAAGGTCCGCTTGATTCCTGGCTTACGGTAACTTCAGCACCCGGGATTCCTTTGGTGATCTTTTGTATGGAATCAAGATATTTTACTGTCGATACACCGTGCCTTTCAGAGAAATCAACGAAATTAATGGTGATCTTACTCTTATTCGGATAGGTTCCCTGGTCCATATCGGCCGGATCGGTGGCACCAATAGCCACGTTCGTTATTACCGAATTAACAACCGGATTGTTGTGGCCAATAACCTTATATACCTTATCTTCCATTGTTCTTGTGATAGAATCGGTATAATGAATACTTGTACCCACCGGAAGGTTAAGGAACACTTGCACCATGTTTGGGTCACCTTTAGGGAAGAACTCAACTTTTGGTGAACGGATACCGAAAAGCACAAAAGAAAGTATGAATAGTGCAAACGTACATGCTACTACAACACCTGGCCGTTTTAAGCAGGCTGTTAAAAATCTGGTATAAGAAGCTTGTACTGCAGGCCATGTTTTTTTCTGGAACTTATAAATAGCACCAACTAATACAAACCTATAAAGCATGTTCACCAAAAGCACCGTTATTGCAAAATTGCCTACGCCTCTGGCACCTGCTGCATAGAATAATAATGCTAAGGCTACAAATATTACTACTGTAATACTTGCTCCTCTGGTCCATTTAGATTTTTGTTTTCCTTTATCATCATCATTAGCCTTCATAAAGGTTACGGCAAACACAGGGTTTAATATATATGCCACAACCAATGATGCAGTAAGTGTTATAATAATGGTTACTGGCATATAGTGCATGAACTTACCTATCAATCCTCCCCAGAATGCTAATGGAATAAAAGGAGAAAGTGTGGTAAGTGTACCTGCCAATACGGGCAGGAAAACCTCACCAGCCGCGCCTTTGGCAGCAGTAACTATATCTACTTTACCATGATCGAAGATACGGTGGGTGTTTTCAATAACTACAATAGCATCATCTACCACAATACCCAAACCGAGTAAGAATGCAAAGAGTACTATCATGTTCATACTAAAGCCAATAGCAGGTAATATCATAAAGGCAACGCACATGGATAGTGGTACCGAAAGCCCCACAAACAGTGCATTGGTAGCTCCCATAAAGAACATGAGGATAATAGTTACCAATATAAAACCAATGATAATAGTATTGATAAGATCATGTAATGTCTGACGGGTCTGGTCAGACTGATCACCTGTTATTTTAATATTCAGATTTTGCGGAAGTGAATTATCCTGCATTTGTTTTACAGCAGTGCGAACGTGGTCAGATGCATCAATAAGGTTTGTACCGCTGCGTTTAATAATGTTCAATGAAATTACATTCTTTCCTTCCAAACGTGCAAAACTCTGCGCATCGGCAAATGTATCTTTCACGGCAGCAATATCTTTCAGGTAAACAGTTGCACCACCCATTGAGCGGATGATAAGGTTATTTATCTGATCCATATTTGTAAACTGGCCCGACACAGTAAGTGAACGGTCTTTGCTGCCCATGGTAACTGTACCACCGGAGATAACCATGTTCTCTGATGAAACTGCTCTTTCAATGTCACCCATGGTAACCTGAGCAGATTGCATCTTGTACATATTTACATTTATCTGTATCTCTCTTCCTAATGCACCAACCTCATCTACTCGGGTAATTTCAGGTAATGCTTCAATCTTGTCTTTTAATGCATCGGCATATTTTTTTAATCGTGTAAGGTCAAAATCGCCGGAAAGGTTTACATTCAGAATAGGTACATCGGAAAGGTTAATATCAATTACCTGTGGTGGGTTTGGAAGATCACTAGGCAATTCAGGTTTCGATTTGTCAACGGCATCCTTCACCTTTTGGCGTGCATCATCAATACTAACGTCAGTATTGAATTCTACAATAATTGATGAATAATCCTGTACAGAGTGACTGGTGATTTTCTTTACACCCGAAATGGCTTTAATTTCCTTTTCCATATGGCGGGTAACCAGGTTCTCCATATCAGCCGGAGAGGTACCCGGGTAAATGGTCTGCACAAATATTTGCGGCAGTTGTATATCAGGAAATTTTTCCTTTGGAATGCTGTTATAAGCAAATATCCCCGCCAGTGTAATGATAATGGTAAGCACAAAAATGCTTGTCCTGTTATCTATTGCCCAGCTACTTGGTTTAAACTCTTTGAAAATATCTTTCATAATTCAGGTATCTTGAAATAATAAATTTCTTTTACAATGCTATTGCATCACCGTTATTAAGGTCATCGTATCCAACCGTAATTACCTTATCTCCGGCCTTAAGACCAGATAAGATCTCAGCATTACCATTATATACTTTTCCTATCGTAACAAGCTGTTTACGCGCAGTCATCACGCCGCCTGCATTGTCTGCTACGAATACAAATGAGCCTGTAGGGTCGCTTTGCACAACGTTGATAGGTACTACTATAGCAGCACGGTTGGTGTAGTCAATAATGTTCATAGTAGCTATCATGTTAGGATGATAGTCGGGGTTTTGCGGAAGGCTTACTTCTACCGTAAAAGTGCGGTTCACATTATCAATAGCTCTTGATACATAGGTAGCAGTAGACAACACATCTTTATGAAGATCAGGGAAAGAAATTTTCAGCGAGTCACCGGTATGAATATCAGAAATAAACGATTCATCAACATTACCTTTAACTTTTAACTGTTCGATATTTACTACCTGTATGCAAGGCATACCAGGTGCAACAGTCTCGCCAATTTTAAGATTCACAGCATCAACCGTTCCATCAATAGGCGATTTTATTTTACTCATATCATCCTGTTGTTGTAAAGCAGAAAGCCTTTTCTGAAGCGATTCATAATTGCTTTTAGCGCTCAGATATTGCACTTCAGTACCGATTTTCTGATCCCAAAGGCTCTTTTGTTTTTCGTATAGTGTTTTGGTCAACTCAAGTGAGGTTTGCAGTTCCTGTATGTTTTGTTGCAACACAGCATCATCAAGTATTGCAAGCACCTGGCCCTTGCTCACCTTATCGCCTTCTGTTACAAGTATGTTTTTTACGTCACCCGGCATTTCAGGGCTCACGTTAATGTTATCCTGTCCGTACACCGATGCCTGTACCTGAACATAGTGACGGAAGGTCTGCGCGGTTACATCCATAACACTCACGTTCACGGTTTTCAGTTTCTTTACTCCTTGTTCCTTATCAATTCTTGTCTGCAATGCAGCAATAGAATCTTTCAGGTCACCGCTATCTTTTTTGAACTTCGCCATTTTTTCCTGGTCTTTTTCCAGTTGCGATTTGTGGTTGCATGCAGCAGTAAGGCTTAGCAATAAAATAAATGCAATTTGCTTTTTCATAGACGGTGTTTATTTTTTATTGTATAAATTTCCTTTTGCCTGTTCGTAGTCAACTTTTGCTACAAGCGCATTGAACAGTGCGTTATAATAATTAGATTCTGATTCGGTAAGTGATGTTTCAGCATCAATTACTTCAATGTTTGAGCCTGTACCGGCCTCATATTTTATTTTGGCATCGTGTTCTACATTTTGTGCCAGGTCCATATTTTCCTGCTGGTTACGCAGATCAGAAAGCGCGTTTTGCAGGTTAGTAGAACTGTTTGCAAGGTCGAGGTAAATACTTTGTTTCACTGTATTCAGTGTATTCTGCGCCTCCAGTATACTTATTTTATCTTGTTGTACACGATTACTTTTTTGTAGTCCGTCAAAAATGGGTACACTCAGTTTCAGTCCTACAAGTGCTGTAGGGTACCATGTTTGGCTTGAGTTGAAGATCTCAAACTGATTGCCTAAGGCCTGGCGACTAACAGAAGCATATGCGGCAAGACTTGGAAAATATGAGTAATTGTCCTTACGCAATAATAGTTCCTGCCCCACAAGGTTGGTTAATGCCTGTGAATATTCAATACGGTTCTCTGGCCTGAATGTGGTATCCTTTTCCATATCAGGGCTAAGCGGAATTGATTTGAGGCTATCGCTAAGTGTAAGACTGTCGCTCAATGGCATGCCCATCTGGAATTTAAGCAACTGGTAACTCAAGCCGACTAATTTTCCAATTGTCGTTTCCTGGGTTTTTAAATTGTTGTAACTTACTTTTATACGCTCCCAATCTATCTTTTCCGCGAAGCCTTTTTCGTACATAGCCTGCGATTGGTCCATAAGGGCCTTTAAACGCTGAACATCGGCATCAACCATTTGCAGTTTCCAATGATTAACTAAAATGGTATAATATGCTTTCGTAACCGATGAAACCGTTTGTATGGTTGTTTGAACAAGGCTTTTTTGTGAAAGCTCTTTGTACGTTTTTGTTGCTTCTAATCCTACAATATATGTACCATCAAATATCAATTGTGATGCATCAATCTCACCGGTGGTATTATATTGCGTTCCAAATTTAACACCTTCAAAAGTACCGGCGGGGCCACCAAAGAATGATGCCGGAATTAATGTTGTTGGTATTTGCAGGAAGTCCTGGATATTAGCAGAGGCGCTTACTTGCGGTAAACCAATGCCAATCATTTCTCTCAATTTGGCGTTGGCTTTATCTACTTCGTACCTGGCATTTATTACATTGCCCTGATGGTCGACAGCATACGCAATACTTTGTTGAAGAGATAAGTGATGAATACTATCTTTCTTTTGCTGTGCAAAGGAAATACTTGCAGGCAATAGAAATGCTAATAGTAGATGCGTCCTTTTATATATCATAGTGGGACATTTAAGTTTTTTGATTTTTTATATTTTTCTATCATTTCGTGGCCTTTCAAATTGGCAATGCCATATAAGAAGTGTTCAAGGAATACTAAGTGAACAGCAGGAATATCATATTTTGATGGCGGATATATCTCCGGATTCCAGGCTAATTCAATTTGCTCTACGCGTAAGCGCGCTAACATATCTATATTAATTTCTTTACGGTAAATGCCTTGTTTAATTCCACGTTTCATATTATCTGCTATGCACTGCAACATTACCTTTTGTTTAAAATCCTGAAACTCGCCCCATACCTTCGGGTGGAATTTTTTCAATTCAAATAACAGGCGTGGGTTCATCATTTCTGACATGCTTTCCAAATGGAGCATGGTCAGAATTATCTCTTCAATCGCATTTTTCGAATCTTTACGGATCGTTTCAATATTGGTAACACTGTGTTCACGATGTTGGCCAAGTAACGCACTTACTATACTGTCTTTGGTAGGAAAGTTTTCGTAGATGGTACGTTTCGACATACCCAGGTGCTTGGCTATATCGTCCATTGTTATGGCCTTTAAACCATAGCGGAAGAATAGTTCTTCAGCACCTTTTAATATTTGTTTTTCTACTTTCATTTTCTATAAGAGGGCGCAAAACTAAGAAAACTTTTAATGTTCCTAAAGTTTTCTCACTATTTTTTTACTTCATTTCTGATCTTAACACTCTATTATGGACAAAAACCGATTAATTTTACCCCTTGATTTAAGGAAGAACGAACAAACTTCCTTATTACTCTAAAATAAATTATATGATAAAGGATTCTGTAAAAGCATTATTAAATTCTACTGATTATAACAGGCCGGTAGAGGTAAAGGGATGGGTACGCACCAAGCGCGGCAGTAAGGAAGTAGCGTTTATAGCTATTAATGATGGCTCAACTATACATAATATACAGGCCGTGGTTTCTATTGCGTCATTTCCTGAAGAAGTGTTGAAGAATGTGAATACGGGGGCCTGTGTTTGCATTAAAGGTACATTGGTACAATCGCAGGGGAAAGGGCAAACTGTTGAAATTCAAGCAGAAAGCATTGATATATATGGTACTGCCGATGAAACTTTTCCACTGCAAAAGAAAGGGCATACCCTTGAGTTTTTAAGGGAAATAGCGCATTTAAGGCCTCGTACGAATACTTTCGGCGCAGTATTTCGTGTTCGTCATGCTATGGCCTATGCCATACACAAGTATTTTAACGACAATGGCTTCTTTTATATACATACACCTATAATTACCGGCTCTGATGCTGAAGGAGCAGGGCAAATGTTCAGGGTAACTACATTGGATATGAAGAACCCGCCTAAGGGTGCGGATGGTGCTATAGATTATACCGAAGATTTTTTCGGTAAAGAAACTAACCTCACCGTATCGGGCCAGCTGGAAGGGGAGTTATTTGCTATGGCATTATCTAAGATATATACATTCGGACCTACCTTCCGTGCCGAGAACTCAAACACACCACGCCACTTAGCTGAGTTTTGGATGATAGAGCCTGAAATGGCATTTTATGATGTGAATGATAACATGGACCTGGCTGAAGATTTTCTCAAGTACCTGGTGAAATATGCGTTGGATAACTGTAAAGATGATATCGATTTCCTCTGCAACATGTACGATAAGGAATTACTAAACAAACTGAACATGGTAGTTAGTAAAACCTTTAAGCGTATAACCTATACCCAGGCCATAGAAGATTTGAAGAAATCGGGTAAAAAATTTGAGTTTGCACCGGAATGGGGCGCCGACCTGCAAAAAGAGCATGAGAACTATTTAGTGGAAATGTTTGGTGCACCGGTAATGGTGACTGGTTATCCGAAAGAAATAAAGGCTTTTTACATGAAGCTGAACGAAGACGGCAAAACTGTAAGAGGTATGGACGTTTTGTTCCCTTATGTAGGTGAAATGATAGGTGGATCGCAACGTGAGGAAAACTACGATACACTGGTTGCGCGTATGAAAGAGATGCATATACCTGAGAAGGATATGCAATGGTATTTAGATACCAGAAGGTTTGGTACGGCCCCGCACTCCGGCTTTGGGCTTGGTTTTGAAAGGCTTATACTTTTCGTTACGGGTATGACCAATATACGCGATGTAGTTCCTTTCCCTCGTACTCCAAAGAATGCGGAGTTTTAAGTAAATTTGTCAGAAGAACGTTTGTTCTAATAACAATTACTTATGCTAAGGCAAAGCCTGCAACAGAAACAGCAATTAAAACTTACTCCCCAACAAATGTTGGTGCAGAAGCTTGTGCAGTTACCTGTAACATCTATTGAGCAACGTATTAAAGAAGAGATCGAGAACAACCCGGCTTTGGAAGAGGCTGTAGAAGCTGAATGGGATGCCAAGGATGAGCAGGAAATAAGTGTTGAGGGAGAAACAGAAACGACCAGCGAAAGCAGGGATGAGTATGACGATGCTGCAGAATTTATGGAAGAGAGCGATGAGTATGTTCCTGCCTACAAACTGAGTGTAAATAATTCTTCGCCTGATGATGAGAACAGGGAAATGCCTGTGGCTGCAACTAATTCCTTCCAGGATTCACTGAGCACCCAATTAGGATTGCGCAACTTGAATGAAAGGCAAATTATGCTTGCTGATTATATTATCGGGAATATTGATGATGATGGCTACCTGCGTCGCGATCTGTATTCTATTGCCAACGATATAACATTCCTGCAAAATATACTGACAGATGAAAATGAGCTAATCCCTATACTGGAAGCTATACAGGAGCTTGACCCGGTTGGAGTAGGAGCAAGAGACCTGCAGGAATGTTTGCTTTTGCAACTTAAACGAAAAGCAAAAAAAAATACTGCCATACATGTAGCCATTGAAATACTTGAAAAAGGTTTTGATGAGTTCTCAAAAAAGAACTACGAAAAACTAAAAGAGTTAATTCATATAAATGATGCGGAATTGAAGAATGCCATTGCAGAAATTGTAAAATTAGACCCTAAACCCGGACTGGCATATTCAGATGGTACTGCCAGCGCAGAACAAATAACACCTGACTTTGTTGTAAATAACTGGAGTGGAAAGCTTGAAGTGCAATTGATAAGCAGGAATTCATCAAAGCTGAGGTTGAGCCCTGTATATGAAGAAATGGTTGAGCGGAAAGCCGGGAAAGATAAATTACAAAAGGAAGCGGCTTCATTTGCCCGCCAGCGCATTGATGATGCAAAAGGCTTTATAAGTGCACTTGAGCAGAGAGAACAGACCTTGCAAAATGTTATGGAAACTATTCTGAAATACCAGCAGGATTATTTTCAGGATGGTGATGAAAGTAAGCTTAAACCTATGTTACTGAAAGATATTGCCAAAGCAACAGGACTGGATATATCCACCATTTCAAGGGTTGTGAATAGCAAATATGTGCAAACGCAGTTCGGTACATTTTTACTGAAAAAACTTTTTTCAGAAGCTTTCCAGAAAGAGAGCGGAGAAGAAGTTTCGGTGAAAGAAGTGAAGAATATTTTAAAGGAATTAATAGAGAATGAAGACAAAAAAAGCCCATTGAATGATGAGGCTCTTGTGGAGTTATTAGAGGGAAAAGGATACAAACTGGCAAGGCGCACAGTTGCTAAATATCGTGAGCAGCTTGGTTTGCCGGTTGCCAGAATGCGAAAGGAAATATAGATATGGACAAATTCTGGAAAGTAATCTCTTACATTTTTCATCCTGGATTAATGCCTACACTCGGTGTGATCATTATTATTTCCAATGACCCTTTTATATTTTCTTCATTGGGTCCCGATCAATTCTGGATATTCCTGGCATCGGCGGCTGCAGTTACATTGGCTTTAACAATGGCATTTCCCATTGTGTTAAGTTATTTATTATTAAAAACAGGTTATGTAAGTAGCCTTACTGCACCAACCGATAAAGACAGGCTGATGTTAATTGCATTTACTGAACTGTGTTTTATTCTTGCATACTACTCCATTCATAATATCCCTGTAATGGGAAGATCATTAAGTTTTTTTATGCTGGGCGTAAACATTGCCATGATAGTAACACTTATTACAAGCCTTGTAACCAAAGTAAGTTTGCATGCAGTAGGTATTGGTGGTATATTAGGTACCGTAATAGGGCTGATGTATTATACGCGCATTGCGAATTACCCTGCGATTGCTGCTGCTATGCTATTGGTAAGTGTAGTAGGTTTAGCCCGTTACAGGCTTAAAGCACATGCTGCAGCTGACATATATATAGGCAATATAATTGGCATTGCATGCCAGGCGTTGGTATTTATAATAATGGGGAAATAAAGAATATCCTCTGTTAAACCCTTTCCGCCAATGCGTCTAATTCCCTGTGTTGAACAGGTGCAAACATTTCTGAAAAAACCACTTTAGGTTCTAGCATTCTTTTTATTTGTGCCAACACCGGTTTCCAACCTTCTCCATTCTGATGAGCTTCTTTGTAACGATTTTCTCCATCTGCAACAGTCGAGTAGTCACCTACTACTACAGTTAATGTGGTTCTGTTATTTTTTTCTATCAAAGAATATACAACGGTTAAGTAATTCTCAGGAACATCTTTAACAGCAGGATTATTCGGATCGATTTCGGTGTAAACCAAAAGTTCACCAACTTGAATATCAACAATATTACCTTTTAGTATAACCTCGTCTTTCTCCCAGTTAACAGGCCCTTTCCATATCAGCGGACTACCAGCCCTCCAGTCAGATATTATTTTACAGCCAAACAGATATTTCTCAGTTTGTGCAGGATTTGTCAAAGCATCCCAAACCATTAGTGCAGGGGCGTTAATGGTAATTTCATTTTTAATTACAAGCTCTGTGTTCATAGGTTGTGTTTTATGATATTCTCTATAATTATTTCGCAATACAAACGTATGGGTATAATATCACAAGGAGATTAAACCAGCATTATGAATTCATTAAGGCTTAATCGTTAAAATAGTGATGAGAGAAGCAAATTATGATTATTTAACAGTTTGATAGAAATAAGAACTGCACATTTTTGTAAATTCGCAATGAAAAAAAATGTATCCTTCATAGCTGCTCAAACTTGAAAAGACATCACTTATTAATATTTATTTTAATATTGGTCACGGGCTGTTCTCTTAATGAGAATCTCAGTTCTTCCTTTAATAAACGTAAATATACCAGCGGCATTTTTAGCGACTTACCTGCAAAGAAGCCAAGCATCGAAACAAGCCAGGAATTTCTTCATGCGAATAAAAATATTTTATCTGTAGGTCGCTCTAACCCAGACAGAGTTGAATATGTGCCCCTTAAGGAACAAAAACAAATACTTACTGATACTAAGGTTGCACAACCTTCCAGCAGAGAAAATATAAAGCAGGTTCATAAAATAATGCCAACTATTGAAAGATTAAAAGAATCGAAGAGTATTAAAACTACCGCTAAACTGAACGAAGGTGCAAAAAATGCGCCAGAGAATAAACCCTTACTAATGATAGGAGAAATTCTATACCTTCTGGGAATAATATTGGGATGTATATGGTTACTTACAGGTATTAGCCAAGGTCTATTTTTGGCATTGGCATGTATTTTATATGTTTTGGGTATAATCTTTCTGATTAAATCACATCCACAGCCAGGTCACTTTTTTTTTAATTATGGTGTAACGGGGTTTATAATGGCTATTATATGCGTTTCCTGGCTTTTTGCGATTCCTCACCTTAATAATCCTAATGACCTAAATGGATCAAATGAACCTTTTCAGTTGAAGGTAGTTTCGGCTTTAGTTCCGTGGATATTGCTTTCTGTTTTCTATTCAATTGAAGCATTTATAAAATCAGGCAAACAATACAAAGGCCTTGCAATAGCTGCAATTATAATAGCAATAGGAGTATTAGCAATTAGCTTTCTCTTGCATTATCTTTAAACTGCCATTACGATTAGCAAAATAATTATGCAGGGTTTTGCATATTCACATTGTATACAGGAGGATAAGGAATCACAATTCCTTCCTGCTTAAATCGTTTATACAAGGTTTTCATCAGGTTATGCTTCATTACATACTGTTGTGTGAAATGATGCACAGTTATAGAAATACTGCAGTTAATAGCTGCGGTGCCAAATTCTTTAAAACGGAAAGTCGGCTCTTCGCCTATCACTCCCATTTCAGTCATAATAGTCTTTGCAACCTCCAATGTTATCTTTTCAACTTTGTCGAGATCACTATTATAGCTCACTCCAAATGGAAGTGAAATATCTAAATTTTTTACAGGCAATGAATAATTGGTAACAATGGTTGATGCCATTTTAGAATTCGGAATAACCACCAGGTTATTAGATTGGGTAATCAGTGTTGTATATCTCCAGTTAATATCATTTACCGTTCCTTCCTCACCGGAGCTCAGTATGATATATTCACCGGGCTTAATAACATGTGTAGCGGTTAGTTGCACACCTGCAAAAAGATTTGAAAGTGTGTCCTGCAAAGCAAGTGCCACTGCCAAGCCACCAACACCTAATGCAGTTATAATGGGTGTAATGGAAATATTAAGGGCTTGCAGAATGATAAGGCCTCCGATACAATAAACAATTATTTTAATGATGCTGTTGAAAAGCGAAATAGAGCGCTTTATGCCTTCTTCACGCAAGGTGTAGGCTTTAAGCAAACCCGTTAGCAACCTTGCCGTAATAAATGTAATTATGAATATTTCAAATACCTTATGCAGCTTTTGAACAGTATCTAATACGTTTGGTGGTAATGGCGAAGCGCTGAGGCCAAGATAAATACCTGCCAGAACAGATATAAGAATGATCATACCGCGCAATGAACTTATAATAACCAGTCCGCCTGTCCACTTATCCTTTTTCGAAATGCGCTTGAGGTAAACAATGAGCAGCCTTTGTACTATAATACCGGTTAGTATTATGCTCGAGGTTATTATCAGTGGCCAGAACCACACTTTCAGTTGAGTAAGGTCGTTATTCATGAATAAGAAATACTCATCAAAAATAAATTAAAAATCGGGAATACCTTAGCGGGCAATAACAACTTTACAAACCGCAGACTGTGAACCATTTGTTATTCTCAGGAAATAAACGCCCGGAGAAATATCAGTTGTACTGAATGTATAAGGTGACCTGAACTCATCGTTAGTCCAAACGGTTCTTCCCGTAAGGTCAAGCAATTCAGCAATACCATTTGCAGATGAAACTATTGTCATAACCGAACTGGACGGATTAGGATATGCAAGTAAACGGGTTTCCTGATTGATAACAGATCTGATACCGGTAACTCCCGGAGGGTAGATTACCCTTACCACATTATTGCCATTATCGGCCACATAAAAATTTCCATGATTATCTAATGCAATTCCAAGAGGTTGAAAGAATTCTGCACTCGAATCTGGTCCGTTTACAAGGCCTATCTGGCTATTTCCTGCAAAGGTGGTAACCACTCCCTTACTTATTTCCCGTATTACATTATTATATTCATCGCATACATAAACGTTTCCGCTTTTATCTACCACAAGCCCTGTCGGGTTATCGAATAACGATGTATCTGCTGCCCCGTTACGGTAACCGGGTGATACGGTATAAATTGTAGTATCCATTCCAATGGTATCGGTACCCCCTATATTGAACACAACACCTTTACTTATTTCTCTTATTGCATTATTGTGTATTTCACTTACGTATACATTGCCTGAATCATCAACAGCTATTCCTGCTAAAGAAGCAAATTCGGCTATCGAATCAGCATTACCATTTACATAGCCAATAGTATCGTTACCGGCAAATGTGCTTACAATACCCAATGTGGATATTTTGCGAACCACATCATTGCCATTATCAGTCACATAAATATTACCTGATTTATCAACCGCAACACCAACCGGGTCATAGAACAATGCATTAGCTGCAGCTCCATCTCTATATCCTATTGAGTCACTTCCTTTACCGCTTATGGTAGTTACCATGCCTGCAGTTGTAATTTTACGAATGGCATTGTTATATGTATCTGCTACATATACATTGCCAGAATCATCGGTACAAATTCCTATAGGCCTGTTAAAAAGAGCCACTGTACCGGTGCCATCCCTGAAACCAAGTGTATCGCCCGCAAATGTTGTTGTAACTCCGTTGCCTGCAATTATTTTCCGTATCAAATTGTTGTTGTAGTCTGCCACATAAACGTTATTACCTGCCGTATCGACTGCTATGCCAGCCGGGGCATTGAACAAAGCGTTCGTGCCTGTGCCATTCTGGAAACCGGCCGTATCTCCTGCCAGGGTATATACTGTATAAGTTTGAGCAAATGCTGTTGAAACAGAAAGTGCTAATATGAAAGGTAGTATAAGTTTACGCATGTATAGGGGTACTGGCTTTTATTAAACTCCGAATTGTTTTAAATGATGGTCAGCATGTATATAGTTAATGCGGCCCCATTCTGTTGCTGTCATTTTACCGAAAAAAGGGTGCTTAGGAGCAGTTGCTACTTTTTCATCTAACTTCTTGATGGCTGCTATAAAGTTTGCTTTCTCTTTTTCAAAATCCCTCGGGTCCGTAATTTTTATTTCAGGGGAAGTAGGAGAGTTTTTTCTGAATTCAGGGGAGTTCAGTATTTTGTTCTTCAAAAGTGAACCAATAACATTTATTGGAAATCCGGCCCGTTTGGCAGCAACTTCCCCGGTTGGCAACTTTGCTGCATGCGCACCATGTGCGAGCATCTGGGCTACATTCATGGTACCCCATAACGGCTTACTTTCAGGTGTTAATTTCTCAACCCGTTGAAGTATTTCGTTCTTATCAGCTTCGTTAAATATATTTTTCATATACCGGCCATTTTAAAAGACTGCCAAAGGTAAGATTTTTTGGGTAAGAGGTATTTAGTAATTTTTGCGTCTATCATTGGGTTAGTGTCTTTCCATTATACATATCTTCGCACCCTGTGAACAGAATAACGCAACTTTTTCAAATAAAGTATCCAATAGTTCAGGCAGGCATGCTATGGACAAGTGGCTGGCGCCTTGCCTCTGCGGCATCTAATAGCGGTTGCCTTGGGCTAATCGGGGCTGCCTCTATGTATCCTGATGTGTTGCGTGAACATATTCAAAAATGTAAAAAAGCCACTGATAAACCTTTTGGGGTAAATGTGCCATTATTATACCCTGATTTAGAGGAGGTAATGAAAATAATAGTGGAAGAAGGCGTTAAGATCGTTTTTGTTTCAGCAGGTAATCCTAAAGCATGGACCCCTTTTTTTAAGGAACATGGCATTAAGGTTGTGCATGTGGTAGGAAGTGTAAAATTTGCACAAAAAGCACAGGATGCCGGTGTAGATGCTATAGTAGCAGAGGGTTTTGAAGCCGGTGGGCACAACAGCCGAGAAGAAACCACTACGATGTGCCTTATACCTTTAGTAAAGGAAGTAGTACATATTCCGCTTATAGCAGCGGGCGGTATTGCAAGTGGCCATTCTATGCTTGCAGCCATGACTTTGGGCGCCGATGCTGTACAGATCGGTACACGCTTTGTGGCTTCTGAAGAAGCTTCTGTTCATCCTAATTTCAAAAAGAAGATAGTGGAATCGGTAGAAGGCGATACCATGCTTATATTGAAAAAACTTGTTCCTGTAAGAATACTAAAGAATGCTTTTTACAAGAAAATACAGGAAGCCGAGGACCGGGGAGCATCGAATGAAGAGCTGGCTAAAATACTGGGACGTGCGCGCGCCAAATTAGGTATGTTCGAGGGTGATATGGAAGAAGGTGAACTCGAGATCGGACAAATAGCTGCAGCAGTTAAAAAAATAATGCCTGTAAAAGATATAGTGAATGAAATAATTACTGAATTTCATACCGCAATAAAAGAAGCAAATAGTTTTGATATACCTGAATAATAAAAGATAGATGATACAATTCGAAAGATTTACATTACCGAACGGATTAAAGGTAATTGTGCACCGCGATACATCAACGCCTATGGCATGTGTGAATATAATTTACAATGTTGGTGCACGTGACGAAGACCCTGAAAAGACGGGATTTGCTCACCTTTTCGAGCATTTAATGTTCGGCGGCTCCATAAACATACCTGACTACGATAATGCATTACAACAAGCAGGGGGAGAGAACAATGCGTTCACCAATAACGATGTAACCAATTATTACCTCACGTTGCCTGCATCAAATCTGGAAGTAGCTTTCTGGCTTGAATCAGACAGAATGCTGAGCCTTGCTTTTTCAGATAAGAGCCTGGAAGTACAACGCAGTGTAGTAATTGAAGAATATAAGCAGAGCTATTTAAATCAGCCATATGGTGATGTTTGGTTGGAATTACCTAAACTGGCATACAAGGTACATCCATACACATGGCCAACTATCGGTAAAGAGATAGACCACATTAAACATGCAGTAATGCCGGATGTGAAGGCATTCTTCCAGAAATTTTATTGCCCGAATAATGCTGTGCTTGCTGTGAGTGGCAATGTTACAGTTGAGCAGGTAAGGGCATTATGCGACAAATGGTTTGCACCAATACCTGCCGGTAACCCGCCTTTGCGTAAGCTGCCGGTAGAGCCTAAACAAACCCAGGCACGCAAGCTTGAACTTGAAAGAGATGTACCTGTTGATGCTATTTACAAAGCATACCATATGGGTTCGCGCATGGACCAGAGCTTTTATGCCATGGAACTGCTCGCAGATATTTTAACCGATGGTAATGCATCACGTATGTACCTGGAACTAGTGAAGAACAAAAAACTGTTCAGTGAAATTAATGCTTTCACTATGGAATCATTTGACCCAGGACTGTTTATTATTTCAGGTAAACTTTCAGAAGGTGTTACCCTGGAAGCTGCCGATGAAGCCATACAGGAAGAATTGAAGAAGGTTTCGCTGGCGCAGGTGAAGAAAGAAGAAATGGAAAAGGCAAAGAATAAAACAGAATCGCAACTTGTTTTTGGCGAAATGAGCATTTTAAATAAAGCCATGAACCTTGCAATATTTGAATTGTTGGGAGGCGCTGAAGAAGTAAACAATGAAACAGAACGTTTTGCTAAAATAAGTGAAGTAGACCTGTTAGTGGAAGCATCGAGGGTTATTAACGAAAACAATTGCTCCACATTATATTATCGCTCAAAATCAAAAGCTAATGGAAACTGAAGTTAGATTAGACAGGCATACCATGCCTGCACTTGGTAAGCCAAGTAAGATAGATATTTTACATGCAGCAGAAAGTAAATTGCCTAATGGCATACCCTTATATTCTGTTAATACTGGCACGCAGGACGTAGTAAAAATAGAACTGATATTTCCTGCAGGTACCTTGCAACAAAATTTGCCATTGGTGGCAGATACAACAAATGCTTTGCTGGAAGAAGGAACTGCAAAACATAGTTCAGAAGAGATCGCTTCCATGCTGGACTATTATGGTTCTTTTCTCGAAACATCTTCGCATCACGACTATGCTTCTGTTGCCTTATATTCATTAGGTAAACATGTAAATAAGGTATTGCCAATACTGGAGGAAATAGTGAAAGAGGCATCTTTTCCTAAGGAAGAAATTGATGTATATCTCACTAACAAGAAACAACGTTATCTGGTAGAAGAAAAGAAAGTAAGGGTGGTTGCAGCGCGTAATTTCCCGGCTTTGCTTTTTGGTAACAACCATCCGTATGGGCATGTAGTTACACTTGATGAATATGATGCTATAAACAGAGATCAGTTGCTTAATTTCCACAGATCTCATTACGCATCGAACGGTTGTGCAATAATTGTAGCAGGCAAAATAAAAGATCAGTTCCTGCATACCTTAAGCGATAGCTTTGGAGGAAGTAACTGGAAAGCAGATGACCTGAAGAAAACGGGTGAATTTGCAATTACCCCGAATGCAGAAAAGAAGCATTATATGCCGAAGGATAAGGCATTGCAATCTGCTATACGAATGGGCAGAATGTTGTTCCATAAAAACCACCCTGATGCAATTCCATTCCAGATACTGAATGTAATATTAGGTGGATATTTCGGCTCGCGTTTAATGAGCAATATAAGAGAAGATAAAGGATATACCTATGGAATATCATCTGGCGTTGTGTTCCTGCAGCAGGCCGGGTATTTTCAAATAGCCAGTGAAGTAGGTAGCGATGTATGCGATAAAGCACTGGTAGAGATTTATAAGGAAATGGATCGTTTATGCAACGAACCTGTTCCGCAAGATGAATTGCAACTGGTAAAGAACTATTTACGCGGTAATGTATTACGCAGCATGGATGGCCCTTTTGCTTTAGCAGAACGCTTTAAGCAAGTATGGCTACATGGCCTTGATTATTCGTACTACGAAAAATATATAAGTACACTTGCTGAAATTACTTCAAAACAATTGCAGGACATAGCCTGCAAGTATTTGCAGAAAGACAGTATTTACGAAATGGTTGTAGGAAGTAAGAAAGCCTGAATACCATAAGTGCAATGAAAATGGAAAAGTATCTTGAAAAAATAAAACATAGCATTGAACCCTTAAGGCAAGAAATAATAAACCATAAGGTATATTCACTAATTAACGGAGTAGAAGACCTGAGGGTTTTTATGCAATACCATGTATTTGCCGTATGGGATTTTATGTCTCTGCTTAAGTCATTGCAAAATAATCTGACATGTACAACAGTGCCTTGGTTTCCGAAAGGTTCTGCAAATACAAGGTACCTTATTAATGAAATTGTAGTAGGCGAAGAATCAGATGTAGACAGTTTCGGGGCAAGAAAAAGTCATTTTGAATTATACCTGGAAGCAATGAACCAATGCGGAGCAGACACGATGGGGATCGAGAAATTTATTATTGAATTGAAGAAAACAAATGATTTAAATGCTGCACTGACTATAGCACAAGTTGCGCCTGAAATTGCGGAGTTTGTAAACTATACGTTCAATATTATCAATACCAATAAGGATTATTTACAGGCTGCTGTTTTTACATACGGTCGCGAGGATCTTATACCTAACATGTTCTTATCAATGATAAATGAAATGGGTAAGAAAGAGGCAGAGAACGTTTCGGTTTTTAAATACTACCTTGAACGACATATTGAAGTAGATGGAGGCCACCATAGCCACTTAGCATTACAAATGACCTCATCGCTTTGCGGAACCAATACGCAATACTGGGAGGAAGCTGAAAAAACTATTAAAGAATCACTGCAAAGAAGAATTGGTCTTTGGGATGGAGTGTGCAAACAAATTATATTGAATAGAAAAGAGGTTATTGTTTAAAATAATTAGGTCAGGCACCAACGTCCTTACCAATATCCTTGCGATAATACATTTTATCGAAGCTTATTTTTTTAATGCTTTCGTATGAGGTAGCTACAGCTTCTTTTAAGGTATTTTTTATTGAAGTAACTGCCAATACACGGCCTCCATTACTTACTACTTTGCCATTACTTAGTTTCGTTCCCGCATGGAACACCATGCTTTCGGTAACCTTATCAAGCCCTGTGATCTCTTTTCCTTTCTCATACGCTTCAGGGTAGCCGCCCGATACCATCATCACTGTCGCAGCCTGGCGTTCATCAATTTCCAGTTTTACTTTATGCAGGGTTTGATTAGCCACTGCCTGCATCAGTACTAACAGATCTGTTTTAATGCGAGGTATAACTACCTCTGTCTCCGGGTCACCCATACGTGCATTGTATTCAATAACATAAGGGTCGCCCTGGCAGTTGATAATACCGAAGAAAATGAAGCCTTTATAATCAAGCTTTTCTTTTTTCAGTCCTTCTACAGTTGGTATAATTACCCTTTCTTTTAACTTTTCCATGAATTTTTCATTGGCAAAGGGAACAGGAGAAATGGCACCCATACCGCCTGTGTTCAGCCCTGAGTCATTTTCTCCAATACGTTTATAATCTTTCGCTTCAGGCAGAATATGGTAGCTATTGCCATCGGTCAAAACAAAAACAGATAATTCAACTCCTATCAGAAACTCTTCAATAACCACCTTTTTACTTGCCTGCCCGAATTTTTCACTAAGCAGCATTTCTCTCAGTTCATGCTCTGCAGCAGTCGTTGTCAGGGGTATTACCACACCTTTACCAGCCGCAAGCCCATCGGCTTTAAGCACATGTGGAGGCCTTAGTGTACGCAAAAAGGCTATGCCTTCTTCAACGGTTTCTTTGGTAAATGTACTGTAACGTGCTGTTGGAATGTTATACTTAGCCATAAATTTCTTGGCGAAATCTTTACTGCCTTCAAGTGCTGCTGCCTTTGCAGATGGCCCTATTACCGGGATACGCGATAATTCTTTATCGGCCAGGAAATAATCGTAAATACCTTTAACCAATGGCTCCTCAGGCCCAACAATAACGAGACTTATGTTTTTTTCGAGCACATGTTTCTTAACCAGCTCAAAATTCAGAATATCTATATCCAGGTTTGTGCCGCAGTCTGCTGTTCCTGCATTACCGGGAGCAATATAAAAGTCCTTTAATAGCGGGCTTTGTGCTATTTTCCAAGCAATGGCATTTTCCCTTCCGCCAGACCCAAGCAATAAAACGTTCATAGGATAGTTTAATTTTGTACAAAGCAAAGTAAAACTTTTTATATGTTCGTACACACGAATATTCTTTAATGTCAATATTATCACAAGAAGCTTTAGGTGAAAATGCCGGTTTAAGGCAGCAGATACACAGAATACTGTTTATCGCTGCGCTTTCTTTCCTGTGTATTGGTATGTCAGTTTCAAAGGTATTTATAAGCATTGCAGAACTTACCATTGGGCTTAACTGGATTGCAGAAGGTAACCTAAGTGCAAAATGGAAGCGATTTATAACTAATAAAGCGGCCCTGGTACTATGTTCTTTGTATGTAATGCATTTGCTGGGCCTTATATATACAACAGATTTTAAGTATGGCATGGATGATATACGGGTTAAGGTTCCTTTACTCATATTGCCTTTTCTGTTTTGCACCAGTGAGCCACTAAATACAAAAGAAAGAAATATTGTTTTGGGCCTGTTTATGGGTGGCATTACGGTAGAATCGTTAATTGGGATTTACAGGCTTTTGCATAAAGGGCTGATTGATATTCACGAAATTACCCCTCATGTTTCAACGATCAGGCTTGCGCTGATGATAGTTTTATCCATATTTCTTTTACTGGGGTACATATTCTCGAAAAAGTGGTCGATGGTATCGCTTGTTCTGATAATTTGGATGGTATGGTTCTTTGTCTTCCTTGTTATTATGGAGTCTTTAACGGGTATTGTTATTGCAGTTATTCTTGCAGTTTCACTGCTGGTATATTACGCCTATAAAAGAGTGAGGCAACGCAGGGTAGGTTATGGTTTTATGTTATTGTCGTTTATAGGTGCTATGTTCATAGGTATTATCGCCTACCTTATCCATTTCGATCACCGTTATTTTCCTGTTCCCGATAAAGTAAACTTTGATACCATCAGGAAACATTCGTTAAATGGTTCCCTTTATTATTCAGGCGATTCATATGGTGGCACCGAAAGCGGACATTATATATATACATACCTGAGTCACGATGAGTTGAGAGAAGCCTGGAAAAAGCGGAGTAACATGCCGGTGAGCGGACTGGATAAAAAAGGAAATCTGGTGGAGTATACACTTATACGTTATCTGACCTCAAAGAACCTGACCAAGGATTCTGCTGGCGTGAGTAAACTTTCAGATACTGATATAAAGGCCGTTGAGAATGGAATGACGAACTATAACTTCAGCCAAAGTGGTAATGTGCAATACAGGCTTTACCAGGCATTTTGGGAAATAGAAGATTACAGGAACGGAGACCCTGATATAAGTGGCCATTCCATTACACAGCGCCTTGAATTCTGGAAAGCAGCCGTGGGTATTATTGAAAAACATTGGCTTATAGGAGTAGGAACGGGTGATGTAAGGATTGCATTTGCCAAAGAGTATGATGAAATGCATTCGAATTTAAAACCTGAATTCAGGCTCCGTTCTCATGACCAATACCTTGAAATTGGAGTAGGTTTTGGCTTGGTAGGACTCTTATGGTTCCTGTTCTCAGTTATTTATCCCGGAATAAATACAAAGAAAATCTACTCGTATGTTTACTTTGTATTCCTGATGATCTTTATGCTTTCAATGCTAAGTGAAGATACCTTGGAAACGCAAGCCGGAGTAACTTTCTATGCCTTCTTTAATTCCTTCTTCCTGTTCCTGGCTTAGTCCTTATCAGACTCATCTTCAAACTTCTCTTCTTCAATATCCAGTAATGGTTTTTGCCCGATGTTTTTTCTTCCTATGAACTTTTCCATTGAAAGCATGAATGATGGCAGCAGAACCAGGTTTGAACAGTAGGCCATTAATAATGTCATAGAAACCAGAATACCCATAGCCCTTGTTCCGCCAAAACCTGAGAATACAAATATGAGGAAGCCGAATGAAAGTATTATAGCCGTGTAAACCATGCTTACACCTGTTTCTCTTATTACTAAAGAAATAACCTGCGATGTACTGAGATTTAAATTCTTAATCTCCTGCCTGTATTTGGTAAGGAAGTACATGGTTCCATCGGACGAAATACCGAATGCAATACTGAAAATAAGTATAGTACTTGGCTTTAAATGAATTTCGAAGAAGCCCATAAGCCCAAGTGTTACAAGAAGCGGAATAATACTTGGTAGTGTTGCAATAAGCACCATGCGTGGCGACATGAACATTAAGAACATAATAATTGAAATAAGTATAACCGCAAGCAATACACTTTCTATAAGATTAGTGACAAGGAAATCGTTACCTCGCAGGAATATAAGACTGCTACCTGTGTAGGTTATTTTGTATCGCTGGTCTTCCGGTACCCATGATTTATCGGCTGCAGAGTAATTAAAAATACTATCAGCACGTGGTTCAATAGTGGCGAGTATCTCTTTCATTTTTATGGAACCTACATCGGCAATGGCAATATCGGTACGGGTTAATTGTTTGCCGGTATCAATAACCGACTTGAACAGGCTTTGCTTTTGCTTTGACCCTGAATTAACCGCATACTGCGAAATGGATTGAAGGTCACTTAATGTGGGCAGAATAAAATACTTGGGTTCGTTATCGTGAAATGCCTGGTTGGCATACTTAATACCACCAATTATTGAAATTGGTTTTGCAAAATAAGGATATTGACGCAGCATTTTTTCAAGCCGCTCCATTTTAAATAAAGTTCTGCCATTGTTTGCAAATACTCCATTTGGTTTTTTTGTGTCAACAAGTATCTCGAAAGGTAAAACACCACCAATATGGCTTTCGAAATAACGCATATCAGTATAAATAGGATCATCCTTTGGCAGATCATCAATTACATATCCGATAGCCCTTATTTTTGAAATGCCATAAAATGAAACCAGAATTATAATAGCTGTAATAAAGTAAATAGGTTTCCTGTGGCTTTGTGTGTACTTATCTACTGCACTTAATAAATTAACAATTTGTTTTCGTTCGAGGTGTTTAAGGTTCTTTACATTAGGCGTAGGCAAATAGCTGAATACTACAGGAACCAGTATAAGCGAAATAGCATAAGTGGTCATTACATTGAGCGATGAAATGAGCCCGAACTCAACCAAGGCCTGGCTACGGGTAGAACAGAAAACTGCAAACCCGATTGCAGTGGTTACGTTGGCAAGGAAAAGTGAAATACCTATTTTTTCGATTGTGGTATGCAGGGCCAGCATTTTATTGCCATGCTTTCTGAATTCGGTATGATATTTGTTTAATAATAATATGCAATTGGGTATGCCAATTACAGTAATTAAAGGTGGAATAAGACCTGTAAGCACTGTTATCTGGTAACCGAAAAGAGAAATAGATGCCATTGACCAAATGACACCAATAGAGACTATGATCAAAGGGAAAATAACCGGGAATAAAGATCGAAAGAAAAGGAAAAGAATGATCGATGTTACGGCTATGGAAATAAAGAGGAACATGGATAATTCGCTCATTACCTTACGTGAAATAACGGTTCGTATATAAGGCATGCCCGAATAGTGCATAGCTACGTGGTATTTGCTTGCAAAGGCATCAATCTTATATTTTAATGAATCAACAATTGATATTCTTCCGGAAGTATTTACATCATTATCTTTAAAGGTTATGGCCATTAAAGTAGATCCATTCTTTTTATTGAAAATAAAACCTTCGTAGGCGGGCAATGCGTAAATGGCATTCTTCACACTATCGAGCTCTTTGACAGTGGTGGGCTTACGTTTTAATAAGGGTTTAAAATCGAACTTACCAAGGCTATCGTTTTTCGAGAGCAGGTAAAGAGAAGCGGAGGAAAGTACTTCTTTAATACCATGCATATCTTTTACACTATAGTTCAAATCATACCAATCGTTAAATTCGTTAAGGTTGGTATACAAGCTGTCCGCTTGCATTCCTACAACCATAACCGTACCATCAAGGCCAAACTGTTTCTTAAAATTTTCGTAATCAATACTGGCACTATCGCTATTAGGTAAAAACTGGGTAAAACTATAAGCTACCTTAACTTGCCTGGCCCTGTACACCATAAAGCAGGTTATAAGCAATATGCTTATAATCAATACGATACGGTTCTTAAGTATGATTTTTGCTAGGGCTGACCACATATTAGTTGACTCAATGCTCGAGTGTAACAAAAGTAAGCATTACAAAGGAATATACTTTTTAATATACTTTTTTTTTGGTAGCATATGCGTAATAACCTCAAAATCAATGCATAAGTAAGGATTGAACGACTATTCTCTTTTTTTTCCTATTTTGGCTGCATATCAATAAATTGTGGACAACGTAAGTATTTATACAGATGGTGCGGCTCAGGGTAACCCCGGGCGGGGTGGCTATGGAGTAGTAATGCTTTCCGGTGATAAGCGAAAGGAAATGTCGCATGGATATCGTTTAACTACCAATAACAGAATGGAGTTGCTGAGTGTGATAAGGGCATTGGAGGCTCTGAAAAAGCATAACTTAAACGTTACCATATATTCCGACTCAAAGTATGTGGTAGATGCCGTAAACCAGGGATGGGTATTTGGCTGGAATAAAAAAGGATTTAAAGGTAAGAAGAACGTTGATCTCTGGACAAGATACCTTCAGTTGCACCAGCTTCAGAAAATAAAATTTGTTTGGGTGAAAGGCCACGCCAATAATAAAGAAAACGAACGTTGCGATGTATTGGCAGTTCAGGCGGCTAATACGCCACCTTTGAGTATTGATGAAGGCTACGAAGCAATAAAGAATAACGAGTAATTAATTACTTTTTATCCTCGTCTGTTATAGGAGCATCTCCCTGGTAAATACCACCCTTGTATACGGCCTTCTTTTGCAGAAGCCCGTCAGGTGTGTATATGTATATGGTGCCATCCATTAGCTTACCACTGTGGAACAAACCATCTTTTGATATTTGTTTGTTCTGGTTGTATAGTTTCCAATAGCCTTCGCCATTGAATACTTTTGCAGCTGTAGCACCGGCATTTGGTTGTTCGGTTGTGGTAACCACTGTAGTAGAAGTCTTAGGCGCCTCTGATTGAACTACCTGCGGAGGTATTACTTCTTTTTGAGGTGTCTTCTGATCAAATGTCTGGCTTTGGCTTGGGTCAAGGTTACCGTCATTAAATACTTCTTTTGCTTTTACTGTACCGTCGTCATAGTATTCAGTTGTGGCACCTGCCTGCTTACCTTCCGTCCAGTTACCATCTATCATAAGCTGGCCATTTGGGTAAAAATATTTTTGTTCGCCTGCACGCTTTCCGTTGTCGTTATATGAAAAATCGTGTTGAATAGTACCATTTTCATAATAAAGCTTATATGGTCCTACCCAACGGTTATTGCTCCAGTTACCCTCTTCATTTACTTTACCATTTTCAAAATAGGTAACTGCAGGTCCTTCCGGACGATTATCCTTAAATGTTATTTTGCTTTTAACGGCTCCACTTGGGTAGTAGCTAATCCATACCCCTTGCTTCATATTGTCCTTATAATCACCTTCTTCTACCTTTGCATCATCAGTATAGCCTGGTAAATGGCGCATACTATTATATATTGTCCAATGATTTTGGCGTAAACCATTGGCATCGGTAGTACCTCCGTTATTCTGGCTTCCTCTTGCAATTGCAAAGTTTAAAGAAAGAATACTAAGTAGAGTAAAAAGTAGCTTCATTTTCTTAAAGTATAGATAATCATGTTTTTGACCCCTTTTATACCCAAATATACGCAGGCTTTCAGGAAAGGTTTCATTTTTAGACAGATTATTAAATAATAGGACTAAATCGATTAACAATGCGATAAAGAGGCCTATTTGGAGCTTTGCGTGATTAACTGATTTCGAAATGCGTTTAAACATATTTTTTTCGAGTCGTATTTATACTTTTCTTAAAGAAAACCTGCTTTTTAGTGTTTTTTTATTCAATTATAATGGTTTAGCGATTATATCAATAGTGCCTTTTTTAGGTATGTATTCTTTATGGTTTTCCAAAGTTATCACTTTACTGCTTGTTGAATCGTACATACAGTAATTAAGGTCTTTAAAATAATTGCTGTAAAAGGTAAAATCAATGTTTTTTTCAGTCATAACATACAGGCCTATTTCAAATATCAGCTGAGGCCTGTATTTTGCAAATGTTTCCCTGGCTCCCTGCAATATCTCGTATTCATGGCCATCTGTATCAATCTTAATAAAATCAAGCTTATTAAGTTGTTTGCTTTTAGTGAAATCATCAAGTGACATGGCACCAACGCCTTCGGTTGATTTGGCAGCGCCCTGGTGCTCAGGATGCATGTCATTCGACTTTTCGTCATTTACTTTCCAGCTCGAATATGCTTTAATATCAGCATTTGCAGCCGACTTAGCCGAAAGAAACGAATTGATAACCTCAATACGTTTGGCTATTTCCGGGTTAAGCTCAAGGTTTCGTTTTAACTTGCCGAGTGCATAATGTGTGGGCTCAAACGCGTATACTTTACCTTCCGAAGCTATTTTGGCAAACTGCAGGCTCATAACACCAAAATTTGCCCCAATATCAATAATGGTAGCATCTTTAGGTAGCGATATTAACTTGTTATTGGTAACGTGTTTTTGAAAATTACCGAACAGGAACAACGAAAGATCTATACCCTCCGAAAGGTCTACCTCAAACTTTATGCCATTTTGTTCTATTATCCTTGGCTTTTTGCCATAGAATGGAGTTACAAATAGATACAGAATTTTGGCGATACCAATTTTTATGCGTGTAAGCGGAAGATTATGAATGATGAATTTTCTGAACACAATAATTTATTTAACGCCTTAAAAGTAAGATATTAACGGATAGCCAGTACTAATATTTGATGTAAAACTATTTTTCAAAAAGCATTGAAATTGGTTTTTACTAATAATATATGAGCACTGCATAGTTAATAAATCAACGATGCAGGGTAGGTAACCGAAACGTTGAAATATTGTACATTTGTTTCCGTTTATTAAATCCCATATGGAAGCCGAAAGCAGAGCACCTTCAAATATTCCACCCGAAGAAAAAGGCAAAGAAAATCGCCTGCTTATCATTATAATTTTCATTCTGGCTATATTATTACTCCTGTTGGGCTGGCAGTATTGGAGGCAGAAACAAACAATGGTTGTTCAAACCCAGGTAGCAGTTGATAAAATTGACACTGTAAGGTCTGAGTTGATCAACCTGCAGGCTCAGTATGCCACCCTGAAAACATCTGATCAAAGCCTTCAGGATAAGTTGAATAGCAAAAAAGATACTATTACAATGCTTTTGCAGCAAGCCGAGAAATATAAGAATGACCCCTATATTATTGCCCGTTTAAAGAAAGAAACAGAAACGTTGAGAGCCATAATGGTTGATTATGTGAAAAGTATTGATTCGCTTAATACGTTAAACAAGAAACTTACCATTGAAAAAAATGCAGTGGTAGATTCGCTTAAAACACAGAAGAACTATTCAGGCCAACTGGAGAAACAGAATTCAAAATTGCAGGACGTAGTTAAAACCGGGTCTATGTTAGCTGCAACATCAATTACCGCTGAAGGAGTTCATTACAGGTTTGGCAAAAAAGAAGTAACTACAGACAAAGCGAAAAAGGCGGAGAAAATAAAATTGCAGTTTACGATTACGGCCAATAGAATTGCAAGTGCGGGCAACAAAAATATTTATGTGAGGGTACTTACACCTGATGGCAAGGAGCTTTCTAAAACCGGCGACGAAACCAGCATGTTTAGTTTCGAAAACACCAAAGGGTATTATGACGTTGTACAAAGTATTGATTATACAAACCAGGACCTTAGCCTGGTTGTGTATTGTGAAAGCCCTACTGGTTTCCTTCCGGGTAACTATATAATCAAGTTGTATTCCGATGGTTCAGAAATGGGAGAGACAACACTTACATTTAAATAATTTAAGCCCCAATGGCTAATCCAAATAGACCTAAGGGAAAACCACCGGGTAATAACCGCAATAAACAGCAACCGCCTGTTTATAAAAAGGATTCGCAACCCCGTTCATTCTTCGAAAACCTTAATAGCTGGTTTGATGCAAGATCATCTGGCATTACAATTTTCATCTTTGTATGCGGTGCACTGTTTTCTGTATTGCTTTTTCAGGCCCGGATGGATATAGGTGGAGATGATTCAACCTATCTTCAGAGAGCCTATGATTTTATACACAAAGGAATATTCCCGATTTTCCAGGGGCCATTGTATCCTTTGGTGTTAAGCATTTTTGTTGCTCCGTTCGGTATCAACATAATACTTCTTAAGTGCCTTTCGCTTATATTCAATATTATAGGGCTCTATTTTTTCTACAAAGCATTTAAGGGCAGAATACCTTCATTCATATTCTATCCCGTATTCTTTATAGCTGCTATTAATTCATACATTTTGAATTTTGCCAGCCTCACGTATAACGAGTCATTCTTCATGTGTCTGCAATATATTTTCTTCTTCTATTTCTTTAAGCTTTTGGATGAGTTGAAAGAAAGTGATACCAGTGGTTCCCTTAAAGAATCGTACCGTAAATGGTTAATGCCAGGCCTGCTTATTTTTGCCTTGATACTTACGCGTAATATAGCAGTTACGTGCCTGGGAGGTATTGTTTTGTTTTTTGTTATCTGTAAACAATACAAGAACATATTTTATGCCATAGGCGCTTTTTTAGTGTATGAAATACCTATGACGCTAATAGAGAAATTCGCGTTCCATTCGGATAGCCAGTGGGGATCGCAGGGTAATATATTATTGCTGAAAGACCCATATGACGCGGCAAAAGGCAAAGAAACACTTTCGGGATTCTTTACCAGGTTCTTTCAAAATTGTGACATATATGTTTCAAAACGTTTCTTTGAAATAACGGGTTTTCGTTCTGAGAATAGTATTAAGGACTACAAGGCATTTGAATCTGGTAATCTCAATATGTTTGTAATTTTCCTTTTTGTTCTGTGCGGGTTTGTATTATACCGGCTAATAAAATCGAAGAATAAATTCATGCTTGTATCTTTCTTATATACTATAAGCATCCTGGCTTCTTCTTTCATTGTGCTGCAAACGCGCTGGGATCAGCCAAGGCTTATAATGGTGTATGTGCCAATTCTTTTAATGACGATATTCTACAGCTTATATGATGTACTGCAAAAAAAAGGCCCCTGGGGGTTACAGTTTCTTCTGTTCGCTACAATAATTGTTTTTACCATTACAAGTGCTGTAGCTACATTAGGTAAGGTGGGTAAGAACCTGCCCCTTTTAAGCAAGAACCTTCATGGCGATATTTATGCCGGATATACACCTGATTGGGTGAATTATTTAAAGATGAGCCGTTGGTGTGCTGATAGCTTGCCAAAAGATGCTTACGTTGCAGCCCGTAAGGCGCCCATGTCATTTATATATGGCAAGGGAATGGAATTCTTTCCGGTTTACAAGGTGTATAGTTATAATGCCGATTCACTTCTCGATTACTTTAAGGCAAATAAGGTTAACTATATTATGGTGCCTAGCCTGCGTATGAATCCGGATAAAAATACGGGCGACGTAATTACCACAATGGAATATATGATCGCTCCTATCTACAAAAAGTATCCGCAAAAAGTAAAGTTTGTTCACCGCGAGGGAACAGATGAGGTAACAGATCTTTACCAGATAGTTTATTAAATTGAAAGCTTATTGAGCTTTATCAGCAGGCTTGATTGCGGCTGCACTTCGATTGAAGCGGATACCAATGAATATTTCATTTGTTCCGAAAGAGTAGTTTCTTATATCGGAAAGTGAATAATCATATGAATATCCAAATGTGAGATTATCCTGGTAAGTATATCCTATAAGGGCATATACTGCGTCTTCTGTTCTGTAGCCAACGCCTACCCATATTTTTTTCAGATAGGTTACTTTAGCGCTTATATCTAATTGAGGTGGTGCAGGCAAAACATATTTTAAAACCGTTGTGGGCTCTAATGTAAAATCAGAATTAATGTTGAATTTATACCCGGCCGTAACATACATATGGGTTGCAAGAATGTTTTGGGCATCGGAGAAAGAAGTAAGTTTTAACTGGCTTTCGACTAATTGAGGAGCAGAAACACCCAGGTAAAAGTTATCTCCGTATAAATAACCACCAAAACCAATATTGGGAACAAAAACCGATTCCAGATTTGTAGTAAGTGCCGGATCACCCGGTTCATTTAACGCTATTTCTTGCCCGTCTACCGCAAACTGAAGTATACCTGTGGTTAACCCTAGCGATGCATTAAGCCAACTGGTTATCTTCATATGGTATGAATACGAAACATCAAAACCGGTGCGCCTGGTAGGGCCAGTGATATCTGAATAAAGGTAAGCACCTATACCAATGTGTTTATCAGTTAAAGATCCATCGAACGTCAGCATATATGTTCTGGGTGCATCGGTTATGCCAACCCATTGATACCGATTATCTGATTTAACTTCAAAGTAAGGCTGGGTACCTGCTATAGCAGGATTCATTGAAAAATCGTTTAACATATACTGGCTATATTGTGGTAACTGCTGCGCTTGCATGCTAAAAAAGCTGAGCAGTAATGAGAGTGTTACAAGTATATATTTTAGTTTACTCATTGTAATGTTTTATTATCTCATTATAGTTACCGGCCCTGTGTACGCTTGCGGGAAACGAGGGTCATGCAGGTTAATAATATAATAATAGGTTCCTACAGGCAATTGTTCATGCATGTAAGTACCATCCCATGGTATTTTATACCCGTCAGAATGATAAATTCGTTCACCCCATCTGTTAAATATTTCAACAGTTGCATTAGGGAAATTTGCAAGTTCGCTAAGGGTCCAAACATCGTTTATACCGTCACCATTAGGTGTAAAACCATCCGGCGGAATAAATTGAGGTATTACAAACAGGCTTACTGTATCGGTTGCAACACAACCAAACGGGCTGGTAACCGTAACTGTATATACTGATGTTACAGTAGCAGATACAACAGGGTTAGACACAGTGCTGTCCTTCATGCCGGCCGATGGTTGCCACAAATAGGTTGAACCTGCTGCAGAGGTTGGTGATCCACCTAATGTTGCCGAGGCACTTGTAAATATTGTTTGCGCATTTCCCGGATTTATTACAGGAAGTGGATTTATTGTAACAGCCATTGTTGTAGAATCGCGGCAGGTACCATCACTTACTACCAGCATATAAGTTGTTGTTGCTACAGGAGTTATTGTCAGCACAGCTGTAGTTCCAACAAGAGTTCTTGGTGAAGCGAACCATTCATATTGTGCTGCATTTATGCTTGCACTGCCATTAAGTACAGCAGGGCTGCCCGAACAGACAGCAGTATCATTTCCAACTTTGGCAAGTACAGTTGTATCTGCAACTATTTTTATGGTATCGGTAAAATCGCAGTTTACAGAATCAGTTAAGGATAATATATACTGACCAGGCAGCAGATTACTGATGGTTGATGTGGTAACGCCTGATGTGGTTAAACCGGTTGACCAGCTGAATACATAAGGCGGAGTTCCACCGGTTACAGTTACCATTACACTGCCATCGGCAGTAGTATTACACGATGCATTGGTTGGAGTATTGATATAGTTAAGTGCCGGAGGATTAACCAGTGCAATGCTACTGTCAAACGGGCAGCCATTCAAATCGGTTACATGTATTGTATCTCTGCCCGGGCATAAATTCATAACGGAGTCAGTTGTTAATGCAGGTGTTGTATTCCACAAATAAGTGTATCCGGGGGTACCGCCCGAAATTGCAGCGACTATTTTTCCATTACAATCTCCGTTACATGTAATTGGCGTTACTTTAAATACAGCTGACAGGGCGGAAGGTTGTATGATCTTTGCAGTATCCTGTGCAATGCAACTGTTCTGATCGGTAACGGTTACCGTGTATGTGCCTGCACATAGTTTTGAAATGCTTGAAGTAGTTGCAGAGTTGCTCCAGCTATATGTATATGGTGATGTTCCACCTGAAGGAGACAGGGAAGCACTGCCTGTGCAGCTATCAAAACATAAAGGATTTACGGTGACCTGGTTAGGTAATACAAGTATACTGGGCTGAACTGTATCCATCTCGATAAGAGAGCAATTATCTGCATCTGTAACAGTTATAGTATATATTCCGGCACACAATCCACCTGCTGAATTTGTGGTTGAAGGTACTCCGCCGGACCATAAATATTGATAAGGAGGCGTGCCGCCATGCACATGAAGCGTAATGGTTCCATTGCATAATCCGGCACATGTAGCTTTTGTAATTGTGGCGGTATCAGTAATAACCGTAGGTTGTGTTATAGTAGTGGTATCAGTCAGTTGGCAAAGATTACTATCAATAATTATATACGTGTATTTACCTGCACAAAGGTTCTTACCTGTATCACTACTTTGCTGAGGGCCTCCAAAGCTATAGATGAATGGAGCGGTTCCACCGGTGATTGGCGATAATATGATCCTGCCATCGCATTTGCCGTTACAGCTGTCATTAACTGTTGTGAGGCCAACTGCAGTTGGGCCGCTTGAATTAGTAAGTATTGTTGTAAATGTAGCCACGCATGAATTTGCATCGGTAATCGTGTAAGTATAAAGCCCTGCACACTTATTAGTTATGCTGTCGGTGGTGTTTCCGGTATTCCATAAAAATTTGTAAGGAGGCGTTCCACCGCTTGGTGATAATGAAATAACCCCATTACAAACTGCACCGCAATTACTTGCTGATGAGGAAGCATTCGGACTTACAGATGAAGGATTAGTTATCGTTATGGTTCCTGTATCTGTACATAAGTTCGCATCGGTTACTACTACGGTATAGGTTGCTGCGCACAGGTTAGTGATGGAGCTTGTTGAAGCACCGGTCGACCAGGAATAAGTATAAGGTGCTTTACCTCCGCTGGGTTTCGATTGAGCGGTACCATCGCATGACGAAGGACAAAGTGTATTTGAACCTGTAACCAATTGATTTAGTTTAGGCGGCTGGCCAACACTGGTGTCTTTTGTTGCTGAGCATTTATTCGCATCGGTTACTACAACAGTATAATTAGTAGCGCATAAACCCGTTGCCGTGCTGGTAGTTTCGCCGTTTGACCATGCATAGGTATAAGGGCTAGTGCCTGCGGATGGAGTAGCAGTTATAGAACCATTACAATCACCATTACATGTTGAATTTACCGGGGTAACAGAAATAGTTATTTGAGCCGGTTGGGTAATTGTAACTGAATCAACTATTGTACATAAGTTTTTATCAGTAGCCGTTACTATATAAAGTGCAGCCGATAGCCCTGTTATAGAGCTTGTAGTTGACCCACCCGTCCATGTATATGAGTAAGGAGATGTTCCACCGGTTAGTGTCATGGTAGCTGTTCCATCACTTTCAAGGTAACAGGAATCATTGGTGTGACTCATGCTGTCTTTTAGTACTGCGGGTTGAGTAATAGTTACATTACCTGATGCTGTACATCCATTAACATCTGTCACGGACAGGGTATATGAATTAGGGCAAAGATTAACTATATTGGAATCAACACCACCATTTGTCCATGAATAAACATAAGGTAGCGTTCCACCATGTACCGATCCTGTAGCTGTTCCGTTACAGCTTCCATGACAGGTTACATTAGTTGATGACATTGCAACAGTCAGCAAATTAGGCTGGGTTATTTTCACCGTAAATGTAGTGTCGCATCCTTTACTGTCTTTAATTGTAATGGTATATGTTCCCGGAACAAGATTGGAAGCTGTTGAGGTGGTGGAAACATTAGGCGCCCATGTGAATGAATAGCCTCCATTGCCACCTGACTCACCAAGGGAAATACTGCCATCGTTTGCACCATTACAACTTACATTCTGCACAGTTATACCAGGGCTTATTGGTTTAGGTTTCTTAATGGTATCGGACTCACTTGTTAAACAACCGTTTCCATCAGTAATTGTACAGATATACGGACCTGCACAAAGGTTGGAAATAGAACTTGTTGTACTGCCTGTTGACCATGAAAAAGTAAAAGGACCGGTACCCGCTGTTACTGCAACAGAATCACTTCCATCGCAAAGTGTCCAGCAAGTCATATTTTTAATATAACTCACTAATGTAGCACCACTTGAATTGCTAAGGGCAATTGCAAATGCATGATTACAGCCAAGGCTATCAGTAATAGTTACCGTGTAGGTCCCCGCAGGCAATGATCCAATACTATCTATGGTTGAACCATTATTCCACAGGTATGTATATTTTCCTACCCCACCTGTTGGTGAAACTTTTATATATCCATTACTGAAAGTACATGTAGGTTGAAGAACTGTAGGGTTTGCCGCAAGTGGCTGTGCTTCAGTAATAGTTACCGTATTAATAATTGAACAGCCATTAAAGTCTACAACCTTTACAGTATTTGCACCCTGGCATAATCCGCTGGCAGTAGAGGTTGTTTGGCCATTGCTCCATAAATAGGTATAAGGCGGAGTGCCACCTGTTACTGTATCTGCTGCTGTGCCTACGCAGGCACCATTACAGCTTATATTAGTTTGAGAAGTAGAACCCATAAGTTGCGGTGGATTACTAAACACTACTGAATCGCTGTTGGTACAACCTCCGTTATCATGGACTGTAATGTAATATGTGCCTGCACACAGCCCCGTAGCAGTAGAAGTTGTTTGTCCGTTACTCCACAAATAAATATAAGGAGGATTACCACCCGATGCATTCGCACTGGCAGTTCCGTTGCATGAACCAAAACAACTAAGGCCTGTGGCGGAACTGGTTATAGTAATTGTAACCGTTGGTACAATAGTAACCGGTTGATTTATTACACAGGAATCAGCATCCTTAACAGTAACCGTATACGTACCCGGGCATAAATTCGAGGCGGAATCGGTAGATTGAACCGGGCTTGTACTCCAGGAATATACATAAGGCGGGGTACCACCTTTTACGCTTACTTTAGCATCGCCATTACATGCAGTGCAACTGGTATTCTGCGATTTAATAGCAGTACTTAATATGGGTGGTTGTGTAACGCTAAAAAATACAGAGGCTGAGCAGCCATTGGCATCATTAACACGCATAGAATCGTTGGCATTAGCACATAAGCCTGTAATGCTATCGGTTGTTTGTGTAACACCTCCATTCCATGTATATGTATAGTTTGGTGTGCCACCCGATACGTTTGCAACTGCTTTTCCATCACAGGTTCCGTTACAGGTAACTTCAGTAATAGTTAAGCCTGCAGAGATTGCTGTGGGTTGTGTTAATGTGACAACCGTAGCTGAATCAACACAACCATTTTTATCTGTAGCAACTAGTGTATATGTACCCGCACATACGTTAATAATTTTAGCTGTACTCTGCCCCGTAGGTTTCCATAACCATGAATAACCGCCCGCGCCACCTGTAGTAACTGTGGAAATGCTACCCGTGCAAGCTCCGTTACATACTGGGCTAACCGGTGGCGGATTAAGTGCAACGTTTAACCCGGTTGGCTGCGTAATTGTAACAGAATCTTTGATAGTACAACTTTGCGCGTCGGTTACAGTTACAATATATTTTCCTGCACACAGGTTAGGATCACTATTACCTGCTGCAAGATTACTCCATAAATAACTATAAGGTGCCGTACCACCCGTTACACTGGTAACCGATGCAACAGCATTACAGTCTCCATTACAGTGCAGTGGATTGGGGTTTGCACTTGTAACCGTCTTTAGCGGATTAGGTTGTGTAATGGTAACATTGGTAGAATCTTTACAGCCATTAGCATCGGTAGCTACAACTTTATATGTACCTGCACACAGGTTTGTGGCGGTTGTAGTAGTTTGACCATTACTCCATTTGTAGGTATATCCCGATGTTCCTCCTGATGCACTAGCTGAAACCTTTCCATTACATAGCCCATTACAGGTTACGTTTACCTGGTTACTGATATTTATTCCTACTGGTGATGGAGCTATAATGGTAACCGTTGTTGAACTTGTACAGCCCGAGTCATCGGCTGCAGTTATGGTATAGGTACCTGCACACAGGTTTATAATATTTGTGGTCGTTTTTCCATTGCTCCATGTATACTTATATGGCGCCCCATTACCATTTGATGCTGTTGCCGTAGCACTGCCATTGCAATTACTGAAACAGGTTGGCGGGTTACTGGTTGTTGCAATTGTAACTGCTGAAGGATCGGTAAGGGTAACCTTACTAGTGTCGGAACAACCGTTTTTATCGGTTACAGTTAGTGTATACATGCCGGCTGTAAGCCCTGTTGCACATGCTGTTGTTTGTCCATTATTCCACAAATAGGTATAGGGCGGACTACCATTTTTAGCAGTAGCGCAAATAGAACCGGTGGCGCCTCCATGGCATTTAGGGTTAATAATTACATTCGTAATTGTAATGGGGTTAGGCTGGGTAATGGTAACAGAATCTTTAATGGTACAGCTGTTTGCATCAGTTACTGTAACTATATATTTACCAGCACAAAGGCCCGATACAGATGTGTTTGTATTTGTAAAATTGGTGCTTCCGTTATTCCATGCATAGGTATAACCCGGTGTACCCGATCCGGCTAAAACAGTAACTGAAGCGGTTGCATTACAATTTCCATTACATAAAAGCGGGTTAGGGCTGGCACTTATTGATTGTATGGCAAGGGCGTTTGGTTGGGTTATGGTAACGGTATTAGAATCCTTACAACCATTTCCATCAGCTGCAACAACTTTATATGTTCCCGCGCATAAACCCGTTGCAGTTTGGGTAGTTTGGTTACCTGGTGTCCATTTATAAGTATAGCCCGGTACAGGAGTTCCTCCGGTAGGATTTGCTGTTGCTGATCCATTGCAAAACCCATGGCAGGTAACATTTGTAAAGGTTGGAGGAGGTACCGTCACAGGTGTAGGAGCAGTAATAGTTACGGTTGCAGTATCAGTACAAAGTGAATCGTCATATACTACAACTGTGTATGTACCGGCACATAGATTAGTTGCAGTTTGGGTTGTTTGCTTAGGAGCTTCCCATACATAGGTGTATGGGGCACCATGACCGCTACCCGCTACCGGAGTTGCCGTTGCATTGCCATTACAATTACTGTTACAAGTAGGATTATTATGCGTAATATTTGCTTTAACCGTTGCTGTATATGTTATGTTTATTGAGCTTAGCGTGCTATGGCAACCTTTGGAATCTTGGGAATGCACTTTATAACTTCCATTACATAATGAACTGTCATATAAAATATGACTGGCTCCTCCGGGAGTAGCTCCTGCAGGACCACTATTATACCATGAGTAAGTATATCCTGGTGTTTCACCAATAAGGTAATATTTTATCCATCCATCGCAATATCCCTTACATCTTGGTTCTCTTGGAACATAAACAATACCTAACCTTGCCGGTTCACCAATACTAATGGTAGTAGGGGCAGAGAGTGAGCCATCAGCAGAATCATAAATTTGGTATGTAAGTTTTCCAGCGCATACGTCAAGTGCAGTATCTCCATTTGCAGATACCGTAGTACCCACAGGCCATTGAATTGTAAATGGACCACCATCAGTCGCAGTAATACCTGTAATCCAAGCTTTTCCATTACATGGAGCCAGGCTTCCACCCAGGCTATCCAGTTTACTTGAGTTGTTACATGTTAAATTTATAGAATCATACGTTGAGGAAGTGACCGCCAATGCTTTGTGAAGATTACCTGTAGCACTAATAACCGAAGCCAAGTCTGCTATCTGATAATGTTGGAAATATATTTTTCCATTAGGAGAAATAACCTGCAGGCTATTTGCATTCTGTTGTGTAAACTGTTGTTCAATAAATAAAATTGAGTGTGTAATGTCAATTGTTTTCGTGTTGTTCCCTGTTGCGGTTAAAGTACTACAGGCCATTTCAAATCCGTTTGCAATAACTTCCCCTGCACTTACAGTAATGCCATTGGCATACAACATATTATACATTTTCCAGGAACCGCTACCATCAAAATAAACCTCAGTTAGTTTCCTTCCTCCCGTATTAATAACATTACCCTGTTGCGACGATTTAAAATGCAGGCTGCCCTGAAATTGATAATCTAATGGGCCTTCAAGCATGAAAGAGCCATAAACATCAATTGCCGAGGCACTGTTTCCAACTAATACCGGGCTGTATATATCGCGAGAGGTTTGCAGGGTATGGCATAAGGCTGTGCCTGTAATAGTAACCTGTTCGTAAGGATTGCTAAAAGAATTTAAGTCGAAAAATACATCGTCGGTATAGGTGGGTATGCCTGCTCCTCCGTTTCCGCCGCTGGTGTGCGACCAATGGTGTGCATCGTTCCAGTTACCTCCGTTACCTACCCAGTATAAGGTTCCGGCCATGCCACTAAAGGCAGGGGCCAGAAAAAACAATAATAATGTAGTGCAAATAAATATTTTCCTCAACATCAATAGGCTTTTAACGGTATTCTATGTACGCAATTTAACAAAAATGGTTACAATTCAAACTCAGTAGCATGGGCTAAGATACGATTTTCTAACAGAAGGGTGTTATTAAACCCTTTACTTTTGTGCAAAATAAGAATTGAGGATGAACCGTATAGCCATATTTGCATCGGGCGAGGGAACGAACGCACAGCGTTTTATAGATTACTTTAAGAACAGTAAGGATGTACAGGTTGCATTAATTGTAACTAATAGTGCAAAGGCCAATGTAATTGAACGTGCTAAAAAAGCTGGAATCCCCTATTTACTAATTGACAGGGATACATTTTACAATACAAATAAAATAGTTGATGAACTGAAGCAGAAGGTAGATTTTATTGTATTGGCAGGCTTTATGTGGATGGTGCCTGAAAATCTTATCAAGGCGTTTAACGGTAAAATGGTAAACGTGCATCCTGCTCTTTTACCAAGTTATGGTGGCAAGGGAATGTATGGCAAGTATGTACATGAAGCAGTGATCAAAAACAAGGAGAAAAGGAGCGGTATTACCATTCATTTTGTAAATGAACATTACGATGAAGGCAAGATAATTTTTCAGCGGGAATGCAATGTTGAAGCAAGTGATACGCCTGAAACATTAGCTGATAAAGTTCATAAACTTGAACATGAGAACTATCCGGTTGTGGTAGAAAAACTACTGCAAAAGAATATATCATAAATTTGCGCAACATATGGCAACAGAATCAGACATAAAAAGGCCTATCAGGGTATTAGTAGCCAAAGTGGGGCTTGATGGACATGACAGGGGAGCGAAAGTAATTGCTTCTTTTTTGCGTAATGCGGGCATGGAAGTTATATATACCGGTTTGCACCAAACACCTGAAAGTGTTGTGAATACGGCCTTGCAGGAAGACGTTGATGCCATTGGGCTAAGTATTCTTTCCGGGGCACATAATACAGTTTTTCCTAAGGTTATGAAAATGATGAAGGAAAAAGGGATGAACGATGTACTACTGACGGGTGGTGGAATTATTCCTGAAAAAGATATGGATGAGCTGGCAAAAATAGGCGTAGGCAAGCTTTTTGGCCCGGCTACTGAAACCGGTGTTATTGTAGAATATATTCGCCAGTGGGTGAAAGAACATAGAAATTTTTAAATATTAAGTTACGTATGGGTACATTTCAAAATCTGAAAACAGAGATTAAAGACGGAATATATTTTCTTACCATTAACCGCCCTGATAAGTTGAATGCGCTTAACAGGCAAACGGTTGTGGAAATTGGTGAAGCGGTAAAAGAAGCTATTGCAGATAAAAATGTAATGGGTGTAATAATTACCGGTGAAGGACAAAAAGCATTTGTAGCTGGCGCTGATATTAAAGAATTCATGAGCCTTTCAGGCGAACAAGGTAAAGAGTTAGCACGATCGGGCCAGGAAATATTCCAAAGCATTGAAAACTCCCCTAAGCCTGTAATTGCAGCCGTTAATGGCTTTGCACTGGGTGGTGGGTGCGAATTATCTATGGCTTGTCATATGCGTGTTGCAAGTGAAAATGCACAATTTGGCCAACCTGAAGTGAACCTGGGCTTAATACCCGGTTATGGCGGAACACAACGTTTGACAAAATATATTGGGCGTACAAAAGCCCTCGAGTTAACTATGACGGCTGCTATGATAAAGGCGCCTGAAGCACTGCAATTAGGCCTGGTAAACTATGTGGTTGCACCAGAGGCGTTGATTGCAAAATGCGTGGAATTATTGAATGTTATTAAAACAAAATCGCCTGAAGCTATTGCCGCTTCTATACGTGCAATAAATGCTTTTGATGAGACACAGGCTGGTTTTGAGGCCGAATTAACAGAATTTGGGAAATGTTTTACTACTGAGGATATTAAAGAAGGCATAAATGCGTTTGTAGAAAAGCGTAAACCTCAGTTTGCAGGGCGTTAATATTGAAAAGATAATTGAAACAGGTAAAAGCACTTGCTGGTCAAACAATAGTCTACGGCGTTCCTAGCATTGTCGGGCGCCTGCTGAATTACCTTCTCGTTCCACTTTATACCCGTGCTTTTTCTACTTCCGATTTTGGTACCGTGACTTCGCTTTACGCCTACGTATCATTCCTGAATATTGTGCTTACCTACGGTATGGAAACATCCTTGTTTAACTTCTCGCGTATGGTGGAAGATAAGAAGAAGGTATTCAGCACTATACTTACTTCGGTTACCATTTCATCACTTATATTTCTGTCCTTGGCCTATGTTTTCCGGTTCAATATTGCAGCATTTGTAAAAGACCCTACTCACCCCGATTTTATTATTTGGGTGGCACTTATATTAAGCGCTGATGCATTGGCTTCAGTGGCTTTTGCCAAATTACGTGAACAGAATAAAGCCCGGAACTTCGCCATTATCAAGTCATTCAATATCATAATTTACATACTGTTCAACATATTCTTCATTGTAATATGCCCTAAAATATATAAAGACCCTAACAATATTCTTTACGGATTTGTTCAGCATATATATAACCCCAACTTAGGAGTCGGCTATGTGTTTATTTCAAATGTGGCATCGAGTGTTATTACCTTATTTATGCTATTGCCAACCATGTCAAAAGCAGGTATTCATTTCGATATGCAGTTATGGAAACGAATTATGCCATATGCACTTCCCCTTTTATTGGCGGGGCTTGCCGGTATGGTTAATGAAACCCTCGACCGGATAATTTTATTGTATCTATTACCTGACGATATTGCCAAACAGCAAATTGGTATTTACGGTGCCTGCTATAAAATATCTATTATAATAACCATGTTCGTGCAGGCTTTCCGTTATGCTGCAGAACCCTATTTCTTTGCCCATTCCAAGGATGAAGATTTTTATAAAATGTTTGCCGATGTTACAAAATACTTTATAATAGGTTGCCTGCTTATTTTCCTTGGTACTATGTTCAACCTGTCGTGGATACAGTATTTTGTGGGCAAGAATTTCCGCTCAGGGCTAGCCGTAGTGCCAATTCTTTTAATGGCGAATCTATGCCTGGGTGTATTCTATAATCTTTCAATGTGGTATAAACTGGCCCATAAAACTATGTATGGTGCGTATCTTACCATTTTCGGAGCGGTAATAACAATTGTCATCAATGTAGTATTTATTCCAAAATACGGCTACATGGCATCGGCCTGGGCAACACTCATTTGTTATGCTGCAACCATGGTGGCATCGTATATTACCAGCCGTAAACATTTCCCTGTTAAGTTTGATATGCCGCGTATTGGATTATACTTTGCATTATCTTTAACTTTGTACCTTACAAGTGAATATATTCACATCGGGTCAACTGTAACTAACCTGGTATTTAAGAATGGAATGATCATTGTATTTGCAGTTATAGTTTACCTGGTAGAAAGGCCAACACTTGCAATATTAAAGAAGAAGTAACGTCTAATAAAGTATTATATCATGAAAATAAAGGTCATAAATAAATCGAAACATGTATTGCCGCAATATGCAACGGTTGCATCGGCAGGTTTTGATGTACGTGCAAATATTGATGCAGTAATGGTTCTTAAGCCATTGGAAAGAGTGTTGGTGCCAACGGGTTTGTTCTTCGAAATACCTGTGGGGCACGAAGCGCAGGTTCGTCCGCGTAGCGGCTTAGCTTTTAAAAACGGAATAACGGTGCTTAATTCACCGGGTACTATTGATGCTGATTATAGAGGTGAGCTAAAAGTATTGCTTATCAATCTTTCCAACGAAGACTTTACAATTAATGATGGCGAACGTATTGCGCAGGTTGTGATAGCAAAGCATGAACAGGCGGAGTGGGTTGAAGTAGAACAGCTTATGGAAACAGCGAGAGGTGATGGTGGCTTTGGACATACAGGTAAAAAATAATTTTAACACAAGAATATAGTTTATGAAATTGATCATTCCAATGGCAGGTATGGGCAAACGTATGCGTCCGCATACACTTACAGTACCTAAACCTTTATTGCCTGTGGCAGGTAAACCAATGGTGCAACACCTGGTTGAGGATATTTGTAAAATGACCGGTGAAAAAATTGAAGAGATCGGTTTTGTAATTGGCAATTTTGGTAAAGAGGCGGAGCAAAACCTGGTTAAGGTTGCTGAGAACATGGGAGCTAAGGGAAAAATATTTTACCAAAAAGAACCCCTGGGAACTGCCCATGCAACCTTGTGCGCCGCTGAATTATTAAAAGGCAAAGTTATAGTTGCATTTGCAGATACACTATTCAGGGGAGAGGTAAAAATTGATGCATCGAAAGATGGGGTGATTTGGGTACAAAAAGTGCAGGATCCGAAACCTTTCGGAGTAGTGAAACTTGATGCGCAAAACATAATTACCGATTTTGTCGAAAAACCACAGACGTTTGTTTCGGACCTTGCTATTATTGGTATTTATTATTTCAACGACGGCGAATACTTGCATAGAGAGATGCAATACCTGATCGATAATGACATAAAAGAGAAAGGTGAATACCAGCTTACCAACGCTCTTGAAAACATGAAAAAGAAAGGTTCGAAATTTACAGTGGCGCAAGTAGAAGAGTGGCTCGATTGTGGTAATAAAGAGGCTATGTTGTTTACAAACCAGCGGATGCTTGCAACCAAAGCTGATAGGAAAACGACAACCAAAACCGAGAATTCAAAAATTATACAGCCTTGTTATATTGATGAATCAGTAGTTCTGAAAAATTCAACGATCGGTCCTAATGTATCTATTGGAGCAAAGACAACGATTGAGAATTCAGTAATAACAGATTCAATTATACAGGAAAGCACTACCATACTTAAATCAGATATTCATTCATCCATGGTTGGCAGTTATGTTTCGTTGGAAGGAATAAAAGGGAATTTGAGTATTGGCGATTATAACCAGGTTAAAAACTAAGGCCTGAACCCCATGGAAAGGCTTCGCAAATATGGCTTTCACTTAGCTGCAGTTTCATCTTTTGCAATGCTGTTCTATTCTTGCGGAACTTCAAAAAAGGCAGTTACTCCCAGCAAAGCAAATATTGTACATAAAGAACTTAGCCGTGATGATCGTGATCAGGTGCTGGCAGATTATTACGAAGCAAGCAAGCAACGCATACTGGGAAATTACGACAGGGCAATTGAAGTATATATGCAATGCCTTAAAATACAACCCGATAATGCTGCAGCCAATTTTCAGATAGCTGATATATATGAGTTCTACAAAAAGCCTGACTCAGCCATTGTGTATGCCGGCAGCGCTGCGCAAATAGAACCATCAAACATATGGTACCAGGACTTATATGCACAATGTTTGCAGGATAAAGGCCGCTATAAGGATATGGAGGCAGTGTATGAAGGACTTATAAAGAATCATCCGGATGAGGTTGATTATTACTATAAGCTTGCGCTTGCACAAATTGAGCTTGGAGAATATGAAAAAGCTGCAGATACCTATGATAGGGTAGAAGTAAAGATGGGCGGATTCAGTGATGAAATAACGAAAGAAAAGATAAAACTATATGAAACCGTAAAGGATTACCCTAAGGCTGAAACCCAGATACAATTATTGATAAAGGCTGATACAACCAATGTACAGAATTATGTTGAACTGGCTGATCTGTATGACCTGGAAGGTAAGCACGATGAATCTTTTAAGCTTTACCAGAGCCTGGAACAACGTTATCCGCATGAGCCTTCCGTAAGATTGGCTTTGGCAGAATATTACCGCAATAAGAAGAACGATAAGAAATCATTTGAAGAGTTAAATGCAGCGTTTAAGGAGCCTGGTATGGACATAGACTCGAAGCGGAGAATATTGTTGAGCTTTAATTCCGTGAGTAACGGGCATGATAGTTTACAGATAGAGGCGCTTGAGTTATGTGCTTCTATGGTTCAGGCGCATCCTAATAATCCGGAAGCGCACAGGCTATACGGAGACTTTCTTTTCCGTGAGGCTTCTTATAAAGAAGCAAGGGAGCAATACAGGTACACAGTAAGTGAAGACAGCAGTAAATACCTCATTTGGAGCCAGCTTATGGGTTGCGATATACAGCTGAATGACTTTACCGACCTGGCAAAAGTAAGCAACAGTGCAATGGAATTATTTCCGAATGACCCGCAAGCCTATTTATTTAATGGAGTGGCAAATAACCAACAGAAAAATTATACCCTTGCTGTTACTTCTTTAACTAAAGGTTTAGATTATGTTGTGAACGATAATGGCCTTTTGCTTGAATTCTATTCTGCACTGGGCGATGTATTTAATTCACTAAAAAGATATGCAGCATCCGATTCTGCTTTTGAGGCTGCACTTAAATTAAACCCGAATAACGATAATATTTTGAATAATTACAGTTATTACCTGTCTGAAAGAGATACTAACTTGGCCAGAGCTGAACAAATGTCGAAACTTGCAAATGATATTTCACCGGATAATGGAACCTATCTGGATACATATGCGTGGATATTTTATAAAGAGGGTAATTATGCGAATGCTAAAACATGGGAAGATAAGTCTCTTGCTCATGGCGGGCAGAAGGATGCTGCCGTGCTGGATCACTATGGTGACATAGTATACATGCTGGGCGATAAAGATACCGCGCTTGATTACTGGCAAAAGGCAAAATCGGCAGGACTAAATAGCGATATACTGAATAGAAAGATACAAGACAAGAAACTTTACAATAAATAGAATTGGCTGTGTTAACAAATAGAATATTGTGTTTTTTTGTGATCGTTGTTCTGTTTGTTTCATGTAAGCCTGCCCGAAAGATACAAACCTCTGAAACAACATATTACAACGCTTCCGGCCTTAAGCATGAGAATGCAAGTGTGCTGCTTGCAAAACTGAAATCGCGCAAGTTTGATTATAAATGGATCAGCGCCCATTTTTCAGTGGATATTGCAGTTGACAGTACAACTACTTCTTTCGGTGGAACAGTAAGGATACGAAAGGATAGTATTATATGGATGACTATTTCCCCGCTGCTTGGTATTGAGGTGGCCAGGGTGTTGTTGAATAAGGATACTGCCATGTTCATTGATAAGGTACACGACAGGTACTTTAAAGGCAATTACGATTATATAGATTCGCTGTTGGATGATGATATAGATTATGAACTGGTCCAGTCGGTTATGGTGGGAAGTAATATTGACTTTTACAGTGATACTGCTAAGCTGAAAGGATACTACGATGGGCAACAATATTTGCTGAGTACAGTAGCACGCAGGCAAATAAAAAGGATATTGTTCCACAACCTTAACATCCATACCAAGAACGATGTACAGTTCATATGGTTCGACAAAAAAGACTATCATATTAACAGGATACGTGTAGAAGATTTTGTAAATCACCGTACGTTGGATGCATTTTATACCGATTTTCAACAGGTCGATTCGGTGATGTTCCCTACGCATATTCAATACGTAATATCAGCTGAAAAGACCATAAAGATTGACTTACAGTATAAAAAAGTATATTTCAAAACGCAGGAGGAAACACCATTCAATATCCTCCCCAAGTATGAGCGCATACAGTATAAGAAATAGAATATTCTGGATACTTTTACTTGTTGTTTTCTCGGCGCCTCTTTATGCGCAAAAAGACCGTAAAGACTTAGAAGAAAAGAAAAAGAAGTTGATGGAGGAAATGGCGGCCCTCAATAAGTCGCTTAAGGACGTGAACGTTAATAAAGAAATTACACTTAATGAGCTGGTTACCCTGAACAAACGAATAAGTGTTCGCGAGGAAATTATTGCCACTATGCAAAGTGAGGTTGAAATACTTCAAAAGCAGATAGAGGACGGAAACGATTCCATTGGTGTAATGGGGGGCAGGTTAGGTGAGCTAAAGAAAGAGTATGCCCGCATGATATGTGATGCATATAGAAACCAGGGTGCATATAATAAACTCATGTTCATTTTTGCCGCAAAAGATTTTGAGCAGGCCGTATTGCGTATGCACTACCTTGAGGAATACGAGGAATATGAACATAAGGAGGCCATAATGATTGATTCTACCCGGAAAGATTTAAATGAACAGGTGCAGCGGCTGCAAAAGAAAAAAGATGAGAAGAAGGAATTATTAGCTAATGAAGAATCGGAGAAACAGGAGCTTACTAAAGAAAAAGAAGAACAGCAAAAAGCTTTTGTAAAGCTTCAGGGGAAGGAGAAAGAACTTAAAAAACAAATAGCGGTAAAGCAGAAAGCTGCTAAGAAATTAGATGAAGCAATACATAAAATTATTGCCGATGAAATGAAAAAAGAGCGGGAAAAAGCGCCAAAAAACCCTAAGAACCATGGCAGTGAGATGAGCCTGACACCTGAAGCCAAGGCCCTGTCTAAAAACTTTGAAGGCAACAGAGGTAACCTGCCCTGGCCAGTTGTAGAAGGTTTGATATATAAGCATTTTGGCCCGTATTCACCAATGCCTGGTATTGAGCTGAATAATAACGGCGTAGATATTTCAACTACAAAAGGAGCGGTTGTACGGGCTGTTTTTCAGGGAACAGTAACTACGGTAACTGAAATGCCTCAGTTGGGTAAAGTGGTAATTGTTAAGCATGGAGAGTATTTCAGCGTATATTCAAACCTGAAGGATGTTTTTGTGAAAGCAGGTGATAATCTTACAACTAAGCAAACAATAGGCACCATATTATTCAACGATGAAGATGGTAAAACAGACCTTCACCTTGAACTTTGGAAAGACGAAAACAAACTAGACCCGGAAGATTGGCTTATAAAGAGAGGTTAATCAGCTATTTGTAAATCGCTTTAAATCAATCGATTGAAGCATTGTTTTTAAAATAAGTGTCACCCGACTGCTTTTTTAACAAGAATTAACATACATTTGTTCTAACAAACAACATCTAAAAAACAGACACCCATAGAGATAAACTGCTACTCAATTAACTTTAAAAAAGTAATCTCATGGAGCAGTTTGTTGACGATGACGATCTTATTCGTCAGTATCAGGGTGGAGAAGAAGAGGCTATGGCCGAACTTCTTAAGCGTTATAAAAAACGCGTTTACACATACATTTTAAACGTAGTACGCAACCGCGAAGTTGCTGAAGATATTTTCCAGGAGACTTTCTTTAAAGTTATTCGTACACTTAAAAAGAAGCAGTACAATAGCGAAGGAAAATTCATTCAGTGGGTGGTGCGTATTGCACATAACTTAACCATTGACTATTTCCGCCAGAACGGAAAGATATCTACCATAAGCAAAATTGTAAGGCCTGATGGTAAGGTAGTTGATGTGTTTGATGTGGTTAAAATAGAAGACCACTCCCATGAAGACACGTTAATAAAGAGCCAGATCCGCAAGGATATACGTAAATTGGTTGAGCACTTACCGCAAGAGCAAAAGGAAGTGGTAATACTACGCCACTACTACGATATGAGCTTTAAAGAGATAGCCGACCATACCAATGTGAGTATTAATACTGCATTGGGCCGTATGCGATATGCACTTATAAACCTGCGTCGCTTAGCCGACGAGCACCAGGTTGCACTTACTGTGTAGGTTTATGTTCCATGATGAGAGAAAAGCTCGGGTTTACCCGGGCTTTTTTGTTGCTTTCTATAAAGTTTAATATATTGATAATCAAATAGTTGATATGTTATTTTCTTGACCGCATCAGGGCTAAAGCCTTTGCTGATGTATTTTAGGTTAACCCCACCTTTAAAGGTGGGGTTATTTGCATACCATGCTTTTAAGGCTTTAGCCCTGAATGGAGCGGATAGGCTTTCAAAAGATGCTAAATTGGGGCAATATTCAAAGTCTAACCACGTTTTATTATAAAGCGGAAATATGATGAAAGGGTATTTTAGGCTAGTATACAATAAATATGAAAATCATCCGTTTTAGATATTATAACAATCAAAAACCAATATGGTATATGCAAAAAAATACTACTTCTTTTATTCACTCCAATACGGAACAGGACACTCCTGTTTCCCTCAATTCTGCAAAGAAAAATAGCAGGGAACAAGCTGAACCTTCAAGCAGGGTCATTGAGAATATTTTAAACTTCTCAAAGGCATTGCACATTGAACCAAAGGCTGACGGAGAAAGCTTTATTGAATACGTAGCTAACTAATTACAAGGTTTACGCTACCTGATCATGCAAGGCTTTATAGCTTTGCCGCTTCAGATTATTGTTCATGAAGAAAGAAGAACTCTTCCGTCATATTATTGACTATTTCCAGGCTCACCAGCCTAATGCAGCTACTGAGTTGCATTATGGTAACCCGTTTGAATTGCTTGTAGCAGTTATACTTTCTGCGCAGTGTACTGATAAACGTGTAAATATGGTTACGCCAGAGCTTTTCCACCGATTCCCTACACCCAAAAAAATGGCTGAGGCAGATATTGATGAGGTAAGGGATTATATAAAAAGTATCAGTTACCCTAATAGTAAAGCCGGTTACCTTGTAAATGGTTCAAAGGTTTTAATGGAAAAGTTCAAGGGTGAAGTGCCTTCTACAATTGAGGAGCTGACCACCATTCCAGGTGTTGGACGAAAGACCGCCAATGTAATTGCATCTGTGGTATATAATAAGCCAGCCATGGCTGTAGACACGCATGTTTTCAGGGTAGCAGCAAGAATTGGTTTAACTACAAATGCAAAGAATCCCTTGCAAACCGAAATGCAACTGATAAAATATATTCCGGAAGAAAAAATACCATTGGCCCATCACTGGCTCATTCTACATGGCAGGTATGTATGCCTTGCACGAAAACCATTGTGCGATAAATGTGGCATATCGCAATGGTGCAAGTATTATAAAACCCATTCTACAAAACAAAAATAGCGGCTATTATAATCGTGATGATTATAATCAGGAATGCCCAAAGATCAGCAGGAAAGTATTTGCCATACTTTGCATACATATCCTTAAAAAGGTTTTTACTCATGCCGCAACGCTTCTATGGGGTCCAGTCTAGATGCTTTAATGGCAGGGTAAACACCTGAAATTACCCCTACAATAAAGCATATGGTAACACCGGTAAATATCCAAACCCAGGGAATAATAAAACCAACACCAAACATAAGGGCCAGCAAATTACCGCCTAAAATGCCAAGCAAAATGCCAATGAGCCCACCCAGCTGTGAAATTACTACGGCTTCAATAAGGAATTGATTTCGTATAAAGTTTTTAGTTGCACCAATCGCTTTCCGGATGCCTATTTCAGTAGTACGTTCAGTAACCGAAACCAACATAATATTCATTAAGCCGATAACTGCCCCCAGCATGGTTATAATACCAAGTACCAGTGCTCCTATAGTTGCTTTCGACATTAAGCTGATCAAGGTATTGGCAAAATCATCACTCTTTGCAATGGCAAAATTATCATCCTTGCCTAATGGCACATTACGTATTATCCGGAATAAACCTGTAGCCTCACTTGTTGCAGCATCCATCTGGTTCTGGCTATTTACCCTAACGCTTACTCTGAATGTCATATCACCAATATCAGGAATAGCCCGTGCCACATTAACGGGGACTACAACAACCCTGTCGCCACCAAATCCAAATCCATTACCCTTAGAACTGAAAACACCAATTATCTTAAAATCACCTCCGTTACCTACTGTAATTACTTTACCTATCGGGTCTTCATGTTTTTTAAATAAGTCACTAACAACTTCCTGCCCAAGAATAATAACCTTTCTGCCGTCAGTAATTTCTTCTTTTGAAAAATCCCTTCCTTTACTTATATCATAGCCTGAGGTTATCATATAGTTTTCGTCAGAACCGTCAATCTCTATATTCGGATTAGTTTTTTCTGTTCCATATTTTAATGTGGCAATGTTACTTGCAACCGTACTTATAGATGCAGTTGCCGGGAAAGAATACTGGTCCACGAAAGCCTTGGCATCTTCATACGTAATGTTCTTATAAATTTTGGCTTTCTGGCCGCCTTTGCCAACATGAATGAACGAATCGTGATTTTTAATTGTAAAAGTATTTGCACCCATACTTGCAAAGTTGCTGTTGATAGCCTCTTTCATTGCATCAATAGAGGTTAGAATACCTACCAGGGAAAAAATACCGATTGCGATAATCAGCATGGTAAGAAAGGTGCGTAGCTTTTGGCTCGCAATGGAACTTAATGAGATCCGTATGTTTTCTCTTATCTGAGCTGAATTCATTTCGAAAACAAATATACTGTTTCTTAGCCCTTAAAAATAGAACTGCCCACCCTTACCATATTGCTTCCTTCTTCAATAGCTATTTTATAATCTCCACTCATACCCATAGATAAGTAAGAAAGTTTGTAAAGTTTATCAAGCCGAAAGTAGAATGATGCAAGGCTTTTAAATTCTGCACGGATTTGTTCTTTATTATCGGTATTGCTTGCCATGCCCATTAAGCCGACAATTTTTACACCAGTTAATGCAGAGGCATTTGCAAGAATTTCTTCTGCTTCCTGCTCAGTAAGTCCGTGTTTGCTTTCTTCCTGTGCAATGAACATTTCAAGCAGACAGTTAATGACCCGGTTGTTTTTCTTTGCTTGTTTATCAACTTCAGTCAACAGCTTAAGGCTATCGATAGAATGAATGAGTGATACAAAAGGAGCAATGTATTTTACCTTATTGGTTTGTAGCGTACCAATACAGTGCCATTGAATATCATCGGGCAGTTGTGGTTTTTTCTCCACCAATTCTTGTACTCTGTTCTCACCAAATACACGTTGCCCTGCGTTATAAATAGTTTGTAAGGCTTCTACCGGTTGGAATTTAGATACAGCTACCAATGTTACATGTGCAGGTATGCTTTCAACAACTGCATTGTATCTTTTTATTAAATCAGCGGAATGCATAGGTTAAGGCTGAGATTGAGGTTCAGCAGAAGAAACTTATTTGTTTTGACTAAATCTTAATCTGAAACTTAATCTTTTAAAGCTTCGCTTTTACCTCTACGGTTTCGTATCCTTCAATTATGTCGCCGACCTTAATATCGTTGAACTTCTCGATATTCAGCCCGCATTCATAGCCCGATACTACTTCCTTCACATCGTCTTTAAAGCGCTTCAGTGAGCCTAATTCGCCGGTATGTAACACAATACCATCACGTATTATACGTATCTTGGTATTACGGGTAACCTTTCCGTTCAGCACCATACAACCAGCTACAGTTCCTACTTTCGATACATCAAATACTCCGCGAACTTCAAGGTTACAGGTAACTTTTTCCTGCACTTCAGGGCTTAACATACCCTCCATAGCGGCTTTCACCTCTTCAATGGCATTGTATATGATAGAGTAGAGACGAATATCGATCTGTTCCTGTTCAGCCAACTTGCGTGCACTTACTGAAGGCCTCACCTGGAAACCTAAAATAATAGCGTTAGATGCAGAAGCTAACAACACATCAGATTCGGTAATAGCACCTACACCTTTGTGTACGATGTTAACTGATATTTTGGTGCTCGAAAGTTTCAATAACGAATCGCACAATGCTTCAATAGAACCGTCGAAGTCACCTTTCACAATAACATTCAGTTCTTTAAAGTCACCTATTGCCAAACGCCTTCCTATCTCATCGAGCGTAATATGTTTCTTGGTCTTTAAACCTTGCTCACGTTGTAATTGTAAACGCTTGTTTGCAATTTCACGTGCTTCCGATTCACTTTCTACTACGTGGAACTGGTCACCTGCCTGAGGTGCACCATCCAACCCAAGTATTAATGCCGGCATAGCAGGAGTAGCAGTTTCAATAGGCTGGCTACGTTCGTTGTGCATAGCTTTTACCTTACCGTTATAGCAACCTGCAACTATTACATCACCGACTCTTAATGATCCGCCTTCAACCAGAATTGTAGTTACATAACCTTTACCCTTATCCAGGGCCGATTCAATAACAATACCATTGGCACGTTTATTCGGATTTGCTTTCAGGTCAAGTAATTCAGCCTCAAGCAATACTTTTTCAAGCAGTTCATTTATTCCTGTTCCTTTCTTTGCCGATATTTCCTGGCACTGGAATTTTCCACCCCAGTCTTCCACAAGTATGTTCATAGCCGCAAGCGCTTCCTTAATTTTATTAGGGTTGGCTCCGGGCTTATCAATTTTATTTATGGCAAATACCATTGGTACACCAGCAGCTTGTGCGTGGTTAATGGCTTCAGTTGTTTGAGGCATAACACCATCATCGGCCGCTACTACAATAATTGCAACGTCAGTTGCTTGCGCACCACGTGCACGCATAGCGGTAAACGCTTCGTGACCCGGTGTATCAAGGAAGGTAATTTTTTTGCCGTTCTCTAAGGTAACATTATATGCACCAATGTGCTGCGTAATACCACCCGCTTCACCTGCAATAACGTTTGTTTTACGTATATAGTCAAGTAATGATGTTTTACCATGATCTACGTGACCCATTACAGTAACAATAGGTGAACGCGGTAAAAGCTGGTCAGGAGTATCTTCTTCAACCTTAATTGCTTCCTGTACATCAACACTCACAAATTCTACCTCAAAGCCAAACTCCTGTGCTACTATAGTTATAGTTTCTGCATCAAGGCGCTGGTTGATAGATACGAATAGGCCCAAACTCATACAGGTAGAAATAATATCCTGTATTGGTATGTTCATCATCTTAGCTAATTCATTGGCAGAAACGAACTCGGTAACCTTAATGGTTTTCTTGTCCTGTTCCATCTTTTCCGCTTCCTGCTGCATTTTTTCGCTTATCAGGTCGCGTTTTTGACGGCGGTACTTAGCTGCTTTCGATTTATTGCCCTGGCCACTTAAACGTGCAAGGGTTTCTTTTATCTGTGCCTGAATTTCTTCATCGGTCAATGGGGCACGTGGTTCATTGTGCCTTTGTCCACCTCCGCTTCCCGGTTTTCGTAGTGGTGGCGGTGGCGGGTTGTTGGTAGATTGTTGTCCTACATCCTCACGGCTGAATTCTTTTTTAAATATTCTCTTTCTCTTTTTGTTCTGGTCCTTTGATGCAGCACCTGTATTAGATGAAGCTATAGGTTTTTGAGGAAGATCTATCTTGCCAATAATAGTAGGGCCTTCAAGCTTACCATATTGTGTAGGTACAAAATTGTCTCCCGGTACCGCTTGTTTTTCTACCGGTGGTGCTTCAGGTGGTGTTGGAGCTGCCGGCGGAACTTCTGCTACCGGTGGTTCGTCAGTTTTCTTTTTACCCTTCTTTGGTGTCTCAGCTTCTACTTCTTTTTCTACAGGTTTTTCTTCTTCCTTCTTTTTGCCACGCCCCTTTTTAGGAGGATTAATAGCATCAATATCTATCTTGCTGATGATCTTAGGTTCTTCGATCTTTATTTTAGGCCTGGCTTCAACAACAGGTGCTTCTTTTACCACTATCGGTTCAGGAGTTTTTTTCTTAACAGGAGCAGGTGCTTCTTTTACAACTACAGGTTCCGGAGCAGCAGCAACCTTTTCAGTTTGCATTTGCTTTGCTTCTTCTTTTACCTTTTTATCGCCTTCGTACTCTTTCAGCACCACATCGTACTGCTCATCTGTAATTTTAGCATTAGGATTCGATTCCACACTGAATCCCTGCGTTTTCAGGAAATCAGTTATGGTTCCGATACCAACACCGAGATCTTTACCTACTTTACTTAACCTATGTTTGCCCTCTGCCATATATTTTTTATGCGGTTTTTAGCTATTAGCCTTCAAATTCTTTCTGAAGAATACTGCGTACTTCCTTAATTGTTTCTTCTTCAAGGTCGGTTCTCTTCACAAGCTCTTCAGCGCTTAGTTCCAATACGCTCTTAGCTGTATCGCAACCAATTGATTTGAGTTCGTCCAATATCCATCCTTCAATTTCATCTCCGAATTCTTCCAATGGAACGTCTTCGGTATAGTTTTCTGCATCTCTGTATACGTCAATTTCATAACCAGTAAGCCTTGCAGCCAGGCGAATGTTATGCCCGCCTTTACCAATTGCAAGTGATACCTGGTCAGGTTTTAAGAATACATCGGCATGTTTCTTTTCTTCATCAATTTTAATTGATGATATTTTAGCAGGGTTAAGCGCCCTGGTAATAAGCAGTGTAGAATTGGTTGTGTAATTAATAACGTCAATATTTTCGTTCTTCAACTCACGAACAATTCCGTGGATACGGGAACCTTTTACACCAACGCAAGCTCCAACCGGGTCGATACGGTCATCGTATGATTCTACTGCAACCTTAGCTCTTTCGCCCGGTTCACGAACAATCTTTTTAATTGTAATAAGCCCGTCAAAAATTTCCGGCACTTCCATTTCAAACAAACGCTCAAGGAATGATGGAGAGGTACGTGATAATGTGATGACAGGTGTTGTACCGTTCATATCTACTTTTAATACTACAGCGCGAATAGTATCGCCTTTCTTGAAAAAGTCAGAAGGAATTTGTTCGGTCCTTGGCATGATAAGTTCGTTTCCTTCGTCATCCATAATAAGGATCTCTTTTTTCCATATCTGGTAAACTTCACCGCTTACCACATCGCCTTCTTTCTCTTTATATTTCTTGAATAATGATTCTTTTTCAAGCTGAGAGATACGTGAGCTAAGGTTTTGCCTTACTGCTAAAATAGATCTGCGGCTGAATTCATTAAAGGTAACAGGCTCTGATACATCTTCACCAACTTCAAAGTCAGGCTCAATTTTAATAGCATCAGAATATGCTATTTGTGTATTCGGGTTTTCCACAGCGCCATCCTCAACAATAGTACGGTTGCGGTATATTTCCACGTCGCCTTTATCAGGGTTTACAATGATATCGAAATTCTCATCGGTTTCATAGCGTTTACGAAGCATGGCTTTAAATACATCTTCAATAACATTCATAAGGGTTGCCTTATCAATGCTTTTCATCTCCTTAAACTCGGAGAAAGACTCGATAATGTTAAGGTGCGTTGCCTCTTTTTGTTCTGCTGCGCTTGGTGCCTTTGTCATTTTTTATGGTTTTTAAAAGATAAAGATAGCTGTGTTGATTTTACGGTGTTTAAATTAAATGAACGTTTAACTATTTCTGATTTCTTCTGTTCTTCAATTTCTATTTTTTCCGGCTCGAATGAGGTTAGTTTACCATTATATTTTTGCCCTTCGGTAGTAATAACATTAACTGTTTTACCTATGTACTTATTGTATTGCTCGGCCACTTTAAAAGGTTCATCAAGCCCCGGCGACGATACTGTTATTTCAAAATCACCGGCTGAAGCAATTTGTTCTACCAGCTTACGGTGCAGTGAACTGCATTCATCTATTGTTATTCCCTTAATAGTATCTGCAAATATCATAATGCGGTCAGCTGACAATGATTTTATATCCACCAGGAAATAACCATCGTTTTGCTGTTCGTTAAAAAAGGTTCTTATGTCTTCCAAAATACTCATTTAGTATAAACAAAAAAGGAGGTCATTTTTTTCCTCCTCCTCAAGTCACTTACTTAAAATCGGTTGCAAAGATATAAAAAAAACTCTGTTTATAAGTATTTATTGAACTTTTCTATAAATTAATTGGAAATTAAATGAAGGATTACTACGTTTGTAAGGTTAATGATTAGATTTTTTCCTCCATTTATAGCAAATTACCTATGAAGAAGTTAGTTGCGTTGTTTTTAGGTGCCGTTTTATGCACTTCAAGCGTATTTGCTCAACGAAACCTTGAAATTGGCCCTTTTTTAGGCTGCTCTTACTATTTAGGTGAGTTAAACCCAAATGGTTTTTTTGACCAGTTCACACATATTGCGGCCGGCGCTGTTTGCCGGTATACACTGAATAACCGCCTGGCTGTTAGGGCAAACTTGTTTTTTGGAGAAGTTTCCGGCGATGATTCTCAGTCGAAGTCAGCATCTCAGCGGGAAAGGAACCTGAATTTCCAGTCTCCTATTGATGAATTATCAGCCCAGGTGGAATTTAACTTCCTTGAATACGAACTGGGAGATGCAAAGCATTCATTTAGCCCTTATATTTTCGCCGGCTTTGGCGCATTTGAAATGAACCCTCAGGGTTTAATTGGTAATAATTGGGTTGCATTACAGCCACTTGGTACTGAGGGCCAGGGAACCTCAGCTAATCCAAACCGCCCTTACAGCCTTATTCAACCTGCTATACCTTTTGGAATTGGCATGAAGGCTAACTTCTCTAAAACAATTTGCATAAGTATAGAGTGGGGTATGAGAAAAACCTTTACAGGATATATTGATGATGTAAGCGGAACATACGTAGATCCTGCCATTTTACTGGCTAACAGAGGCGCTAACGGATCAATGGCAGTAGCTTTAGCCGACAGGAGCCTGACAGCAGATAAAGCATCTGATATTGGTGAACAACGGGGTAATGGTAAAGATGACTGGTATTCCTTTGCAGGAATAGTACTTTCCTTCAGGCTGCGCATGCATAGTAAGCCTTGCGCCAGCTATAATTAATCGCTAATTTATTTGTTTTCAGCCAGTTTGAGGCATGCCGATGCTTTTAAATAACGGTAGCCGGCATATAAGTTTGCAGACAGTCACTTTTTTTGCTAAATTGCAGAATAATAATTGAGATCATTGTGAATGAAAAAAACTACTAGCCGACTTTCTTTATTCGTTTTGATCTTTTTTTCGTCGGTAAAATTGTTTGCTCAGTCATACTACGAAGATTCTAAAAAGACTACTACTAAGAAATATTACGTTTCATTCAGCTACGGTGTAGGCAGTGCCCGGTGGAATTCTCAATTTTACGATGCACCCTTGTATAACTTAGATGGTAGCGTAATGAAATATGGTAACCTGAAATTACAAGCTACTAACCCTATGTATAAGTACGACTTTTCGGTATGTGCACCGGTAGGAAAGGTTCGGATTGGAGCAGGTGTTCGGTTTGAGAAATTTTCCATGGATAAACTATCTCTTATTTCTTCAGATAGTTCGGGTAAGAGTATACCAAACAATTACCTGCTTTTTACAGAGAATTTTTGGTTCAATGAAATATTTGCAACGCTTCAGGTGCCATTTTCATTTTGCGCGGGAAAGCCATATTCACTGGAGTATGATATGAACGCAGGCTTTTATGGCTATAATGGAATAAGGCATCTCAATTTTTTTGGCGATGATCAGCTTGCAAGCACCTACCATGCAAGTGCCGGATTTTTGTTTGCGTATGAAGTTATTGAAAACATACAGGTATTTATTGATCCTGAGTTTGAGTATAAATACTTTCATAATAATAAGAATGAAAGTCCCAGCGTAATAATTCATAACATATATTCGGGCATAATTTCAGTTGGAATACGAGGTGATATTTCAAAGCTCTGATGAATTTGTGTTAAATACAGGTATGTTCCCAGCCGATAAGTTTATTACTGAAGCTCTGTTAAAAAGAGAAAGCATTGGAGCCTTACGAAAATTATCCGTTTCCGATAAAAGTATTGATTTCAGTTCGAATGATTATATAGGTTTTGCCAGATCTCAGATACTCAGTGAGAATGTAGAGGCAGCTATGAGCAAACTGAAAGTCAGTAATGGTTCAGGTGGATCGAGGCTTTTAACTGGTAATTCAATGTATGCCGAGGAGTTGGAAATATTTCTCGCCACTATTCACCAGGCAGAAGCGGCATTGCTTTTTAATTCCGGTTACGACGCTAATGTGGGTTTACTTTCATGCATTCCAACACGAGGAGACACCATCCTTTATGATGAACTGGTTCATGCATCAATTCATGATGGTATGAGGCTTTCTAAAGCTGATAGCTTCTCATTCAGGCATAATGATATTGAACATTTACATGAAAGGTTAAAAGCTGCTAAGGGAAATATTTTTGTAGTTGTCGAGTCGGTTTACTCTATGGATGGAGATATAACTTTTATGGAGGAACTGGAGGGTTTATATAATACATATAGCCTAAACCTGATCGTGGATGAAGCCCATGCTACCGGAGTTTTTGGGATGGGCTTAGTGCAGCAATTTAATTTGCAGGATAAAGTTTTTGCGCGTGTGCATACATTCGGAAAGGCTATGGGTTGTCATGGTGCAGTTGTAATAGGTAATAATGCACTAAAGCAATATTTAATTAATTATGCTCGTTCGTTTATTTATACTACGGCTTTGCCTTTGCATAGCCTTGTAAGTATCGAATGTGCCTATAAACTATTAGTTTCAGAAAAAAAAGCAGCGGAAGAATTGCAGGCAAACATCAGCTATTTCAGAAGTAAGGCAGAAACGAAGCATAACTGGTTGAACAGCACCAGTGCCATACAAAGCCTTATAGTACCCGGAAACGAAAATGTAAGAGCTCTGGCAAGGGCGATTCAAAAGCATGATATGGATGTAAGACCAATTGTAAGCCCTACTGTACCCAAAGGAAAAGAAAGAATACGTGTATGCCTGCATTCATATAATACAAAGGCCGAAATAGATCTGTTAATGAAAGTAATAGGCGAGGAACTGAAATAATGAAAAGAATATTTATAACAGGAATTGGAACGGGGATAGGAAAAACTATTGCTTCAGCCGTTATAACTGAAGCCTTGCAAGCCGATTATTGGAAACCCGTTCAATGTGGTTTTGATGATGGCACCGATACAGAACAAGTAAGCAGGCTTATATCAAATAAAAAAAGTACTATCCACCCGGAAGCATATCGGTTAAAAATGCCTGCTTCTCCTCATGCAGCTGCAGCGGCAGAAAATATTTCATTATCTGTTTCAGGTATTGTTGCACCCCAAACTTCAAATAATTTGGTAATAGAAGGGGCGGGTGGACTAATGGTTCCACTTAATGAGAGGGAGTTAATGATTGATCTGATTCAAGCACTGAATGCAGAGGTTGTTGTTGTTATAAGGCAATATCTCGGCAGTATAAACCATTCAATACTTACGTTACAGGCTTTACAACAAAAAAATATTCCTATACTGGGAGTAATTCTTAATGGTGCACCTAATAAAGAGTCGGAACGGGCTATATTCTCGTTTTGCAAATACCCTGTAATAGGAAGAATAGAAGAAGAAAAAGTGTTTACTACTGAAATTATTAAGCGTTATGCTGATGAATTTCAATCTTCTGTTGTATTGAAAAGCCTTGCGACAAAGAAATAATAATACATTTGCGGCGGGTAAGCCTTATACGGCCAGCTCCTGTTTAACTCCCCCAGGTTCGGAAGGAAGCAAGGGCATTACGGTTGAGCGGCGCGATGTAAGTAGCTTACCCTTTTTTATTTCCGGCTTTTAGCCAACTTTAACCACTTCAATATCAAATACTAAAGGTGTATTTCCGGGAATCAAACCTCCTGCACCACGTTGTCCGTAAGCAAGCCATGAAGGAATTAAAACAGAGATTTTTTCTCCTTCACGCATATTACCAATAACTTTTATCCATCCTTGAATTAGCGGAACATCCTGACTATACACAAAACTAAAAGTGCCTTTGCCACCATGGTTGGCCGATTGGTCAAATACTTTACCATCAAGGAACATGCCTTTGTAACGTACTTCAACATTATCTCCGTTACCAACAGCTTTTCCGCTGCCGGCGGTATTGCTAAGAATATATAAACTGTCTTCCAGGTGTTTTGCAGTTGGATGTTTTTCAGCAATGTGTTTTGCAATTGCAGTTTTTTCAGGACTTTCTGTAGACATTGTAATAAATTTAATCTGTTTTATTTATCTGGCATCAATTTTCACTCCGCCATTGGCTGCTTTAGGAACAACCTTAAGCATTTCCATATCAAATATCAATGGTGAATAGGCCGGAATTTTTGGCCCCATTGCACGTGCGCCATACGCTAATGCCGAAGGACAAAGAATTGTAATCTTGTCGCCCATGTGCATCTTTCCCATAGCCTCTATCCAGCCTTTAATAAGCGGCATAGATTGACTATATACCATGGCAAGAGTAGGCCTTCCGTCTACATTTACAAATCCTTGTACACCAGCATGATCGGCCGATTGATCAAATACATTGCCGTTAAGTAATTTCCCTACATAGGTTACAAATACAGAGTCACCATCCTGTACCAATGCATTGGTTGAACTGGTTTGTTTAAGTATAAATAAACTATCCGCAGTCGGGCTTACATGAATATTACTATCGGTAAGATATTTAGCAATAGCGTTCTGTTCTTTTATTTTTATTTCGTTCGCAGCTTTAATTTGTGCATCCATTATTTCTTTCTCGGTTTGGATCTTCAAAAGCTTTACCTGAAAAACAATGTTCTTATATGACTTCATTTGTGGAGGCACGCCGCGGGTATGGAAAGTTTTAATGAATAAGGAGTCGATGTTAACTTTAAATTCAGCACTGTCTCCAACAGCCATCATTGTAATACCTTGCTCTAAGCATCCATTAAAGGTTTTCTTAACCGGTATGGTAACAGCACCAAGTGAGTCACCGCCTTTTTTATGAGAGTCGAAAATTATTGAATCGCCTTCTGTTTCATATATCAGTACCAGGCTGGCAAAATCACCAATGGCAGGCTTAGGCTTCTTCCCCGTTTTATCATGTTTGAAAAAATGATATTCCACACCTGTAACAGGGTCTTTGGTGAAAGTTGGCTTTGGTGCCGCTTTTTTTACTGCAGGGGTTGTAGTGGTTTTTGTTTGCGCAGTAGCTATGCTTGCAATGGCTAAGGTACCAAGCAGCACACAAAATGAATTGAGTTGTATTGTCATAAAAGGGCTGTATTAGAAAAAAGAAATCCCCGGTTTTTATGCCGGGGATATTAATTTATTTTTTAGGAGAAACTACCTTCAGAATTTCCAGGTCGAAAACGAGTGGAGTGTATGGTAATATCATTTGAGAATGAGGTGCGCCTTGTGGGCCATATGCAATAGCTGAAGGAAGTAATATCCTTACTTTTTCACCTTCGTGCATAGTGCCTAATGCTTCAACCCAACCACGAATAAGGTGCATATCCTTGCTATAGACTACAGCAATAGAATTGTGGCCCGGTCCATGGTCTGAAGTTTCAAATACAGTATTGTCAAGCAACATACCGGTGTATTTTACATAAACAGAGTCCCCATCCTTAATTGCTTTGCCGTTCTTGCCTTCGCGCATAACAAAGAAAAGACTATCAGGGCTTGGCTTGGCAGTTACTTTATTGTCTGCAATATATTTTGCGATCATACCTGGTTCAGCAGCCTTGCGTGCTTGCATTTCTGCCATACGCTTCTGCATCATTTGAGTGCGCTCTTCCTTCACCTGTGCTGCTGTTTCAAACTTCACAAGCTTAATGTTGAAAGTAATAAAGCTACCCGGGCGAATAAAAGCAGGAAGTTTAGGTGCGTGGAAAGATTTTAAGTAAAGTGAATCGGCGCTTACCTTAAATTCAGCGCTGTCGCCTTTTGCCATTAATGTAAAGCCTTGTTCAAGGCAGCCTTTAAAAGCATTAGTTATAGGTATCTTAAAAGTACCGAGTGAATCACCACCTTGTTTTATAGAATTAAAAAGAACAGAATCTTTTTCAGTTTTACCGATCATTTGCACATTCACAAAATCTCCGGTAACAGGCTTAGCGCCTTTATCATCGTGTGTAATTAAACGATATTGAACGCCGGTGGTTTCATCGGTTTGAAAACTGCCGTTTGATGAACCTTTACAGCCTGCCAACAATGCAGCAATAGCAATTGAATAGATTCCTGTTTTTAAAATGTTAGATTTCATAATTATAAAAAATGTTATTTACCTGGATCGTTTACTTTCAGCATTGTCACCTCGTAAATTACCGAAGTATAAGGAGGTACAATTCCTGTGGAGGACCCATTCTCTCCAAAGGCGAGTTGCGAAGGTATAATAATTTTGGCTTTCTCTCCCTCCCTCATCCTTTTTATGCCTATTTCAAGGCCTGTAATTACCTGTGCTGTGTCTCCCAACCTGAATTGCAATGGGTTATTGGGCGAAACAGAGTCGAAGGTATGGCCATTGAGAAAATATCCTCTGTAAGCAATGCTTACCGTACTTCTGTCCTTTACTTCAGGCCCGTTTCCATCTTTCTCAGCCAAAAAATAAACATTATCCTGCTTTGTGCTTTGGGGTATGTTATTTACGTTAACATATTGAAGCAGAGATAATTGTTCCTGTATATCCATGTCTTTTCTGAATTCCTGTATTTTCTTCTCTTTTTCAGTAAACTGGTCGGCATCCATAATTGAAACAATACGGGTATTTACTTTCATCATTTCATTTTTTTGCATGAAATAGGGTACGGTAAGGTGGAGAATTTGCCTGAACACATCCTTGGTAGGGACAATAAAATTAATACTGTCTCCCTCATTCCCGCTCATTAGTAGTTTCTGGTAACTACCACCTTCTTTTAGGGTATCGTAAGGCAAATAAACAGCAAAAGGAAAGCCATTGTTGCGCGAGTCCCAGAAAACTGAATCATTCATTTTGGAATAACTTATCATTACTTCCATCACATCACCGGCGCGGGCAGTTCTTTTATTGTTTCCCAGGTCTGTATACTTAAAGTAATCGGTATTGTTTTTTGTAGAGTAGCCGGGATACTTCGATTCAGTGTGATGCGGCTTACAGGCTAAAACAAAAATGAATAGAAGAAATGGTAAATAGCGTTTCATAAACACAAAGCTATTTATAGCAAGTGAATAATTGATTGAAGATTTATTAACATCTTATCATCTTTGCGTCTTTAGTGCTAACTTTGAGCGTTCTATAAAAAAGATGATACTTAACTGATGGAAAAGGATTTTTTAGCGGAGTTAAATGAGGAACAACGCGCTGCAGTTGTGGCTACGGAAGGGCCTGTAATGATAATAGCAGGTGCCGGTTCGGGTAAAACACGGGTGCTTACATATCGCATTGCTCATCTTATCAATCAAGGAGTTGACCCGTATAGTATTCTGTCACTTACATTTACCAATAAGGCAGCAAGGGAAATGAAAGAGCGTATTACGCATTTGGTGGGAACCGGTGCACGTGATATATGGATGGGAACATTTCACTCCACTTTTGCAAGGTTATTAAGACGCGAGGCAGGCAAGATCGGCTACCCCGTAAATTTTACCATTTACGATACGGATGATTCAAAGACTCTTTTAAAGAGTATTGTAAAAGAACTCGGGCTCAACGATGCTGCTTATAAAGCATCGGCATTGTTGGGTAGGATTTCGACGCTTAAAACCATGCTACTTTCTCCCAAAGAATATTTGGCCGACATTACTTACATGAACGAAGACAGAGCCGCACGCCGTGAACACTTCGGGCAGATATTTGAAACTTACAATAAGCGTTTATTCAAGGCAGGCGCTATGGATTTTGATGACCTGCTTTATCATACCAACTTATTGCTGCGCGACCATCCGGAGGTGTTGCTTAAGTACCAGAATATGTTTAAGTATATAATGGTTGATGAGTACCAGGACACTAACTTTTCACAATACATGATATTGCGCCAGCTGGCTGCAAGGCATTTGAATATTTGTGTGGTGGGTGATGACGCACAAAGTATTTATGCATTCCGGGGGGCGAATATTCAGAACATACTTAACTTTCAAAAGCATTATGCCGATACCCAGGTTTTTAAATTAGAGCAGAACTACCGGTCAACCAAGAATATAGTAAATGCGGCTAACCAGGTTATTTCCAAGAACCGCGATCAGTTACAAAAAACAGTGTGGACCTCGAACGAGGAAGGAGATAAAATAAAAATAAGCCGTGCCTATAGCGATTCGGAAGAAGGCCGACAGATAGCGCAATCTATATTCGATACGCGTATATCAAAACAAGCTTCCAATAAGGAGTTCGCCATACTGTACCGTACCAATGCACAAAGCCGTCCGCTTGAAGAGGCCTTGCGCAAACTGAATATTCCATATCGTATTTATGGCGGCGTTTCTTTCTACCAACGTAAAGAGATAAAAGACATAATGGCTTATTTCCGCCTTACCATTAACCATCACGATGAGGAAGCATTGCGCCGTGTTATTAATTATCCGGTGCGCGGAATAGGAGATACTACGTTTGATAAAATGATAGTGTCTGCCAATGATAATGATGTGAGTATATGGACAGTAATGGAGAATATCAAAGACTTCAATTTACCTGTTCAATCGCGCGCAATTGAAAAAATATCGGAATTTGCTACATTGATAAAAAGTTTTGCTGCAATGCTGGAGACCCACAATGCATTTAAACTTGCTGAATATATAGCATCGAATAGCGGCCTTATGAAAGAGCTGTACCAGGACCGCACGCCTGAAGGTATTAACCGTATGGAAAACGTGCAGGAATTACTAAATGGATTAAAAGATTTTACTGAAAAAGCAGACCCTGAGGGCCAGATGCCTACACTAAATATGTTCATGGAAGATATTGCATTGCTTACCAATGAAGATATTAATGAGGATGAAGAGCATGGTAGTGACAAGGTCCTTTTAATGACCATACATGCTGCTAAGGGCCTTGAGTTTAATTATGTTTACCTGGGCGGTTTAGAGGAAAACCTTTTCCCTTCTCAAATGGCAATAAACTCACGTGAAGAGCTGGAGGAAGAAAGGAGATTGTTTTATGTGGCGCTTACCCGTGCAAAGAAACAAGCCTACCTGTCGTATTCAATAAGCAGGTATAAGTATGGCAATGCACTAAGCTGCGAACCAAGCCGCTTTCTGGAAGAATTGCCTGAAGACTGCGTTGAAAATACAATTTCGTACACTGCAACTTCATCTGAAGATAATACTTACCGATCATCGTTCCCTAAAACACCGAAGGTGTTTAATGTGTCTCCGCCGGTAATGCAAAACCCGCTTACGAAAAAGAAACTGGTAAGTATTAATAAAGCACCAATGACCGGCGCTCCGGTTGATAACAGTCACTTAAAAGAATTAACCGTTGGAATGAAAGTGGAGCACGACCGGTTTGGAATGGGTGAGGTAATAACTATGGAAGGTCAATACCCGAATAGTAAAGCTACGGTGTTGTTCGAGAATGGCGAGAAGAAGCAATTGTTACTTCGGTTTGCGCGCCTTAAAATACTAGGGTGATCTTCTATCTGGAGACCATTATTTTTCTGACCGTGGAGAAAGCCCCATTGCTGATCTTCACAAAATACATACCATTTGGTTGACCAGTCAGATCAAGGATGTAATTATGGTTAGTGATATTGGCTGAATTCTGCGCTGCCACAATTTGCCCCAGCACATTCACTACCTGAATATTTAGTTTGCTTGAATTATCAAATGCAATTACAAATTCTCCTTTAGATGGATTTGGGTAAATAGCTATTGAAGAATTAAAAGAATATTCTTCTACTGCATTAGGTGCAACGCAGGTGTTTGATGTAATTAGTTTTGATAAAGGCCCATTTAAAGCAGCCAGTGCAATTGTATATTGGTCATTGGTGAATAAGTTCATGCAGTTGTCATCGGTATATTCCATAAAATTTTCGATCATGATCCCCGGGCTTGTTGTCGAACAATTATCCATATAAGGAAATGGCGGGCACCCGAATGTGGGTCCGCTACCATCACCATATCCATCATTTAGCGAATTACCTTCCGGCGGTGTATCGGCAGCGCCGTCATCTACTCCACCAGGTTGTCCGGGACAAAGTCCGCCATCATCTCCCCATGGGTGATGCAGGTTTAATAAATGCCCTGTTTCATGGCTTACGGTACGCCCTAAATTATATGCGGCCAGAGGCAGGTAACCTGAATCTCCTATAGCTTCATAAAGTATTACCGATCCGAATGTATTATCAAGTGGGGTGGTAGGGAACTCGGAATAACCAAGCAACTGGTTTCCGAACTGGTCATAAATATTACACACCCATATATTCAGGTATTTATCGGGGTCCCATGCAGTATCACCTCCTAAGGAAGGCCTTTTTGCACCATTGTTAGAGTTTGAGAATTTAGTAGTGGATGTTTGCTTATATACTACTCCGCTGGTTAGTTTGCCATTCGGGTCGGTTTGCGCAAGGCAAAAAGTAATATGAAAATTTGCTGCCAGTGGTTGAAAAGGCAATGGAGTTTTTGTTGTGTCGCTATTCATCCGGTTATAATCCTCATTCATAACCTTTACCTGAGTTTTTATTTGAGCTAATGATATCTGTTCGGCGGGAGTAGCGCTATTCCATAATACATGAAATACAACAGGTATATTATAATTTGTAACAGAATCGGGCTTGTGATCTTTTTTCCTGTTTGCAATCCAATCATTCATCATTTTTACGGCTGCATCACGTCGTACTTTACGAGTTGAATCTTGCTTTTGTAATTGCAATTCATAATCCTCCATATTAATGCAACGAATTACATCATGCTTAGGTGTGAACGAGTTTTGTGCAAATACAAAACCTGCATTAAGTAAAAATGCCAACAGGATAATCTTTCTTATAAACTGACTCATTAGAGCAAAGTTAAACAAAAAATCCCGGCTTTTTAAAGGCCGGGATTTTCCGTTTTCTATTTTAATTTACTTACCTGTTCAGCATTATCTTTTTGGTAATTGTTGCCTTATCAGATATTAGCTTAACAAAGTACATTCCATTAGCCTGAGCCGATAGGTCAATGGTATAGGTTGCATTTGATACATTACCCCAATGGGCTTGTTGCACCAATTGTCCCAATGCATTATATACCTCTACATGCACATCACTTGATTGTTCAAGTGCAACATCTGCAGTAATAATACCTTTGGTTGGGTTTGGATAAAGTTTTACACCCTCTGAAAGGTCGTAGTTATAAACATCTGTAGGTGAAGCTGTTCCGTCGCAGAAGATTGGCCATATTGCATTTGAAATATTAATGCCCCAAACGCTTGCAACCGTATTCCATCCATTTAAACTATATTTTGCTGCTACATCATATTGCCATGCAGTAGCAGGTGCTCCCTGGTCATTATTAGTATCTGTTACAATAGCAATAGTATCTGTTTTATAGGCTGCTGCAATTGTTGTAAAATCAACACCTACATAATAAGGCGTAGTAACTGCAACCGGTGTGGTAAATGTGACCAGAGCAGCATTTGCTGTGTTAATAGTACTAACAGCTACCGCTTTTGTTGCCAGTATTTTACCTGGCGCTCCGCCTGTTCCGGTGTTATCCCAAACGTTAACGTTTACAGTTCTACCGGCAGTTTTTGAATTTGCTTTATAAAAATATATATAAGCTGAACCTATTGTAAAGCCGGCGCTAGGAGGATATTGAAAATATTCAGCAACTTGCTGAACGGTATCGCCATAACATCCATCGATCCAACCAGTGGTTGGGCTACCATACACAGTCAGGTATGCACTATCAGGCAAGTTACTAAGCGTATCACAGCCCTGGCCTTTAACAACAGTTATATACGAGGTCTTTGTCATGGTGTTGTTACCTGCTCCATTAGTCACTTTTAATACAACCGGGTAAGTTCCAACGGTATTGTAAACAATACCCGTAGGGTTTTCTACTGTAGATGAAGTAGTTGCTGCACCGGTAAATGTCCATGCCCATGAAGTTGGGAACTGTACAGAAAGATCATAGAAGTTAACTGATGCGCCAACCGGTATTGTAGTAACATTAGCAGTAAAGTCAGCAACCGGTGTTTGCGGAGGAGGTTGAATTCCTATTAATGCACCAAGGTTTGTTGTGAAGTCATCCGGCTGTCCGGTAGGTGCAAGGTTATTAAGTGCGTACCAACCATTGCTAGTTCCACTCCAGCCCCAGTTCATGTGGAACTGGTTGCTTGAATTGTAACCATCACATACCCAGGTGTGTCCGCCATTTGAAGGGTCAGTACCATAATATTGTACCGGTCTGTTCTTATTCAGATCGTTCTCAATAGTATCCTGCCAGGTGGTTGCATTACTGTTAGCTCTCAAACCATCTATTATCTTGCTGTTGTACCCAAAGTATTTAGGATATGAGATTTCAGCACAATTGTTCGGATCATCTAGTTTAACAACAAAAGATCCACTACCACTAGGGCTGTAGTCCATTTGCACACTAACACCGCAATCGTACATTAATCGTGCAATGTCTGTATCTCCGGTATTAACAGCTGAAGTTCCGGTAGGAGTAAGAGGCATTGCAGACCAATTATAATTGGTGGTAGCATAATCTGCCGAAAGGGTGCCATATTGTTTAGTAAATCCGCTTGCTGTGCAATCGCAATAGCTGCTTGAACCTATACCCTTAGGTGGGTATGACCAGTACCTCATAATTTGTGCCATGGTTGTTGCAACGCAACCGGTAACCGAATTACCTGACGTAGAGCCTTTTGTTCCCGGAGGGCAAAAATAATTGTAAGGATATGGCGGGTATTGTTGATCCCATAATGATTTTACAAGATAAGCAGTGCTTGAAGGGAATTGACTGCCAAGCGCCTTATGAGGCTGGTGTTGCTTAACGCTTTGTGGAACGGTATTATTAATATAAGAATGCCACTCGTCCATCACTTCAGCATCGGCATGGATGCTATTGACACGCATTTGTGTGATTTCAGCATTACGCTTTTTCATCCAGAAATCTAATTCATTATTTGTTCCTTTTGGTATGCCATATGTGCCTGTATTTGAGCAACCAATAATAGGGTGCCCTGCATCTTCAGCAGAAACAATAACAAATCCGCCATTGTCATTAATGTTGAAAACGTAATAAGCAACCTGGCCATTGCCATCATTTTCAGAATAAGCAAGATTTATAGAAGTAACCGATGTTTGAAAGTTTTGATTGTAAAAATTGGCAGCTACTGTTTGGGCCGTATTTTGAGTAACTACACCTGCCGATGCATTAATAATTCCGGCCACGATTGCAATTACTAAGGAAGTAAGCTTTTTCATATTTAGGGATTATTTTTTGTTTCTTTTTGATAAATTAATTTGCTGTAAAATGAAATTTATTTTTGCTGAACTTGCTTTGGAGCGTTCAAATGTGCTGTGTAAGGAAGCTTTTTAGCTGTATTTACCTTAGCAGTTTTTGGAGATGATTTAGCAATGTTTTGCGGACCGGAAGTTTTTTGAGCATCCTGTGCAAAGCTTACGGATTGCAATAATAACAGGGCACATGCCATTGGTAGTACTTTCTTTTTCATAATAATAGATTAATTAATTTAATATTTTTGTTGGGGATTATAATATCAAAGATGGTAAATATTTTTCTCATTTCCAAACTACAGAGTAAAATATTTAATAGGATTTAAAATGTCGGACACAATTCTTTTAATAGAAGACGAAAAGAACCTTTTATCAGTCATTAAGTTGAACCTGGAAATGGAGGGTTATACCGTAACGGCTTTTGATAATGGAGACCTGGCATGGCAAAAGTTCAGGGGTTCGCAATATGCTCTTATTGTGTTAGATGTTATGTTGCCCGGTATGGATGGGTTTGAGTTATGCAGGAATATAAGAAAGGTAGATAAGCATACCCCTATATTATTTCTTACAGCCCGGGGCGATGCCGAAGACAGGATACAGGGATTAAAATTAGGGGCAGATGATTATTTGTCAAAGCCATTTCATTTAGAGGAGCTTCTGCTCAGGGTTAAATCGTTGATAAAACGTAGTTCACCTGTTTCGCATTCCGGCGGAAGTGAAAAATTCTCATTCGATGGGAATACCATCAACTTTTTAAGTTATGAAATAATAACAGCTGACGGCTTGAAGCATCAGATAACGAAAAGAGAAATTGAATTGCTCAGGCTTTTGATAGATCATAAAAATGAAGTGGTGCCCAGAGATATGATACTTGAAAAGGTATGGGGATATGAATCAATACCTTCAACCCGCACGGTAGATAATTATATAGTTAGTTTCAGAAAGTATTTTGAAGCAGAACCTAAGAACCCGAAACATTTTCATTCCGTAAGGGGTGTGGGGTATAAGTTTACTGAGTAGCTAAACTATCTTACGGGCGATCATAAGCCCGTCGCGGATCGGAACAAGTACATTCTCTACCCGTGAGTCATTCATAATTTTGTCATTGTAAGCCATTATGCTTTTTGTGTCCTCATCTATCTTTCCTTTAGTTTCTACCACTTTTCCGCTCCATAATACATTATCTGCAATTATATATCCTCCTTTGCGGACCTTTTCAAAAACAAGTTCATAATATTTCAAATAATTCTTTTTATCTGCGTCAATAAAAACCATGTCAAAAGTATATTTCAATTCAGGTATAATTTGCAGCGCATTTCCGGTATATGTTTTTACTTTTTTATCTGCCCCCGCTTCGGTCAGATATTTTTTTACCATATCCGTTAATTCTTCGTTTATATCAATCGTGTGCAGCATTCCTTCTTCTGTTAGCCCTTCAGCTATGCATAAGGCCGAATAGCCAGTAAAGGTGCCTATTTCAAGCACTTGTTTTGGCTGTATCATACAAGTAAGCATTTTTAAAAAACGGCCCTGAAGATGACCGGATAACATTTGCGGCATTAAAACATGTGCATGCGTTTCCCGGTTCAATTTTTTCAATATCTCCGGCTCCGGTTTTGTATGCTGTTCAATATAGTTTTCAAGTATTTCAGGCAAGAAATTCATAGGCTTTTTTTAGGATATAAATATAGGCTTTTCAACGAAGGGGTGTTAAGAACATGAAATTACAGCTAGTCAGGACAGCCTGTTAAAGCCTGAAATTAGCATACTAATTATGAGGAAGATATTCCTGTTTTGCATATTCCTGTTGTGTAATGGCCTTTTAGCAGAGGCTCAGAAGGACCAGCTGACAGGTAAAGCGAAAAAAGAAGCTACCTTATATACCGAAGATGCCGATTTTCTGTTCTCCGAAGGAAACTATTATGCGGCATTGCCTTTGTACCTTAAGTTGATAAAACTTGATTCGACTGAAGAATATTATCGTTTTCAGGCGGGTGTGTGTTATATATACACCGATGAAAAAGAAAAGTCAATTGATTTTCTGGAACGAGTGTATGATGAGGATCCTGACATAAAGGATATTTCGTATTACCTGGGAAGAGCATACCACGTTAATTACAGATTTGATACTGCGATTGTATTATTTAAAAAATACCTTACCAAGAACCCATCTGAAGAGTTAAGGAAGAGCGCCCTGAATTATATAAGTTATTGCAAGAATGCAAAGCTATTTGTGTCGCACCCTGAAAAAGTAGAAATAACTAATCTTGGCCCTGTAATTAACACAGGCGCTTCTGAATATGCACCGGTTATTACGGCAGATGAGTCTGAGATAATTTATACCTATCGCGGACCACAGAGTACGGGCGGCTTAATGAATGCGAGAATGAAACCCGACACCAATGGTGAATATTACGAAGATGTTTTTATATCTCATAAGGCAGGTGATAACTGGCTGCCACCGAAAGGAATTGATGAAATAAACACAAAAGCAAATGATGCAAGTATAGCATTATCAACTGATGGTCAAACCTTGTTTACGTTCAGAAGTTCATTACAGGATGGCGGCGATATTTTTGTAAGTACCTTGAATGGAAGTAAATGGAGTAAACCGGAAAGGTTAGGCCCTACTATAAATACGCCTTTCTGGGAAGGAAGTTGTTCTTTATCGTCAGACGGAAAGACTCTGTTCTTTGCCAGCGAGCGCCCGGGTGGCTTTGGTGGCAGGGATATTTACATGTCCTCTAAACAGCCTAACGGAAGTTGGGGAACAGCAAAGAACTTAGGTAAGAACATTAATACAACCTTGAATGAAGATGCGCCATTTATGCATCCTGACGGAGTAACCTTATTCTTCAGTTCGGAGGGGTGGAACAGTATGGGTGCAAGTGATATTTTTTATTCTACGCTGAATCTTTCTGATAGTAGCTGGAGCAAGCCTATTAATTTAGGATACCCGATAAATTCACCAGGCGATGACAGGTACTATGTGTTGAATGCAGATGGAACACGAGGATATTTTTCTTCGAACCGTAAAGGTGGGTACGGCCAACAGGACTTATATAGCGTTACGCCCGGTGTACGTGGCCCTAAACCAATACTTGCACTCACAATTGGTATAGTATCTAACGATGAAAAACCAATTGATGCTGATATACAGGTTTCAGACCGAGTAACCAATAAAGTTGAAGCCAACTACCATTCTAATTCAGAGACCGGTAAATATGTCATTGCCCTTACCCCCGGTAATAAATATAAAATAGCTGTGCAAACCGAAGGTGCAAGCCCACATATTGAATATTTAGATGTTGATTCCCTGGCGACCTTTGTAAAGGTTAAGGAGGACATTCACTTATATACCCCGGAGTATCGAAAGGCAAATAATATTACCGTGTCTGATACTTCTACTGCTTTGCAACATAGTATTGATCAGCAGGTGGCAGAGTATAAAACGAACCAGCAGATTGACGTATATGAAACCAAAGTGTACCAGCGGATATTAAATGACTATGGCACAGTAGATTCAAATGGTATTACGTATAATGTTGAGCTTGTTTCATTTCAGAATCCAGGTATGTTCGATTCTACCAAATGCAGAGGTTTAGGGCAAATTCAGAGTAAAACAGATTCATATGGGAATACGCTCTTTTATATTTCAGGTTTTCACACAATGCTTGATGCGGAAATAGTAAAGGATAAAGCCATTACTGCCGATACTACACTTAAGAAAACTGCCAAAGTAACAGTTAATAACAATGGAAAACGTGAACTGGTAAGCCAGTTTTATATAGGTGAATTCAGGAAGGATAAAGAGAATTTTTTACCCGATACAGTTGAGAAGGCACCTGTTGCGCCAATTGTTAGTTTGAATACAGAAGATAGAACCCAGGGGCAAGGTAATGGAGTAATTGATACCAATAAAATCCAGAAAGATTATGGAACAGTTAAGGTTGACGGACTTTCATATAAACTTGAATTAGGTAGTTATGCCGATACCAACCAGTTTAAATTGGGGTATTTAAATAAATACGGGCCAATATCAAAGGAAACTATGTCTGACGGAAGCACGCACTACTATATAGGAAAATTCAGTAGCCTCGCTGAGGCGCAGAAATTCCAAACTTCAATTGCCCAGAAGGATTCCGCTGCTGCAAATGCATTTGTAATGGTGTTTTACTTCGACGAAAAACCAAAACATGTTAAAGAATTCTTTGCTCCTCCTTGCGACCCGGGACCTCCGCAGGACTTTTCAGTCTTTGCCGACAAGGATCTGAATGACCCTGCTATATATGCCAAGCTGATCGCAACTGCCGGTGATATTTGTGTAGATGGGCTTGTTTTTAGGGTGCAGATAGGTGCGTACCGTCATCCGGAAAATTATCATTACAGGAATCTGTTATCGTTTGTGCCGCCATTACCAATTGTAAAGAAATATGAAGATGATATTACCCGTTTTACAATGGGCGAGTTCAAGAGTATTAAGCTGGCTGAGATATTCCGCCAACGGATAATTGCTAAAGGAACAAAAGATGCCTGGGTAACTGCAGAGTACAATGGTAAGAGAATGTTATTGCAGGAGCTGATCAAGGCCAATTTCTATACGCACTCAATTAACTAATTACTTCTTAGGTTTATAGCCTGATTTGCGGAGTATTTTATCGGCATCGGTTTCTTCCATTAATTGAGCCAAGGTAACATTACTGTTCTTAGCCATATAGCTCCGCACAATTTGCCAGCCATACCATCCGCCAATGCGTGAAGGGCATTCATGACTTATTTCGGCAATAAACGGCCCGTCTTCCGTATACTTTGTAATACTTGTCTGGTCGGTAGAGTAGAGCAGGTTCTTCTCGATCATTTTTGCCCATACATTAAATTCAAACTGCTTACAGTATTGCATTTGTTTTTTAGTATACCACATTTTAATGGTATCATCAACTTCGGGTAATAAAGCATCTTGCAGGTATCGTATCTTCCCCTCATGAATTATTGCAGAAAGCATATCGTTCTTTTCTTCATTGGGTTTAAAAATACTTTGCAGCCAACCAAAAATAGCATCACTCAGCATATAATCTTTACTCAGGTGCATTACCTTATAATCGGGCCAGCGGAGCATTACATAGTATGGCGATTTTGTTCCCATATACCAATCGAGAGATATTTCGAGTGTGCTATCGAAATAAGCCAGTTCATTATTAAAACCACTTATTGCAGTAATTACTTCAGGTAACGGCCTGTCGGGAAAGTAGTATTTAAAATGTTTGAAAGCGTCAGTAAGTCCACTCTCAAGAAATTTCATATCAGGGTATATTCTTTCACAGGTATCATATACATGCCTCAGATCATTATCTGTAATAAACCTTCTCAGGCTTGCTGCGTAACTTGAATCCATTACACCGCCACCACCAAATACAATGTCAATTACAAAACGGGCATAGAACTTTCCATATTTTTTTTCGAGCCGTGGACTGCATTGATAAATGCTGTCAACAGGCATGGAGAACATATCCTTTTCAAGCCTTTCAACTTTAACAGACGGAATGGTGATGTTAGATACATCTATCTTTAACCTGTTACTGTTGCACGATGCAAGTAAAAAAATGCAAACGGCTATAATAGTATACCTGTTGATATTCTTAATCATGCGAACAAATGTAATATGTTTAGGAAAGGTTGTATCAACAGTATTTCGATTTATGGCTAACTTTATAACAAATTTTAACAAAACCGTGCGTCTGTTGGTTCCGTATATGATTGTAAACGCACACAAAATGAATTACAGAATAATAACAAGCCTATTGATAGCAGTCTCTCTCCAGGCATGCTCTCAGCAAACCCCAACTAATTCAACAAATAAAACCATAACTAAAATGGATAGCACAAAATCAAATAAAGCAAGCCACTACAGGAAACTTACACCTGCTGAAGAAAGGGTAATTGTAGATAAGGGAACTGAAGCCCCATACACCGGAGAATATGAACATACAACTGCAGCGGGCACCTATGTATGTAAACGCTGTGGCGCTCCCTTATATAAGTCAACCAATAAGTTCGATGCCAATTGCGGATGGCCCGCTTTCGATGCTGAAATACCGGGAGCGGTGAAAAGAATACCAGACCCTGACGGATCCAGAACTGAGATTGAATGTGCCAATTGTGGCGCTCACCTTGGGCATGTGTTTACAGGCGAAGGTTTTACCAAAACCAATACACGTCATTGCGTGAATTCAATATCCATGCTTTTTGTGCCAGATAGCACTAAGAAATAAGAAGGGGCTTAAGCTATTGTACTTAGCTCAGCAGATACTTCTTCCCAGTATTTGAACTTCTCTTCGAGTTGAGTTTTTAATAACTGGTATTGAGCTAAGACAGAATTTGAATCGGGCTTGGTATAAAAATCCGGTTGGGCTAATGTTTTGTCAGCTTCCGATATTTTCTTTTCAAGGTCGGCTATATCACTCTCGATCTTATTTATTTTCGATTGAAGCTGCTTTATCTTTTTACCGGTATCTTCCTGTGGTTGTGTATTATTTGCAGCAGCAGGCTTAGCACTTTCATCTTTCTTGGGCTTCACTACACTCTTTAACTCTATCATTCTTTCCAGTTTACGCTTGCGCATAAACTCGTTTATATCGCACAGGTGTTCCTTTACGTGTCCTTCTCTGAATTCATATAGCTTGTGTACAAGGCCATCTAAAAAGTCACGATCGTGAGATACAATTATAAGTGTGCCTTCATACTCAAGCAAAGCACGTTTTAAAATATCCTTTGAACGGATGTCAAGGTGGTTGGTAGGCTCATCGAGGATAAGCAGGTTATAAGGTTGTAACAGAAGTTTACAAAGCGCTAACCTTCCGCGTTCGCCACCACTTAATACCCTTACTTTTTTATCAATATCATCGCCGCTGAATAAAAATGCACCCAGCAGGTTACGTATCCTGCTACGTACATCGCCCACGGCAAGCTCATCAATAGTATCGAATACCGTTTTATTTACATCGAGTTTTTCAGCCTGATCCTGTTCAAAATAACCCATTAATATATTACCACCCAACTGAACCGTACCGTTGAAGTCAGTTTGTTTGGCGATCATTTTCATCATGGTAGTTTTACCTTCACCATTACGGCCTACAAATGCAATGCGTTCGCCTTTTTCAATGATAAAGTTGGCGCCTGAAAATATGGGTTTGCCGGGGTATTCTTTAGAAGCATTTTCAACCGTAAGTACAATTTTACCACTGTGTGCCGGTGGCGGAAATTTGAAATAAATAGAAGAAGTATCTGCCTCATCTACTTCAACTATTTCCATTTTATCAAGCTTCTTGATCAGCGATTGTGCAAATGCCGCTTTACTTGCTTTGGCACGGTTCTTATCTATCAGTATCTGCGTTTTGTTAATTATCTTTTGCTGGTTCTTGGCAGCTGCTTCCTGTTGTTCGCGTCTTTCCTGGCGAAGGATCAGGTACTGGCTATAGTTCGTTTTGTAATCGTATATCTTTTTGTTCGATATTTCTATGGTGCGGTTGGTAACGTTATCGAGGAATTTTTTATCGTGCGATATAAGCACCAATGCCCCATCAAAGGTTTCCATAAATTCCTCTAACCATTGCATCGATTCAATGTCGAGGTGGTTGGTAGGCTCATCGAGAAGCAATACATCGGGCTTTTGCAATAACAGTTTTGCCAACTCAATACGCATTCTCCATCCACCACTGAGTTCAGATGTTTGCCTGTTAAAATCGCTGCGTTCAAACCCTAATCCTTTTAATTTCTTTTCAATTTCCTCATCCATATTACCTGAACCCAATATGTCGAGGCGATGGGAAACATCGGTTATTTCGGTAATAAGGTTAGAATAGGAATCGCTTTCGTAATCGGTACGGGTCTCTAATTCGTGGTTTATTTCAGTAAGGCGGTTTTCCAGTTGTTGTATCTCAGCAAATGCGGTAGCAGTTTCTTCCAATACGGTTTTACCATGCTGGTGAACCATATCCTGCGGCAAATAAGCAATTTTAACCCCTTTAGGCTTACCAATACTGCCTGAAGTAGGAGATTGTTCACCGGCAAGCAATTTCAACATGGTACTTTTGCCTGCACCGTTCTTACCGGCAAGGCCAATACGGTCCCTTGGGTTAATAAGGAAACTAACATTTTCGAACAGGGTTGTACCCCCGAAACTTACATTTATACCATTTAATGAGATCATATCCTGAAAAAGATTTGCAAAAGTAGGCTATTTTGGCGGATATTGATAGAGAATTGCCTAAAATAATAAGGGCCGTACTGGTACGGCCCTTATTAATAGCTGTGAAATAAAAATTATTTCTTGTCAGCAGCTTTCTTGTCATCCTTTGCAGCAGGTTTAGCAGCTGGCTTGGTTGCTTTACCATCCTTGTTGGTTTTAGCGTCACCTGACTTTGCTGTTTTTGCATCTTGCTTAGCAGGAGCTGCCTTGGCATCTTGACCAAATGATACACCTGCGAATAATACCAGTGCTGATAATACTACGATTGACTTTTTCATGACGATTAAGGTTTAATTGTTAGTTTATGATAGCGAAACTATAGTAGCAAAATGAAGGAATAATGAAGAAAACCAGTTTGATAGGAAATTTTGTTTTAAATCAGGTATATTTGCCTTAACCCAAGAGCCATGAAGAGAAAGGTATTACTTAGTATGTTGTTCCTCATGGTTCTTTGTTTTGCTAAGGGACAAAATCTTGTGCCTAATTATTCTTTTGAGAATATAATTCAATGTACCAGCGGCTTTGGAGCCTTTAATGGCTATGTGGCGGATTGGATAGGGCAAAAAGGTGCCGGAAGCGGATTATCCTATTATACTCATCAATGCCAAGGTGATTCAGTTGGAGGAGGAAGTGTGCCATATAATTATTACTATGGTTTCCAATATGCACATACGGGCGTTTCATACGGTTCTTTTATTTCATTCGTTACCGCAAGCCAAGCAGATAGCACTTACCCCTATGGAAAAACGACCTACACTAATCAAAGGGATTATTTACAAACAGAGTTAATAGATTCACTACAAAAAGGTGTAAAGTATTATGTTACCTTTTATGTAAACCTCATGAACTCTTGTTGGTATTCTTGTAGTGATGTAGGAGCGTACTTTTCCAAAAAAGCCCCTGCTTTCAACAGTAATGGTTTGGTATTATCTTCTTACACTCCACAAGTAGCCAATAACCCAGAGAAACAAGAACTGCTTGACACATTGAATTGGATGAAGATATCGGGAAGTTGTATTGCTAAAGGTGGAGAAAGCTATATAACAATTGGTAACTTCAAAAACGACTCGCTAAGCAGTATCAGATATTTGGGGCAAACATCACCAGATGGGACAGAAGCATGGTATTATATAGATGATGTTATAGTAAGTACCGATAGTAATTATGCGGATAGCCTTGAATCGGTTAATCAATTGACAAGTTATAAAAGACAATTGAAAGTGTACCCAAACCCGAGCAAGGGTGTGTTCACCCTAACCCTACCTTCCCCAAGCGGGGAAGGCGCATCTATTGTAGATGTATATAATATGATGGGAGAAATAATATATGAAGCCCTTTTGCCCCAAACCCCTAAAGGGGCTTTGAGTACAATTGATATAAGTAAGCAAGCTGCGGGTATTTACTTGTACCGAGTAACCACCAGAAATGGAGATGTTATTGGAAGTGGGAAATTGATAATTAGCCAATAAGCTTGCTTTTTGTTAGCAATAAATTTTAGCAGCTAAAAACACTTGTAATTATTTGATTATCAAATACTCACAAAGATATTTGATATGTATTTTAGCAATTGAGCTCATTGTATTTTATTGTTATTATCAATAGAAGCGAAGCTTCAGGAATAAGGAGTAAGTGGTAAGGGATAAGAAGCTTTGGGTACTTTGTGTGCTGTTTCTTTGTGCACTTTGTGGTAAAATGAAATTAGATGGTAAGATTGCTTCGTACCTCGCAATGACGTTCCCTGACTTATTCCTTACTCCTTATCCCCTTACTCCTTCCCGATAGCTATCGGGATAGGGTTGTTGAAAAACACATCACTTTCTTAGAACATAAAAAAGTTAGCCGGCGTAATTTTGTATTTATAAAACCACTCGATAAAGCAGAATCATATTGATTCGCTTTATGACAAAAACAAACCAATAAAGCAGAATCATGCTGATTCGCTTTATGATAAATACAATACAATGCCATTTACAAAAGGAGAATCAGGCAACCCAGAAGGCAGGCGAGTAGGTTCGCAGAACGCAAGAAAAAAGCAATTACGGGAAATGATAGAGAATTTCCTGGTCAATAATTTTGAAGCCGTAGTTGAAGAAATAAATACCATGCCCAGTAAGGACAAAATAAAGTTTTATGTTGAGATGTTACCTTATGGCCTTGGGAAAGTGCGCGCTGAAAGCGGCGATGTCAACCTTGATCGCCTTACGGACCAGGAGATAGATGAGATATTTGAAAAGCTTAAGAAAGTTGCGACCCAAACCATTGAGGAAACTACGAGGAGTTATGCTATCCGGCCGGGGTGAAATCAATTATGAATTTTGAGTTATGAATTATGAATGAAGGGAATAAAGATGCTATATGCGGAAAGTAACGTCCTCCCTTTTAGGGGAGGAAATGAGGTGGGGAAATTCGGGGCTGTAAATTCCCCTTCATGGGAGGGGTGAAGGGGTGGAGGCTCCCTGCTTGCTCCCGAGCACTCGGGACTAACCCGCGCCCACCTTTTGCCTAGTTCTGAAATAGGGATAGATGCTTCGATATGCTCAGCATGACAATAGGTGTAGTTTGCGTTAGGGATAGTAGCGGAAACCCCGCAAGCGCAGCGCGGAGTTGAAGCGTATAGCCCGACCCGTAGGGTAACGCCCAAGAAATTGAAGATTTTATAAAGCAGAAATCATAATCAATCTGCGGTATCTGCGTTCCAGGTCTTAACCTTAGTTTAATCTCAACCTTAATAGGATTATGTTATTTTTGCCGCAAATCTTCTAACTATGAAAAAAGGACCTATCTCTTCGTTTATCGATACCAACTATTTGCACTTTAACTCTGCAACACTGGTAGATGCATCCAAGGCGTATATAGCGCATATGGATAAAAAAGGCAAAATGATGATAACCCTTGCCGGTGCAATGAGTACGGCTGAGTTGGGTATTTCATTAGCTGAAATGATACGAAAGGATATGGTGTCTATAATATCATGTACAGGCGCTAACCTTGAAGAAGATATTATGAACCTGGTTGCACATAGCCATTATAAAAGGGTTCCAAACTATCGTCAACTATCACCTGCTGAAGAGTGGGATCTGTTAGAACATGGCTTTAACCGTGTTACCGACACCTGTATTCCTGAAGAAGAAGCTTTCCGCAGAATACAAAAACACATACATAAGCTTTGGAAAAAAGCACAGGACACGGGCAAGCGTTATTTTCCGCATGAATATATGTACCAGTTATTGCTTTCGGGCGTAATGAAAAAGAATTATGAAATTGATGTAAAGAATAGCTGGATGATGGCAGCGGCAGAAAAGAACCTGCCTATTATTGTTCCGGGCTGGGAAGATTCTACCATGGGAAATATTTTTGCTTCGTACTGCATTAAAGAAGAATTGCAGCCAAGTATTATGAAGACCGGTATAGAATATATGATGTGGCTGGCTAACTGGTACACTAAAAATTCTAAAGGCCAGGGTATAGGTTTTTACCAGATAGGTGGTGGCATTGCAGGTGACTTCCCTATTTGTGTAGTGCCCATGTTGTACCAGGATATGGAAAGAACAGATACTCCTTTCTGGGCATATTTCTGCCAGATATCAGATTCTACAACAAGTTATGGTTCATATTCAGGCGCTGTGCCGAATGAAAAAATAACATGGGGCAAGCTGAGTGATAAAACACCTAGGTTTATAATAGAATCGGATGCGACTATAGTTGCACCGCTTATGTTCGCCTATATTTTAGGTAAGTAATTGGCTGATATTCAGCAAGGTGATATAGGTCATTCTAAATCTGGAAGGGCTTTCATATCTTTGCGCGTCTATTAAGTAAATAACTTTAAAAACATAAAAAATGATAACAACATTAGTGGGTAAAAAGGCCCCTGCGTTCAAGGCAAGTGCAGTTGCATTTGGCGATCAGATAATCAACGATTTTTCATTGGAGCAATACATTGGTAAAAAGTATGTAGTGTTCTTTTTCTATCCTAAGGATTTTACATTCGTTTGCCCTACGGAGCTTCACGCATTTCAGGATGCATTGGCAGAATTTGAAAAGCGTAATGTAGCACTGGTTGCTTGTTCAACTGATACCGAACAATCGCATTGGGGCTGGTTACAAATGGCAAAGGAACAAGGCGGTATTAAAGGTATTACCTATCCTATAGTAGCCGATACTACCAAAATGATATCAATTAACTATGGTGTGCTTTCAGGCGAATATAAAATGGATGCACAGGGAAAATTAACTGCAGAAGGCGATACCATTGCTTTCCGTGGTTTGTTTCTTATTGATAAAAAGGGAGTAGTTCGCCACATGTTAGTGAACGACCTTCCGCTTGGCCGTAATGTTGATGAAGCTATCCGTATGGTTGATGCGCTTCAATTCAACGAAGAAGTGGGAGAAGTTTGTCCTGCTAACTGGAGAAAAGGTGAGAAGGGTATGGAAGGCTCACATGCCGGTACTGCAAAATACCTTGCTGCTAAGAAATAAGGGTAGTTTATAAGTCATAGAAAAGGGCGGTGAATAACCGCCCTTTTTCATTTAATTTTGTGTGATGAGAATTTCATTTATCATAGTCTTTTCTTTGATTGTATTTACCTGCAACGCCCAGGACACCTGCAAACCAATGAAGGTTTCTGATTTCCCGAAAAAAGATCTGCCGCCTGCAGGCTTTAGTAAAGACAAATTGAAGGCAAAGCTTTCAAAAGACTATTATTACGGAATTGGAGTACCAGTTGATTATGTCAATGCAAGGTATCTGGCATTTAGAGAATTACAGGATAGCACTTCTGAAATGATTGGCGGCCCGGCAATTTTAATGATGTTATATGCCAATGGTTATGGGGTGAAAAAGAACTTTGATATTAGTCTGCGTTTGGCTTGTGCTAATATCTGGAGCGCTCCTGCTGAGTTAGAATACAGAACAGCCCATTTGAAAAGATTAAAGCAATACAATATTGATACAGTTTTTAGTATATGTGATGATATAACAAGTGGAATGATGTCAGGAGTATGTGAAGACCTTAATACTACTATCCAGGAATGGGGCAGGCAGAGAGTGCTGGATTCTGTTACAGTTAACTGGCCTGCAAAAGATACTGCAGCGCTTTCAAAGCTTTATAAAGCAGCTGAAGTTTTCTTTAATACCCGCGTTAATAACGAGATCGACTTATCAGGTACAATGAGGGCTGCATTTCAATCTGCAGAACAAAACGCTCTAGAAAAAGATTTTCTGAACGAAATAGTGAAAGCGGGTGCGCACTCATTCCCTGCTTGTTCAGATAAAGATTTTGCAATGGCAGACAGTATGCTGAATGTGACTTACAAAAAAATAATGGAGAAAAAAGTTGGTCCCTATGATTGGGGTACCGTAACAAAGGAAGGAATTAAAACCACTGAAAGAAAATGGATAGTATATAAAGAAGCATGGGTGAAGTTTGGTCAGGTAGTTTGCCCGGGCGTAAGCGAAAACTCAATACAAACGTTCTTTACGAAACAAAGAATGGAGGAACTTAAAGATTTCCTGCAATAATTTACAGTATCATTCCCGCTCCAACAGTTTCATTGGTAGCTTCATCAATCAAAATTAAACTACCTGTGCGGCGGTTCTTACGATATGAATCAAAATACAAAGGCTTTGTAGTACGTATGGTGATCCTGCCAATATCATTCAGCTTGATTTCCTTATCATCTTCAATGCGGTGCAATGTGTTAATGTTTACTTTATACAGAACTTCTTTTACAACACATCTTGCATCCTGCGTGGTATGTTTAATAGCATACTTAGCGCCAACAGTCAATTTCTTTTCATTCAACCAGCAAACCATCAGTTCAATATCCTGTTCCGTCTTTGGTTTGTTATGCTCACGTACAAGCATGTCGCCACGGCTGATGTCAATATTATCTTCAAGTAATATTGTTACTGACATACCCGGAGTTGCCTCATCAAGCTCTCCATCGAATGTATTGATTGCTTTTATTTTTGAAGATAAACCTGAAGGCAGTACTACAACTGTGTCTCCTTTTTTGAATATACCACCTGCCACTTTACCAGCATATCCTCTGTAATCATGAAACTCATCTGTCTGCGGGCGAATAACATATTGAACAGGGAAGCGGCAATCGATCAAATTCTCATCACTTGCTACATGTATGTTCTCCAATTGATATAGTAATGTGCTACCACCATACCAAGGCATATGTTTTGATTTTTCAACCAGGTTATCTCCATTTAAGGCGGAAATAGGAATGAACTGCACATCTACTACTTCAAGCTTTGAAGAGAATTTTTCAAAATCAGCGCGTATCTTTTCGAAAACCTCTTCTTTATACTCAACAAGGTCCATCTTGTTAATGCACACTATAATATGCCGTATGCCAATAAGAGAAGTAATTAACGTATGCCTGCAGGTCTGTTCAATAATACCATGGCGGGCATCAACCATTATTATAGCCAGGTTAGCGGTCGATGACCCTGTGATCATATTCCGTGTATACTGAATATGCCCGGGTGTATCTGCTATAATGAATTTTCTGCGTGGAGTAGAGAAGTAGCGGTATGCTACATCAATAGTAATGCCTTGTTCTCTTTCTGCACGAAGGCCATCAGTAAGCAGTGCAAGGTTCACATTCTCTTCGCCTCTAAGTTCACTGGTATTCTTAATTGCTTCGTACTGATCTTCAAAAATAGATTTGGTATCATACAATAAGCGACCGATCAATGTACTCTTGCCATCATCTACGCTGCCTGCAGTAAAGAAACGCAATAAGCCACGTGTAGGGTTCTCTAGTATAGTATGCTTGGTAGGATCAGTCATATTGTATCAAAAATAACCTGCTTTTTTACGGTCTTCCATAGCTGCTTCCGAACGTTTGTCATCAGATCTTGTTCCTCTTTCAGTAACGCGAGATGCAGCAACTTCTTCAATCACTTCATCAATTGTTGCTGCCTTTGATAGTACTGCACCCGTACAAGTCATATCTCCTATAGTACGGAAACGAACTGTTTGTTTCTCGTATTTTTCGTTCTCTTTCAATTTTATGTATGGAGATTTGGCCAGCAATTGCCCATCTCTGCTTAAACACTCTCTTTCATGTGTATAGTATATAGAAGGAATAGGAATATTCTCATCTTTAATATACTGCCAAACATCAAGTTCGGTCCAGTTACTTAACGGGAACACTCTGAAATGCTCGCCCATATTTTTCTTGCCGTTGAATAGGTCCCATAGCTCAGGCCGTTGGTTCTTAGGGTTCCATTGCCCGAATTCATCGCGATGTGAAAAAAATCTTTCTTTAGCTCTTGCTTTTTCTTCATCACGGCGCGCGCCACCAATGCAGGCGTCAAGCTTTAGGTCTTCAATGGCATCAAGTAATGTAACGGTTTGCAAAAGGTTGCGACTTGCATTGTATCCTGTTTCCTCCTTTACTCTTCCTTTATCAATTGAGTCCTGTACATAGCGAACAATAAGCCTGGCATCAATCTTTTTAACCCATTCATCACGGTAGGTGATAGTCTCTTCAAAATTATGCCCTGTATCAATATGCATTAATGCAAACGGCATTTTTGCCGGCCAGAATGCTTTACGCGCAAGGTAGCTTACAACTATTGAATCTTTTCCACCTGAAAACAGTAAGGCCGTTTTCTCAAATTGGGCAGCTACTTCACGTAATACGTAAATTGCTTCCGATTCAAGTTCTTCCAGATGGCGTGTGTTTGCGTGCATATACTAACTAAGTCTGCAAAGATAATGAATAGCGACTAGGGCTTAATATCTTTTAGGTTGAGCTCAATACTTTTTATGTTATTCCATTCGTTTTCCCTAAGGCTATAGCTTATCTTAAATGGCTTATCGGCATGTATCTTCTTTGCATACTCACCCATATCGAATCCAATAGCATTAAATGAAATGGAAGGATTATCGGCTTGAGCAAGCGATAAGCGCAGGTGATTGGCTCCGACCACTTGCGGCTCCCTCAGTGCAATTACATTATCAGAATAAAAGACCGGTGTCATGTTTCCGGGCCCGAAAGGCGCTAATTGCTTTAAAATATTGTACATGCTCTCGGTAATTGCAGAAAACGAAAGCGGAGCATCAATTTCTATCATCGGGCGGAGTTGTTCAGCAGTGATAGATTCTGAAACAACTTTCTCAAACAGATCAATAAAAGCAGGCAGTTTTTCCTCGCTCATGGTCAGGCCTGCTGCATATTTATGTCCGCCAAATTGTTCCAGTAAATGTGAACATGCATCAATTGCTTCATACAGATCAAACTCACGTACTGAGCGTGCTGAACCGGTTACTTTCCCGTTGGAACGAGTCAAAACTATAGTAGGACGGTAGTAGTGTTTTTCAATTAAACGTGATGCAACTATACCAATTACCCCTTTGTGCCATTCAGGATTATACAAAACGGTAGTCTTCTTCTTTTTAAGGGAGTCGTCATCCTGAATCATGGCTACCGCTTCCTGGGTTATCATGGTATCGACATCCCTTCTCTCAAAATTAGTTTTGTTAATAGAATCGCCTGAAAGTTTTGCCTGTTCAGGATTATCGGCTATCAATAACTCAACTGCATTATTACCCGATTCAATTCTTCCGGCAGAATTAATTCTGGGTCCGAATACAAAAACAAGGTCATTCACCGTAACTTCTTTCCGTAACTGAACAAGGTTCATAATAGCTTTAAAGCCTGCACGAGGCTCTCGGTTAATTCTTCTCAGTCCGTGAAAAGTAAGTGTTCTGTTCTCGCCCGTTATAGGTACAATATCAGATGCTACGCTAAGCCCTACCAGGTCAAGGTATTGCTCCAGCATATCAAATGGTATTTCATAATTAATTGCTAATGCCTGTACCAGTTTAAAACCAATGCCGCAACCTGCCAGTTCTTTATAAGGATACTCGCAATCAACCCGCTTTGGGTTAAGTATAGCAACTGCATCCGGCAATGTTTTGTCCGGTTTGTGGTGGTCACAAATTATAAAATCTATTTTTTTCTCGTTGGCATATTTTACCTTGTCATGTGCTTTAATACCGCAGTCGAGTGCAATAATTAACGAATAACCATTTTCAGTAGCATAATCAATACCCTTAAATGAAATACCATATCCTTCTGCATAGCGGTCAGGTATATAAAAACCACAATTCAAGCCGAGCCATTTCAAAAAAGTATATACCAATGCTACGGAAGTAGTGCCATCAACATCATAATCTCCAAATACCAATATCTTCTCTCTGTTCAATGCAGCATCAGTAATTCTCTTCACGGCTTTATCCATGTCCTTCATCCGGAAAGGATCATGTAACGTTTTCAAGTCGGGGCGGAAAAAATCTTTTGCCTGATCATATGTTTCCACACCACGTTGTACAAGCAAATTGGCAATAACAGGGTTTACCCGTATAGCCTCGCTTAGCTTACGCACTTTATCTTCAGGAGCTTGCTCCTTTACATTCCAGCGTTTTTCCATCAATTTTAATTAGCAGGCAGCAACCAACTTGCTGTATTCATCAAGGCATTTATCGCTGCAGCAACCTTTCCGTTCCTCCGAACATTTTTCGCATTGAATGTGCAGGGTATGACAAGGCAGGTGCGAACAATTTATCTGCCTTTCGGTAACAACTCCGCAGCAATGACACTTACTCAAAACATCCGGTGTAACCCTTTCCGACAAACGTTCGTCAAATACAAAGTTCTTGCCAATAAATTTTGAGTCAAGCCCAAGCTTTTTTATTTCGTGTACGTATTGAATAATTCCTCCATCTAACTGGAAGACCTTTTCGTACCCGTTATGTTTAAGCCAGGCACTTGCTTTTTCGCACCGTATTCCACCGGTACAATAAAGCAATATGTTCTTGTCTTTTTTATCTTCCAGTATATCCAATACTTTTGGTAACTCTTCCCTGAATGTTTTTACATCGGGGCAAATGGCATTATAAAATCGACCTACTTCACTTTCGTAGTTATTACGCATATCTACCACAACAGTCCCTGGCTCATCTACCATTTTATGAAATGTAAGTGCATCGAGCCGTTGACCAGTATTTTCCGTGTCGAATGTTCCTGCCTTTAAACCATCAGCTACAATCTTCTTTTTAACCTTTATTATAAGTGCAAAGAAGGATTTATTATCGTGCTCAATAGCATATTTGAGCGGAACACTGGCAAAAAGAGGGTGTTGATTCAGGTCATCAATAAAAGCCTTGAAATTATGCTCAGGCACACTCAATTGTGCATTAATACCTTCATTAGCAACATATATACGCCCGAGTACATTTAAATTCTGCCAGAAAGCAAAAAGCTCATCCCGCAGTTTTGTAGGATTTTCAATATATACATAACGATAAAAAGAGAGTGTAACTCTTTTGAAGGTTTCTGCTGCTACTTTTTTACGTAGCTCTTTCTTATTTACCCTGTTATATAGAAACATAGTTTTTTACAAGGATGGCAAAGGTACAATAAATGCTCCAATTTCTATAAATAACCCAATAAATACCAATAAAAAAGCCCTGAAATATAACTTTCAGGGCTTTTTTATAAGAAAACCTATATTACCTATTAATCACAGTCTTACTATTGTAAACAGTACCAGAAGTTATTACTCTGACAAAATAGGTACCATTTGAAACACCCGGAAGAGTTATATCTTTTGATATCATTCCATTGTTTGCATTTGCGGTTGTCTGATAAACCAATTCACCAAGAATGTTGGTTATTTCTACTTCTGCAGTTTTATTATTGGCTACTCCATTAACTACAATCCTGAATGATCCGTTATTCGGATTAGGGTATAATTTAGTTTCAGAATTTGACACTGAAATATTTGTTACCCCCAATGGTTTTCCAACATCAACCGTTGCGCTGTAGGTAGTGAAATCGTACCTAGTATTGCCACTACCATCTGCCTTGTGTGGCATCTTAGGATAGGTTGTAAACCATAGTGATAAAGTAACAGTATGAGCCCCTGAATCCTTATAAATGTGTTCATACGTTGGCATATTTACGGCTGTATCACCGGCGGTTGAATCACCAGGGTTCCATGCAAAAGTTGTAGCATCATTTACCCCTGTTGATGTACTTGTGAACCAGTAAACATATTCACCAATTGAATCAAATGTGTTTGAAACAGTATAACTGGCATGTAATGAATCGGCATTTGAAATATTAAATACTCTTGTTGTTGAATCGATACATAATGCACTACCTGTATCCTTGATCACTAGTTTTCCTGTATATGTTCCGTTAGCGGGATAAGTATAATTGAAGTTCGCTGAAGGCTCTAATACTGTAGTTGCACCATTTCCAGGTGTCCAATAATATTGGGTACCTGAGTATGTTCCTGTAGACGTGCTTACTATATTAATTACACCTTTCATTGTATCATTAATAGCATTAAAACTGGCGTTTAGAGTGCAAGGAACTGTAACATTATTTATTACTATAGGCATTGACACTGTATCACTACAATAGCTAGGGTAATTATCATAAGCAACTGTTAAAACCGCTTTATAGGTACCGTTTGCAGTATAAACATAGTAAGCCGATCCTGTTGCCGAATCACCAAATGAAGCACCGCCATCACCTGGAGAGAACGAATAAGCGTATGTTGGATTATTTAAGGAATTTGTAAATGTTACATGTCCGTTAGCACCTTGGGTATATGTAAATGCCGGGTTTAAATGACAATGATTACTATCAGCTGTGTACGCAAGCACACTACCATAAGAAGAATCAACACAATAAGCACTACCTGAATCTTCAATTTTTAATGTAACATTATAATAACCTTGATACAAATAAGTATGAGAAAAGCTTGAAGTGCCTTGTACAAATCCTCCACCATCCCCTGCGTTCCAATAATAAAGCGTATTGCTATTTGTTCCTGTAGAATTGCTTGTGAACGAAAAGCTGCCGTGTGCATTTACAATACCGGTATATGAAGAATGTAAAATACAAGGAGTTGTTACGTTACTAATCGTTATATAGCCAGTATCCTGACCATTACAGCCGTTAGAAGAGATGACACTTAAAACAACACGATACGTGCCATTTGCAGTATACACGTGCTGGTAAGGGTTTACGTCCGCACTCAATTGCGAGCCATCACCAGGGTTCCAATATACCTGGGTTCCACCTACGGTATCAATATTAGTAGTATCGGTAAAAGTTACATGACCGTTAGTGCCTATGCTGTAAATAAAACTTACGTTACATGCGTGGGCATTAGATGCAATAAATGTTGCTGCAATAATAAGTAAAGCAGAAAATGTTTTTTTAATTGTAATTGTATTCATGTGGTTTTAGGGTTTTGTATTAAAGTATAAAGATAGCCCATTATTTGTAGAAAAGAATAAAACCCACCTGTTTAATCAGGTGGGTTTTATTGAGATTATTTATTAATTACAGTCTTACTATTGTAAACGTTACCAGAAGTTATAACTCTAACAAAATAGGTGCCATTTGAAACACCTGGAAGAGTTATATCTTTTGATATCATTCCGTTACTTACAGTTGCAGTTGTTTGATAAACCACTTCACCAAGGATGTTGGTTATTTCTACTTCTGCATTTTTGTTATCAGTTACTCCATTAACAATAATTCTGAACGATCCGTTATTAGGATTAGGATATAATTTGGTTTCAGAACCTGATGCTGAAATAGTTGCTACGCTTTGTGGACTGCCAACATAAACGGTTTCACTATATGTTGTGAAATCATACTTTGTTCCTCCAAAACCTTGTGCTTTATGACCTGGCATAGCAGGATACTTATCGAACCAAAGTGATAATGTAACTGTATGTGCACCCGGATACTTATATTGGTGTACATAAGTTGTTAAACTTACTCCGGTATCACCGGCTGTAGAATCGCCAGGTTCCCACGCATACATTGTAGCATCGTTAGTACCTGTAGATGTACTTAGGAAGCTATATATATAGTTTCCTATTGTATCGTTAGTATAAGTATTAATAAAACTTGCATGTAATGAATCTACATTTGAGATATTAACGAGTTCGGCTACCGAGTCCTGACAGAAAACACTGCCTGTATCTTTCAATATTAACCAAACCCAATAGGATCCATTACTTGAGAAAGTTGTAGTATATGAACTTCCACCTAAAACATTAACTGCACTGCTATCGCTAATAGACCCATTTGTTACCCTCCAGTAGTACTGTGTACCAGCATAGGTTCCGGTAGAGGTACTAATCAATTGCACCTGCCCTTTAGTAGTATCATTAATAATATTGAAACCGGCACTTAATGTACAAGGTGTTGTAATGTTAGATACTGTTATAATAACGGCTGCCGAATCAGTACATGAATGTCCTGGAATTGCAGAAGTAACAATAACTGAAACTGTGTAGGTTCCGTTGGCCGTATAAATGTGATTGAAAGTTGAATCATATGTATTGCCTGTAGAAGAACTACCATCACCAGCATTCCAATTATAAAAATAGCTATAAGTACTATCCAAAGCTACATATGAGTTGCTCTTAAAAGTTATATGCCCATTTAGGCCAGTAGTATAAGTAAAGCCGGCATGTAAGCCACAAGAATTACTATCAGGTGTATTTACATCAATATATTGAGCTATTGAGTCAATACAATATGCTGAACCGGTATCTTTTATTATCAGTTTTGGTTCATAATATCCTTGAACAGCATAGGTATGAGAAAAGGTATTTGTTCCCAATGTTGTTCCGCTTCCGTCGCCAGCATTCCAATAATACAGTGTATTGGCATTAGTTCCGGTTGATGTACTTGTAAAACTGGTTGCACCATTCGCATTAAGAGTATAAGTATATGCAGCACTTAGCACACACGGGGTAGTTACGTTAGTTATAACCACAGGAATACGAATAGAATCGAAGCAACTTGATGTGTCTGAATTAATGTACAGAATAACAGAAAAAGTGCCATTGCTTTGATATGTATGAACTAATGAAGTGTCGTTATAAGCAATGACAGTTGTGTTATCACCAAAGTTCCAGGAATATTGTGTTTGGTTAACAACACCAGTACTTGTGCTTTTAAAGGTTACATGACCATTTAACCCTATAGTGTACGTGAAATTGGCAGTACATGCCCACAATACATTTATACTGAAGATACCAATTGCTAACAGCAATATGGGTAGCCAGGCTTTTCTTTTGTTTTTTGTTGTCATTGTTTTCATGTTGGTTGTTTATATTATTTCAGTTTTAGCCTTTACACACAAATACGCAGGTTTTATATGTTGGGTTGGGTATGGGGTTGAAAATTTCATAATTATTTATAAGCCACGGCAATAACCGCATCTCCATCTGTTATATTTAATGATTTTCCTATATTGTCATATAGTGTACAGTTGAATTTTATGTGTAATTGTTTGGTTGTTTGATTGTTCTCATTGTTATTATAAGATGCAACAGAAACGATTTGAAAATTGCTTCCTCCCGGTTGTACTGAATCTGCAGTTGTGTAAATATCTCCCGAGGGGTCAGTATAGATTATAGTAACATTAGAAAAATTATATGGATTGGCAGTAATGATTGGTGCAGAAGCAGTATAATTTGCAATATCCATTATAGGTTTAGCACTAAGGGGCCTTAAACTCATAGTAGAAAAAATAGTATCGTTAGTAACAGAATTCTTTATAGCGGCGGTTACATTATATATTGTATTATGGGGTTTTGTTGTATTATAAGAATGAGTAACATTGTTAGTGCTGGAATTATAAGCGCCACTGGAGGTACCACTATCACCAAAATTCCAAAAAATAGTACCCGTTATACCTCCATATACATTATCGACAAATTCAATTTGGCCGCCACCTTTGATGGTATCTGAAATCATACTGGAAGGAGCGTAACTCGTAGAGTCCTTGGGTGTAAAGTTTGAAATTAAGGGAACAATAGAAGAACTACTGTCGGAGAAAACTACAGTAAGAAATGTTTTATAGTGAGCAAATGCTGAATACGTATGGGTGAATCGATTTGGTAATTTGGATCCTGTGGTGTCGGTTCCGTCACCATAATCAAAGGTAAAACTTTTAACAGGAGCACTACCTGAGACTATCGAAGGGGTATATAAAATTGAATATTTAGTTACACTATGTCCAGTGGTAGAGTAGCCAAAATTCCCAGTAAAGAGTGAATTACCTACATTGTTTTCGGATGCGCCGACCGGCAAACTTCTGTAATCATTAATAATGAATTCAATACTTGATGAGCAGACACTATTGCAATTAAATTCTTTAAGATTAGCAATATAATTGTACACGTTATTTTTGTCCTGAGTATAGGATGAATACATATAGTAATTGCTTTTACCGGCCTGCAGGCTAACATTATTACCACCAACTGTTCCATTAAAATAAAATACAGGACTTCCAACAGTTGTATTAGTTGTTGTTGTATGTTCTTTTTGGCAGCTCATAATAAATAAACCGAACGATAAACTGATCAAAAATATTCTCAGGCTTTTCATCTCTATTTTATTATATCGTATGAAAGAATAAATCGTAAGCCACTGTTTCTCTCAAACACATTGTTGCCAAAAAAGGTATTGCTTTCAATATCAAGCAGGCCGTAATAACCTTCAGCTGTTACTGTGAAACGATTTGTTTTTCTTCTATACGCCAATGTTAGTTGAGCGTCCATATTATTAATGCCATCCATATAACCCATTTTAGTTAATGCAGTATTGCCCGATACTCCAAAATAGTTTTGATTGTATGATACAACCGAGCTGCTTGTGTTCAATAAATAAAGCACATCAATCCCCCCACTGATCATGTTCTTGTTCGAAATATTGTATTGTAGCTTAATTGGTAATGAAATGTAGTATAGTGTTTTAACAGTAACTGAGTTTATATTGGTGTTGGTTCCAAAATCGTATGTTATAGTACTGTTTGAGTAGAGTGTATTTATATTACCAAGGCTGTTGTACTGTAATCCTATAAGGGCAGATATTTTGGAGCTGAAATAATGCGCAACACTAATACCCAAAATTGGGCTAAGCCCATTCCCCTGTGTGCCATTTTCTTTTTTCCAGCCTAATGAATACCCGCCACCTGCATCAGCACTAAATAGTGTGTGCGAATATTTTTTTGATTTAGTCGGTGGTTGTTGTGCAATAGGTTGAGTGGTGTTGGTGGAAGAATCTCTTTTTTGAGCAGTAGAATCAATAATTGGAGTAACTTTCTTGTTAGCAGTTGTATCGGATTTCTGAGTTAGATTATTCGTAATGGCAGAATTGTTCTCAATAGTTTTAGGCTGAACATTAGTTGTGTTTTTATCAGTTGTGTTTTTTTCTGTTATTGCAATGTCGGAGACATTACTTTTCCCTTCCGCAAGTTGTTGATTAGAATCAGCAACATCTATGGAGCCCTTATATGCTTTGTTTTGAACCCATTTATTACTATTAGGGTTGTAAACAGCCTTAACCTGTCTGTGATCTTTCTTTCGTACGGAAGGCCTTACGTAACTATACTCTGTTTCTGCATTTGAACCATCATTTTTAGTATGCCTGGTTTTCTTTTCTGTGCCTGCACTTGTATTATTCTGTGATGTTGTAGTTTGAGAACTTGCTGCGCTATTTACCTGCTTATTATCAGTTGCATGTTGTTCAGGTGCACTTACTGCACTTATAGCATTATTCGAAGTTTGTTGCGCATTTTTATTTTGTTCAGCAGCACTATTATTTTGTCCTGAGGATACATTATTAATTGTATTTGGGGTTTTATTGTTGTTTATAAATGGCAGCATAAGCACAATACCCACAACAATACCAGCCATGAAAATTGCCCCGATCAATCCAAATCTTCTCTTTTTCTCCGAGCGTTCTATTAACTCCTCAGCCTTGTCCCAGTTCGTTTCATCGAAAGGAAAATCACGCTCTTCTGATTTAGAGCGTAATAAGTCGTCAAATTTTTCCTGTTCGTTCATTATAATAGTAATGATTTAACTGCAAATGCCATTTTATTGAGCATAACCTTTAACTGTTCCCTTGAAGAATGTAAGTGCCACTTCGATGTACCTTCACTTATTCCAAGCATGCCCGCAATTTCCTTATGTTCAAACCCGTCAATTACATATAAGTTAAATACCTTTTGACTCATTGGTGGTAGTTGAACTATCAACTTGTGTATTTCTTCTACATCCATCTTTGCAATGGCATCATTCAATGCAGCTGCAACAGGTAATTCTTCAAAGTCTTCTACGTACTTTATATTATCAATATGTTTCTTTTGCTTACGGTATTCATCAATAAGCACATTGATCTGTACCCTGCGTATCCATGCTTTAAAAGGAACATTCGACTGATACTTTTCAAGGTTGCTCAAAATCTTCATAAAACCGGTATTCAATGCTTCCTGCGCTTCTTCGTATGATTTACTGTATCGTATGCAAATGCTCATCAGGTATCTATATGTCAATTTATAAAGCTCGTACTGTGCTTTCCGTTCTTTTCGAATGCAGGCTGTTATCAGGTCTATCTCTACGTTCATTCGCGGGTACTGCTACAAGCTCTTTAAATCAATTTATTAACTAATACGAAGATATTGGCTGATGGGTTGGGTACATAAGAATCGAATTTAAAATCCTTTGATAAGTACTTAGTAATCAGAATAGTTAATACCTTCTCAGCCAGGATTTGTTATGAATATTGCAACTACAGACCAAAACTACTAAAATGCGAGCAAAAGAAGGCTTAAATACACAAAACCTGAGCAAACTTTTTACTACTTTCGCCCAACTCTTCGATAAACATTCGTATGGATACAAAAACACTGGTAATAGGAGCTGGAGGACAAATAGGACATGAACTGGTACAAGAGTTATGTAAAACATTCGGGAACGATAAGATAGTTGCATCTGATATAAAGCATAATGACAGTATTGAATGTGCGTTTGAAACCCTTGACGTACTGGATACCAAACAACTGGTTGAAATAATTAAAAAGCATAATATAAAAGAAGTATATCACCTTGCTGCTTTACTTTCTGCTACTGCCGAGCAATACCCTGAAAAAGGCTGGAAGTTAAATATGGAAGGCTTGTTAAGTGTACTTGAACTAATGCGGGAAAAGGTAATTGATAAAATGTTCTGGCCAAGTTCCATTGCAGTTTTTGGACCGAACACTCCTAAAAAAAATACCCCTCAGTATACCATTATGGAACCAAGCACAGTCTACGGTATTAGTAAACAGGCCGGTGAGCGTTGGTGCGAATATTACCACAACAGGTATGGGGTTGATGTAAGAAGTGTACGTTATCCGGGTTTAATAGGATGGCAATCTGCCCCGGGCGGTGGCACAACCGATTATGCTGTTCATATTTTTCATGAGGCAAGGAAGAATAAAAAATATGGATGCTTCCTTAAGGAAGATACCACCTTGCCGATGATGTATATGAGTGATGCACTAAGAGCTACCATAGGCCTTATGCAGGTGTCACCAGATAAAGTAAAAATACGATCAAGCTATAACCTTGCGGGTATGAGCTTTTCACCAAAGGATATTGCAGCGGAAATAAAAAAGCATATTCCTGAGTTTACTATAACATATAAGCCTGACTATCGTCAGCCTATTGCCGATAGCTGGCCACAAAGTATTGATGATTCAAAGGCCCGTGAACATTGGGGATGGAAACATAAATACGACCTACCTGAAATGACCAGCGATATGCTTCAACATATCGGAAATTCTTAACTAATAGCTGTTTGTGGGGCATAATAAACTAAAGAGATTCGCTGAGGTAGCTACTTTTTCCAATGTATTTCAACCAACAGAATTAATAGAAGGAAAGGTTAATTTTCCGCTTAAAGGAAAGTGGAACGCTGAGTACTTTAAAAATAACAATCCTATTATTCTTGAACTAGGTTGTGGTAAAGGAGAATATACGGTTGGTTTAGCAAGGCGATTCCCCGATAAGAACTTCATCGGTATGGATATTAAAGGTGCCCGCTTATGGAGAGGGGCTAAAATTGCTTTTGAAAACAAAATGAATAATGTAGCCTTTGTACGTAACCGTATTGATTTTATAGAGTCGTATTTTGGCCCGGGTGAAGTAAGTGAAATATGGATCCCGTTTCCTGATCCTTATCCAAGAGAAGGTAAGACGGAGAAAAGATTAATGTCTCATTCCTTTGTAACACGTTATCGTAACTTAACCAAACCCGGCGCAATAATTCATTTGAAAACTGATAATGAAGGGCTATATCAGTTTGCCATGGAGCAGGTAGAGGAACATAAGTACCAGTTACTTGCAGAATCAAATGACGTATATGCACATGCAGAAAAACTAGGTGAAGACCGCTTTGCATTACTTAGCCAGATACAAACCTACTACGAAAGCACTTTTCTGAAAATGGGTAAGAAAATTAACTACGTAGAGTTTAAGATATAAATGTTCTATTTCAGTTTCATTGCAATTTCCCAAACTACAATACCCACGCTTACTGCAAGATTTAAAGAGTGCTTAGTACCGTATTGAGGAATTTCAATACAGCCATTACATACATCAATTACTGATTGTTCCACTCCGCTTACTTCGTTACCAAAAACAAGGGCAATTTTTGTGTCAGAAAGTTTTAATGTATCAAGCATTGTGCTGTTCTCTGCCTGTTCAACGGCATATACAGTATAGCCATCATTCTTTAAGCTATTTACAGCATCTATCGTCGTAGCAAAATGTTTCCAGTTAACTGATTCGGTTGCACCTAACGCGGTCTTTTGAATTTCACGGTGTGGGGGAGTAGCGGTTACTCCGCATAAATAAACACCTTCTAACAGAAAGGCATCGGCTGTGCGAAATACAGAGCCACTGTTATTCATGCTTCGTATATTATCGAGGACTAATACAATGGGAGTTTTTGAAGCGTTCTTAAACTCTTCGTTGCTTTTGCGGTTAAGTTCATCCATTGAAAACTTTCTCATAGCTTATATCATGTTGACTTCACGCTCCAACTCAATATCAAATTTATCTTTCACGGATTTAATGACCTGAGTTGAAAGATCATATATCTCCTTGCCGGTAGCATCACCATAATTTACAAGTACTAATGCCTGATCCTTATGTACCCCTGCATCGCCAATACGTTTACCTTTCCAGCCACATTGCTCGATCAGCCATCCGGCAGCTAACTTAGTATGGCCTTCATGTGCTGCAAAAGAAACAATATCCGGAAATTGCGTTTTTAGTTTTTCAAATCGGGCATTGGTAATAATAGGATTCTTGAAAAAACTACCGGCATTGCCTATCTTTTCCGGATCGGGTAATTTGCTTGAACGGATATTAATAACCGCTTTACTTATATCTGCAATAGTTGGATTTGTTACCCCCATTGCTTCCAATTCTTTGCTGATTGTACCATAAGTTGTATTTACTTTGTTGGGATCTTTATTCAACTTTAAGGTAACAGAAAGTATAATGTAATTGCCTTTCTCTTTTCCTTTAAAAATACTTTCGCGGTATCCGAAGTTGCATTCTGAATTAGAGAATTTCCTCACCTCCAGTGTATGAATATTCAAAGCCTCTACCTCACTTAACACATCCTTTAACTCTACACCATATGCACCAATATTTTGTATCGGCCCCGCACCAACTGTACCGGGAATGAGAGATAAGTTTTCTATTCCGGCATATCCTTTACCAACACAGTATAAAACAAAGTCGTGCCATTTTTCACCACTTCTTGCTCTAATAAATACATCATTACCTTCTTCTTTTATTATTTCAATTCCTTTTATTGCATTGCGAATAATTATACCATTATAATCGCCTGTAAATAGTACATTGCTGCCACCACCCAAGATCATAAACTGCTTCCCTTTTACTTCCGGAGATAATAAAATTTCTTTCAATTCATCCATAGAAGCAAACTCGGTATAATGCTTAGCATATACCTTAGCATGAAAAGTAGTTATATCTTTTAAAGGAAAATGTTCCTGAAGTTTCATGGGCTAATTTTTAGAAGCTGCCCTGCGCTGCTTTTCTTTTATGATCAAACTCAATTCTCTACCTGTCTGCCCTTTTACTGATGTGTTCTCCATTGCCCTGCGTATCAGGTAAGGTAATACATCTCTTACAGGGCCATACGGTACATACTTGGCAACGTTATAACCTGCATTGGCAATATTAAAACTGATATGGTCGCTCATGCCTAACAACTGTGAGAACCAAACGTGAGGATGGTTAACAGGAATACTATTTTGCTGCATTAGCTTAACCAATAACATAGCGCTATCCTCATTATGTGTCCCGGCGCATATCGAAACAAACTCAATATTTTTAATGCAAAATTCAAGTGCAGAGTTATATTCTGCATCTGTTTCTGCTTTCGTATTATTTATCGGAGAGGCATAACCCATCTTTGTTGCACGAGCTCTTTCTTTTTCCATATACGCACCTCGAACAACTTTTACCCCGAAATAGTATTTCTTTTCTTTAGCATCATTCAAGGCATTATCTAAGTATATGAGCCTGTCATTGCGATACATTTGCGCCGTGTTAAATACAATGCATTGTTCTTTATTGTATTTAGCCATCATGTTCTGTGCTAAATTATCAACGGCATTCTGTATCCAGCTTTCTTCAGCGTCAATCAGTAATTTTACTTTTATGTCATGTGCCTTGCTGCAAATACTATCGAAACGTGCAATTACTCTCTCCCATGCCTTTTGTTCTTCGGCAGAAAGTTTTGCATTAACATTGACTTTTTCCATCAGGTTAATATCACCTAAGCCGGTCGGTTTAAACACAGCAAATGGAATGTGTTTATTCTGTTTTGCCAGGTCTAATGTTTCTATTATCTCGTGCGCAGTTTGGTCAAATACACTTTCCTCTGCCTTGCCTTCAACAGAATAATCAAGTATTGAACCAACATTGTACTTACCCAACGCTTCAATTGTTTGTAGGCATTCGCTAATGTTCTCACCACCACAAAACTGACGAAAAATAGTGGCCTTAATAAAACCACGTATTGGAAGATGTGTATTGATGGCAAATGTTGTAAGTTTCTGGCCTATGTTAACCAAATTGCTGTTACCAACCAATTTAAAAAGCCAATAGGAACGCCTGAGGTCGTTATCAGTTTTACCTGAAAATGCAATAGCTGTGTCGTTGAATGATAACATACTTAAAATGCTGAACAAATATATGTAAATAAGCCGGTCCTGCCAGTGATAATTATCATTGAGGGAATGTTTGCCCGGCTATTATCATGGCATTGTTGAATGCTTGCTGATTAATCGAAAATGGAATAGTATTGGCCTTGAAATAGCTTATCAGATTCTCGGTGGGCATATTACCGGTAAGCTTATCACTTGCCATAGGGCAACCACCAAAACCTTTTATAGCTGAATCGAACCTGCGGCAACCACTATCATATGCCGCTTTCACTTTCTCCTCCCATTTATCAGGTGTGGTATGCAAATGAGCGCCAAACTCAACATCTTGTAGTTCCGGTATAAGCGTTGAAAACAGCTCAGTAATGTTTTGGGGATTGGAAACGCCAATAGTATCTGACAAGGCTAGTATCTTAATACCCATACTACTCAATTCCCTTGACCAATGCATGGCTATCCCGCTACTCCATTCTTCACCGTATGGGTTACCAAATGCCATTGATATGTATACTACAAGTTCTTTCTTATGCTTTATGCATAGGCTTTGAATCTCTTCTACTCTAACTAATGATTCTGCAATTGAGGAATTAGCATTCCGTTGCTGGAATGTTTCAGATATTGAAAAAGGGAAGCCCAAATAATTGATTTGGTCGAACTGAACTGCATCTTGCGCACCACGAAGGTTTGCAATAATTGCAAGCAGTTTGCTTTTGGTTGAAGTAAGGTCAATCTTATTCAACACTTCTGCTGTATCCTTCATTTGAGGAATAGCTTTAGGTGAAACAAAACTGCCTACATCAATAGTATCAAAGCCAACTTTAAGTAACGAGTTTATATAGGCAACCTTCTTTTCAGTCGGGATGAAGTCATGTATCCCCTGCATTGCATCACGTGGGCATTCAATTATCTTCATATAAACAGGGTTATAAAACCGATTTGAATTGCGAAAGAAAACGCATATCGTTTTCGAAGAATAACCTAAGGTCTTTTATCTGGAAACGAAGCATAGCTATACGTTCAATACCCATACCAAATGCGTAACCGGTATACTTTTTACTGTCTATACCACAGTTTTCAAGTACATTGGGGTGAACCATACCACAACCTAAAATTTCAACCCAGCCGCTTTGTTTGCATACCGGGCAGCCTACGCCGCCACATATAATGCATGATATATCCATTTCAGCACTTGGCTCGGTAAAAGGAAAGAAGGATGGACGGAAACGAATATTGATCTTTTCACCAAACATCTCCTGTACAAAATAATACAGTGTTTGTTTCAGGTCGGCAAAGGAAACTCCTTCATCTACGTAAAGGCCTTCAACCTGGTGAAACTGGCAATGTGCACGTGCAGAAATTGTTTCATTACGGTAAACCCTGCCCGGAGAAATAGTCCTGATAGGTGGCTTTTGGTTCTTCATGACCCTAACCTGCACAGATGAAGTATGGGTACGTAATAACCATTTATCAACGCTGTCTGATTCAACAAAAAAAGTGTCCTGCATATCCCGTGCCGGGTGGTCCTCAGGAAAATTCAGTGCACCGAAATTATGCCAGTCATCTTCAATTTCAGGGCCTTCAGAGATCGTAAAACCTATCTTGGTAAAGATATCTGTAATACTTGCTCTTACCAATGAAATTGGGTGTCTTGAACCAAGTTCAATTGGTTCAGAAGGTAATGACAGGTCGATATTCTTATCAGATGAAGAACCATTTTGAGCAGAAGTAGTTTCTTTGGCATCAGCAAATTTCTTTTCGGCCATTTGCTTCAGCTCGTTCAATTGCTTACCCACTATTTTACGTTGCTCCGGGGCAAGGGTTTTGAATTCCTCAAAAAGATCTGCCAAAATGCCTTTTTTACTAAGGTATTTTAACCTGAATTGCTCAGCCTGGTCAGGGTTTGAAATACTTACTCCGCCAACTTCTTCAACTAATTCCTTTACTTTACTTTCCATCAATTACTTTACAATTTCTGTGCTCAATATCCTGACATCTGTTAGTGGCCTGTCAGCTTGATCAGTCTTTACACCTGCAATCTTATCTACTATGTCCAACCCTTCAATTACTTCACCAAAAACAGTATAATTATTATCTAATTGCGGGGTACCACCTACGGTTGTATAAGCTGTCCTTTGTTCAGGTGTGAATTTAAATTTGTCCGATTTATCATACATAGCATCAATCTCAGGTTCTATGGTCTTTGTTAACGCCTGCAAACTGTCGATTGCGCTCTCATTCTGGTATTTTATAAACTTTTTCTTCAACTCTGCATTTTCAGGCTTACTTATTATCTTTGTAAAGATCTGTTGCTTAATGCCAAAATTGGCCCGTTCTTCCATAGTATCAAGCTCTCCACTTCTGAATTTTTTTCCCTGTACAATATAAAACTGGCAGCCCGAAGAAGCTTTAGAAGGATTAACCTGGTCTCCTTGGCGGGCAGTCGCTAATGCTCCTTTTTTATGAAATAAGCCCGGAACAATTTCTGCAGGCACAGTATAGCCGACATCGCCATTACCAAGCATAACCCCTTGCGCAGCCTTTTTTGAGTTAGGATCGCCGCCCTGTATCATAAATCCCTCAATTACCCTATGAAAAAGTGTACTATCATAAAATTTCTGATTAACCAGTTTTATGAAATTATCCCTTGTTTGGGGAGTTTGATTATAGAGTTTTACCACAATATCGCCCATTGTAGTGCGTATTTTGACCTTTGTCTCTGTTTCTTTAGTCTTTTCCCCCTGAGACATACCACATGAGGATATTCCCAATATTATAAATCCGAACAGAATTTTTTTAAACATTCGAAAATTTGTTTATTTTTGTGAAACGTAAAAGTAAACGATTTTAGCTTTTCATGAAGAAAATAATTACTTATTCATTTTTCTCAATAGCATTTTTGTTATTTGTTATGCTGTGTGGAACACAGGCATCATGTAATAAAGATACAACCTGTACAGTAGATATTCTTGTTGTTGATACAACAGGTTTCAGTGGAATTCAGACCCCTGTAGCAGGTGCTTCTGTTAAGCTATATGCCAACATAAACCCTCCCGGTCAAGTACAGGCAACAGGTACAACTGATAACAGCGGACACGTTCAGTTTTCTTTCCCGAACCCTGCGATATTTGATATAAAGGCATCAAAGGGTACTATGACCGGTACCGGCCTCGTGCAGTTGCAAATTGGCGGAAACGTTACTCAGACTGTATTGATCAAGTAATTCTTCCAATCCTCATTTTCCAGCGCTTTCTTTAACAAGGTGTTCCTGGTTACTAAGAATTGATGCATGTAAGTATGCAATACCGCCTTTTCAAACAGGTACCCGATAATTCCATAAGGCGCTTCATAAGTGAAGATATCTTCCATTATTGTTAACGAGCCTTTTTCATGAAAGAGATGTATATGCTTTAGGCTTTTGAATGCTCCTTTCTGCATTTCATCCGTAAAACGCTGAGGATAGGTATAGTCGGTTATTTTGGAAGTGAGTTGTTGCACGATCCCGAAATGCCTGGCCCTGAATGTTACCACTTCATTTAGGTTTATCAGGCCACTCGTTCTGCCTGCTATGGCTTCTTCTTTTGTTGAAGCTGCTGTTTTTACATGAAAATCAATGCTTCGTGCCAAATCAAAACATCTTGTTACAGGAGCGCCAATCTCTGTTACAAGTTTTATTACAGGCATAATATTGGCTATTTAAGCATCATCACCCAACCACGCTGGTTGAAATACTCGCCCTTACCCGATGTATATTGAATATGGTATATATACACACCTTCCTGAACAAGCGGGCCATGAAAAGTACCATCCCAACCCTGGGTAGGATCGGTTGTTTCAAATAATAATTGACCCCAGCGGTCGTAAATGGTGAAATCGTAGTTCTGCATATCAACAAATACAGTAACAGGTCTGAATATCTTATTTACTCCTTTTGGATCAAAGGCGTTAGGAATATACATTCTTGGGTCCTGGTATGCATAGGCAATATTTGAAGTGCTTGTATCCGGAGATAGATTATACGGTGTACCTTGCTCTATTGCCTGTACATAATACCCGAAAATGCCTTGCCCCGTAATAATAGCGCTGACATTGTCGGTGTAATCAGTAGTGGCCCCTGAAACCGAAGTTATAAATGAAAATGCTCCACCATCTTCATTTCTGTAAATATCATATTTATTAACACTTCCCGGAGTCCAGTCCTGATAAGGACTCCAACTTAAACTATTTGTACCACTATTGTCACCAGAGGCAGTTAGGTAAATGGTTTGCCCTATCAGTGTTGAGTCCATTATAGTGCTGCAACTATTCTCCGCATAAACTTTGTAGGTATAGCTTTGTATATTAGGATCAGCTGAAGGGTCTGTAAAGCTATAATAAAGCGTACTGGCAACTGCTGGCACAGAATCAATGGTTGCCTGTTTAGTGCCGGGCTCATTTGAACGTTTAATAATATAATCCTGAATACCTGCACCTGTATCAACATACCAGTTTACCTGGTTTTGGCTGGAATTATTAATTACTGTAGCTGAACGCATATAATCAAAGTTAGGTTTAGGAGGGGTACCAACCTGGTAGCATATAATATTGGAGGAAGCTGTTATATTATGATGTGTAGAATCAACCGCTACAACAAAATAGCAAATGTTTTCCGCGGTTGATAAGCCAGTTTGAGTATAAACTAATGAGTCAGCAGGGTCTGTTACTAACTTCTTATACGCACCACCATTAATACTTACATAAATTTCATACGCACCCATATTATAACCTCCACCAACACCGGTTACAGGAGGAGCATCAATATACTTAGTCCAGCTAAGCTTGTTCGATAGTGTGCAATTATCGGGTTTTTGCTGTAAGTAAATAGTGTGTTGCTGATTATCTAAGGCGCTTCTAATATGGCAACTATCAAAACCTGCTACACAGAAAGTTAATGACCCTGTACCAGGTGATCCCCCGGTAAAATTAAAAGAGGTAGTGTTAATGCCATAGACACTGTCAATTGTAGTCCAAGCACCACCAATGTACTCATAGATATAATATCCTACCACATTTTTAGACGAGCTCGGGAACCATGATATTTCTACATTTCCTCCCGGACCTACACTGACTGAATCCATCATCGGCATAGCAGTGGAAATATTGTCCTGAAAAGTACCACCTGCCCAGTTTGAAGACGATTGGCAGCCTGATGCATCATTGGCTACAATTCTATAGTTTAAGTCGGCACTACAGTAGGTAATTGTATCTGAATAGCTCAACGATTTTGTGGAATCTAATAAGGTCCAGGTATACTTGTATTCCCTGTAGATATAATACCAGCCATTAAAACTAGGGAGGTTATGAGGGTACAGGGCGGTCCATTTTAGTAAAGCCACCCCACCAAAATTAGCAACAGTAAGGAAAATGCTTTCTACCGTATCACCCGGAGCTGAAACAGTGCCCAAGGTAGTTGTGGTATAAAAATAGTAAGGAACTGTACCCGCATTAATTGAACTAATGGTAACTGAATTTTGATTAGCAGGTGAAACGTTTGCACTATTTACATAGGTGCCCGACCTGGTTTTAGATGTGTAGATATTATATGAAACGAAACCGGTAGTATCAGTTGGAATGGTCCATGTAACAGTAGCAGCACCAGCTGAATCAACAGCAATACAATGTATCACGGGTGCAGTTGCCTGACCATTACCAGGTGTATTCCCCGCTAACAGACTGACAATCCCAACAAACAGACTTATTATATGTTTTAACTTAGCCAATAGTATATCGAATAATTAACGAAGTTACGAAAAAAACGCATTGAGGCTGCTCCTAGAACGGCTAAACAGCTCAATTATTGTGCTTTATACTCCTTAACAGAATCTACAAAGCATTTTACATGATTTACAGGGGTATCAGGATAAACACCATGACCGAGATTAGCTATATAGTTTCGGGTTCCGAAAGATTGTAGCATTTTCTGAGTAGCCTTGCGGATAGAAGCTTCATTGGCGTACAGAAGGCAGGGATCCATATTACCCTGCAGGGTTTTATTGCCAAATGTTTTGCGTGCATCTGCAGGGTTAATAGCCCAATCGAGCCCTATAACCCTGCAATTGAGCTTAGCCAACTGCTCGCTGGCAAAATAAGCTCCTTTTGGAAAGGCAGTAACTGGTACAAGGGGGCTGAGTTCATCTACAATACGTGCTATGTACTTAAGTGAGAACTCATAATATGTATCGTGCCCGAGTATTCCACCCCATGAATCAAATATCTGAACTAGGTCGGCACCTGCCTTAACCTGGTCTTTAAGGTAACGGATAGTAGTAGCGGTAATCTTATCCAATAAACTGTGCGCCAATTCAGGCTCACTGAATATCATCTTTTTCGCTACTGAGAAGGTTTTAGAACCACTGCCCTCGGTCATGTACGCAAAAATGGTCCAGGGGCTTCCGGCAAAACCAAGTAAGGGTAGTTTATCACCGAGTTCTTTACGGGTAAGTTTTAAAGCATTTACCACATACTCCCAGTCTTCTGTATTTCCTATGTGTAATGCTGCAATGTCCTTGGCTGTTTTTATCGTCTTTTCAAACCAAGGCCCCTTGCTTTCAAGCATTTGGTAGGGTAACCCCATAGCCTCAGGTATAACAAGTATATCAGAGAAAATGATCGCGGCATCAACACCCAATACATGAACAGGCTCCAGGGTTACTTCGCAAGCCAATTCAGGTGTTTTTACCAATTCAGTAAAATCTTTAACTGATGCGCGTACCTTTCTGTAGCCTGGTAATATACGACCAGCCTGTCGCATAAGCCATACCGGCACCCTTTCTGTTTCTTCACCTCTTGCTGCTTTCAGCAGTAAATCATTTTGCATAAATTTCCGTTATAAAGCGGCACAAACTTATCTATTTTAAGCGGATAAAAGCGTAATTTTACATCCTCAAATCTGAATACTGTATTTTACTATATGGAAGCTGCCACACCAACAACGCCGCCTGTAATTAATCTTGAACAGGAGAAGAAAGAAATACTGAATCGCTACCGCAGTTTATTGCGTTCATCTCGCCGTAAGTTCGATGATGACGACAAAAAACTAATAAGAAAAGCATTTAACGTTGCAGTAGAAGCACATAAGGATGCCCGCCGCAAATCGGGCGAACCATATATTTACCACCCTATAGCTGTAGCACGTATTGCAGCTGAAGAGATTGGGCTTGGCGCTACTGCAATAGCCTGTGCACTGCTGCATGATGTAGTTGAAGATACCGACATTACTCTAAAAGATATTGAGGGAATGTTTGGTAAAAAAGTGGCTTCAATTATTGATGGGCTCACCAAAATTTCAGGAGTATTTGATGCATCATCTTCATTACAGGCTGAGAACTTCCGTAAGATGTTGCTTACACTGGCAGACGATGTAAGGGTTATATTGATAAAGCTGGCAGACAGGCTTCATAATATGCGTACACTCGAGTCGATGGAAAGGACCAAGCAGTTAAAAATAGCTTCTGAAACACTTTACCTATATGCTCCATTAGCTCACCGCCTTGGTTTGAACAATATTAAAACCGAACTTGAGGATTTGGGTTTAAAATATACTGAGCCCGAAATATATAATGACATTGACCAGAAACTGAAAGACACGCAGGCTGAACGTGCACGTTATATACACCGCTTTATTGTTCCCCTACGTGATGTGTTGCACGAACAAAAACTGAAGTTCAGAATATTCGGAAGGCCAAAGTCTGTATACTCTATCTGGCATAAGATGAAGACCAAGAGTGTTCCATTCGAAGAGGTGTATGACATATTTGCTATCCGTATTATAATAGATACTCCACCTGAACAGGAAAAGGCAGATTGCTGGCGGGTATATTCAATAGTTACCGATTTTTATTATCCGAACCCTGATAGGTTGCGTGATTGGGTATCTACCCCTAAGGCTAACGGATATGAAGCCTTGCATACAACTGTTATGGGCCCTAACGGACAGTGGGTGGAAGTTCAGGTACGCAGTGAACGAATGAATGAAGTGGCGGAAAAGGGATATGCTGCACACTGGAAATATAAGCAAGGCCAGGGCCATGTGGAAGACCCGCTGGAAGAATGGTTAAGGAAGATCCGCGAATCGTTATCAAACCCCGATAGCAATGCACTGGATTTTATTGATGATTTCAAACTGAACCTTTTTGCCGATGAGATATTTGTATTTACTCCTAAAGGAGAAATGCGGTCAATGCCGGTAAACTCAACAGCACTCGACTTTGCGTTTGATGTGCATTCTGAGATAGGGGCAAAGTGTATTGGTGCTAAGGTTAATCATAAGCTTGTTCCCTTAAGCCATAAGCTTAATAGTGGTGACCAGGTGGAATTGCTCACATCGAACAAGCAAACACCAAAGCTCGACTGGATGAACTTTGTGGTTACCGCAAAAGCAAAATCGCGCATCAAAGAGTTTCTGAAGGAAGAAAGAACGAAACAAATTGATATTGGCAAAGAAGAACTGAAGAAGAAGATGCATCATTTAAAAATTGAATTCAATGATACGTCGGTAAAGCGCCTTACTTCATTCCTTAAGTTGCCCGATTCTAACGAGGTATTTTATCGTGTAGCACTGGGCAATATTACCAATAAGGAGCTGAAGGAATTTGTTAAAGTAAAAGATCAGAAGATCGAACCGCAGGCACCTGCTCAAACCCTTGAACAGCTTGTATCGAACAAACGAGGTAAGTCTGATTTTCTGGTTATTGGCGATAACCTCGATAATCTCGAATATAAGCTATCACCTTGTTGCAGCCCCATTCCGGGCGATGACGTTTTTGGATTCATTACCATACACGAAGGAATTAAGATACACCGTGTAAACTGCCCGAACGCCATAGAGCTTATGTCGAACTATGCCTATAGAATTGTAAAGGCAAAGTGGACAAGCCAGAAACTTATTTCATTCCTTGCAGGTATTAAGGTAATTGGTATTGATAAGCTTGGTATTGTAAATGGTGTAACCCAGATCATATCAAATGAGCTGAACGTAAATATGCGATACATTAGCTTTGATACGAATGACGGTACTTTTGAGGGTAACATTATGGTGTTTGTGCATGATACTGCTCACCTGACAAGCTTAATGAAAAAGCTTGAAAAAGTAGATGGGGTAATTAAAGTAACAAGGGTAGATACTAACCAGTAGGTTGAGATTAAGACTAAGATTCAGCTTTCCTCAATCTAAACCTTAATCACAATCTTGACTTAATTGGCTTTCAATGTATAGTGAAAGCTTTCCATTATAGGGTTAGCCAATAGCTTTTTACAAGCCTCCTCTATTTTTGCTTTAGCTATATCTTCAGATGTTGCATCAACTTCAACGGTAATATGTTTACCAACACGCACATTTGCAAGTTCACCAAGGCCAATGTTCTTAAGTACACCTGTTACGGCTCTGCCCTGTGGGTCTAACAATGCCTTCAAAGGCATTACATCTATTTCAGCTACAAATTTCATATCAATAATATTGGGCTGCTAAATTACAATATTACATCCAATTCAATAACTGATTTTACCAACATTTCTAAAACCCGTTTAGTTAAAATATAAAGGAGCCATTTGGCTCCTTTATATTTATAAATAAATAAAGAACTTTATTCTATAACCATCTTCCTGGTTTCAGTTGTGCCATTAATATTGAAGGAATAGAAATAAACTCCGGCCTTGAATTTTGTTGCATCAAGGGTTATCTGGTGCTTACCGGGCGACACCATAGTATACTTGTTATTTACAAGTTCTCTGCCTGTAATATCATTAACAGTAAATACCACGTCAGAAGGCTTGATGAGATCGTAGTTGATCAGACTTGTTTTAGTAAATGGGTTCGGAGAGTTTTGAGAAATTGAGAACCCATTATCAGAAATAGTGCTTACACCGGTAGCATCAGTAAACGATACACTTGCAAAAATTGCATTATCCTGCCAGTAAAAATATTCAGTATCGGTACCGCACATATCCCACTCATCATTATCAAATGCATTACTTCCCAGGAAACTACCTTGTTGATTACCATGTGAATTAGGCCATGTGGTTGTAGCAAATGTAGGGTATTCATAATATTCCCAACCGGTTACATAACTATTACAGGCAGGATTCGGGCCTAAAGGTTCACCTATAAAAGTAAAAGTATTTGCATAATCATAGCCTGAGCTTGAACAGTTTACATAAGGATATGCATATCCAAAACTTAACGAATCGGTTTTTGCTCCTTTAAACTCAAGGGTAACAGCAAATTTATAGCCGGTTGGAATAGTAAAATTAGGTATTACACTTAACTCATACAAACTATCATTATTACCTGGTAAGCCATGAACGCCCTGGTTAAGAAATACCGTATCAGTATATAACACTGTGGTCCCGGGATATCCATCAGCCAAAACATTTGTTATAACAAACACTGCGGTATCATTTATTCCTGATGTGTTGTTATATGAAACAACCGCCGAAAGTGTATCGACAGAAAGAGTACCTGCTGTAGGAATGTATGACTTACCGGAGTATATATCAAGTATAGTATCAAAAGCTACAGTAGCACTATGAGACAAATCATAATTGCCATTAGCAGTATCCGCCACGGTCCAATTTAAATTTATAGATTCAGTTGACCATCCTAATGACAAGGTATAAGCTGACTGAAGATTCATATCACTATAAGGGTACTGCAAGGAAGCTGTAGTAACAGCTGTAGGCCTTTTAGTATTACTGTGATTATTTACAATAATATGTTTTGGTGAAATAGTTTTTATCATACGCATGTTTGGATGCTTATGATGGGGAGCATTATTTTGAGCTGTGAGACTGACAGCACAAACTGAAAATGATCCAATTAGTACTAGTTGCTTAATTTTTTTCATAGTTCTTTTTGTTAGGGGTTTATGTATCTATTGACGACTGTATGTATAAAAACTTGCTTTAAATTACGGGACAAATTTGCCGGTATTATTTAATAAGTACAAGAGTAACTTATCCTACTTTTCAACAGCCCTAAGTTTTAAACTGAGTTCCATTGATAATTACAATAGTTTACAATGTCTTTTTGTCGGTGCGCATGACATAAATAATTGATATTCAATTGTTTGCTAAAAATTAATTTCCGCATTTTCAAAATAACAATAAAAATAATAATGGATAGCCTATGGATATTGCGTTTTACGGCTTTCGTTTTCTCTTACGGTTTCTTTGTATTATCTACCTGGCCCATTAACACATATTGCAAAATGTTGGCTCCCATTTCAAGTGCTTTTTCATGCAGGTCAGGCGGGTCATTATATATTTCCCTGTCTTCCCAACCATCACCAAGGTCGGCATCATAGTTGTAAAAACAAACTAAGCGACCGTTATACACTAAACCATAACCAATTGGTCGTTTGCCATCATGTTCATGTATCTTGGGTAAACCGTTTGCGAAATTATATTTCTGGTGGTAAATGGGGTGATTGAATGGTAGCTCAACCAATGTAAGTTCCGGAAATACTTTTTTAATTTCTCTCTTAAATGCAGAATCTAATCCATAGCTATCATTCACTTCTAAAAAGCCTCCGCCTATCAAATAGTTTCTCAAGTTCTCTGCTTCTTCAGGTGTAAATAATATGTTTCCATTCCCTGTTATGTGTACCATTGGGTAGTTGAATATCTCAGGACTACCGGGCTCTACCAATGCTTCTTCAGGGTTTATGTTCGTACCCAGGTTTTTGTTACAGAACGCAATAAGGTTCGGCAGCGATGTTTTTCCATCGTACCAGTTTCCTCCGCCTTTGTATTTCATACGCGCTATCTGGTAAGTATAGTTGCCTGTAAATATTCCTTTGAACGAAAACAGTGTCAGCGATAGCAATACAAGAAACAGTGCTTTTTTCATATCCTCAAAGGTAAGCAATTTGTGTTTCTGATTTTTGCTTTCTACTGCTTTCTAACTTTTATTAGGGGTTTGATGGGGCGGCTCTTGTTCCCTGCTTGCCTGTGTTTCCTATACTCGCATCATTTGCAGCTAACCCGCGCCCACCTTTTACCTATTTCTAAATCAGTTATTCCATTAAATAGGATAAGATACTTCAGTAGGCTTAGTTTGACAATAGGTGTAGTTCGCGTTAGGGATAGTAACGAAAAGCCCACAGTCCCGAGTGCTCGGGACGAGGACTTGTAGTGAATAGCCCGACCCGCAGGGGAACGCCCAAAATATTAAATAAATGAAATTGCTTCGAACAGGTGGAGAATCAATCCTCAATTGCCTCAATACCCATTTGCCGGGCGCGTTCAATGCTATCTTTCATGGCCTTAACCTGCTCAGGTGCATGGCTTTGCCAAACGGTAATTTCGCCAACCACTTTAAACGGATGTTTTGACCTATAAGACTTTGAAGGGTTACCTGGGAATTTCTTATCTGTTAAATTCGGATCATCTTCAATTGGCCCAGTAGGTTCTACTAAATAAATTCGTTCACGGCCTTCGCCCAGGGCAAGTTCAGCGCCCCATATAGCAGCATCGAGTGTGGCAGTCAGGTAAATATATTTCGCAATTTTCCCTTGCCCATAATTTGAGTTTACGCCAACAGTTATAAAATCTCTGATCTTCAGGTCAGCTTTTGTACCATGGAAGTATGTTTGCGAAAAAGGGCTTTGGCTAAGTTCAGCCGATTTGTTTTCGGTTTTGTCTTTCTCCATGGTGGTAATTAATAGTTTAATGTATGCAAAGCACAAGCAGCCACTAAAGCAGCAGTCTCGGTACGGTATCGTACATCGCCTAAGGTAATAGGTATAAATCCATATCCAATAGCTTGCTCCACTTCATTGTTATGAAAATCGCCTTCCGGGCCAATCAATATTAAGGCATTCTCACTTTTTTTATAGGTCCTGGTAAAGCTCTGCTTTTCTTTTTCTATGCAATGCAATACAAATTTCTGCCCTTTAAAATCTTTTGTGCTTTCAAGCATTTCAGTATAAGTACTAAGCTCTTGTACTGCAGGTAAATACCTTCTGCCTGATTGTTTCATGGCTTCCATTACAATTTTATGCAGGCGTTCGGTCTTCAATATTTTTCGTTCCGAGCGTTGTGTAATAACAGGAATAAATGAGGTAATGCCGATCTCTGTAAGTTTTTCAATAAGCCATTCCATGCGGGCAATGTTCTTTGTAGGTGCAATAGCAACATGCAACTGCCATGCCGCAGCAGGCTCAAAATGAGTTTCTAAAATTCTAAGGGTACAGGCTTTTGCATTGGCACTTTCAATTTCTGCTTTGCACAAATTGCCTTTCCCATCGGTTACCTGAACAGGCTCACCCGCCTGAAGGCGTAATACCTTTACACAGTGATGCGATTCTTCTGCACCCAGGGTACAAACAGAACCGGAAACATTTGTGGAAAAAAATAAATGCATGGTTAAACTACAGCTTAAGCACAGCCATGAATGCCGATTGTGGTATTTCCACATTACCTACCTGGCGCATACGCTTTTTACCTTTCTTCTGTTTTTCCAACAGTTTACGTTTACGCGAAATATCACCACCGTAACACTTCGCGGTAACGTCTTTACGTATAGCGCTTATGTTCTCACGGGCAATAATCTTGGCTCCTATGGCAGCCTGTATGGCAATCTGAAATTGCTGACGAGGTATAAGTTCTTTTAGTTTTTCGCAGATCTTACGGCCGAATTCCTGTGCATGGTCTGTATGTATAAGTGCAGCAAGTGCATCCACAATTTCTGCATTCAGCAGAATATCGAGCTTAACCAATTTCGATTGCCTGTATTCCAGCGGGGCATAATCGAAAGATGCATAACCCTTCGAGATACTCTTGAGCCTATCGTAAAAATCGAATACTATTTCGGCCAATGGCATTTCAAATACCATTTCAACACGGTCTGTGGTTAGGTAAACCTGGTTAATTATGGCTCCGCGTTTTTCAATGCAAAGCGACATAATTGCACCTACATACTCTGTTTTGGTAATAATGTTGGCCTTTATATATGGTTCCTCAACGTAATCAATACGGGTGGGGTCAGGCAGATCGCTTGGATTATTGATGATCAGTTTTTCTCCACTTGGGGTATATGCAAAGTACGATACGTTAGGAACCGTAGTAATAACGGTCATGTTAAACTCACGCTCCAAACGTTCCTGAATAATTTCAAGGTGAAGCATACCCAAAAAGCCGCAACGGAAACCAAAGCCCAATGCAGCGGTTGATTCTGGTTCATATACTAGGGCTGCATCATTCAGTTGCAGCTTATCCATACTTGCCCTTAATTCTTCATAATCGTCAGTATCTACAGGGTAAATACCTGCAAATACCATTGGTTTTACTTCTTTAAAACCCTGTATAACTTCCTTGCAAGGGTTGGCAATATTTTCGAGGGTATCACCTACACGTACTTCCTTTGCAACTTTTGTACCTGTAATAATATAACCAACATCACCTGCCTCAATTTTATCTTGCGGGGAATATTGTAGTTTTAATACACCTACCTCTTCCGCAACATATTCTGCACCGGTAGCAATAAAACGAATTCTATCGCCCTTGCGTATGGTGCCGTTTACAACCTTATAATAGGCTACCACACCACGGAAAACGTTAAATACGGAATCAAATAAAAGCGCTTGCAATGGAGCCTCTCTGTCGCCTTTTGGCGCAGAAACCCGTTCAATAATTGCAGCTAATAATTCTTCAACACCTTGCCCTGTTTTGCCACTGGCAAGTAATATTTCATCGCGTCGGCAACCAATAATATCTACCATCTGGTCCTTTATCTCTTCTATCATGGCATTTGGCATATCCACCTTATTCAGAACAGGAATAACGGTAAGGTCATTATCTAATGCCAGGTAAAGGTTCGATATGGTTTGGGCCTGAATACCTTGTGTAGAGTCAACCAGCAATAAAGCGCCTTCACAGGCAGCAATAGAGCGTGATACTTCGTATGAAAAGTCAACGTGGCCGGGGGTATCAATAAGGTTCAGCACATAGGTCTGTCCCTTATATACATAGCTCATTTGAATGGCATGGCTCTTAATGGTAATGCCTCTTTCCTTTTCGAGGTCCATGTCATCAAGCACCTGTGCCTGCATGTCTCTGCCGGTTACCGTTTTAGTAAATTCCAGTAAGCGGTCAGCCAGGGTACTTTTACCATGGTCAATGTGAGCTATAATGCAAAAGTTCCGTATGTGTTCTATTTTCGCCATAAGAGGCGCAAAAATATACTATTTTTTGGTTGTGGGATGCAGAAATTCCCTCTCCTAGGGGAGAGGGGTAGAGTGAGGTCGCAAAATCATTAATCTTGGTGGAAGTACATTTATTTACATTTGTAATCAGTATAAGGAATTTAACGCTTATCCATGAAACTTCTAACATCTCAGAAAGCAGAAATTATAAAGACTCTAGTAGCTGCTGGATTTCAAGCTAAAGATTTCAAGATTATTGAAATTCCAGTCTCTGAGAAAAATGCCTTTTCTTCAACGGATATTCAATACATACCAATTCCCCAGTATTATTTTTCTCTAAAAGAAAGTAAAAGTACTTATCACAGTTACCGAGCCATTCTCGTACCTGGAGAACAGGCTTATAAGGATAGTCATGGAATTGAGACCTATATAGGTGCAACAGAATATTTAAATAACTGGCTTAAATATCTTAAAAGGGAATTGGATGCTGAAGATACCCTGACAAGACTTATGAACGAAGTAAAGGAAGAAGATTTTGATTTTGTTAGTAGCAATAAAAAAGAGTACTACGGTTCTGAGGAAAAAGTGCAAATCAAATTCAATATAGGAACCTTAAAAATGAATATTGTAAATCTTAATTTATTGCCTGTTGGGCAATTGAAGTTAATAGAAGATAAATTGACTGACATAGAAGAGAAACTTGAAGAATTAGATAAATCGGGATGGAGAATTTTCTGCGTAGGTACATTTGTAACTATAATGTCAGCTTTGACTATGAGCCAAGAAACGGGTAAAATCTTATGGCATCTTTTTCTTGATTTTATGAGTACACAATTATACTTAAAGTAATATGGAAATTACAAATGATTCGAAAAAAGAGACTAATCTCTTTTTATATCATATTTCATCTAAAGTATATCAACCAGGAGAAAAAATACTTATTGAGGACAAAACGGAGTATTATAAGAGAAAAGAAGGAACCCACGATAATTGGGTGGATGACTTGTTAGATAGTTCCAAACCTAATGGATACCTTGGAAGGCAAAAAGCTTTATATGCTTTTGATTCATTGGAAAACTGTGAGAAACTTATTGGTAGTGATAAAAGGTTCAACGAACAAAAGCACTTTTACTTGGTCGAGATGAAGAACCCAATTCGAGTCCCAATGTGTCTTGTAAATATACTTTTAAAAGGAGGCATTGATTCATTAAAAAACGATGCAATTATAAATGAGTACTGGGAGCCGCAACAGTCATGGAAATGTTTTGAATATGTCTCGAATGAAATGATTATAATTCAAGAAGTCGAAGCACCTAAGAATAGTATGTTACTTATTAAGGCCCAGTCTGATTATTTCGCTGATATAGATTTGGGTAAGAAATTCGTCAATAGTATAAACATTTGAAAAAAGCATACTATGAGCAAACCAACCGAAGAACAAAAATATTTTACCGATTCAGGTATTGAAATAAAACGCACCTACCCTAAGCAGGATATACCGGATGAACAACCCGGGCAATACCCTTTTACCCGTGGTGTACACCCTGATATGTACCGCAGTAAACTATGGACTATGCGCCAATATGCAGGGTTCTCTACCGCTGAGGAATCGAATAAACGTTACCACTATTTATTGAACAACGGTACTACCGGTTTATCGGTTGCATTTGACCTGCCTACTCAAATGGGCTACGATTCCAGCCATGAACTTTCGGAAGGGGAAGTAGGTAAGTCGGGCGTTGCAATAGATACACTTAAGGATATGGAAATTCTTTTTGATGGAATTGACCTTGAGAAAGTATCAACATCTATGACCATCAATTCTACTGCATCTATTTTACTTGGTATGTACATTGCCCTGGCGAAAAAGAAAGGCTCGGATGTGAAGAAGATATCGGGCACCATACAGAATGATATTTTAAAGGAATATGCGGCAAGGGGTACCTATATCTACCCGCCAACGCCTTCCATGCGCATTATCACCGATATTTTTGAGTATTGCAGCAAAGAAGTACCCAAGTGGAACACAATTTCCATTTCGGGTTATCATATTCGCGAGGCAGGATCCACAGCCGTGCAGGAACTTGCCTTTACACTGGCTAACGGAAGGGAGTATGTGCAGGCAGCTATTAAAAAAGGCCTCGATATAAATGTATTTGCAAGGCGTTTGTCATTCTTTTTCAATGCGCATAATAATTTGTTTGAAGAAGTAGCCAAGTTCCGTGCAGCAAGGCGTATGTGGGCAAAGATCACCAAAGACCTTGGCGCGACTGATGTGCAGGCGCAAATGCTGCGGTTCCATACACAAACAGCGGGCTCTACACTTACTGCGCAGCAACCACAGAACAATATTATTCGGGTAACCATACAGGCGTTGTCGGCAGTAATGGGCGGTACACAATCATTACATACCAATGGTTTTGACGAGGCCCTTGCATTGCCAACGGAAGAAGCAGCGCGCATTGCATTGCGTACACAGCAAATTGTGGGTTATGAGAGCGGTGTTCCGCAAACAGTTGACCCACTTGCCGGTTCTTATTTTATAGAGGCACTGACGGATGAAGTGGAAGCAAAAGCCTGGGAATACCTGAACAAGATCGAAAAAATGGGTGGTGCTGTTAAGGCAATTGAAAAGAGCTATATGCAAAACGAAATTGCAAGCTCAGCCTTTAAATACCAGGATGATATTGAGAAAGGAGATAAGATAATTGTTGGAGTAAATAAGTTTGAAGTAGAGGAGAAAAGGCCTGAGAACCTTTTTACGGTTGATGATTCCATCCGCCAGTACCAGATAGATAAGATAAACAAGGTAAAAGCCGAGCGTAATAATGACAAGGTAAAGGCATCACTCACCTTGCTTGAAAAGAACGCAAGAGAAGATGTGAACCTGATGCCGGCAATTATTGAAGCTTGTGAGAACTATGTTACACTGGGTGAAATAGCTGATACCTTACGAAAGGTTTTTGGTTTGCATAAAAGCTAAAGGCTCATTTCATACTTATCGAAGCCAAAGCCAAAACCATTTGGAGTAATCTTGACTGTTTTCATACCCAGCTTTTCAAAAAAGGCGTAAGTATATTGACTTGTCCATAAGGTAGCCTGTCTGCCCGGAGCAATCTCTTTTATTTTATTTACCCTGTAATCGAAAAGCAGTTTGCCGTACCCTTTGTTGTGATGATCGGCATGCACCATGCCCCAATTTAATTGTCCGTTGTTTTCTCCCTTCATTAAATAGAAACCGGCAGCGCCAATAATTTCATTTTCAACCTCCAGCACATAAAAGTAAATGGCCTCGGCATAGGAAGGAACAGTGCCATTGTGTAGCGCGTCCAGCCAGTTATCAAGTTTTTCAAGTTCTTCTTGAGCAAAATACTTAGGCACATTGCTGATGAATATTTCTCGACACTTAATAGCGTCAGTCTTTTTGTATTCTCTTATATTCATAAAATGGTTTTAGTTCCCTCCCCTCTTGGGGGTGATTATCCCCTCACTACAATAGAATAGGTCATTTAATACCTGAAAAGCGATAAACTTGACTATTAGAGACGGTAGAGTATATTTATTAGTATGAAAACACTAATTAAAATAAAATGCTACTTTAAAAGTATATGGATGACTATACTAGGCAAGAATTGGTATGAAAGGACATGGCAAGAGAAAGTTAAACAAACTATTGATAGAACTTGATTAAGTTTTCAATCCAGACCAAATAGTTTTATTGTCATGCTGAGATATTAGAATGCCGTTATCTGTATCAATAGTGTCAACAATATTTTTAACTTTTGTATGTAGAGCATCTAATGTATAGACTCCATCTATTCTGTATTCAGCTGGTGGTAAATGATATGAAATACCTAATGCACTTATTATTTTCCTTGAGAATCCACCTTTTTCCATGGCTTCATGTAGTGCTGTATAGCTTGGATGAGTTAAATCTGTTTTTGCATGGAGTACAACTCTCACCAGAAAATTTGACATGATATCTATTATTTTAGAGGTTTAGCACTAAATTTAGTGCTAAACTTCTGATTCTTCTTCGACTTCTACCCCACCACTAGCTTCAATTTCGGCTAATTCCTTCTCAAGCTGAGTAAGTTCCTTAATAAGTTCTTTTATGTCTTGTCCGTCAAGAGTAATATAACCAAATTGCATATAGTCATCTTTATCAGACGGACCAATGCCTATGTATATTTTCCCTTTACTATTGATGAAACATTCTAGTTCGTTTCCATCATGGTCTTCAAATACCTTCTTTATTGGCATGATTTTTATTTTTGATTGCATTACAAAATTGAGTTGAAAAGTTTCGATAACCAAGAAAAACATATTAACAACCCACGAAAATCTTTACTAGTCTACCACTCAAGATTACATTTTACTGCAATTATTTATGATTTTGCCAGTAGCTTAATGAATCTTTATAGTTTTTAATGTTGGTTCTATCTTGTTCTAAAGCTATACTTGCATCGTTAATCTCTTGTTTTCTTGTTGATGGCAATCTCCAAGTATGATATTCGGATACATTATGAAGAGTAGCACTATCTTTATCATAACTTGTTCTTGCTTTTTGAATTTGAGCAGTCCAGTGTTTTATATACCACTGGGTTAATGGATTTTTTGATTGTGGTGTCGTTTGGGTTATAGTAACGGGTGGCTGTGATTTAGTATTATCCTCAATCTTTTGAGGTTTTGTATAAATCCCTAGTAATTCAGACTTAAAGCCGTACTGTGGTTTTATTGCTTTTGATTTATCATCGTAGTATAACTTGGTTTTATTAAGTGCCAAGTATATACTACTATCAGTTTCCTGTATTGTTTGAAGGTCTTTAGTTGTTATATTAAGTTGTCCATTTGCAGAATCAGCACTACGTCTCAAATAAGCAATGTCTTTATTATCTTGGGCCTCTTTACTCTTTTGCTCCTTAATATCCTTTCGGCCAAAATAAAGTGCAAATAAAAAGAATACGCTAAGAATTATGTTTTTCAATAAATGGGTTTTCCATGCCTTCCATTCTATTGAAAGAAGCGCAATACCAAGGCTACTAATTAAAACAGCTTCTTTAATGTCCATTATAGTTATTTGAGCGTAATCAAATTTAACTTTTATTTAATGTTCTTTTTATTTCATACGAATATTTATATGTATTATGAGTAAAAACTACGAACACCTTATTTACAGTAAGCAACTCCAAATACAGGATGAAAAAGACCCTAAAAAGAAACAATTCCTTTATAGGCAGCTACGTGTATTGGAGTATCAGAAGCAAATAGAGGATATACACAAGAAGATAGATGACTTAAACCAGCTTAATAAGGCTTATGGTCAATAGCATTATAAGCATTTAACATTTGTTTATAAATAGCTGGAAGAATAAGATATTTTGCTTCAAGCTATCACATTTGCTTTCTATTTCTATCATTCTATCTGGGCTTATAGTGACTATTCCATTTTGCACTTGGAGTGATGAATTTGCACTACTACCAGTTCTAGGTGTATCAGTTAATAAATCTTTTAATGCTCTTGAATCAGTAACTATATTAGTATTTAAACTAGCGTCTGACGGTAGCGCAGCATATCTTAAGGCTTCATTTATTCTAGTTACGGCTACATTAATTCGCTTAAATACTGAAGCTGCTTCTTGAAGTGAGATAGTTCCTGTATTAACTTTTATCATGAATTCTTCAACTACTTTAAACGCATCTTCAGTACGCTTTAGAATCAATTCCTTTTGTGTCCTATTACCTTGATTTCTTTTTTCAAGTATCGTACCTACATACCATGCAATAATAAAAGTTGCTATTATTGAAGTTGCAGCAACAATGTCTACCTTCTCATCTATAACAAAATATTGCAGAGATTTAATATTAGCAATAAATACACCTAGAAAAAAAGTGATGATACAAACAACTATCCATAATACGTTATCCTTTGCTTTTCCCATCGGCATCACTCAAGTATTTATTTATATCATCAATTAAATATGGTTCTTCTTTAGATATAAGTTCTATCGTATCTTTTATGATTTTATAATCCATTCCTTTTTCTCGTATTAATCCGCCAAAAGATTCTTCAAGAAAGGAAGTACCATATCCTTCAGTTCCGTCCAAGTCGATAATTAATTTCTTACTTTCTGTAATAACTTTTAATAGAGTAGGGTATAATGAACTATCTCTAAATCTTTCCCCAGAATTATTTGCGTCCCGTACTTCTTCTTTAATATACCTAGGACCTGGTGCTTTAGTAAAGTCCCGTATTTTAATTACTATACTATCCATTACATGAAATATTTGTTTGATTTAACTCCCAATATATAAAAGTGCCTTCAAAATTATTGTTTAAATCTACATAATTACCATTAACCACATCAGCGAACACATTATTCGAAATTATATATAGATTAGAAAACGAATTTCTGCCTAAAGCTTCATATATTCCAGGCAATCCTTTGCCTCTAAAATAGAATCCCGTTACAGTTTCATGCAATTTACCTTTCAATATTGACTCTAAAAGTCCAGCATTGTTTGATAAACCAACTAAAGACTTTAATTTTTCCATCGCTTTATAAAACTTACTATTAGATGGTTTATTGTTAAGACTTTTAAAAATCCCAACTCCATAGTCGACAAATGAAAAACAAACACGATTTTCTTCTTTTATATGATTTGCTGATAACCACCAGTGTCGTTCACCCTCTTTATCAATAGTAGCGTGATTATTAGTGTTTAGCATTAACTCAATCATGGTTCTTTGAATCCCTTGACATCTTCTTTTCTCATTCCATACAGTTTTCGTTGCCTGACCTATAACCTTTGCACTTAATATGGAATCCACTGCTTTTGCTGCATGTGTATGTATAGAATTTCCATCTTCCTTATTAAGGTTATAGGTATCTTTCTCTCTGAAGTTCTTGAATAAATTCTCAAAGAAACCTGATTCTGTAAGAATTTTATTTGCAGTTTCATCTCTAGGGAAGTCCCCATTAAATTTAATATTATGAGATTTAAACCTTACCATAATTGAAAGGAGAACGATAATAGAATCATAACTTATACTCTTGACACCGTTTAAAACAACAAAAACCTTTCGCTTCTTATCAAAATGCTCCCTTAACCTAGAAATAAAACGGATAACCTTTTCTGTATTTCCAATGAAAGTAAAATTTTTAGGGGCTGTAACTTTTTCATATCCGCCTTGTTCTACCTCTTTTTCTACCCTAATATCCGCCCATGATTTCCCTAAGAATGATTTATTTCTTGCTGTATGTTTATATGTAAAGACGAGTCTTCTTCGTAATGACTTTAACGCCCTTCGTTTATTATAGCGTTTAAACTTATGCTCTGTGTATAGTTTCTTCATTTACTAGTGGTTATAATACCCTCTTATTCCAAAGATACAATTATATAACCTTCATTTAACAGAACAATTATGGTTATAGGCTTTACAAAACTTATGCCCAATAATATATTTATTGGTATGAATGAAAAAGAGCTTAAACAGAAATTAATTTCTGACCGTGATGAGGCCAAACGAATCATTGAAGAGTTTAAGGCTAAAATGGCAGAACTATGTAAAAACTCGCTTAATGAATATGGAGATATAAGGGTAAATGTGTGGGTACCTGTTGAAGTAGAATGGCGAGATAAAACCCAGACCTTTATTGACCCAGAAACTGGTAAAGAAATGTATAACTATTGGTTATCCGAAATAAAGGTACGGCCAGATATGTATATTATTAAATTATAGATTAGCATACTGGTAAAGAAAGGAATACATCAGCCAGTATTGTTCCAGCATTATTGTTTAATGCTACAAAAACATCATAGTCATTTACATTAACAGGTGCACATGTAATACTAACTGCTTCACAGCATAGGCCATTATACAGCCGTCTATTGCTCATTATTGCGTCTCTCAAATTTCCTTCTTTAACCCTTGCTTGGTATAAGTTCATAAGATTAGATTATAGTTTTATAATACTAAAATACTAATTCATTGGCTTAAATACCAATCCACCTTTACCTGACTTCATTACTATATACCCACTACCATTATCATACGTTAGTATCATATTTGGGGATGTTCCACCACAATCTGAACTAGTAAACGTGGCTACTATACTATTACCACGTACAGTATAAGTGAAATAATAATTACAACTCTTACCAATGCTTTGTGCATCATCGCCCATTGTTGGCCTATTTGTATGTGAAAGTGTCATTGCACCCATTATACCATCGCCTTTATCTTGAACAGGGTCAAATTGTATTATGTACGGATAATCGTAGTCATCAGTATTAGAATATTCTTTACCATCTATTTTTTCTTTTACCTTCTCTGCGACCTTATCTTCTATAACAGGAGTATTCACAGGTGCATTATTATTGATATTAGGTTCTGATTTGAATACTAAGAAGTCCTGTGGTATTACTTTAAATTCATACCCAACACATAGAACAATACATGCACCGTATAATGCAATAAGGCCATTAGTTAAATATGATTTTGAATTTGCTGTTTCCATAATAATGTGGGTTTAATTGTTGTTGCAAAGATAATATAATACTCTTTATATGGAGCAAATATATAAAGAGGTAACATATTTAGAGTAACAAAATACTTAGCCTTTGTATTGTTTTACTCTATAAAAAGAGTATTCCATGACAACTAAAAAAACTACTAAATCAAATACCACTGAAAAACAAAACCTAAAGAAAGTAGGGGAAAGACTTAAATATTACAGGAAAAAGGCTGGTTATTCTAACTATGAATACTTTGCTTATGAAAATGACTTTAGCCGACCACAATACGGTAAATATGAAGCTGGGGCCAATATTCAGTTAAATACACTAATGAAGATATTAAAGGCGTTAGATGTTAGCTTAGAGGAATTTTTTAAAGGATTTAATGAATAGCTAATCACATTAGTTATATTTGTGTATCACTGAAAAAATGAGCTTATTAAGTTTTATTAAAAATACCAGTAAAACCACTTTAGCTACTGTAATTGGAGCTATAGCTGTAGCCATAGGTTCTACGTTGTATGCTTGGTTCGCAAATAAAGATGTTACTGGACAATGGACTGTATTTGCAAAGACTGAGAAAACTAACTATAAGGCTTTTAAGAATGCCATTGCAGTATTCAAAGTTCAAATAACACAAGGCTCTAATGATAACCTTAAAGGTAGTGGGGAAAAAATTGAAGAAATAGACGCTGATGGTAAAATAATAAAATACGAAGCAGTACAAAGAGATAGAATATCCTTCGAAGGTAAAATAACACAACATTTATTTAAAAACCCTGAAATATTCCTCGATATAAATGAACAGGGTCTAAAATATAATACTACAGCACATTTTAGCCTTCACTTAATAAATAATGACAGTTTATCAGGTAGTTTCTATACTACGATATCTGACGGAAGTGGTAGTTTAACCATGCATAAAGATAAAGAATAGGGCTATTTATCCCTATAAAATACGATTTTTCCAGCTAATTATCAAGTCAATATTTTCATCGTAACACAAAGATAACCAGGATTTTACTTGCATTTCTCCAGGACTTATAGTATATTTGTATCGTGATTCAATGTTAATAGATGTGTTTAATATAGTTAGAGATGAAATATACGATTACTGACTTCCGAAAAGACTACTCCACCGAAAACCAATGCTTAGATAGATTATTCCAACTCAAATACGGTAAGTTGGAAGCTTGCCCATCATGTGGTGTTGTTAATGCTAAATTTAAACGAGTTCCTAAAAGACGTTCATACTGGTGTACCGAGTGTAATCACCAATTATATCCAACTGCTGGTACTGTGTTTGAAAAAACAACCACACCGTTAACACATTGGTTTTACGCAATATTTTTATTTACTACCACACGTAACGGTCTTGCTGCAAAGGAATTAGAAAGGCAATTAGGTGTAACATATAAGACAGCATGGCGAATGGCCAAGCAAATACGTGTGCTTATGTCAGACGGGCCTATAGAAATGTTAACGGGTGAGGTTATTATAGATGAAACCTTCATAGGTGGCCAAGAAAGATTCAAGCATAAACACAAAAGAAGCAAAGTTCCTGGGTACACTTTAAAGGTTCCAGTATTCGGGATGATGGAGAAGAATACCAATAAGATTATAACTAAAGTTATGCAGATTGACCAAATTAACAAGGAACATTTAGTCCCAATAATCAGGAAAAATATTCATAAGGATTCAACTATAGTTACTGACGGTTTTGGCGCATACAGGGCTGTAGGAAAAGAATTCAAACAGCATGAAGTGCTTAATCATGAAGTTGAAGAATACGTAAGAAATGGTTTTACAACCAATAATATTGAGGGGTTCTGGAGTTCTTTAAAACGTACAATACGTGGAACACATATACATGTAAGCCATAAATACTTACCGTTATATGTTGGTGAGAATTCTTTTAGGTATATGAATAAGGATAAAGCGGATACGATGTTTAACCTTATTTTGAAGAAGGTTTCGTAATAATCTTTTTCAGAGCAGTATTGAAATCTTCTTTGGTTGCACCGTTATGTTCATGTGATTTAATGAACTTCTCATAACCTTTGGTTAATTCCTTTGTGGACTTAGCTTTCTTCTTCCCCTTCTTTTTAGGCTTCTTTATCATATTTTCAAAATTAGTTCTTTTTTATTATATTTGTTAATACCATAATCATTAAATTAGTTCAGTATGAAATCTTTTTTAGTACGGGTTGTTATGTATGAAAACCTAATCACTGAAGCTAATTCTACTGAATACAAAGCCCTTCATGATGATATGAAAGACCATCACTTTTTACGTGAAATAAAAGGTGACAGTGGAATATGGTATCACTTACCCCCAGCAGAATATGAAATTGAAACGGACGATACAATAACCATTGACATGATTTATACACTGGCTAAAATGATTGTTGATAAGGTGGACCCTAATAATGCCATTTTTATAGCAGAAGTACGTAGCTACAAATGGGTAAATCTTACTAAAGTCAAATCATAAGGATTTCTTAAAGTCTTCATGGCCTATTGATTCCATAAATTTCTCATCATATCTTAGCCATCTTTTTTCATACCAGTGCCTACCTAATATAGCCATCCATATACTTTTAAAGTAACACTTTATTTTAATTAATGTTTTCATATTAATAAATATACTCATTTGAGTATATTTTGTAAATAATACACATAACTATAATACCTAAATCAAATGAAAGAAGACGATATAGCTAGAATCATTTATGACTTAATTAATAGCGTTTCTAAGGAGAATATTATTCTAGTATTAAAGTATTGGAAATTTGAGGTGGTAGATTCTCTTCCAAGTAGTCATGTAGTCCTTGTGTCCTTCCCTTTGAAGGAACCGAATGTAGCATTCATTGAAGATAACCTGAAAGAGTTATACTCATTGGACATCAAATTTGTAGATAAGAGAACACCCTTAGCCGTAGACTGTTATATAGTTGCATACCTACCAACCGCTTAAGTTATTGTTCTGAGGGGATAATCACCCTCTTGGGGAGGGTGGGGTGGGGCCTTATTTTGGCGTAGTGTGCAGGGTGTCCAGCAAATGACTGTTCTGGTCGGTGATAACGTAAACGTCTTCGTTATCTTTTTTCATCAAGTACTTTTCACGGGCAAATTTTTCAAGGCTCGCGGGGTCTGTCTGCAATTCTTTTAATTCCTCGGTTGCAATATCGGTTTGCTTTTGAAAATAGGTGCGTTCGGTTTTAAGTTTGTTTATTTTATAAATAAGCTTGGCCTCCGATATAATATCATTCCTATCGAAGAAGCAAATCCAGACAAAGAAAAGCATGGTTGCCGTAAAGTATTTATTACGCAAATAGCCAAGTATCTTTTTAATTGTAGGATGCATGTAGCAAAAGTATAGCTAAAAAAACAAACTTTTTTAACCTACTGAGCTATCTTTTCAACATCTTCTTCCACAGCTGCTACGCCCGGTAGTACCTGCCCCTCTAATCCTTCCAACATAGCTCCACCACCTGTAGATACACAGCTTACGTCCTTTGTCATTTTGTATTTGTTGATGGCTGCAACAGAATCTCCTCCACCAATTAATGAGTAGGCTCCTTTTTTAGTTGCGTTTACTACGGCAATTGCAATTGCTTTTGTGCCATGCTCAAAGCTATCCATTTCAAATACCCCCATAGGGCCATTCCAAAGCACAGTATTTGAGGATTCAATAACCCTTGCAAATTCCTTTTCCGTTTCAGGGCCAATATCCAAGCCCATCCAACCATCAGGAATGTTATTTATAGCACAGGTCTTTTTATTCGCATCGTTTGAAAACGCATCAGCAATAACTGTATCGGTAGGTATATAAAGCTTAACGCCTTTTGTTTTTGCTTCTTCAATTACCTGTAAAGCCATTTCTAACCTGTCTTCTTCAACTAACGAACTACCAACCTTGCCGCCTAATGCTTTAATGAACGTGTAGGCCATTCCGCCACCAATAATAAGGTTATCAACCTTATTCATCAGGTTTGAAATAATGGCAATTTTGCCCGATACCTTAGCCCCACCTAAAATAGCAGTGAAAGGCTTTTTGGTTTGGTTGAGCAGTTTATTAATACTATCTAATTCATGAGCCATTAAATAACCGAACATTTTTTTGCCCGGGAAGAACTTGGCAACTACTGTTGTAGATGCATGTGCCCTGTGTGCAGCGCCAAAAGCATCGCTTACATATACATTACCCAATGATGCCAGTTCTTTTGCGAAGTTTTCAGCTCCTTTTGTTTCTTCAGCGTGAAAGCGAACGTTCTCTAATAACAGTACTTCGCCTGGCTTCAGGTTATCGGCCATCGCTTTGGTAGCAGCACCAATACAGTCTTTTGCAAACAAAACAGGTCTTTCTAATAACTGGCTGAGCAAGGGAACACAATGTTGTAAAGAGAATTTTACTTCCGGTAAGTTCTTAGGCCTGCCGAAATGCGACATAATGACCAATGAGCCACCGTCGTTGAGTATTTTTTTAAGGGTTGGTATAGCTGCACGAATGCGGGTATCGTCGGTAATATGAAATTGACTATCAAGGGGTACGTTAAAATCTACGCGTACCAATGCCCGTTGATTCTTGAAATTGTAATCGTCAATGGTTTTCATCGCTTTGTGTTTTGGGATTGCAAAATTAATAACCTATTTGCATTAGAACAGGATTTCTGTCAGGTTTTCTTGTTTGATTTCAACACCACGCACTTAAATCTTAGTTCAACAGGGGAATTAGACGCATTGCAGGTAACAATAATGGTTCTATCCTGCCTGTCAATGGCACCGGTAGTGACAAATGTTGCTTTTATAACTCCTTGTTTACCGGGTAATACAGGTGCATCAGGCTTTTGAACAGTGGTACAACTGCATTGAACCTTTGTATCGCTTATTACGAGTGGCTGATTGCCGGTATTTGTGAATATGTACTGAAAATTCAATGTGTCTCCTTTAGTAACAAACCCAAGGTGCTGAACCGGCTTGTCAAACTTAATTACAGGCTGTGAAATACCACTTCCCACGAGGAATAAAAACAACGCTACCAGTCCAACACTTTTCATATTACTAAGGTAGTATTAATAAACAAAAAAGCCCCCCGCGTGCGGGAGGCTTTTTAAATAAAAAAGAAAAACAATTATTTACCTGCAGGAGCTGTAGTAGCCGGTGTTGTTGCAGGAGTAGAACCAGGTGCCGGTGTAGGATCAGGCAAAATGGTTCCTTTAATAACTAATACTTTGGTACCGGGTACTGCATTACTGGTAACAGTAACGGTTTTGGTAAATGCACCAACTCTGTCAGTAGCGTAGTGAACCTTTATCTGAGAGCTTTGTCCAGGTCCGATAGGCTCGGTAGGAGGGGTAGGCACTGTGCAACCGCAAGAACCGTGAGCTTCTGTAATGATCAAAGGTTGTTTACCAACATTGGTAAATTTAAAATAACGGTATCCGTCAGCATTGTGAGGAAGTGTACCATAATTGATGGTATCAGTTTCAAATTTCATTACAGGTGCATTAGCAGGATCAGGTGCAGTTGTTGAGGTTTGAGCCTTCAGGCTTCCTGTTACAAGCAGTCCTGCAAATAAAGTAACTGATAATAAGAGCTTTTTCATGATTTCGTGATTTTGGTTAGATTGGGAATTAATTATTATTTATCTGAATTGTTGGTATAGGGAACGCCACCTGCATTATCGCTATTAGTAGGGAATGCAGGGTAACTATCTTTAGCAAGTACTTTACCTTTTATGGTTAGTACTTTAGGAGATTCTTTCGCATTTGAGGTAATGGTAACAGTCTTTACAAATACACCAACACGGTGAGTATCATAAGTAACCTTTAAGGTATCGGTTTCGCCGGGGTTAACGGGTTTGTGTGGCCATTTTGGTACTGTACAACCACAAGAACCATGTGCTTCTTTAATAACCAATGGTTCTTTTCCAATATTCTTGAACAAGAATAAAAATGTACCGTTATCGTCCTGTTCTATGGTGCCAAAGTCGTGCTCGGTAACCTGAAAATTCATATCAGGTGCATTAGGGTCAGGTGCAACTGCTGCAGGCTGTGTGCCTTGCGGTGCAGGTATTTGTCCGAAACAAAATCCTGCTGACAGAACAAATAAAAATGCTATAATTCCTTTCTTGGTCATGGTTGTTTTTTTTACGAAGACAAATATATAAATTTATAAGCAAATTTGAATTTACAACGTTTTCCTGATGCAAATATACAGTAAGGCCAAGGCCCTACTTGTTAATGAGATGTTAATGATACAAATAAAAAGCACCTTACTCAAATTTGATAGGGTAAGGTGCCTTAAGTATATCAGGTTCAATTACCAGCCCTTGCGGAAAGTGTTTCTTTTTTTAGGGAAATCACCACCGGTTTTCTTATCCTTGTCTCTTCTGAAGCCACCCTCTCTCGAGCCGCCATCTCTTGAACCACTGTCCCTTTTAAAACCTTCTCTTGGTGGAGCGCTTCTATCACCATTGCTGCTGTATTCGCTTCTCCTTTTGAAGCCACCATCTCTCGAACCGGAAGAACGGCGACGGTCACCCCCGCCATCTCTGCCCCTGCCACCACCAAATCCGCCTCTGCCACCGCCATCGCGGTCACGTTGTCTTGGAATACCCTCTTCTCTGTTACCACGGTTTTCAATGCGGATAGGGCGGCCTTTAAACTCCTTCCCCTTGAATGCATTCATAAACGCTTCTGATGTTTCTGTCTTCACTTCTATAAATGAGAAGCTGTTCTTTACATCTATCCAGGTAATAACATCCTTATCCATATTGGCCGTTTTGGTAAGGAATTCCTTCATGGTGTCCCTGTTCAGGTTATCCATCATACCTAAGCTAACAAATAGCCTTACCATACCCTCTCTTGTGCCACGTACTTCTCGACCTTCACGAGAGCCTGCTGCATTCGCATTCAGGTCAGGCGCATTTTTATAATAATCTAAGAATCTGTTGAACTCTATAGATACCATTCGCTTAATTATTTCTTCTCTGCTCAGGTCGGCAAGGTCTTCATATACCTTAGCGAGGTAGCTTTCAATACTTTGTTCATTTACCTGTGCATCATGTATCTTCTTCACCAGCCAGAACAATTGTTTCTCGCATATTTCGTATCCGTTCGGAATATCTGCATGTGAGAATTGTTTTTTGGTAAGGCGTTCCAGTGTACGTATTTTACCAAGGTCCCTTGTATTGATAATTGCAATAGAAATACCTTTTTTACCGGCACGTGCGGTACGTCCGCTGCGGTGGGTATAGTTCTCAATTTCATCGGGTAATTGGTAGTGAATTACGTGCGTAATATCATTTACGTCAATACCACGTGCTGCTACGTCGGTGGCAACAAGCATTTGCAATGTGCGGCCACGGAAACGTTTCATAACATGGTCACGCTGTGCCTGCGACATGTCTCCATGTAAGGCATCGGCATTGTAACCATCTTTTATAAGCGCATCGGCAACCTTTTGGGTTTCTATTTTAGTGCGGCAAAAAACCAATCCGAAAATATCAGGATGGAAATCGGCTATACGTTTCAACACCGCATATCTGTCACGTTCATGTGTAACATAATATACGTGTTCAATATTGTCGTTACCCTGGTTCTTGTTACCAACGGTAATTTCCACAGGCTGGTTCATGTATTTGCGTGAAATGCGCAATACTTCATCAGGCATGGTTGCAGAAAACAACCAGGTGTTCTTTTCTTTTGGTGTTTTAGACAGAATATCGTCAAGGTCTTCCTGGAAGCCCATATTCAACATTTCATCTGCCTCGTCAAGCACAACATATTGTATACCACTCAGATCAACCTTATTACGGCTGATAATATCAACCATACGGCCCGGAGTAGCAACAATTATCTGTGCACCTCTTTTCAGGTCATATATCTGGTTCATAATGCTTGCACCACCATATACAGCAACAACATTCGATCCCTGCATATGCTTGGAGAAGTTCTTGATGTCTGATGTAATTTGCATACAAAGTTCCCTTGTAGGAGCCAGTATAAGCGCTTGTGTGTTTCTGGCTGAAAAATCAACCAGCGACACCATTGGCAAGCCGAAGCCGGCTGTTTTTCCTGTGCCGGTTTGGGCAAGGGCAACAATGTCTTTCGATCCTTCCAGCAGAACAGGTATTACTTTTTCCTGTATAGGTGTCGGGTTTTCAAATCCTAATTCGCTAATAGCTTTTAGCACAGGCGTAGGAAGGCCTAAGGTCTCAAATGAATTCATTATTATGTATTTATGATAGCTTACTGAGGGGTGTTTTCAATAAGCTACGACTGAAAAAACACGCTTCGATAAGGATATCGATTATGTAAAACGCTGCAAAGATACTCTATTTATTGGAACAGAGGCTATTTCGTTAAATAAGGGCTACTATTTGCGGGTGAAATAGGCAGATAAAGTGTGAAGACATTTGATTCTATTGGATTTAATGAATGCCTACCTCAGATTATTCCTTTTTGAGTAAATTTACAGAAATGAAAAGTCACCACCTTCTTAATTCAAGTCTTTTATTTATTACTCTATTATTACTGAGTTCTTGCAATAGTAATATGAAGAGAAATAAGAGCAGTAAGTTTTACTCATTGATAGTGAATAAAGAGTGGGCAGTATTAAATGATCAAGGCGGGAATCTTGGCTTCCGTTCTCTTAACGATACCATAATACGATTGCGCACCATTGCAACATATATGGATTCAACAAAAGCTGAAACTCGAAAACATTACCTTGAAAGTGAGCGAGAGATAATAAGTAAGATTTTAGATACAGTTAAAATCTCAGATGATAGAAAGAGAGATTTGTTTAATGAGATGCTCCATAAAGCCGATACATCAACTTTTAATATTGGATATGAAATACCTGTATTGAAGTTTAACGCTATGGGAGAGATTAAATATATAGATAGTGCTAAAGATATATACCCAGTAGACTCTTACGAAAAAACAATAATAAAGAAAAGCGAATGGGGTATAGATAGTAATACTCTTGTTATTGAGATTAATGCTGCCTTTTTATGTATAGGTTGTCAGACAAAAGAAGAGCGAAAAGAGAGGAATTTTCATTTCAAAAATGAATATCAAATATCTTCTTCTGATAGTAGTAATATAACGTTAAGACTGATTAGAAGATAAAGCATCATCATGAAGTCTTTCTTACTCATACTTATATCACTTTTAATGGGCATTGCTGCTTTTGGACAAAATAGCTTACCTGATAGTATAATAAAAAGAAATATTGACAGTATAGTCCATAAACCTCCCCTCGGCTCAATAAATGACCTGGAAAATATATTTACTCCAAGAGAAAAACAAGAACTCGATTCTCTTATCAAGGTAGTTGAAAAGGAATCAAAAACTGAGATAGTTGTTTTATCACTTGATACTTTACCGGTAAAGGGAATAAGTTTTGATAGTACAGCTTTGTTTATCGCAAAAGAATGGTGGATTGGGAGACGATATCATGACAGGGGAGTCCTAATAGCCTTTTCAAAGCACATGAGAAATATAAGGATTGAGAATAGTTTTGCAATCATAAAAATTATTTCAGATGCGGAGACAAGTGAAATTATAAATACGATTATTATTCCCCAATTCAAACAAGGTAAATATTTTCAAGGTATAGAACAAGGTATTATAGCCTTCCGTAATAGAATAAAATAGCATGAAACGATTCTTAATCTTACTTATATCTACTTTAACCACAGTTACTGCATTTGGGCAGCAACCCGAATACACTGATAGTGGCTTTACGAATAAGGCTGAGGCTAAGAACCTTACCGTTAATGGGCTGAAGGAAGGGAAATGGGTGGAATATTATGGGCAATATGTACTTGCTACGGTAGATTCAAGCAAAGCCATTACTTATAATTTAAGCATATACGTAGATGGCAACTTGAATGGTATTCAAAGAGAGTATTGGATGGATGGAGTATTACATGTTGAAACGCTTTACATTGATGATACTATAGAAGGGATACAAAAAGAATATTATTATAATGGGGTAGTAAAGTATAAAAGCTTCTATACTAAAGGCATAGCAACAAAAGTTATGGAGTATTATTATCCGGGAGGCGAATTGATGAATGAGCAACCATATGTTAACGGTAAGCAAAACGGAATTGAACGACAATATTACATCAGCGGTAAGTTATGGGGTGAGATACCCTATATAAATGATGTTCCCAATGGGATGGCAAAATCGTATTACGAAGACGGAAAGTTGAAGAGTAAAACAATGTACTCTGGTAATTTAAATGGAGTTACTACTAACTATGATGAAAACGGCAATGAAATAAAATAATAGCAGAAGCCTGCCTTACTCACTTTGCCTAATTTATTGGAATTGAGGTTATTTAGGAAAAAGCCCTTGACGTTTATCGGTAGAAAACATGAATATGCCATAGCTCATCCTTACTTTATAGACTTTTATAATAGGAATAGGTTTAGCTTCTTACCTTTGTATTGTTTTTATATCAAACAAAGCATTGAAGAGTTTTCCCATTAGCAAGAGATTAGCATACGCTTCAGGAATGATGGGGTGGTCAGTAATGTTCAATCTTATTGGGGTCATGCTGGTGTATTTCTATCTTCCACCCGAGGGAAAAGGGTTGAATATGCTGATATCGCAGGTTGCAATTTTTGGTGCGTTTAACCTGATGGCCATCATTACGGCAAGCGGAAGGCTCATAGATGCCTTTTACGATCCTTTTATTGGCCGAAAGAGTGATACTACTAAAAACAAAAGGGGGCGAAGGATACCTTTCATGTTATACAGTATTATACCATCGGTATTCTTTTGCATACTCATTTTCTTTCCTCCGTTATATGCTGTTTCTGCCGTAAATGCCGTTTGGCTGATAGTGGTGCTTTCATTGTTTTTTGTGGCTACTACTACCTATATAATTCCGTATAATGCTCTTTTGCCTGAGCTTGCAACAACCAATAAACAAAGGGTTAGGCTATCATCTTACCAGCAGGCAGGTTTTGTTATAGGTATTGTAATTTCTTCATTTACCAATAACCTTGCTGACCTGTTTCAGCATGCACTGCATTTGAGTGCCAGAACGGTTGCTGTTCAATATGCGGTAATTGTTATGGCAATTATTGCAGGAATATTAATGCTGATACCTGTACTGGCAATCAATGAAAAAGATTACTCACATTCGGTTCCATCAACAATGCCTTTAATGAAGGCGCTTAAAGAAAGCCTGAAGAACAGGAATTTTATATACTTTCTAATCGCATATTTTTCCTACTTCATGTCATTAAATCTTATTACAAATGGTTTGATGTACGATGTTACAGTTCTGGCAAACCTCCCTGAATCATACGGCTTCCGGTTTATGGGCTTTATGGTCCTGTTATCACTTTGTTTTTACCCCCTGGTAAATTTTATAGTCAGAAAAACAGGTGAAAAGAAACTGATGATAATTGCTTTTTTTATCCTGGCCCTTGCATTTACAGGTGTTTCATCGGTAGGCAGGTTACCCATTGACCCAATGGTGCAACTCTTTATATTACTGGCTATTGCAGCTTTTCCCGCTGCGGCGCTTGGTATATTGCCCAATGCGATACTTGCTGATATTGTTGATGACGATGTTAAGCAGACAGGAGACAGTAAAGAAGGAACTTATTTCGCAGTGAATTATTTTGCAGCTAAACTGGGACAAACATTTGGTATAGCGCTTTTTGCGGCATTAACCATTTATGGTAAAGATCCCGGGCATGATCTGGGTTTGCGATTAACAGGGATTTGTGGCTTTGTGTTATGCCTTATGGCAGGTATAGCCTTTACCGGCTTCAAAGAAAAAAAGAGGCCTTAGATCGGATACCTTGTAACAGGCGTTACATCAATATCAACAAACTCTTTATTCAAATATTTAAAATATCCTGTAATGGCAATCATGGCTGCGTTATCGGTACAGTATGCCATTTTAGGTATAAATATGCTCCAGCCCAGTTTATCTCCTGTAACTTTCAACGCATCTCGCAAACCTGAATTGGCCGAGACTCCACCTGCAATTGCAATTTCTTTTATTCCGGTTTGTTCCGCTGCAAGTTTAAGCTTGTCTATCAAAATGGTCACAACACTATGCTGAAATGAAGCGCAGAGATCGTTTTGCCGTTTAGATACAAATTCGCTATCCTTTTTTGTTTCATCGCGTATCAGGTACAGGAACGATGTTTTTAAACCGCTAAAACTGAAATCGAGCCCCTGTATTTTAGGTTTAGGAAACGTAAATGCATCTGGGTTTCCTTCTTTGGCGTATTTATCAACCAATGGTCCGCCGGGGTAGGGCAGGCCCATTATTTTAGCCGCTTTATCAAATGCTTCACCTGCTGCGTCGTCATGTGTTTGTCCTATAATTTCCATATGTAAATGCCCCTTTACCAATACTATTTGTGTGTGACCGCCCGAAACAGTAAGACAAAGAAACGGGAAGGAAGGACAACGGTATTCTTCATTCGGTGACTGAATAAAATGAGCCAGTATATGAGCCTGAAGGTGATTCACCTCAATAAGCGGTATGTTCAGGGCTAAACTCATGGCCTTGGCAAACGATACCCCTACTAAAAGCGAACCCATAAGCCCCGGGCCTCTTGTAAACGCAATTGCACATAATTCTTCTTTGGTAACACCTGCTTTTTTCAAAGCTGCGTCAATAACAGGCACTATATTCTGCTGATGAGCGCGCGAGGCAAGCTCCGGCACAACTCCACCATAGTCTTTATGAACCTGCTGGCCGGCAATAATATTCGATAAAAGCAAGGTCTTGTCGATAACTGCCGCGGCCGTATCGTCACATGAGGATTCTATACCTAAAATCTTCATCCTATCATCATTCATTATAGCTACTTTTGTATGTTATCAATATTCAAAAGTATTAAAAAGGTAAAGAAAATATCGATATATGTTCTTTCTACGGTGGTTTTACTACTCGTATTTCTTAATCTTTTGCTCAATTTTCCGGCCGTACAAACCTGGCTTTGCCAAAGGGTGGCAGGCTATTATTCAGCTAAATGGCACACCAAAGTAAAGGTGGGAAGGGTTGATTTTGAATTTATTAAGAAACTGGTTCTGAAGAATGTTTACGTGCAGGATCAGCATGGCGATACCTTGCTATATGCAACTGCATTGAAGTTAGATGTAAGCTCAATTGATTTTAAACAGCACATTTTGCATCTGTCGAATATAGAAATTCAGGATACAAAATTGCATTTGATAACCTATAAGAATACCCATGAACTGAACCTGCAATTTATAGTGGATGCATTTGCCTCAAAGGATACTACTAAAAACCCCAATGCGGCAAAGTGGGATATTTCTTCCGAGGGTATAACCTTGAATAATGTAGATTTTCACCTGCAGAATTTTAATGATACGGATGCGCCGCCCACCTACGGAATTAATTATTCTAACCTGAGGGTTCATAATATTTTCAGTAAAATAAGCGATATTAAGTTTGAAGGTGATACCGTAAGAGGTACTATAGAAAAACTTGGGGCAGAAGAGTCGAGCGGGTTTGTGTTGAAGAATATGTTTTGCTATGTAAAACTTAGTTCACATGGTTTTGAATTAGATGCGCTACATATTATTACACCGCTCACTGATATTTCAACCGATCTTATTTTCAAATACAACCGCTTCCCTGATTTTAATGACTTTGTAACGAATGTAAATATGCATGCCGTTTTTAAAAAGAGCACGGTTTGTTTTGAAGATGTAGCATTTTTTGCTCCCGGGCTCAGAGGTGTACATAATTGCTTTTCTATTTCCGGCCAGTATGACGGAACTATAAGCCACCTGCACGGAAAGGATATGGATATTGGCTGGGGTAAATTTTCTTCATTCAGGGGTGAGGCCGATATGAATGGCCTGCCGGATATTGATAAGACACACATTAAAGTTCATATTGCAGACCTTATTACATCGAAGAATGAAGTGGAGTTGTTGCCTAAGCCGCCATTCGATAAACAAGAGAACATCAAGCTGCCTGAAAACATTTCATATTTGAATACCATTCATTTCAGTGGTAATTTTGATGGATATATTTCGGACTTTAATACCGATGGTGTGCTTACCACTGATATTGGTGATATAGCGGCATCGTTAAATTTAAGACAGGATACTGCTGAGAAAACGCCTTATTATAAAGGCTCTATTCAAACTCAGTCGTTCAACATAGGTAGGTTTTTGCAGTTAAAAGATATGGGCGCTATAACCTCCTCAGCAACTATAGAAGGCAAGGGATTAAGTAAAGAAATGGCTGATGCCAGAATTAAGGGAAGCATGCAAAGCTTCAGTTACCGGAATTATAATTATAAGAATACCACACTGAATGGTGAATTACGAAAAGGTTTTTTCTCAGGAATTGTTCAGGTTAATGACCCTAATCTTCATTTGAATTTTAACGGAGAGCTGGATCTTATATCAAAAATTCACACCTACAAATTTGATGCGAATGTGTATAATTCAGACCTGATGGCTATTCACTTCATAAAAGACACCACTTCACCTGCACTACTATCAACTCACATAAAAGTAGATGCAAGAGGCAATTCATTGGATGATTTGACCGGAACATTATTTATGGACAGCACTCATTATTATGTCAGAAGACAGCAATACCACTTAAATTATCTTACCGTAAAGTCCGACGTAAAGGATGGATTGCGCAATGCCTATATTAATTCAGATTATGTTGATGCTGATATTTCCGGGCACTATTCTTTACTGAATAGTTACAAATGTTTTGAAGGCCTTATGGCAACCTACTTGCCTGGCAAGTTTTCGGAGGAGGAGCATTTAAAGAACAATAAGGATTATCATGATTATAAATTTGACATACATTTTAAAGAAAATGTTGGACTGACCGATCTTTTTATTCCTTCTCTGAAGATTGCTAATGGTACCAATGTTAACGGGTACTATAAAGAGAAAAAAGATGATTTCTCTTTAGACGGGCAATCGTCAACGATAGAGTGGAATGGAAGGAAGGCAAAGAATTGGAAGCTAAACGCAAAGGGTGATGTTGGAAACTTAAATGTAAAGATAAGGTGTGATACACTTTTTATGAGTGATAGCTTGTATGCAGCGGGATTTAGCCTTAATGGTAATGTAACTGAAGACACGGTTCATTATGCGGTTAAGTGGAATAATGATACCAATAATCATGCAAATATTCCAGGCTATATAGCATTTACAAGAAACGCACAAACAGTTTTCAAATTACTATCACCTTCAATTGATATAGCCGACTCAACCTGGCAGCTGAACACGCAGAACCTTGTTACTATTGATACCAGTGGGATAACTGCACAGGACCTGATGTTCTATCATGACAAGCAATACATATCGGTGATCGGAAAACTATCGAATAAAAAAAGCGATGCTATGGTTATTGACTTCCATAAGTTTAATCTGGAGGACCTTTTGGTAACATCACCTACCTTTAAAGGTACTGTTGATGGAACAGCTTCTATTTCAAATGCAAATAATCATTTGCTTTTTGTCAGTGCATTGAATTTCAGCGATGTATACTTTAACAAGGAATATATTGGTAACGGTACCATTAATAGTTACTGGGATAATTCAACGCAATCAATTGCAACCAATGGCCAGATCAATTACTACAACGAAAAGTCATTATCCTTCATAGGAAATTATTATCCAAATAAAGATTCAGATAATGTAAGTGTTGATGGTGTTTTGCAAGGATTTCAGATTAAAACATTTAATCAATATACAAAGGGATATTGTTCAGAAATGGACGGAACACTTAACGGCAATTTTCACCTTTCAGGTAACCTCAATAAGCCTGTTTTTCATGGCAGTATAATGGCGAGTATTAAAAAAGTGAAGGTGGATTATCTGAATACGTATTACCATACACCGGAATTGAACATTACTATTGCTCCTGATACATTCCGAATTATTCCATCGCGCTTGTATGATGATAAAGGAGATACTGCCATTGTAAGTGGCAATTTGTACCATAGCCATTTTAAGAACTTCAGAATGGATTTTGGCCTGACTACAAATAATTTTTACTGTCTGAATACCAAAGACGATAATAACAGCAGCTACTTTGGCCAGGGATACGTTTCAGGTAATGCCAGTATTTATGGTTTTTTAAATAGTATTCATATTGATGCTAATATAACAACACAAAAGGGTACGGTATTTAATATACCATTATCAAATGCAGCGGAGGTGGAGGAAAGTGATTTTATTCACTTTGTAAATAAAAACGACCCGAAGGGAAAAAAGAAGAAGGGATACAGGGTTAATTTAAGTGGCTTGCAAATGGATTTTAACATTCACGCTACACCTGATGCAACTGCGAAAGTGATATTTGCCTCGAAAGTAGGTGATGTATTAACCGGCAAGGGTAATGGTACCATACAATTTGGTATGAATAATTTTGGTGATATTTCGTTGCGGGGTAATTACACACTTACAGATGGTAGCTATCGGTTTGTATTGCAGAACGTGATAAATGAAGATTTTACTTTACAGCCTGGCGGAACTATTCAGTGGAATGGTGATCCGTATAATGCAGAGATCAATATCAATACTTCCCTTACGGTACGTACTTCATTACAGCCTTTATTCCCATTCGATACTACTCATACTGCCTATTCAAAAAGTGTGCCGGTATATTGTGATCTGGACCTGACAGGTAAACTGACTTCGCCTGATATTAAATTTGATATTGAATTACCTACAGTTGATCAGGAAACAAGGCAAACAGTAGCCAGCTACCTTTCTAATCCTGATGAAATGAACAGGCAGGTGTTTTCATTGCTTATAATTAAAAGTTTTTTACCGGTGCAGGAGGGCGCTAACAATTCCGCAGGGCCAACCCCGACAATTATACCGGGTACTGCCGGCTACGCAATTCTTTCAAGCCAGCTAAGCAACCTGCTGAATAGCATAAGTAATAAAGTGAATATAGGTGTAAATATTAACCCTGCAACTACATATAACCCGCAGGAAGCACAGGTTCTGTTGTCCACGGAATTATTAGGCGGTCGTGTGCTTATTAATACAGACATGGCCCAGATCGGTACTACTTCAACGGGTCAACAAACTGAAAACTCAAACAACATTGTTGGTGAAGCAACTGTTGAATACCTTATAAGTAAGGATGGGAAACTGAGGGCGAAAGCATTTAATAAAGCCAACGACAATACTGCTCTTAATTTACAGAATGCACCATATACGCAGGGCGCCGGCATATCCTATAAAGAGAGCTTTAATAATTTCCGTGAGTTATGGGATAAAATAAAAAGTAAATTTAAGAAAGGTGACCCTAAAAAGAGCCAGGTGCCTGATGATACTCCAACAGCTCCCAGGCCAAATTAATTCATGCTTTGCAACTGCTTTTCAATAGCAGCTATTTTAGCTTCTGCGTCTGCTTTCTTATTCTTTTCATTCTGAATTATCTCAGGCTTGGCATTGGTAACGAACTTTTGGTTACTCAGTTTTATATCAACCGATTTCAAAAATCCTTTTTGATATTCCAGTTCTTTAACCAGTTTATCTTTCTCTTGCCCTTTATCTATTTCCATTCCTTCAGGGAGGCTGAATAGATACTTCTTGTCCTTCAGTACAAAACTTAATGAACCTTCAGAACCTTTACCATAAACTGTTCCTGAAAGCTTCATAACTCCTGCTGTTAGGGTATCTGATGAAGATGGTTCAACCTGTGTCAGTTCTATCTTAGGCGATATATTGTTTTGTTGCCTCATGCCTCTTATCAATTTCAGATATTCTTTCTGCAATTCGAAATTGGCAAGCAATTTGGCATCATACTTTCCTGCTTTAGGATATGGCGCAACAATTATGCAATCCTTATCGCTACGCTCTTTTGTCTGGTGCCATATTTCTTCTGTAATAAATGGCATAAACGGATGTAATATTTTAAGTAACGATTCAAGGTAGCCTATCGTTGCATCATATATTTTACGCGAAGGATTCTTTCCGCAAGTGGTCTTTATCAACTCAAGGTAAAACCCACAGAAGTCATCGTAAGTAAGTTTATATGCCGACATCAAAGCTTCTGATAAACGATAGGAAGCAAAGTCTTTTTCTATAAGCTCTATTTGTTCGCTTAATTTGTTCTCGAACCAATTTGTATAAACACTTGCATCACCGGGTTCTATATCAACCGGTTCCCAACCTTGTATCAACCGAAATGCATTCCACAACTTATTGGCAAAGTTTCTTCCCTGTTCACACAATGAATCATCAAACGGTAAGTCATTACCTGCAGGAGAGCATAACAATATACCTACACGTACTCCATCGGCACCGTATTGTTTAATAAGGTCTAAAGGCTCAGGAGAGTTACCTAATGATTTACTCATTTTACGGCCCTGTTTGTCACGCACAATACCTGTCAGGTAAACATTCTTAAATGGTTCCTTCCCTTGGTACTCATATCCTGCAATGATCATACGTGCTACCCAGAAGAATAAAATTTCGGGTGCAGTAACCAGGTCGTTGGTAGGGTAGTAGTAGCTAATATCTTTATTACCCGGTTCCTTAAATCCGTCGAAAACACTTATTGGCCATAGCCATGATGAGAACCATGTATCTAATACATCTTCATCTTGTTTCAGATTTTTACCTCCACAATGCGGGCATGAGTCCGGAGCTTTCTCTGAAACAATAAATTCTTTACACTTAGGTGTTTTATTATCGAGGCAATAATATGCCGGTATACGCTGACCCCACCATAACTGCCGCGATATACACCAGTCATGTACATTCTCCATCCAGTGGCGATATGTATTTATGAACTTATCAGGTATCAGTTTCACCTTGCCATTCATTACACTATCAAGGGCAGGCTTCGAAACCTTGTCCATTTTCAAAAACCATTGTAATGAAAGCTTTGGTTCTATAACTGCATTGGTACGTTCTGAATAACCGAGTTTGTTCTTTATGTTCTCGGTCTTAACAAGGTTGCCGCTCTTTTCCAGGTCAAGGGCTATTTGTTCACGCACTTTAAAACGATCTTGCCCAACATAGAACTGAGCTGCCTTGCTTAATGTTCCGTTGGGTTCGAAAATATCTATCACTTCAAGGTTATGCTTAACCCCCAGGTTGTAGTCATTTACATCGTGTGCGGGAGTAACTTTTAATGCACCGGTTCCGAATTCCATAGTTACATACTCGTCATATATAATAGGTACGGCACGGTTAACTATGGGTACAATAGCTTGTTTCCCTTTCAAACCTGCATAGCGCTTATCATCCGGGTGAACGCAAATGGCGGTATCGCCTAAAATAGTTTCAGGCCGGGTAGTAGCAATGGTTATCCATTCATCAGTTGTACCCTCTATCTTGTAACGTACATAAAACAATTTCGAATCAACCTCTTTGTGAATTACCTCTTCATCCGATACTGCTGTTAGTCCTTTAGGGTCCCAGTTTACCATACGTACGCCGCGGTATATATATCCCTTTTTATAGAGGTCAACAAATACATGAATAACTGCATCACTTAAGTCATCGTCCATTGTAAAACGCAGGCGTTCCCAGTCGCATGAACAGCCTAAATGTTTTATCTGGTCAAGTATTATTCCACCATATTTTTCTTTCCACTCCCATGCATATTTCAAAAACTCATCACGTGTAAGGTCATGTTTCGAAATACCCCTTTCACGCAACATAGCTACAACCTTAGCCTCTGTCGCAATTGATGCATGATCGGTACCCGGCACCCAGCAGGCGTTTTTCCCCTGCATACGTGCACGACGTATAAGTACGTCTTGTATGGTATTGTTCAGTACATGTCCCATGTGCAATACTCCTGTAACGTTTGGCGGAGGTATTACAATAGTATAAGGCTCTCTGTTATCCGGTTCAGAATGGAAAAAACCTTTATCCATCCAATATTGGTACCAGCGTTCTTCGGCTGCGGTCGGGTCGTATATTTTCGATATTTCCATAAGCGTTCTTATCTGCCTTCAAATATAATAATTCTCTGTGTAGGCGGCTGAATGAAGTGCTTATGAGGCTACGTTAGCTTACTTTTCAATAATTAATTTGCCATTACCTATTAAAGTATGCGCAGTATTAAAAATCCTATAATAATAAACCCCCGAAGCTTGTCCACTCAAATCAATGTTGAAGGTTGAATTCTTAATGTTGAATGCCGAATAAACTTCTTCTCCAAGCATATTATATATTTCAACTGATGACTCGCTGTTGCTCACGGATGACTCAAAAGTAAATATGCCTTTGCCCGGATTCGGATAAACTGAGATAGCATTATCAGCAAGCTCTATATTTTGTATTCCAACTGTTGTGCAGGTTAACGTAAGGCTATATGGACTCGAAGCAATTCCGTTGGCAATGACCTGTACTGAATAAGTACCGGTTGGCATTGGTGGAATAATAAATGTTGCTGTATCTTCCAGGCTATCTGTCATTACTGCACCTATCCTGTTCCAGTTACGTGAGGTTGCATAGTAAACATTCGTGCCTTTTGTAAGCCTTACAATAGGATAGTTTGTTGCCATTTGCCAATCGTCTCCATACGATGCACCTTCAGAAATACCATTGAAAAGCTTACCGGTAATTTTAAAACTGGGGCAACTGGAAATTATATTGTCAATAACCGGTTTGCCCGATGCAATTGGCGAACCGGAAGGAACATATTGATAGAAGGTATTATTTCCCTGTATAGAATAGAGTATTGTTCCATCGGGCAACACCAGCATATTATTAGCAAATACCGGATCGCCGGGTATTGTATCACCACCAACAGGCGAGCTGACCTGTGTGAATTTGTTAGTGAGATAATTGTATTCAAATAAATAAGTAGGGCTATTATATGAAGCCGCCGGCCCCATAGCACATAATATATTTCCGTTAGGCATTATGGCAGCAGGTGCATCGGGGCAACCAAGCTGAACACCCGAGTCAACTGGCATAGCTGGGCCTTGAGCCCAACTTCCTTTATTGGTATCACCTGAAGGGGTATAAATGGCACAATATGTGCTGTCGCTAAAAAAGAATGCTTTGCCATTGGGTAAAAGAAGTGCTGGCCCTGTTTCACCAACAGTTCGATCCATTATGTAATTTTTCAGGTTTGAATCTCTTATCCATTTTTTTAAAGTAGGAATATATCTTTCAGAGTTTACAGATTCTGCATCTGCACTCATAACGCTACCGTCCGGTAATTTTATCCACGAAACCTCATCGTGTGCCTGGAAACAAGATGCAGCTTTGCTAAAAGAGCCCTTGGTTTCATTATAGATAAGGTTGCCATTTAATTGGTAACCATTAGAGTATACAAGACCTTGTAAAATAGTTCCATCGCTTAGGTTTTCACAACTTCCGTCATATATTTCACAATTGGCAGGCATTCCGGTAACGTATTTCCAGGTTTGAGTTGTAGTGTTATATAACTCAGCCGTACTTATACCGGTTCCATATTCACCGCCCCCAACATATACATTACCATCAGGCATTACCCAAGACGAACAATATAAACGTGTATCGTGCATGGGTGGTAATTGTGACCAGGTGCCATTAAGGTAACTGCCAGTACTATCTGGGGTAAGTAAGTCCCATGTGTTACCATCCTGTGAAACCATGCCTGAGGAGTCGCTGGTAAGACACATAACAGTGCCATTGGTAAGCAATATCATAAGTCCGGCGCTATAGTCGGGAGATTGATTAGTTAATGTATTCCAGCTGCCTTGTGCGTGTGAATTGAATGATATACATAAGACAGAAATAAATAGGAGTAGGTGTTTTTTCATGAGCAGTTAAGAGTTAACAATTAAAAGGGAGATAGCTAAGCACATACGAATTAACGAAATGTACCTGGTAAATACAAGTTATGGTTTTGAAATAATGTGGAATGCTTTTTAAAATAACCCCTTTAATAAGGAATCATCAACAAGGTTAGGCAGTGTAATTTGCAAATTCTTGCTACGTTTCACTTCACGTTTAATAGCAAAAATAGCACCATCGTTACGAGCCCATGCACGGCGGGCAATGCCATTATTCACATCCCAAAACAACATCGATTGAAGGTTGCGGTCAGCATCAGCGCTGCCATCGAGCACCATACCAAAGCCGCCATTTATAACTTCGCCCCAACCAACACCACCACCATTATGGATAGATACCCAGGTGGCACCTCGGAACGAATCACCAATAACATTTTGTATGGCCATATCGGCAGTGTAGCGTGAACCGTCGTATATGTTGGCTGTCTCTCTATATGGAGAGTCGGTGCCCGATACATCATGATGATCACGGCCTAGTACTACAGGTGCCGATATTTTCTTTTCTTTTATAGCCTTATTGAATGCTTTTGCAATTTCAATACGGCCTTCTCCATCAGCATATAATATGCGTGCCTGTGAACCAACTACCAATTTGTTCTTCTGTGCTTCTTTTATCCAGTGAATGTTATCGGTAAGCTGTTGTTTTATTTCAGCAGGCGCTTTTTTATAAAGTCCTTCTAATACTTTGGCTGCAATAGCATCGGTTATGGCAAGATCTTTAGGATTGCATGATGAGCATACCCAGCGGAACGGTCCGAAGCCATAATCGAAACACATTGGCCCCATAATATCTTCTACGTATGATGGATAAATAAAGGTGCCGTCTTTTTTGAAAATAGCTGCACCGGCTCTGCCTGACTCTAATAAGAAAGCATTGCCGTAATCGAAAAAGTACATGCCTTTATCGGTAAGCTTACGTATTGCATTTACATGCCTTTTTAATGATTCATAAACCTTCTTTTTAAATTTATCCGGGTCACTTACCATTAATTTATTCGATTCTTCTAACGACAATCCAACCGGGTAATACCCTCCTGCAAACGGATTATGCAATGATGTCTGATCAGAGCCTAATTCAATTTTGAAATTTACTTCAGCCAGTTTCTCCCACAGGTCAACTACATTACCCTGATACGCCAATGATATAGCTTCTTTATTCTTTACGGCCTGTTTAGTTCGTGCAAGCAATTTATTAAGGTCAGTATACACTTCATTTACCCATCCTTGTTTGTGTCGTTTTTCGGTAACCTTTGGGTTTATCTCTGCTATTATGCCAATAGCACCTGCAATTACGGCTGCTTTTGGTTGAGCGCCACTCATACCTCCAAGGCCCGATGATACAAATATTTTACCGCCTAATCCGTCGGCTTTTATTTTTCTGCCTGCATTTAATAAGGTAATAGTTGTACCATGAACAATACCTTGTGAACCTATATACATATATGAACCTGCAGTCATTTGTCCGTATTGGGTAACACCAAGTGCATTGAACTTTTCCCAATCGTCAGGCTTTGAATAATTAGGTATCATCATTCCATTGGTTACTATAACTCTGGGTGCATTTGCAGATGAAGGAAATAAGCCCATCGGGTGGCCTGAATACATAACCAATGTTTGCTCATCGGTCATTTCCGCTAGGTATTTCATGGTTATCAGGTATTGTGCCCAATTCTGAAACACTGCCCCATTGCCACCATAGGTAATCAATTCATGCGGATGTTGTGCTACAGCTTCATCAAGGTTATTCTGTATCATCATCATTATTGCTCCAGCCTTTTTCGACTTAAATGGATATTCATTTATATGTCGTGCATGCATTTTATAAGTGGGGCGGAAACGATGCATATATATACGGCCATACTTTTTTAATTCTTCGGCAAATTCTTTAGCAAGTATGGCGTGGTGTTTTTTATCGAAATAGCGTAAAGCATTCTGAACGGCCAGTTTCTTTTCTTCCTTACTTAATATATCCTTACGCTTGGGTGCATGGTTAATGTTCTTATCATAAGCAGGTATTGCAGGTAAAGTGCCCGGTATGCCTTCCAGAATTGCTTTTTTGAATGCTTTGGTATCCATATAAGTAGGTTGAAGTAAGAATATGCAAATATCTATTTTTATCTGTATTAGTCAAATTCAGATATGTGTAGGTTAAGCATTTAATTCATTGGGCGTTCCGCTGCTCAGAGCAGCAGCGTCGGGCTATCCGTTACAAGTCCTCACCCCACTGAAATGTGGGGCTGTGGGCTTTCCACTACTATCCCTAACGCAAAATACAGGGGAGCGATAAATGAATAACTTTGTACCCATTATGGCAAAAACTCTCATATTAGGTTCACGTGGTAGTGAGCTTGCACTTTGGCAAGCCAATTTTGTAAAAAAAGAACTAGAAAAGGTTGGCATTAAAACCAAGCTGAATATTATTAAAACACGTGGAGATAAAAATCCTGATGAACAGTTCTCAGCCATGCAGGGTCAGGGTTTCTTTACGAAGGAGATTGAAGAAGCGCTTTTAAATAAGGAAATAGATTTTGCAGTTCATTCTTACAAAGACCTTCCGACAACTGCGGTAAAAGGTTTAACCGTTGCAGCGGTATCGTATCGTGAGGATCCGACAGAATTAATTCTGATAAATAAAGATTGTGTTGATCTCAAGCGGAAGCTCTCGTTGAAAAAGAATCCGCTGGTGGGTACCTCATCAGCACGCAGAAGGGTACAGCTTTTGGCTTTCAGGCCCGATATGCAGATAAAAGAATTGAGAGGTAACGTACCTACACGTATACAAAAACTAAGAGATAGGCAATACGATGCTATTGTGGTAGCATCGGCTGGTGTGGAGAGACTTGGCATAGATGTTTCTGAATTTCATGCTGAAAAGCTTTCCCCTCAGGAATTTGTACCTGCACCGGCGCAAGGTGTGTTGGGATTACAGATTCGTGAAGGTGATAAGGTTGTATTTGATGCCCTCCAAAAGATCAACCACCCTGAGGTAGAAGAAATTGTATCGATAGAGCGTAAAATATTTAACCTTTTCCGTGGTGGATGCAATTTGCCATTAGGTATTTATTGCGAAAAGCATCGCGATGATGAGGACAAGCCTTTTTTTAAAGCATGGGCTGCGTATTCAAGTGCAGATAATGCATTTCCACGTTATTTCAGTTTTCAAACCCGCCAACCCGAAGGCTGGGCAGAAAAAGTTGCTGAAAAGATAAAAACTGAAAACCCTGCTACAGTATTTATTACCCGTGATGTTCGCGAAGATGATTTCTTTAGCCGTGCATTAAAAGCAAATGGGTATAAAGTAAGCGGTAAGGCTTTCATTGAGTTCAACCCCATTTTTTTCGGCAGGCCAAACCCAACCGACTGGATATTTTTCTCGAGCAAGCATGCAGTTAAATTCTTCTTCGAACAAAATGGCGAGGTGGGTAAATCAAAAATTGGCGTAATAGGTAAATCAACCTCGGTTGCGCTCAGGCATTATGGCAAGCGTGCAGACTTTATCGGCTATTCTACCGATACCAAATTGACAGGCAAGCAATTTGCAAGCCTGGTTAAATCCGGCACTGTTTTATTCCCGCAAGCGAAAGATAGTATGCGTACGGTACAGCAGCAGTTTGTAAACAGATCGCAGGTGAAAGACCTGCCTGTTTATGAAACCATACAGAAACCGGTTACCGATGTAGCCGATGCGGATATTATGTTGTTCACCAGCCCATCGAATGTAGAAGCATTCCTGGAAAAGAAAAAACTGAAAGCCAGCCAGAAAATAATTGCCATGGGCGATGCAACTGCTAATACTTTAAAGCAGGCAGGTATCAATTCCATATACCTTGTTCCATCTTTTGATGAAGTAGGATTGTTGCAGGCAATATTCAGTATTTAGTTCTACTGTCAGGGAATTGTAAAATCAACCTGACATGATGTTTAGCATGTGCTAAACAGCAAATTAGCCATATCTTTGTTTTATAATTTTGAAGTATGATACAACGTCCACGCCGCCTTCGTAAAAACCCTATTGTTCGTGATATGGTTGCTGAAGTTCGTTTCCATAAGGATATGCTTATTTACCCTTACTTTATAGAAAAGGGAAAGAATATCAGTTCTCCTATTTCTTCTATGCCGGGTATCAACCATTTTTCACCTGATACATTGGTAAAGGATGTAGAGAAGGGTTTGAAGAAAGGAATAAAGAAGATTTTGTTATTCGGAAGTGGAGAGGCAAAGAGTGAAGATGGTAAATCGGCTTACAAAAAAGATACGGTAGTTGCGGATGCTATAAAACTACTTAAGAAGAACTTTAAGGACGATATATATATTATAACCGATGTGTGTCTGTGTGCATATACTTCACATGGACATTGTGGTATTATTAAGGATGGTCATGTGCATAACGATTCATCGGTTGAGGCAATTGCAAAAATGGCCTTGACACATGCCGAGGCTGGAGCTGATATGGTAGCTCCGTCGGATATGATGGATGGAAGGGTAGGTGCTATCCGTAAAATATTAGATGATAAAGGATTGGAGAATACAGGTATCATGTCATACTCCATAAAGTTTGCTTCTGCATATTATGGTCCATTCCGTGAGGCGGCAGATTCTGCTCCGCAATATGGCGACCGGAAATCGTACCAGATGGATTACCGTAACCCGGATGAAGCAATGAAAGAAGCATGGCTTGATGAAGCTGAAGGTGCTGATGTGCTTATGGTGAAACCCGCACTTGCTTACTTAGATATTATTACCCGCCTGAAGTCAAATACGCATTTACCGGTAGCTTGTTATAATGTATCGGGTGAATATAGTATGGTAAAGGCAGCTGCTGCAAAAGGTTGGATAGATGAAAAGAGTGTGGTAATGGAAAATATGCATGCTTTTGCAAGGGCAGGTTCAAACCTTATTATTACATATCACGCCCGTGATATTGTAGAAAAAGGATGGTAACTTTGGTGCATGGAAAAGGCTCCATCATTTTTTGATACATCTATTAATTTCCTCAAAGGGGTTGGTCCGCAGCGTTCCGAATTTTTAAAGAAAGAACTTAATATTCATACGTTCAGGGACCTGTTCTATTTCTTCCCTTTCCGTTATGTTGACCGCACGCGCTTTTATAAAATAAAAGAGGTGAATGCCGATATGCCCCATATTCAATTACTGGGTAAAATAATAAAGGTTGAAATTGTAGGTGCTAAGCGAAGACAACGAATGGTGGTTGACCTGGAAGATGATACCGGGCGGATTGAATTGGTATGGTTCCAGAGTATAAAGTGGATGAGCAAGAAACTACGTCCGGGTGTAGAGTATATTGTTTTTGGTAAGCCTTCCATATTCAATGGTAAGTTTAGTATCTCTCATCCTGCAATGGAAGAGAAGACAGAGGAGAGCATAAGAATGATGAAAGGCTTGCAACCGGTTTACAGTACTACTGAACTGTTGAAAGGAGGCGGACTTGATTCGGCTGGTATATTAAAGTTGCAACGGGTACTTGTACCTATGGCTATAGATCATATTAACGAAGACCTTCCTAAATACCTTATAGATAAACTCAGGTTGATGCCCCGCAAAGAAGCTATGCGGAACATTCATCTACCTGTAAATAATGAAATACTTCTTAAAGCTCAGCAAAGGCTAAAGTTTGAAGAACTGTTTTATTTACAGATGAGTTTATTGAGAAGTAAGATTGGTAGGGAGACAACTATAAAAGGATTTACTTTTTCAAAGGTCGATAGATACTTTAATGAGTTTTATAATTCCTGCCTGCCTTTCCCGCTTACCGATGCCCAGAAAAGAGTTGTAAAGGAAATTCGCCAGGATATGGGCAGGGGAATACAAATGAACAGGTTGCTGCAAGGTGATGTAGGAAGTGGTAAGACATTGGTTGCATTACTATGCATGCTAATTGCACTGGATAATGGATACCAATGTTGCTTAATGGCCCCCACCGAAATTTTAGCTACCCAGCATTTTGAAACACTGAAAGAATTCCTGAAAGACCTCCCGGTTACGATATCATTAATTACTGGTTCAACTAAAGAATCTAAACGGAAAGGTATACATGCTGAACTGGAAGAAGGACAGATGCAGATAATAGTCGGCACCCATGCCTTGATCGAAGACAGGGTGAAATTTAAAAACCTGGGCCTGGTGGTTATAGATGAACAGCATCGTTTTGGTGTGGCACAGCGTGCAAGGTTGTGGGCTAAAAGTGAAATTCCTCCGCATGTATTGGTTATGACTGCTACACCCATACCTCGCACACTGGCAATGACATTATACGGCGACCTTGATGTTTCAGTTATTGATCAACTGCCACCCGGCAGGATACCGATTGAAACTGTACATAAGTATGATGCAAAGAGGAGCGAGGTATATGCATTCATAAAAAAAGAAATTGATAAGGGCAGACAGGCCTATGTTATCTACCCGCTTATTGATGAATCGGAGAAAGTAGATATAGAAAACCTTATGAGTGGATTTGCAGAAATGCAGAAAGCATTCCCCGGTCATGTGGTTGCAATGATGCATGGTAAAATGAAAATTGCAGATAAGGAAAGAGTAATGCAGGGTTTTGCAAATGGCGATGTACATATATTAGTTGCCACTACCGTTATTGAGGTGGGGGTTAATGTACCTAATGCAAGTATTATACTTATAGAAAGTTCACAACGATTCGGCTTATCACAATTACATCAGCTGAGAGGAAGAGTGGGAAGAAGCGTTCATAAGAGCTATTGTATTTTAATGACGCCTTATGAACTTGGTGCCGATGCAAGGGCGCGTATTGATATAATGGTTAGAAGTACTGATGGCTTTGAAATATCAGAAGAGGATTTGAAGTTACGTGGCCCCGGTGATATTACCGGAACACAACAAAGTGGTGTGCTCGATCTGAAAATTGCCGAGCTTGCCAAAGACGGACAGATACTTCAGCAGGCAAGAATTATTGCAACTGAGATATTAAGTGAAGACAGAGAGTTGGTATTGGAGAAGAATCGTATTCTGGCGGAAGAGCTTAGGAAGCTTGATAAGGAGAAGGGAGACTGGAGCAGGATATCATAACAACACAACGAAATTAAGAAGCAAAAAAAAACCCCGCAGTTTGCGGGGTTCCTTCGAGTTATTTCCTCTTAGCAGTTTTTTTCTTTGCTGCTTTCTTTGCTGCTTTCTTCTTAGGTGCAGCTTTCTTTGCTTTCTTTTTTGTTGCCATGATGTTGAAGTTTTTAAAATTATAATACGAATTACGAATTTTTTTCGCAATAAAAAATACAATGAGCCTCAAGGTTTTTAACAGTCAAATGTTCATAAGCATGAAACAAGTTTTCAGAAAAAAAGTAATTGCAAAGATGGAATAGTTGTGCATGTATAGTGTTTATGCATGATGCAGGACTATCTGAAAAATAAAAATGATGGAATTTATTGTTCAAAATCATCGTGTAATAAAAACCATCAATTCATTTTATTCTTGAAAAAAAACTGAAATATTTCTTGCATAGTATATTTTTTTCTCTTTTCATGTTGCATCATCACATTAAAAAATAGAATTGAAAACAAAAAAGAAGGCACTCTGAAAATTCAGAATGCCTTTCTTCAATTGAGATAAAGTATTACGCTTGCTTAACGAATTCAGCCGCAATCTCAATTCGTACTTCTTCACTTACTACCAGTCCACCTGCTTCAGTGGTCATGCTCCACTTCAAGCCATAGTCCTTACGGTTGATCTTGCCATGCACTTCGAAACCTGCAACAAGTTTTGCCGGAGCATTTGGAGTGCCGGGGAAACTTGCAGTTCCTCCATACGTTACATCGAGTGTAATAGGTAATGTTTTATCACGGATGGTCAGATCACCTGTGAGTTTATAATTCTCACCACCTACATGTTTCATCTCTTTAGAAACGAATGTCATCTTTGGGTAGGCTGCCGCATTAAAAAAGTCATCAGACATTAAGTGACCATCACGTTGTGCCTGACCCGTGCTTATGCTGTTTACATCTGCTTCAAATGTGATCTTAGCATCACTAAAGTCATCTGTTGAAGTTTCAACGGTTGCATCATACTTTTTAAACTCTCCGCTCGCAGTACTAACCACTAAGTGTTTTACTTTAAAGTTAATGTGACTGTGGATGCTGTCAATTTTCCAGGTTGCCATAATTGTTTGTTTTTAATTGTTATGTATTATTTGTTGTTTGATAATTTGCGATCTAAAGAAAGGCTGCCCGCTCCGCCTGCCATAATTGCAAGCGACATACCTAATACAAGAAGCCCATATTCGTATCCTTCGCCCGGGTTGCCTCCGCCCCAGTTCATAAAGAAACCATTTGGAAGCGCTACGGTGAAAATGATGCCTGTAAATAATCCGAACATGCCAAGTGCTGCAACTCTGGTAAATGTACCGGTGATCAACATCAATGAACCAAAGAATTCGATGAAGATGGTAAGAACTGAGGTTAAGTAGGACATGTGCATATCATGCGTAAAGAAATTCATTGTTCCGGTCCATCCGCCTCCTCCAAACCAGCCGAGCATTTTTTGCGCGCCGTGGGCAAATATTATTGCACCCAGTGTAATCCTCAGAATTGTGAGGTCGTATCCTTCTCTTGTTTTTAAAATTCGTTGTAACATATCTCTGTTTTATTTAATCATTTAATACTCCCATCTTGCCACTTTGGAAATCTTCGAATGCCTGGTGTAGTTCTTCGGTAGTATTCATTACAAAAGGGCCATATTGTGCAACCGGTTCCTTTAGTTCTTCTCCTTCAAGGTATAGGAACTTACTTCCTTCGCTTGCTTCAATATTTATTTCAGTTCCGTCATTATTAAAGGTTATAGCTGAACGGCCTTGTTCTATCTTCTTGCCATTTACAATTGCAGAACCATCTAACATATATAACATGGCATTCTTATCTGCATTCGTTGGAATTGTTGCTTTTGAATTTGCATCCATATATATAGTATAGGCTGAAATACTGGTAATTGATCTTATAGGCCCTGTAGTATTATCAACTTTACCTGATACGACTGCAATTTTTACTTTGCCACTATCCTGATTTACTACAGGTATTGAATCTTTCTGAAATCCCTGGTAGTTTGGTTCAGTCATTTTTAACCTTTTAGGTAAGTTCATCCATACTTGTATTATTTCAAGCGTACCACCTTTCTTATGAAACTCATCCGTACCCATTTCAGAATGCAACACGCCTTTTCCGGCAGTCATCCATTGTACACCGCCATCTTTTATAATACTATTGTTACCCATTGTATCGCGATGCCATACTTCGCCACTAAAAATAAAAGTCACCGGTTCGAATCCACGATGAGGATGTGCATCTAATGCAAGTGCATCATTATTCGGTGGAAACTGATAAGGCCCCCAGTGATGTAACAAAATGAAAGGATCTACCTGCCTTAACTGATGACTTGGGAATGGTTGATATATAAAATCCTTACCCATTTGTACCTGAGTGGCTACCGTTACCTGTTGAACTGATCTTGTTTTCATATAACCCTTAATTAGTTTGACAATGCAAAACTACAACGGGTATACAGAAACGACGTTGAACTAGATTAAGAAATCAGGAATGGGCAATTTTATTTCTTATTTTACTAAGAAACTCAGGTGATATACCCAGGTAAGACGCAATATACTTGAGCGGAATTTGCTGGTATATATTAGGATACTGCTTTATGAAAGCCTGGTATCTATCCTCAGCAGGTGCCGACATAGATGAGTTAATACGCCTTGAATTATTTACAATAGCATTCTGGAAAAGTATCCGGAAGAAACGTTCAAACTTTGGTATCTGTTCATATACCTTATCCATGTCGGTCTTTCGTATTTCGAACACCTCTGTATCAACCAAAGCATCAATAATAAATTCTGATGGGAGACCTGTAACATAACTATACATATCAGATGTCCACCAATCGGGAGCGGCAAACATCATTATATGTTCCTTACCATATTCATCTATTGAATAGTTGCGCAAACAACCACTTATTACAAAGTATTGATGCGTACATATTTCTCCATAGTTCAAAAGAACCTCACCTTTCTTTAATTGCTTATATAGAAGAATGGTCTGGAAATATTTCTTTTCCTCATCATCCAGTTTAATATGGCGTGCAATATTTTTAAAAATGGCTTCCTCTTTCATGGGGTAACGTGCCTAATAGGCCTTAATAAATTGATAGATATTAAAGTGCGGATCTTTTTTTATCTCTTTCTCGATCTCAATCTTGATCTTAGCTTTATCTATGCTACTCATTTTCTTTTTCAATATAAGCTGGAATGCTTTTTCAGCCCAAAGTGCACTTATATCGGCATGAGATTTGTGCTTTAAATGCTTTTCTATTTCTTCTTTTAATAACGCTGTACCTTCATTCTGTGTTGCGATCGTTTTTACAACACTAGCCTTCATATTTTCTTTTCCGGCATTCATAGGTATGGCATGCAAAAGGTTCTTTGCAAACTCATCGGCCCCATCACGATCTGATTTATTTACAACAAAAATGTCGGCAATTTCCATTATGCCCGATTTCATTACCTGTATATCATCACCCGATTCCGGAGTAATGACTAACAAGGTTATATCAGCCAGGCCTGCGATTTCAACTTCCGATTGTCCTACGCCAACAGTTTCTACTAATATATAGTCAAAGCCGAAGCTTCTCATTACTTCAGTCACTTCAATGGTTTTCGCTGATAATCCACCTAAAGCTCCACGGGTTGCCAGTGAACGTATAAAAACCTGCTTGTCATTAAAGTGTTCATTCATACGCAGGCGGTCACCTAAAATGGCGCCCTGGTTAATGGGTGAGCTTGGGTCGACACTAACAACTCCAATTCCCCTTGAATCTTTTTTTACGTTTTGTAAGAGCGTTCTTACCAATGCATTTACCAATGTGCTTTTTCCCGCACCGGGAGGGCCTGTTATTCCTATAATAGGAACATAACGGGTATGTTTCAGATTTAAAAGAACATCCTCATACCCCTGCAATTCATTTTCCACCATAGTAATTGCCCTGGCAAGTGATTTTACATCGCCTTGTGCAAGGTTACTTTGCAGGTTATGAAGTTCCGTAGACATGATAGCAAAGATAATGAAACCTCAGTTCAAAGGCATTTTGGTATTTTTGTTATTGTAAATCAATATAAGTGCCTAAACTATCAGTAATTATAATAACCTATAACGAGGAAAAGAACATTGGCCGTTGCCTTGATTCTATAACAGGTATTGCTGATGAGATAGTGGTTGTTGATTCGTTTTCTACGGATGCAACTGAGAAGATCTGTAAAAGTAAAGGGGCAAAATTCTTTCAGCATGCTTTTGAGGGGCATATTGAACAGAAGAGTTATGCCCTGACATTATCTACCTATAATAATGTACTATCGTTAGATGCTGATGAGGCATTGGATGAAACCTTGAAAAAGAACATAGCAGAAGTAAAAGAGAACTGGAAGTATGATGGATATGAAATGAACCGCCTTACCAATTATTGTGGTTCGTGGATAAGACATTGTGGCTGGTACCCCGATAGGAAATTGCGCTTGTTTGATAAAACCAAAGGGAAATGGGGTGGGACCAATCCGCATGATAAGTATGAAATGAATAGTGGCGCAACTATTGGCAGATTAAAAGGAGATATTCTCCATTATAGTTATTATACAATAGAGGACCACTATAAACAGATAGAATATTTTACCACAATAGGTGCGAAGGAATTGTTTCAAAAAGGGAAACATGCTTCTATTATAAGAACATATATGAGCCCGGTGGTAAAGTTCATACAGAGCTATATACTTAAACTGGGTTTTTTAGATGGTAGTGCAGGTTGGACAGTTTGCCGGTTGTCGGCCCGGGCAAGTTTTTTGAAATACAAAAAGTTGAGGGCACTATAAAGAAGCATAAATGTATGATAGACAAAAAGAAATTAAAACAACTGGCATTAGAGGTATTAAAACAACTAGATGAGTATGAAAAAGCTCGAGATAACTATTTTGATAGCGGTGCACGAAAAGCAATTACACTATTAATTGTAGAACTTGATAAAAATGTAGATGTTATACCTGAAAGGATATTAAGAGCAATGCAGGATATTGGTGTTAGTGGCGTAAAAGATTACGAAGAAACTCCCTTAGGTGATGCTATTGGCCTACTAACAAGCGAACTTTATTACAGTATTCCATATTATAAGAATTTACATGTATTAGGAATGGATTTTGGGAAAGGAGACCCTATTTAATTTCTTATGTAATGTTACTATTTATACTCACTATTTCTTCTTTGATAATTTTCTAAGTGTTTTTAATTCTTCTTTTTCAGAAATACTTAACTTTTCAGCTGCGGCAGCAAATGCAATACTTGTAATATGTGCATAATGCTTTTTGAGGAAACTGAAAGTCTGTTTATGGTAAACATTACCTATTTCCCTTAATGCCCAGCCAACACCTTTTTGTACAAAATAGTCTTTGTCATCCAGTAGATTTTCTACAAAGGGTATAAGTGTATTATATGCAAGCACCTTACCCCTTTTTCTATGGTAGTGGATCAAGCCTACAACCGATTGCCTTCTTTCCCAGGGATTCTTTGACCTGTTCCATTTTTTTAATTGTGGTAATATAAGGGAAGGTTTTGTTTCCAAAAGATCAGAGTATAAACCTGACAATCCATCTGAATGCGCCCAGTTATCAATTTTACCCGTCCACCCTTTCAGGCAGTTCCACGATTTATTAATGTCAAGATCATCCAGGTTCTTTTCCCAAAAGAGTATAGCTAAGGTAAGCGCCTCATGAAGGTTACTTTTTTGCCATACTTCGTTCCATATTTCAATTTGCTCTTCAGGCTTGAGCTTTGAAAATGAGAAACCGGTTTTAGAAATAGACCGCACACCGGGTATACTTAAGCCCTTCATATTATATTGGGTGCCAATATACTTTTTCAGGAAGGTAACATCCTTCGATACCCATTTTGCAGGAGCCGTATCAATAACCTTTTCTACCTCTTTTAAATAATCGGTTTTTGCCATAAATCACCTTATATATAGTATTAAAACACCAATATATGGTTTTATACTATAAATATATACCCCAAATGCCCCGAAATGCCATATAAATTATTATATATTTGTTGCCTCCAAACTATACAGGACTATGAAGCAAAATATTTCAAAAATAGCATTGACTATCCTTGGGATAGCATTTATATCTTTTACATGGATAGGTTGCTCGAACGATAATAAAAAAGCACAGGCTTTATTTGGACAGGATGGTAAAAGTGATGGCAAGGATACTTCTGCTATTGCAATGAGAGTTCAGAAGGTGAAGGATATTTTTAATAACCTGCCTACAACTGTTCAAATTATGCAGTTACTGAAAAAATCTGGTAGTCATTATATTATAGAAGTACCAAGTGACCCTACTGCTGTTTCAAAATATTCCTCTAAACAAGGCCAGGGAATTAACTTAGGCATTTATGCCGCTGATCTGGCATATGCGGGCTTATTTGACCAAAAAACCGATGCGAGTTTGTTTTTGCAATCAGCTAATAAATTAGCAACCTCGTTAGGTATACCTGATGCATTCAATGAAAACATCATTTCGAGAATTGAAGCCAATATGGCTAACCAGGATTCATTACTTACAATTATCCTGAAAGATTTCTGGACAACAGACACTTACCTTAAAAAGAATGACAGGCAAGAAGTTTCTGCTTATTTAGTATCAGGTGGATGGGTTGAAGGTATGTATATTGCTACCCAGCTTGCTGCTAAAACCAACAGTGTGGATATGGCAAACGAAATTGCCCGCCAGAAAATATCATTACAAGACCTGGCAGATATGATGAAAACATATCCTAATAGCCCGAACATGCAGACCCTCGCTGCGCAAATTCAAAAGATACAGGACGCTTTTGCGGGTGTAACGGTTGATGCAAGTTCAAAGGAAGATGGTCCTGCTCTTTTAACCGCTGACCAGTTAAAAGCAATTACCGATGCTGTTACTACTCTCAGAAACCAGTTAACGGCGCAATCGTAAATTTTTTATACTTCCCGGTGAAGTAGTTCACCGGTTAATTGCAGAAGCAATTTCTTTTCTGGCGCTTTAATTGTTTCCAACGATTTAGTGGCAACCGAGAGGTATTTATCCATTTGCTTCTGCGAATGTTTCAACACATTCAGTTCGTTATAGATAGCAGTTACCCTTGCCACTTTTTGTTTTGCAGGAATAGATTTATCCGTAAGCAATGTACCTAGTTCTTTTTGTGTATTGCCTTTGGCAAGTTCCAAGGCTTTGAGAAGCAGGAATGTTTTTTTATTATTTATAATATCTCCACCGGTTTGCTTGCCAACCTTTTCCTGTTCTCCAAAAACATCCAATATATCATCCTGCAATTGAAAAAGCATTCCAATACTTTCTCCGAATATTTTCATTTTTCTTGAATCAGCCTTAGATGCACCGCCCAATATTGCACCCATTTCCATAGATGCTGAAAATAAGGCCGCTGTTTTCAGGCTTATCATATATAAGTAATCGTCTATTGAAACTTTCTTCTGTGTTTCGAAGTTCATATCGAATTGTTGCCCTTCACAGACTTTTAGTGCTGTTTCATTGAACAAAGCAAATACAGCAGGCAAATAAGCCTTAGGGGTTTTCGCCAGGCATTCATATGCTTTTATCAGCATGGCATCGCCACTCAACAATGCAATATTGGTATTCCACTTTGCATGTACGCTTGGTTTGTTCCGCCTTAAGGGAGCATTGTCGGTAATATCGTCATGCATAAGCGTAAAGCCATGAAAGACTTCAATGGCAAGCGCTGCGGGCATAGCATGTTTAACATTCCCACCAAACATTTTATTGGTGAGCAATAATAAATTGGGGCGTATTCTTTTACCACCCATGGAAAGCATATAGCTTATGGGTTCGTATAATTCCTTAGGTGAATCGCTTAATAATTTGCAGAAGGCCGCAATTTCTTTTTCAATGGGTTGCTGAAATATAGCCGGAAGTTTCACCCTGAAAATTAAAGTATGTGGGTAGTATTTTTAATGATCCTCATTAGGCCATCTTCAAGCTTTATCGGTTTACGGTTAAGTAGCTTGTTCATCCTTTCCAGGTCAGGTTTTCTGCGGGTCATATCACCTTCTTTTAAGGGTGGCAGGTGAACTATCTTCGATTTAGACTTGGTAAGTTTAATAATTGTCTTGGCCAGATCAAGTATGGTTATTTCAATATCACCGCCAATATTTACAACATCATTTATAAATAAGTTCTTTTTGAACGAAGCCACAGTTGCATCTACGTTATCATCAATGTAGCAGAAGGTACGCATTTGCTTTCCATCGCCATAAACTTGTATAGGTTCATTTTTTAATGCACGGGCAATGAATTTTGAGACAACAAAGTCTTTACTTTGTTTTGGTCCATACGTGTTAAAGAACCTGAAGATGGTATATTCCAGGCCATACTCATGTTGGTATGATTTGAGGTAAGCTTCACATGCATTTTTTACAATTGCATAGGGTAATCTTGAGTTGAGCGGGGTGGTTTCTTCATTCTGTGGAAAATGAATTGATTCACCATATACTTCAGAAGAAGAAGAAAAGTAAACACGTTTTACACCGGTATTTTTTGCAAACATCAGCAGGTTTTTTATGCCTGAAAGGTCCTGCAATACATTTACCGGATGGTCAAGAGTTCTTTTTACACCTACCACGGCGGCATAGTGGAAAATATAATCAAATGCACGTGCATACATTACACCTGAAATATCTCTCCAGTCGTTTACATCGCATTTAATGAATTCTACATTTTTATGTTTTGAACGCGGAACTTTACTGTGTGAACCAGTTGTAAGATCATCGACTACCACTATGTCATTCTCTTTGTCCTTAGCTAACGTATCTGCTAATGAGCTTCCTATAAATCCTGCTCCTCCGGTTACTAGTATTCTTGGCATGTGTATGGGTTATATTATAAATTTTAAGCTGTCCTTAGTTTCCTCTTTTCGGCATATTTTGCTACAAAAATGCTGACTTCGAACAGTAAATATAATGGAATTGAGATAAATACCTGCGACGCGACATCGGGAGGAGCAATAAGTGCGGCAACAATAAGCACCACAACCACAGAATGTTTACGATATTTTTTAAGGAAGGCTGAAGATATTATACCTATGGAGGCAAGTATATAGGTAACCATTGGCAGCTCGAATATTACGCCTATCCATAATATAAGTGTGGTTACGGTAGATACATATGAACTTATATTAAACAGGTTCTCGACATTGGTGCCCGAACTAAGCTTAAAGGAACCGAGAAAGTTCACCGTCCAGGGTATAATGATGAAATAACTGAAGCAAACCCCTAAAAGGAACAGGAAACTGGCCGCAAATACAAATCCACGGGTGGATCGTATTTCTTTTGGCTTTAGTGCCGGGCTTATAAACCTCCATACTTCCCATAAAATATATGGCATGGTAAGTATAAAGCCTGCTATAAATGTACCCCACATATACATGGTTAATTGCCCCCATATTTCGGTGTTCACTATTTTAAACTGTGCAGTTGTTTTAACACACAAAGCATCGCCTAAATGAAGAAATTCAGATAATTTACAAAGCGCCCTATACGTTATAAAGGTAGGTTTGGTAGGGCCAAAGAGTATGGTATCGAATATAAAATCGCTATAAAAGAATAGAATAGTAGTAATAACCAACAGAGCAATAACCGACCGTATTAAATGCCACCTTAGTGCCTCAATATGATCAAGGAATGACATCTTTTTTTTAGGAGCAGCAGAAATATTTTCGTTGTTTTCAGCCATAAATTGCGGTAAATTTACCCGATAATTTGTTATTAGCCGAATATGTGTGATTTTTGCTGGAGAGTGAATGGAGAAAATAATACTCTGTGGCTCTCTGCGTATGCCTCAGCGTTCTCAGCGGTAAATGATATTCTATTTGAGCAGCAAGTATAATTTTCAGATTTTTTGATGAACAAAAGAACGAAAAAAAACCTCTCTGTAGAGGCAGCCTCGCTAAGGTTGCAAAATTATTGTGCTTATACCGAGCGGACAAAGCAGGAAGTGCAGAAGAAAATGCAAGGTTATGGCCTGTCGGAAGGAGATACTGAAATGGTAATGGAAAAGCTTATAAAGGCTGGTTTTATTAATGAAACCAGGTTTGTAAAATCATTTGCCGGAGGGAAATTCCGGATAAAGAAGTGGGGAAAAAGGAAGATTGAGATGGAAATGAAGAAAAAGGGTATTTCGGGTGAATTGATTGAAAAAGGACTGAATGAGGTAGCTGAAACAGATTACCAGGAGACCTTGGATGAGTTATTGGAGAAGAAATGGAAGCTAATTATGCGTTCGGCGAAGGAAGATGAAGATTATGAGGCAAAACAGAAGCGAAAACAGAAATTAATGCGTTATGCCTTGCAAAAGGGCTATGAGATGGATATGGTAGTAAAAAGTGTGAAGAAAATGAAGATATAATTACAAAAAAAAGATTGCCCCAGGCTCTCTGAGGCAATCTCTTTCTCTTAACTCATTTAACATTTACCACATAGCAATTGTTTGCGTGCTGCCCGATACAGTAACAGTTTTATTAGGATCGCAGTTGCCTAATGTGCCATAGTTTACTGTCATAGTAACAGAGTTGCCACCGGCAGGTGAAGTGCGTGTAACTGTAACAATACCTGCTTCAGGCCATGGGCATCCACCGGCCCACCAAGGTAATACAGTAAAATAAACAGGGCTGGCAATTGTTACAGTATAGCTATTACCATCCCTGGTCATGCCATGTCCGTTACCGCTAACCTCATAATACCATACATTATCAACCTGTGTAATTGCATTATTACGCGCAGCTACCCAGGTGGCTGTCTGACCATTAGGATAAGTAATACTAATGTTAGCAGTGAAGTTCCAGTTCTGGTAACCATTTACATTATGCCCTTCATTGGTCCACGTTCTTGTTCCGGATATACCATTATCCCTTAAATAGTAATCCTTGAATGTCAGGGTTATAGTGTTGCCGGAGTCAGAATAGGCCTGGAACAATGATTCACCCGGGTGTTGCAGTCCCCAGTAGACGATAATAGTACCTCTTCTGTTTCTCTTGTCGAAACAAAAGCAATCCGTAGTACCAAATTCAATGTGAATAACAGTATCCTGGGCGCCACCAACTACGGTATCATTTCCGGTAACCTTTGCACAACTACCGTAAATTAAACTTAGTTTATGCGAAGGTTCTTTATCAGTACTACCGGAAGCAGATTGAGATTGCATAGAGGCATCGGCTATATTTTTTGAATCATTTGATACATAGGTGGCATTTGCATCATCTTCTGCGGCTGTTACATTCTGGTTTGTATTTGTAACCGGCGCGGTTGCAGCATCTTTATGGCATCCATTAAGTGTGAGGCCTACAACAGCCAAGCCCAGAATGCCACTTAATAAAATTTTTTGTGTTTTCATGACTTTTGATTTTATTGGTTAATTTTTAAAGAACATTGAAAAAAAAAGAACCGGAGTTTTCTGTCATGCTTTTTATTTAAGTATTAGACCAGTTTGATTTCTAAGCGCAATTTAGTGCCTTGATATGCCTGTGGTTTATGATTTTCTTTAAATAACAGAAAACACCTTATAAACAAGTAAAGAGAATAGATGAAAAGAGTGGGAAATAATCTAACTAAATGAAGTTATTAGGAAAAATGTCCCTTTAGGGACAAAAGCTTGGTAGAAAATAATCAACACCAAATTGCAATGTACCTTTAGGTACTACCCATTATGTAGGGTTGTGCCGTTGGCACATGGTTGATGTTATGTGTGTTAAATTTCTACCAAGCGGTTATGCCGCTGGCATACTATATTTTATGAGCACGGTTATAATTAAACCATTGAATTTTTGTAGTTGGATAACAGAAATGTTATTTTTGTTTAAATGAAGCCACTATTTATTCTACTAATATTCTTATCATTTTCCCTAACCGCTTTGGGGCAGCAAAATACAATGCCAGATGATAGTGGGTTTACTAATAAGTCTGAGGCTAAGAACCTAACGATTAAAGGCAAAAAGGAAGGAAAATGGGTCGAGTTTATATACGAACATCCTGATTTCGGTCCAGAAAGAGATACAAGTGCAGCATATTATCGCCTCATAATATATAAGGACGACCAACCTATTGGAATGGTAAGGGAATATAACAGATATGGACAGGTAAGTCTTGTGGCACCTTACAAGGATGGTAAGTTGAATGGGGTAGTGAAGAGACACGACTTAGATCCTAATAGCCCATTCAGTTGGACGATAATACCGTATACCAATGGTGAGATTAATGGAATTGAGAAAAGTTATTTTCATGAAGGTGGAATATGCGAAGAAATACCTTATTCAAACGGCAAATTAAATGGCACTCGAAAAAGGTATGATGGTGGTGGAATATTGCGCTCTGAAATGAATTTTAAGGATGGCCAGGCTGATGGAATAAATAAAGAGTATGAAGTAAGCGGAAAACTATTCAGCGAGATTAATTATACAAATGGTAAAAAAAATGGAATAGAGAGGATTTATTATGAAAGTGGCAAGATAAAATCAGAAACACCTTATACTAATGGAGTAGAAGGTACAACCAAATCCTATAGTGAAGCGGATACTGTTGAAAATGGAGTAAAAAAGGAATATTATACATGGGGCTCGATAGAGTCGGAGACACCTTATACCAATGGCAAAATTAATGGACTTAGGAAGGAATATGACTTCAATGGAGGCATAAAATCCGAAGTGCCTTATACCAATGGCTTAAAGAACGGGATTGAAAAAGATTATTCAGAGAGGAGTTTATATAAAGAAACACCATATAAAGATGGGGAGGCAAATGGCATTGAAAAGGAATATTACCCTGGAGGCACATTATTATCAATGCTAACACCTTATACTGAAAGTAAAAAGAATGGCACCGTAAAACAATTTAATAGAGATGGCAGTATAGATATGGTAGCCCATTATACTAATGGGGAACAGGACAGTATTGCAACATTCTATTATGGAAGCGGTAAAATAAAATGTATTTTCCCGTATACAGATGGGATGCAGAATGGGATAGAAAAGTGGTATTTTGAAAACGGAAATTTAATGTGGGAAAAGCCATATACTAATGGCAAGGAAAATGGGGTCGAGAAAAGGTATTATGAAAATGGGAATCTAAAATGTGAGAACACCTATACAAAGGGTAAAGCCAAATGTCATACAACGCCATTTTATACTGGTGATGAGCCAACATGGCCACAAGATTCAATGATGGAAGAAAAATGGTATTATAAAGATGGGAAGCTAAGAAGTGAGAAACAAACAAGTTATGACAGCAACAAAAACCTCTCAACACTAAATCATAAAGGATATTACGAAAACGGGAATTTGTCTTGGGAAACAAACTATAGCAACGGTAAGCTTGATGGAATGCAGAGGAAATATTTTGAAAACGGAACAGTATATATGGAGTCAAATTATGCTTTTGGAAGCCGAAATGGGATTCAAAAAGAATATTATGACAACGGAAAACTTCACTCTGAATCCATTTTTAATGATGGAAAAAAATCTGGGCCGGCAAAATGGTACTATAAAAGCGGAAAGCTATCTTCAGAATTAGTGTATGCGGAAAATAAAGAGAATGGCTTGGCGAAATGGTATTTTGAAAATGGCAAACTGGAGGCCGAAGTACCTTATAGCAATGGTATAATTAATGGGATCCAGAAACGGTATCTGGATAATGGGAAGTTGGAATGCAAAGCCACTTATGTGGACAATAAAATAATTGATGGGGTTATCAGGGAAGATGGAGATTCTGGAGAATATGCTGAAACTCCATATACCAATGGTAGAATAAACGGTATTAAGAAGTGGTATTATAAAAGTGGAAAATTGGAAACTACTATACCATATACCAATGACACAATTAATGGGGTTAAAACAGGGTACTATGAAAGCGGTGTTAAGAAATTTGAAATTCCTTATGACCATGGGAAGAAAAGCTGGACTCAAAAGGAACATCGTTATGATGAAAATGGGGTTAAAATTGAGTAATTGCAAATGGCCTTTACTAATTATAGTATAGGCTATTCTATGGCTCATTTAATTTGCCAATACTACTCCCTTTCTTAACAATCGTCTCTATCTGTTTTAATTGCTCCGGGCTTAACTTCTCCAATTCCTCCTGGCTAAGTTTCAGGTTGTTTATTTGAATATAGTTGTGCTGGTTGGCAATAATATTGCTGCCCTTGTTGCTCGTGCTATGTAAGCCCGTGGCTTCAAAAAAGAATTTCATGGCATTTACATCACCCATAATGCTTTTATTATAAAGTGTAGCCATCAGCGCCTGTTCCATAAACTTATATTGTTCTTTTCTTTCTATGTTCAATAGGTTCGTTGCATGTTCTTTCAAATGCTTGCGAATAGTTACTAAGCTCAGCCCGGTTTCTTTTGCTATTTCTGTTTTCGAGGGCATACGGTTGTTTGTAAGCAATGCCTTATTAATAACAGAACATATCTTGTCATGGTTTAGGTCCCATAATTCCTCATTTAAGTTTGCAGGTAAGGTTTCATGCACTTTATCTAACAAAGCAGATAATTCCTTCCCTTTCAGCTCTTTAAAAAGCCGCGCCTGTTCTTCTTTGAACAATCCTTTTTCCTCAGGGCTAAGGTTATTATAGTCTTCGGCAGTTATAAATGCTTGTTTGAAAAGGGCTTCAATTTTATTTTTAGATGCATCGGTTGTTTCCATGTGTAATATGAATGGTATTATTATGCAAATATCAGCCTGATGTAAACATTAAATTTATATTATGTAACATAATTATTAACAGCCCATGAAAACCTGGCAGGGTAAAAACATCAAAATAGGGGGGGGCTGTTTTTTGAGGCACTGAAACCCTTAATGCGTTTATAATCAATTAGTTGATGATTTTTAAAGGGCTAAAAACGGAAACCCCCTGAAACACCTTGCCGCCCTTGGCGGAATGTTGAATTTTAAATGCTTAATGTTTAATGAAGGAACCGGACAAAGAAAATGAATAGAACACGGATAACGCGGATTTAGCGGATATTCACTGATATTAATCCGTGTTTATCTTGTTTAATAATCTGCAGTATCTGCGTTCTATTGACTTGTTGAATAAAGATTCATTTTTCACGTTGTACCGTATTAAAACAAGTGTAAATTTGGGGCGCAGTTCTAAAAAAAAGTATTCTATATGACGACCTTCAAACAACAACTCACATCATCAGTAGGTAAAAAAGTAGTAATGGCCGCAACGGGTTTATTCCTCTGCGTGTTTTTGCTTGAACATTTGTATGGCAACATATTGCTTTACTTTAACGATGGTGGCAAGGCTTTTGATGAATATTCGCATGATGCGGTACGTAACATACTTATACGTATTATAGAAATAGTATTGTTTGCATCAATCATTATTCACGTTGTGCAGGCGCTTGTAATTACCAACGATAACAGAAAAGCCCGCCCTATAAAGTATGCAGTACCAACCTCACACGAGGGTAGCTCATGGTTCTCACGCAATATGGGTTTAACGGGTTCAGTAGTATTGTTCTTTATCGTAATTCACCTGTACCATTATTTCTTCCCTTACCGCATTCTGCATAATACCAACGGGCATACCATCTCTCAAATGGTAAAGATTGGTTTTCAGGACCCTGTATATGTAGCTATATATGTAATAGGTGTTACCTTTTTGTTCTTTCACTTAAATCATGCATTCAGGTCAGCTTTTCATACCTTAGGCTTGAACAACAAAAAATACACCCCGGTATGGCAAATGGCGGGTAGTGCATTCGCATGGATCATGTGGATCGCGTTTGCTTCTTTCCCCATCCTTTTTTACTTCGGTATCGCTGGAAAATCAATAGTAATATAAACTTTTGACTTTACGAACTTTATAAACTGACTGTATGGCATCATTAGATTCAAAAATTCCCGGCGGAGAGCTGGAAAATAAGTGGACGACCTACCGTTCAACAGTAAAATTGGTTAACCCTGCTAACAAGCGCCACCTCGAAGTTATTGTGGTGGGTTCGGGCCTTGCAGGTGCATCAGCAGCTGCTTCATTGGCGGAACTGGGATATAAAGTAAAAGTGTTTTGTTTCCAGGATAGCCCACGCCGTGCACATAGTATTGCTGCACAGGGTGGTATAAATGCTGCCAAGAACTATGCAAACGACGGTGACAGCACTTTCCGTTTGTTTTATGATACAATTAAAGGTGGTGACTTTCGTGCAAGAGAGGCGAATGTTTACCGTCTTGCTGAAGTAAGTGCAATATTATTGATCA
>Ga0210385_10000042_pt1 | contig 187534 bp, 158 predicted proteins | sample IncBWH26OmetaG_FD_160107 | JGI IMG/M metagenome (GOLD analysis project Ga0210385, IMG submission 160107) | Forest soil microbial communities from Barre Woods Harvard Forest LTER site, Petersham, Massachusetts, United States - Inc-BW-H-26-O ...
CGTCGTAGATGTCGATGATGTGGCCGCCGCAGAGTGTGAAGATCGTATCCACCCCCTCGTTCTTCAGCGCCTTCGCCACCAGGTGCCCGCCCGAAACCACCCCGGCCTCGCGGCTCTTCTTCTGCAGCGTGTCTTCGGCAGTCGTGGTCTTTGTCGGGGTTGGTATGGGATTTGCGGTTGCCATGGCTCCTCCAGCCTTCTCTGTCTGCTCTGCCACCTGCTCAGGCTGCACGGACTGCGCAGCCTGAGCAGGTCACGTCCTTGTTAATCGTTCCGGATGCACCTAAGCGGCGGCCGTCTTGGCTTGCACATCGGCCGGGGGGCCGGCGGCGAAGTGCCGGGCCCGCATCGGCTTGAGCACAAACAGGGCCAGCAGCGCCGCGATGATGTTGAATGTCACGAAGAGCGTGAACATCGTGCCGTAGCCGTGGTCCTTGCTCAGAGCCGTCATGATGGGTACCAACAGCGCACCGGTACCTTTCGCCGTGTACAACATGCCGGCGTTGGCCGCGGCAAACTTCGAGCCGTAGGTATCTCCCTGGGTCGCAGGGAACAGGCTGAAGATCTCGCCGTATACCCCGAAATAGAGCGCGGTGACGAGCACGAAGAGCAGGGGATTGGACCCGCCGACCTGGTTCAGGGTGAACAATGCCGCGGCGCCTATGAGGAATGCGAGCGCCATGGTGTGCTCGCGGCCGATCTGGTCCGACAGCCAGCCAAAGAATGGCCGGCCGACGCCGTCAAAGATGCGGCTCAACGACACCGCGAATATGCCCGCCGCCATGGTGACTCCGAAGAGATCGACCGGGATCTTATCAACCTTGAAATCGCCGGCCATCGGCTTCACGGCCGCCGTCATGGTCAGCCCGCCGGCGGCAATCAGCACGAACATCACATAGAGCACGTAGAACACCGGGCTGCGCAGCACCTGTCGAGGTGTGTAGCCATAGGCGGTCGTGCTCGCCTTGACCTTCGCGGCCAGGATCTCCGGCGGCGGTGCGAGCAGCGCCATCCCCATGATGACCACGATCGCGCCCTGCAGGAGACCAAAGAACATGAAGGCGTGTTGGTAGCCATCGGAAGAGATCATGTGCGAAATCGGGATGATGGTGAGCGCCGCACCGGCACCGAAGCCGGCAGCGGTAAAGCCGGCAGCCAGCCCCCGGCGCCCCGGGAACCACTTGAGGGCGTTGCCGACGCAGGTACCGTACACGCAGCCGGTGCCGATGCCGCCGATCGCGGCGGCGATGTACAGCAGCGGCAGAGAATCGGCGATTGAGTTCATGACCCAGGCAATGGCGACCAGCACGCCGCCGCCGATGACAATCAGGCGAGGGCCGAAGCGATCGACCAGATAACCCTCCACTGGGACAAGCCACGTCTCGATCAGCACGAAGGTGGTAAAGGCCACCTGGATCGCCGCACGCCCCCAGTGAAACTTGGCGTCAATCGGGTTGACGAACAGCGTCCAGCCGTACTGCAGGTTGGCCACCGAGGCCATGCAGATAATTCCGAGAATGAGCTGCGTCCAAGGGTTCTCGAAAAGCGACCTCGCCTGAGGTTTCGAGTCGGTGATCATCGAACTCCCCCTATGACTGAATGGAACGTTTCGGCCGTCGGATCAGTTTCTTGAGAAGGGCGGCATGAACGCGGGCTGCCGAGCCGCTGCGCTCGCCTGCGCCGGCTCTCCCCAAGGCCCTTGAGTAGTGCGCGGGTCATACTCTATTTTTCGTGGCGCCCGACCATATGTGATATATCTTCAGCTTGTCAACACAATGGTTATGAGCTCAAAACCCACCGAATATCCACGGTAGCTGCTTGCTCTGAGCCTTAAGCTGGGTTATCGGCCACTGGGTTGCCCCGCTTTAGGGCAATGTTGCGTGCAGTGATATTTGATATGCCACCGGTTACAGATCGTTACCATTTTCCCGCAACACGCGGTGGGGCTGCACAGTACGCTACGCCCTTACCTCAACCCCTCTTACCAACAGATCCGAGCCGCCCCGGGGAAGGCACGCCGGCATGAGCGTCGGACACGACCCCAAGAGCCGAACTCAGGAGAGAACGCGGGTGAGCGCAGTCACACCGCTGCACAAGCGCCGGACGGGCGGCCTTGGTCTCGGGCGGCTGCATACCGTGAGCCTGCGCGACCAGGCCTACGCGCGCATCAAGGAAGGGATCTCCAACACCGACATCTATAGTGAGCGTCAGCTGCTGCGGCTCGATGAGCGCGAGCTGATGCAGGCACTCGGCGTCAGCCGCACCCCGGTACGCGAGGCGCTATCGATCCTCGAGCAGGAAGGGTTCGTGCGCACGGTACCGCGCCGTGGCATCTTCATCGTGCGCAAGTCCAAGCGCGAGATCATCGAGATGATCCAGTTCTGGGCAGCGCTCGAGAGCATGTCAGCGCGCCTCGCGACGCTCTACGCCTCCGACGCCGAGATCGGCAAGCTGCGCCACTTGTTCGACGAGTTCCAGAACTCCCCGCCAGCGGAGCACATCGACGAGTACTCCGACGCCAACATCGCCTTCCATCAGGCGATCATCCGCCTCGGCGGCTCGCACCTGATCGAGGACGCGACCCACAACCTGTTCCTGCACGTGCGCGCCATCCGCCGCGCCACGATCTCGCAGAACAACCGCGCCGCGCGCTCGATCATCGAGCACCTGAAGATCATCGAGGCGCTCGAGCGGCGCGACACCGAGCTCGCCGAGCGCCTCACGCGCCAGCACACGCTCGATCTGGCCACGCACGTCGACCGCTACTGCGACTTTCTCGACTGATTGACTGGCGGGCAGTGCCTGCGAGGCTGCCCGCAGGCCAACCCAACAGCCGAGGCGCGCATGACGTGCCGGCTCCCGCGGCTTACTCCGGGCGCTTCGCTCGCTTCGCTGCTCTGACGTCGGGCGTCTCACGCTCGGCCCGGGCCGGTGAGAAATCCGCCGGCATCAGCCGCTCGATGAGCGCCGCGCCGTCACTCAGCAGGAACTCCTTGAAGGCCGCCGCCACCGGCGCCAGACGCTTGGCGCGGTTGTGCACCAGATACCAGCTCAGCATCGCCGGAAAGCCCTGCACGTCCAGTACCACCAGATTGCCGGCCCGCACGTCGAGCGCCAGCGTATGCGCCGACAGGAAGGCGAGTCCCATGCCCGCGACCACTGCCTGCTTGATGGTCTCGGTGCTCTGGATCTGCATGGCGATGTTGAGACGCGGGAACTGCCGGCCAAACACCTCGCGCATCGAGTTCCAGGTATCGGAGCCGTGCTCGCGCAGCACGAAGCGCTCGCGGGTGAGCGCGGAGCGTGGAATCTGCCGCGCCCGCGCCAGCGGATGTTCGGGAGGCGCGACGATCACGTAAGGATGCGGCGCGAACGGCAGCGCCACGATGTCCAGGTCGCCGGGCGGGCGCACCATGACCGCGAGATCGGTGAGGTTCTCGGCCAGGTGGTGCAGCAGGCCCTCGCGGTTGTGCACCGTGAGGTTGAAGGTGATGCCGGGGTGGCTGGCGCCGAACGCGGCGAGCAGGCGCGGGAAGAAGTAGTCCCCGGCGCTGATCACCGCAACGTTGAGCCGCCCGCCGGTGATGCCCTTGAGGCGCGCCAGCGCCTCCTCCGACTCGCGCAGCCGCTGGCTGATGGCGCGCGCACACTGCAGCATCTCCTCCCCCGCCGGCGTGAGGTAGGTGCGCCGGCCGATGCGCTCGAACAGCGGCAGCCCGACGCTGCCGGCGAGCTCCTTGATCTGCGTCGAGACCGCAGGCTGAGTGAGATGCAGCTCCTCGGCGGCGCGCGAGAAGTTCATGTGATGCGCGGCCGCCAGGAAGACGCGCAGTTGCCGCAAGGTGACGTGTTTCATGGCTGCGGCCGAGCATAGCGCGCCCCCGTATTTGTATAAAGATAATCATATGTCCGAGATAGAAAGCTTTGACTTTTCTTTTAGTACCCCGGGATCGTAGTCTCTAGCCGTGAGCCTTGGTGGCGTTGGCGAGCGGTGCAGGAGTGGAACCCGTGAGAACCAGCATTTCCGGCAGCAACAAGGCCCCCAGTCCCGTGAGCGACCCGGTCGCCGCAGAGCTCGCCTCCTATAACCACGCCTTCACCGAGCTCGAGCTTCCCTGGCAGTGGGACGCCGCGACGCTCCTCGAGCTCAAGAGCCTCGCCGGGGATTCCGATCTGGTCGGTACCTACGTGGAGCGCAAGCAGGCGCACCTGCTGCGGGCGTACGAGAAGGCATTCCTCGGCGAGCTGGTGCGCTCGGCGCGCGAGCGCTATCGCAATACACACGCCGCGCTCAGCTGAGCGCGTGCCGTGCCGGCGCCGCGCCGCCGGATCCGGCAGCGGCGCTCTCCAGGTGCCGCATCTTTTCCCGAGGCCGTTGTCCTATAGAGCGCTGCTCGATCGCGCCTGAGGTATTCGGCTCGCGGGGAGGCAGCGTTACGCTGGAGTGCCGCCCATGCCTGCCGTTCCCTCCCCCGAGATGCGCATCCCGCTGGGCGACAGCGGAATCGAGGTGGCACCGCTTGGCTGGGGCATGTGGCGGCTGGGCGATGCGGTGGAGGCGAGCGTGCGCAGCCGCGTGGAGGCCGCCCTCGAGGCGGGCTGCACGCTCTTCGATACCGCCGCCGTCTACGGTTACCACAAGGGCGCCGCTTTTGGGACTGCCGAGTCGCTGCTCGGGGAAGTGCTGCGCGAGGCCCCGCAATTGCGCGCCCACATGGTGCTCGCGACCAAGGCAGGCATCGCGCCACCGATACCCTACGACTCCTCGGCCGAACACCTGTGCGCCTCCTGCGAGGCCTCGCTCCGCCGCCTCAACGTCGAGCGCATCGATCTGTTCCAGATCCATCGCCCCGACTTGCTCACGCATCCGGCCGAGGTCGCGGCGGCCCTCGAGCGCCTGCGCAGTGCGGGTAAGATCCGCGCCGCCGGGGTATCGAACTACAGCGCCGCGCAGTTCGAGGCGCTTGCTGCGCACATGCCGTTCGCGCTGGCCGCCGTGCAGAACGAGCTCTCGCCGCTCGCACTCGAGGCCCTGAGCGACGGCACGCTCGATGCCGCGATGCGACACGGCACCGGGGTGATCGCCTGGTCGCCGCTCCGTCAGGGGCGCCTCGGAGCGCGCAGCGGCGCGCTCGCCGAGGATCCACGCACCGATCGCGTGATCGCCGCGCTCGATACCATTGCGGCCCGCGCCGAGACGACGCGGGCCGCGGTCGCCTACGCCTGGGTCATGGCGCACCCGGCGCGACCGATTCCCCTGATCGGCAGTCAGGATCCGGTGCGCATCCGTGCAGCTCGTGCGGCCTACGCCGTCAGGCTGACCCGTGCCGAGTGGTATCGGATCCTGGTCGCCGCGCGCGGCTCGCGCATGCCCTGAGGGCAACGAGCGGGTCCCGCGGCGCCCCGCGGACGGCGCACCCGCACCCCTTGTAAACTCTCGTGAAACACGGGGGGAGGGGGCGCCATGAACGAGCGGGTCGCGAGCATCAGCCACGCCCGGGACACCATGCTGGATCTCGCCATCCGGTACGGTCCGCGCATCTTCACGGCATTGCTGATCCTGACCGCCGGCCTCCTTGCCGCCCGCTGGGTGAGCGGCTGGCTCGGGGGAGTGCTCGAGCGGCGTGAGCTTGAGCCGCCGATCCGCGCGCTCGTGACCCGCTTGGTCGGGGCGCTCACCGTACTGCTGTTCGCGATCATGGCGCTGCAGAACCTCGGGGTCGAGCTGCTGCCGCTGATCGCCGGACTCGGCGTGGCTGGCGCCGGCATAGCGCTCGCCACCCAGGGGGTCTTGAGCAACGTGGTGGCCGGACTGTCGATCATCTTCGCCAAGCCTTTCAAGGTGGGCGAGTACATCGCAATCGCCGGCGTCGAGGGGACGGTCGACAGCATTACGCTCTTCAGCACCACACTCACCCATGCCGACCGCTCGCGCATCGTGGTTCCCAACCGCAAGATCGTCGGCGAGATCCTGCACAACTACGGCCAGGTGCGGCAGCTCGATGTGAGCGTGGGGGTCGCCTACGACACCGATCTCGGCGCGGCGCTCGCCGTGATCCGTGAGGTGCTCGATGCCAATCCGCGCGTGCTGCGCGACCCGCAGGCCGTGGTGCAGCCGGTGCAGCTCGGCGACTCCGCGGTGACGATCGCCGTGCGGCCGTGGGTGCCGGTTGCCGACCAGGGTGCGGCCAGCGGCGAGGTGTACGCCGCGGTACTCACGGCGCTCCGTGCCCGCGGTGTCGTCCTGCCCTTCCCGCAGCGCGAGGTGCGCATCATCGCGCAGTAAGCCGCCGCCAGCATTTGCGGTCCGGCCCCTGCATATATAGGGTGGGGGGGTATGGTATAAAGTCGTTGACTTGGGCGGCCACTGAGGCCACCATCCCGGCCCGCGGTGGGGTAGCGGCTGCGCCGGGGCGCCGCACTACGTTCTGTCACAAACGAGTCACATATTGGCCACAGCCCTTCGTGAGCGATTGCCATGGAAAATCACGACCACACGCCCGAAGGAGCCCCGCATTCGGACCCGGGCGCCGGAGGCGCACCGCGCGGCGATGAGCACGCGGTAAATTCGCGTGGCCGCGCCTTCTTCTGGGGAGGGATCGGCGGCGGCATCGTGCTCGTCGTGCTGCTGCTGACGCATGGCTTCGGTCTATGGAGCCCGCGCGCCGGCAAGGAGGAAGCTCCGGCGCTGGTGCACCAGGGCGAGCGCATCCTGGTGCCGGAGAGCTCACCGCTCCGGCAGCGGCTCACGATCGAGTCGGCGCCCGCCGAGGAGCGCAGCGCGGTGGTCACCGCGCCCGGCATCGTGGAGTCGGATCCGGCGCGCACCGTCAATGTCCTGCCCCCTGGCGCGGGTCGCGTCCGCGAGGTCAAGGTAGGACTCGGCGATCGCGTGCAGCGCGGCCAGGTGCTGGCGATGATCGATTCGCCCGACCTGGCGCAGGCCTACTCCGACAACGACAAGGCCGCCGCCGCGGAGGCGCTCACGGCGAAGACTCTCAAGTACCAGGAGGAACAGGTGAGGTTCGGGGCTGCCTCGCAGCACGACCTCGAGTCAGCGCGCAACGACGAGAACCAGGCGCTCGCCGAGTACACGCGCTCGCAGGAACGCTTGCGCGCCATGGGTGCGGACGCGGACGCGCACGGCGAGGCCCGGCTCCTCATGGTGCGCGCGCCGGCGGCCGGCAGCATCACCGCGCTCGCCATCGCTCCCGGAGCCACCATTAACGATGACACCCAGCCGATCATGACGCTCACGGATTTGTCGGTCGTGTGGGTGACGGCGCTGATCGCCGAGCGCGATCTGCCGCACGTCGCACCCCGGCAGGATGCCGAGATCGCGGTCGACGCCTTTCCCGGCAGGACCTTGCACGGCAAGGTGCTGTTCGTCGCCGACGTGCTGGAGAGCGACTCGCGGCGCGACAAGACGCGCATCGCGCTCCCCAATCCCGACATCGCGCTCAAGCCGAACATGTTCGCGACCGTGACGCTGCACGGGCCGGCGGTGCGGCGGGTAGTGCTGCCGAGCTCGGCGCTACTCATGAACAACGACCGCACCACGGTGTTCGTGGCGGTGGCGCCCTGGACGTTCGTGCGCCGCACCGTGCAGCCGCTGCTCGAGGAGGGTACCGAGGTCACCATCGAGTCGGGCGTCACGCCCGGCGAGCAGGTCGTGGTCAGGGGCGGGATCCTGCTCAATGATTGATGCCTTCGTCGGCTTCTGCCTGCAGCGGCGTATCGCAGTCATCGTGCTCGCGGTGCTGCTCAGCATCTTCGGCGTGTACGCCTGGGAGACGCTCAGCGTCGAGGCCTACCCGGAACTCGGCGATGTCGCCGCGCAGGTGACCACACAGGTGCCGGGGCTGGCCGCCGAGGAGGTCGAGCAGCTGATCACGGTGCCCCTCGAGCGCCAGATCAACGGCACGCCGGGACTGCTGCTGATGCGCTCCGAGAGCACCTTCGGACTGTCGCTCATCACGGTGCTGTTCCGCGACGGCTACGAGGACTACTGGGTGCGACAGCGGCTGCTCGAGCGCATCAACCAGGTGACACTGCCCGCCGGTGCCACCCCCGGTCTCGACCCGGTCGCCGGTCCCGGCGGCGAGATCTACCGCTACACGCTCGAGTCCGATACCAGGAATCTGCAGGAGCTCTCCGAGATCCAGCGCTGGACCGTGATTCCGGCGCTGAAGTCCGTGCCGGGTGTGGTCGATGACACCAACTTCGGCGGCTTTACGACCGAATACCAGCTGGACCTCGACCCTAAGCAGCTCGAGCACTACGGGCTCGGCATCACCGACGTCATCAACGCCATCAACAACAACAACGCGAATGCCGCCGGCGGCCGCGTGTCGCGCGGCGATCAGAGCTACGTCATTCGCGGCGCCGGCCTGATGCGCAATCTCGCCGACATCGGCGCCACCGTCGTGACGCAGGTGAACGGCGCTCCGGTACTGGTGCGCGACCTCGGCCGCACCACTTTGAGCCACCAGGAGCGCGAGGGCATCCTCGGCAAGGACAACAATCCGGACACGATCGAAGGCATCGTGCTGATGCTGAAGTACCAGAACCCGTCCGAGACGCTGAAGGGCATCCACGCCAAGGTCGATGAGCTCAACCGCCGCCTCGCGGATGACGGTGTGCGCATCGTGCCCTACATCGACCGCGACGACCTGGTGCGCGCCACGGTCCACAAGGTCGGGCGCACGATCCTCGAGGGTATCAGCCTCGTGTTCCTGATCCTCATCCTGTTCCTGGGCAGCCCGCGCAGCGCACTGGTGGCCGGGGTGTCGATCCCGCTGTCGCTGGTGGCGGTGTTTTCGCTGCTGAATCTCACCCACGTGTCGGCGAATCTCCTGTCCCTCGGCGCGATCGACTTCGGCATCCTGGTGGACGGTGCGATCGTCGTCACCGAGGCGATCCTCAGGCGCCGTGAGGCGATGCCGACCGAGGAGCTCTCCGAGAGCGAGGTCAAGGCGGCGGCGGTGCAGGTCACCCGTCCGATCTTTTTCGCGAGCCTCATCATCATCACCGCGTACCTGCCGCTGTTCTCCTTCGAGCGCGCCGAGGCCAAGCTGTTCACGCCCATGGCGTACACCATGGCCTACGCTCTGTGCGGCGCACTGCTCACGACGCTCGCGCTGGTGCCGGGGCTCGCTTATTTCGCCTTCCGCAAGCCGGGCCCCGTCTACCACAACCGCTGGCTGGAGTGGCTCACGCTGCGCTATGACCAGGTGCTGCACGCCTGCCTCGAGCAGCCACGCATCATCTACGGCGTCGCGATCTTCGCGGTGCTCGCGGTGATCGGACTCGGCGCCACCGTAGGGCGCGACTTCCTTCCCGATCTCGATGAGGGGGCGCTGTGGCTGCAGGTGCAGATGCCCACCGGACTGTCGCTCAACAAGGCGAGCGACATGGCGAGCGATCTGCGGCGCGAGCTGCACAGGTTTCCGGAGGTGTCGTACGTCGTCACCCAGACCGGACGCAACGACGACGGCACCGATCCCTGGACCATGTCGCATATCGAGGCTCCGGTGGGTCTTACCCCATACGACACCTGGCCGGGCGGTGAGTCGAAGAAGCAGTTCCTCGACCGGCTGGCTACCACGCTGGCGCACGATCTGCCCGGTTATTCGGTCGGCATCAGCCAGCCGATCATAGACGGCGTCAATGACATGATTGGCGGTGCGCACAGCCCGCTGGTCATCAAGGTGTATGGCGATGATCTGCCGATGCTGCGCAGCATCAGCCAGCAGATGGTGGAGGTGCTGTACACAATCCGCGGCACCTCGAGCGCCTCCATCTTCCAGGAGCCGCCGATCCCGCAGATCAACGTCACGGTGGACCGCGACAAGGCGGCGCGCTACGGGATCAACATTGCCGACGTGCAGAACGTCATCCAGACCGGCGTCGGCCAGTCACCGGTGTCGACGGTGTACGTCGGCGAGCGTGTCTACAACCTGACGGTGCGCTTCACGGCTGCGAGCCGCGATTCGCCCGAGTCGCTCGCCGCCCTGGCGGTGCACACCGCGAGTGGCGCGCAGGTGCCGCTCTCCCAGGTGGCGGATATTCGCGTGCAGTCCGGCGAGAGCACCATCACCCGCGAGAACGGCGAGCGCAACCTCACCATCCGCATCGACAACCGCGACCGCGACCTCACCAGTTATCTCGAGGAGGCGCAGCGGAAGATCGCCGCGCGTGTGCACTTCGACCCAAGGAAGGTGCACCTCGAGTGGGGCGGGCAATTCGAGAATCAGCGCCGCGCGGAGGCGCGGCTGCTCGTGATCCTGGGACTCGTGATGGGCATGATGCTGATCTTCCTCACCATCGGTACGCGGTCGCTGCGCCAGGCGGCGTTGATCCTCGGCGTCGTGCCGCTCGCCACGCTCGGGGGTCTCATCTCGCTGCACCTCACCGGCCAGACGCTCAACGTCGCCTCGGGGGTCGGGTTCATCGCGCTGTTCGGGGTCGCGGTACAGAATGGCATCATCATGGTGGCGAACCTCAATCGCATGCGCAGCGCCGGCTTCGAGCTGCACGAGGCGATCATGAAGGGGGCGACCGAACGGCTGCGTCCGGTGCTGATGACCGCCACGGTGGCGACTCTTGGCATGCTGCCCGCGGCGATCCATACCGGCGTCGGCAGCGATGTACAGCGCGGCATTGCCACCGTAGTGGTGGGAGGGCTTGCGGTCTCGACCGTCTTGACGCTGATCGTTCTGCCCTCGATGTATCACGTGATCGAGCACTGGGCGGAGCACCGCCACGGGCAGGCACGATGGGCGTGAGCCCTTGGGTGCGCGAGCCGTGCGGCCCGCGCTCTCGGGCAGCGCGCGCCGTGGCGCGCGCGCAGCTGGGCTGCGCCGCGGCGGCGCTTGCGCTAGCCGCCTGCGCGGTAGGGCCGAACTTTCACCGGCCGCCCGCGCCCAAGGCGGCCGATTACGGCAGCGCTCCCTCGCAGGGCGCGACGGTGGCGAGCACGGGAACGGGCGGCGCGGCGCAGAGCTTCGTTGCCGGGCAGGACATACCGGCGCAGTGGTGGACGCTGTTCCATTCCGAGCAGCTCACGGCGCTCATTGCGCAGGCACTCAAGGGCAATCCCGATCTCGAGGCGGCGCGCGCGGCGCTGCGCCAGGCGAGCGAGCTCTACAACGCGCAGCGCACCAGCCTGCTGCCCGTCGTGCAGGGCAGCTTCGACGCGCAGCGCGCCAAGAACTCAGTCCTCACACTGGCAAACCCCACGAGTCTTCCGCAGACGAATCCCTACTACAACCTGTACACCGCGCAGCTCAGCCTCAGCTACTCACCGGATGTTTTCGGCGGCCTGCGCCGCTCGCTCGAGGCGGCGCGCGCCGGGGTGGCGCAGACGCGCTTCGAGCTGATCGCGACCTACGTGACCCTCAGCAGCAACGTCGTCGTGACGGCGGTGCAGGAGGCCTCGCTTCGCGGCCAGATCGCTGCGACCGCGCGGCTGCTCGAGATCGAGCGGCAGCTCACCGCGACCGTGCGGCAACAGCACTCGCTCGGTACGGCAAGCGAGCTCGATCTGCTGTCGCAGCAGGCGGCCGAGGCGCAGACCGCAGCCCAGCTGCCGCCGCTCGAGAAACAGCTCGGCCAGACACGCGATGCGCTCACCGCGCTCCTCGGCCGGCTGCCCTCCGAGGAGCCGCCGCAGACTTTCACGTTGCAGGACTTAAGCCTGCCGACCGAGCTGCCGGTGAGCCTGCCGTCCAGGCTCATCGAGCAGCGCCCCGATGTGCGTCAGGCCGAGGAGAATCTGCACGCCGCCTCGGCGCAGGTGGGCGTGGCGCTCGCCGACATGCTGCCGCAGTTCACGGTCAGCGCCGACACCGGCTCGGCGGCGCTCGCCATCAACAAGCTGTTCACGCCGTACACGGGCTTCTGGGACATCGGCGCCTCGCTCACCCAGACCCTGTTCGATGCGGGCGCGCTCATCTACCGGCACCGCGCCGCCGATGCGGCGCTCGATCAGGCGGGCGCGCAGTACCGCGCCGCCGTGATCCTCGCCTGCCAGAATGTCGCCGACACCCTGCGGGCGCTCCAGGCGGACGCGGACGCGCTCAAGGCGGCAGCGGATGCGGATGAGGCGGCCCGGGCTGCCTTCGAAGTCGCCCGGCACCAGCAGCAGCTGGGCACGATCAGTCTGGTGGCGCTGCTCAATGCCGAGCAGACTTACCAGCAGGCCGAAGCTGCGGTCGTGCAGGCACGCGGCGCGCGCTTTGCGGATACCGCTGGTTTGTTTCAGGCCCTCGGCGGGGGCTGGTGGAATAGCTCCGAGGCAGCCTTCAGATGAACACGCTCGTGCTGCGGGAAGACCATGACGGCATGGCGGTCCTCACGCTCAACCGGCCGGAGAAGCTGAATGCGCTCTCCAAGGACCTGATCGAGGCGCTGGAGGGGCACGTCGACCGGATCGCGCGCGAGCACAAGACCGTCGGACTTGTCATCCTGCGCGGCGCGGGCGGCAACTTCTCCTCGGGGCACGATATGAACGAGGTGCTGGCGCAGGTGAAAGCGCACGCCAAGCCCCACCATTACGTCGAAGTCATCGACAAGGTCGCCAATCTGCCGCAGCCGGTGATCGCTGCCGTGCAGGGTCACTGCTCGACCGGCGCGCTGGAGCTGGCACTCGCCGGCGACCTGATCGTGGCCGGCGAGTCGGCGCGGTTCTGCGACGCCTACGCGCGCTGGGGGCTGACCCCGATCTGGGGGCTGAGCCTGCGCCTGCCGCACCGCATCGGCACCTCGAAGGCGAGCGAGATGATGTTCACCTGCCGTACCTACTCGGGCCGCGAGGCGCACGAGATGCACCTGGTGAACTTCTGCTTCCCGGACACGGAGTTCGAGGCGCAGCTCGCCTCGCTCAGCCGCGATATCCTCGCCAATTCCTGGTACTCGAACACCGTCAACAAGCGCGCGCTGCTGGAGAGCGATGGGCTGACGCTGCATGACGCGCATGCGCTCAATCTCTTCAAGAACGAGGGCCTGGCGCCGGATGCGGCGCAGCGGGTCGCAAAGTTCTTCAAGGATCTCAAGGATCGCAAGCGGCCGGGCTGAGGGCGCGCGTTCGCTCCTCAACTGGCGGCGATGTAGTGGCTGACGCGCGGCGCCTCGCGGGCGAAGCGGCGTATGCGGTCCTGGAGCGCGCGATCGGCCTGCGTCACGCGCTCATGCTGACGCCGGTGCTCGAGCCAGGAGTCGACGAGGAAGGTCTCGACGAACCTGCCGGCGTGCGCCGTATCCTCGAAGATTCCCCACCGGTAGGCGCCGTCGCGCCGCCGCACGTTGCCGAGCCGCCGCAGCGCCTCGAGGAAAGCCTCCCGATTCTTGATATCGATGTGATACTCCATGCTGACCAGCACCGGGCCGGCATCGTCTTCGACCGGATGGGCGAGCACCGGCTCCGGCCAGTATGCGGATGGCGTGAGATCCGCCTCGGCCGAGGACTGCAGTCGCCACCGCCGGCTGAGCGGAATGGTGAGCAGCAGACCCACGGCGGCGATCAGGTGGGCACTCGGCAGCCCCAGGTGCCCGCCGATAAACCCCCAGCAGGCGCTGCCGAGGCTCATCGCGCCGAAGAACACCGTCACGTACATGGCGAGTCCCCGCCCGCGTACCCACTCCGGCAGCGACAGCTGGGCCGACACGTTGAGGCTCGCCAGCACCAGGATCCAGCAGACACCTGCCAGCAGGCAGGCGAGCACGGCGAGCGCCGCCGCGTGGGCCAAGGCAAACAGCGCCAGCGCCACGGCGGTGCCGAACTCGCCGACGGCGACCAGGCGGTCGGCACCGAGCGCCGCCTTGAGTCGCGGCAGGAACAGTGCGCCGGCCACCGCGCCCGCGCCGAGGACCCCGAGCAGCACGCCGTAAAGCGTTGCACCGCCATGCAGCTGGGTGCGGGCCAGCACCGGCAGCAACGCCCAGTAGGCGCTCGCGAACAGGAAGAAGCCGACGGCGCGCGCCAGCGTCGCACGCAGCGTGCCGTGATGGCGCGCGTAACGCAGCCCCGCGCGGATCGCACCCGAGAGATGCTCCGGAGGGAGCGCCCGGGCCGGCGCCGCCGGTGGCCGCCATAGCAGCAGCACCGCGATGACGCCGACGTTACTCACCGCGTTGATCCAGAAGGGAGAGGCGATCCCGACGGCGAGGATCAGCACGCCAGCGAGCGCCGGTCCGATCACCCGGCTGATGTTGACCCCGACACTGTTGAGCGCTATGGCAGAGGGGAGCGCCGACTTCGGCACCAGCTGCGGCGTGATCGCCTGCCACGCCGGGGTCTCGATCGCTCCCAGCACGCCCACCAGGAAGATGAACCACAGCAGCACCGCAGGCGTCGCCTCATGGCGGGCAACCAACGCGGCGAACACCGCCGAGAACACCGTGGTGAGGATCTCCAGCGCGAGAATGAAGCGGCGCTTGTCGATCATGTCGGCCAGCGCACCCGCGGGCAGCGCGAACAGGAACAGCGGCAGGCTGTTGGCGACCTGCACCAGCGAGACGATCAGCGGATCCGCGTTGAGAGTCGTCATCAGCCACGCGGACGCCGCGTTGTACATCCAGCCGCCGACGTTCGAGACGACGGTCGCGATCCATAGCCAGCGGAATACCCGAAAACGCAACGCACCCCAGGCATCCGGCGCTGCGACCGGGGCGCTGGTAAGGTCTTTGTGGACTGCCTCGGGCATCAGCCTCGTAGACTAACGCCGAAGTCCGCCGCAGCGGGCAGTTTGGACGGCGCTCAGTGGGTCTGGGTCTGGGTCTGGGCGGGCGAGCGGCTCACCGACACCTTGATGGACGGCGTGACGCTCGAGCTGAACTCGAGCAGCATCGGCTTGCCACCTGGAAGTGCGAACTCGACGATCTTGTGCGGGGTGCTGCACCCCGGGCGGCCCTGGAAGTCGAGCGACTTGAGCATCGCACCGTTCACCACCACATCGACCCAGGCCGGCTGATCGAGCGCGAGGCGGTACACGCCGCCTGACTCGACCGTGAGGCGCGCCATGCCGGCGTAGCTCGCCTCCATCGGCCAGGTGCGGCTCGGGGGCGCCGCGAACGTCACTTCCGGCTGGGCTCGGAGCTCGAGCTCATAGAGCCGCTCGGGAGTGAGTGCGGGTGCATCGTTGAGCGCCTTGCCGCTCGCCAGGTCGACGGGCTGCTGGCCGAAGAGATCGCGCTCGTGGTGTACGTCCCAGGAGAACGCGGCGCAGGGGTCGTCGCCACGGCCCTCTACCAGCGCCGCCGGCAACAGCAGCGCCACGAGCAGTACGAGCAGACGCGCCATGACCCCGGTCTCCCTAACTGCCGTCCACCGGCATTGGCGAGTATAGCGACTTAGACTAGCGTCGGGACCACCGTCCCTGGGGAGCGCACATGTCCGGATCACGCCGCGGGTTTCTCGTTGGCTCCTGCGCCGCGCTGCTTGCGCCGGCGGGCGTGGCGGGCGCCGCACAGGCGACCCCCGCCGCTGCGGGCACGGCGCCCGTCGAGCCGCCGCCGGGCACGCCGCCCGCCTTCGGCACCGCCCCCGCGGTCGGCCCCGATGTCAGCGCTGCCACATTTGCCGAGGCGCAGAAACTCGCAGCCGTCGAGCTCTCGGCGGCCGAGCGCACTCAGGCTGCCTCGAACTGGCGCAGCAGCATGGCCGCAGTCCACGAGCGCCGCAGCGGGCCGCGCAAGGTGCCGCTCGCCGCCTCGCTCGCGCCATACTCCACCTGCAACCCGCTGCTGCCCGGTCACGGCCCGCTGCCCTCGCAGGCGCGCTTCGTGCGCAGCGCGCGCGATCCGGGTCTGCTGCCCGCCGCCGACGCCGACCTCGCCTACGCCCCGGTGTGGAAGCTGTCGCGCTGGATCGAGACGCGGCGCCTGCGCTCGGAGCGGCTGACGCACATCTACCTCGAGCGCTGCGCGCGGTTCGATCCGCGGCTGCGCTGCGTGATCACCCCGACCCGCGAGCTGGCGCTCGCGCAGGCGCAGCAGGCCGACCGCGAGATCGCGGCCGGCAAATATCGCGGGCCGCTGCACGGGATACCGTGGGGCGCAAAGGACCTGCTGGACACCGCCGGGATTGCCACGACCTACGGCGCGGAACCCTACCGCGATCGCGTGCCGGCCGCGGATGCCGCGGTGGTTCGGCGGCTGCACGCTGCCGGCGCCGTGCTGATCGCGAAGCTCAGCCTCGGGGCGCTGGCGCTCAACGACGTCTGGTTCGGCGGACAGACGATGAATCCGTGGCTGCCGGAGGAGGGCTCCTCGGGCTCGAGCGCCGGGCCCGGGGCGGCGACCGCCGCCGGCCTGGTGGCGTTCTCGGTCGGCAGTGAGACCGAAGGCAGCATCGTGGGCCCGAGCATGCGCTGCGGGCTCACGGGTCTGCGCCCGACTTTCGGCCGCGTGCCGCGCAGCGGTGCGATGACGCTATGTTGGTCGCTCGACAAGCTCGGCCCGATGGCGCGCAGCGTCGAAGACGTCATGCTGGTGCTGCAGGCGATCGCCGGCGCCGACGCCGACGATCTCGCCAGCGCCGCGGTGCCGCTCGACTTCGATGCCGGCGCCGGCGTCGAGGGACTGCGGGTCGGCTATTTCCCTCGCTGGATGAGCGAAGACCCGGCCACCGAGGTCGACCGCCAGGTGCTCGAGAGACTGCCGGCACTGGGCCTCGTCGCAGTCCCGGTCGCCATCCCCGACTGGCCGTACGACGATCTCAACACCATCCTGTTCGCCGAGGCCGCCGCGGCTTTCGAGGAGCTGACCCTGAGTCGCGGCGTGGATGCGCTGCGCATGCAGGTGCCGGACGCCTGGCCGAACACCTTCCGCCAGTCGCGCTTCCTGTCGGCGGTCGACTTCGTACAGACCGACCGGCTGCGGCGCGCCGTCGCGCTCGAGATGCAGCGTCTCATGTCGCAGGTCGACCTGCTGCTCGTGCCGTCGCTACGCGACGAGATGTTGACGATCGGTAACTTCACCGGGCTTCCGTCGCTGACGCTGCGGGCGGGCTTCGTGCGCGTCAGCGAAGCGCGCAGCGACTGGGCACCCGATGCGGCGCGGCCGCTGCCGAAGTTCAACCCGCCGCGTCGGGTACCCCATGGCGTCACGCTCATCGGCCGGCTGTTCGATGAGGGGACCCTCGGGCGCGTCGCTCTTGCGCTCGAGCGCACGCTCGCGGTTGCAGATGAGAGGCCGGCCGGCTTCTAATTCCCGGTCCGTCCATACACGGCCAAGGAGAGATTCATGAGCGTCAAGGTTCTCTACACCGCGCACGCCACAGCCACCGGCGGTCGCAATGGCCATACGCAGGCTGACGATGGCCTGATCAGCGTCGACCTGTCGGTGCCGAAGGCCATGGGTGGCCCCGGCAGGCCTAACACCTCGACCCCGGAGCACCTGTTTGCCGCCGGGTACGCCGCCTGCTTCGGCAGCGCCTGCGAGTATGCGTCGCGCCAGATGAAGATCATCCCGAAGGCGATCACGGTCCGCTCCGCGGTCGGTATCGGTGAGGCCTCCGGGGGCGGGTTCGGGCTCACCGTGGAGCTGGCCGCGGAGATACACGGCGTCTCGCAGGCCGACGCGGAGAAGATCGCCGCGGCGGGTCACCAGGTGTGCCCTTATTCGAAGGCCATCCGCGGCAATGTCGAGGTGGGCCTGAAGGTCACCTCGGTGGCCTGAGGCGCGCCTTGAGGACAGCGCGCCGTCTTCAGGACGCGGCGCCGTCCGCGCGTGCCCGCTCAGCACTGCGCTGCCCCGCGAGCAGCGGCGGCGGCCGGCGGCTCACCCAGCGTGTCTCTTCGTCGTAGGCGTGGCCGAGTTGCAGCAGCGCGAAATCCGCGTGCCGCGGTCCGATCAGCTGCATGCCCATCGGCAGGCCAGCCGGCGAGAAACCCACCGGCACGTTGAGCACCGGACCACCGAGCAGGCTCGCGGGAACGACGACCTCCATCCAGCGATGGTAGGTGTCCATGGCGACGCCGTTGATCGAGCGCGGCCACGGCACGGCGGCATCGAACGGAAACAGCTGCGCGCTCGGCAGCGCCAGGAAGTCGAAGTGCTCGAAGAGCTCGCCGGCGGCCGAGTACCAGCGTGAGCGCGCCACGGAGGCACGATAGACATCGAGCGCGGTGAGCGCCGCCGCGCTCTCCACCTCCCAGCACGCCTCGGGCTTCAGGCGCGCTCGCATGGCCGGCTCACGGTACAGCGGCTCGAGGTCGCCCGCGATGAGCCAGTGACGCAGCGTCACCCACGCTTCCCAGAGCGCGGCGGGCGAGCAGGGGAGCGTGGCTTCCTCGAGGAGGCAGCCGAGGCCCGCCAACACGCCGCAGGCGCTCTCGCAGAGCTCGAGGATGCCCGGCTCGAACGGCAGATAGCCGCCGAGATCGCCGAGCCATCCGATACGCGCCCCTCGCAGGTCGCGCTCGAGCGGCTGCAGGAACTCGCCGGGGTCCTCGCCGCCCGACTGCGGCGCGCGCGCATCGGCCCCGGCGATGACGCTCATCAGCATTGCAAGGTCCGCGGCGCTGCGGCCCATGGGGCCCCAGACGGACAGCAGGTCGAGGAACAGCTCCTCGCCCGCGACCGGCACGCGCCCCGCGGTAGGACGCAGGCCGAACACATTATTATAGGCAGCGGGGTTGCGCAGCGAGCCCATCATGTCGCTGCCGTCGGCGAGCGGCACCATGCGCAGCGCCAGCGCCACGGCGGCGCCGCCACTGCTGCCGCCCGCGGTCTTGCTCGTGTCGTAGGCATTAAGCGTCGTGCCGAACACCGGATTGTAGGTCTGCGATCCCAGGCCGAACTCGGCGGTGTTGGTCTTGCCGATGAGGATTGCGCCGCCAGCGCGTAGCCGCTCCACCAGGATGGCATCGTGCTCGGGCACCGTATCGGTGAGCGGCGAGCCACGGGTGGTACGGATGCCGGCGGTGAAGGCCAGGTCCTTGACCGCGTGCGGCAGCCCGTGCAGCCGGCCGAGATACCCGCCGCGCGCCAGCTGCGCATCACGCACCCGCGCCCGTTGCATGAGTCGCTCGGCATCCTCGAGCGATACCAGCGCGTTAACCCGCGGGTTCAGTCCGCCGAGGTGATCGAGGAAGGTCGCCATCACCTCGGCGCACGACACCTGGCGCGCACGAATCGCGCGCGTCAGCTCCACGGCGCTCATCCTGACGAGCGGCGAGGCCTCGGTGTACGCATTCACGCTCCTCACCCTCCGTCCGCAGCAGTATCCCTGTCAAGGCCGTGCACGGCGGCGGTATAGTCGCGGCCCATGGAGCACCGACACGCACGCTGGTTTCGGATCCTCGCCTGCGGCGCTTTGGCGCTCAGCACGCCGGGCTGCTCGCTCATAAGCCTTAAGAGCCCCGAGCGACCGCTGTCGGCGCGCGACCTCAATGCACGCATTCTGACCCGCGAGCTGTCGGCGCAGTACGTCGCCGGGGTGAGCAGCCTCGCCAGCGACATTGCCGCCAGCGAGAGCGATACAGCGGTGCTCGACAATGCGTTGCGCTGGGAGATCGGTGCAGTCGGCGCGAGCCGCCGGGCGGCGACCCGCATGGCACCGATGATGAGCCTGCTCGATAGCTGGGCGCTCGCGCAGCAGCTCGAGGCTTTCAGCGCGGAAGGCGCACCGGGCGGGGCGCTGTTCGGCGCGCACAGCCGGGCCGTGCACGAGCTCGATGCCGCTTACGCTACGGATGCCGAGGCACTCGCCCGCCGGCTGGCGACGCCGCAGGAATTCGCGCGCTATCAGGGCTTCGTTGCCGAGTACGCGCGCGCCCACCCACTCACCGATCTGACGTTCACACGCGCTTCGGTAGTCGCGTTGTGGAGTCGGGAGCAGAAAGCCGACACGCCGCTCATCGACTCGCTCGGCACGATTCCTGAGGCGCTCAACGATGCCTCCGACCGGCTCGAGATCTACGGCGACACCGTGCCCACGCAGATGATGCGCAAAACCGAGCTGGCGCTGAGTGAATCCGGCTTCGGGCACGGCGACCTGAGGTCGGCGCTGCACCAGCTCGATGAGCGCCTCGAGCGGCTCACGGCGGCGGCGGAATCGGCCCCCGAGCTGGTGCGCAGCGCGCAGGCCGACGTGCGTGCGAGCCTGCGCGAGGTGCTGGCGCAGCTCGACAGCTCGTCGCGCGCGGCGCAGGGGACGCTGCACAGCGAGCGCGTGGCACTGTTTGCGGACCTGCAGGGGGAGCGCGCCGCCGTGGTGGCCGCGGCCGATGCGCAGCGTCGCGCGCTGACCGAGGATGCCGGGCGGATCTCGACGCGCGTGGTGCACGAGGCGGGCGTGCAGCTGCGCGATCTGGCCGCCGAAGTGCTGCTGCTCGGAATCGTTGTCACCGTGATCCTGCTCGGGCTGCCGTTTGCGGCGGGCTACTTCCTCGGGCGGGCGCGTCACGGAGATCTGCGGGGCTCCTGAGTGAGAGACCGCCCCAGCGCCACGGCCTACCGTGTGGCGATGAGCCGGGCCGCGCACCAGCTTCTCGACCACCCGCGAGTGCTCGAGGATCCGGTGGCACTGCGCATCGTGGGCGCATCGGGAGCCGCCGAGATCCGCGCGCGCACGCTGCGCTTCAATGCCTCGCTGGCACGTTTCCTGCGGGCGTTCGTCGTCGCACGCAGCCGCATCGCCGAAGATGCGCTGCGCGCCAGTGTCGAGCGCGGCGTGCGCCAGTACGTGGTTCTCGGCGCGGGCCTCGACACGTTCGCTTATCGCAATCCGTTTCCACCCGAGCGGCTGCAGGTCTTCGAGGTCGATCATCCGGCGACGCAGGCGTGGAAGCGCAGTCGACTGCTCGAGGGCGGCATCCCGCTGCCTGAGTCGCTGCGCTTCGTGCCGGTCGACTTTGAGACCGACACGCTGGCTGAGCGCCTCGCGGCGAGCGGCTTGCGCCCCGATGCGCCGGCGTTCTTCTCCTGGCTCGGGGTCAGCATGTATCTCACCCGCCAGGCAGTGCGCGGCACCCTGTCTTACGTCGCCTCACTGCCGCGTGGTAGCAGCGTCGTGTTCGACTACGCGGTGCCGCCGGCAACCTTAAGCCTCGTGCGGCGCCTGGTAATCGGCGCGGTGCGCCGGCACGTTGCCGCGATCGGTGAGCCGTGGAAGACGTTCTTCGAACCGCAGGCACTGTCTGCCGAGCTCGCCGCGCTCGGCTTTACACAGCTTGAGGACCTCGGCCCGGACGAGCTCAACGCGCGCCTCTTCAAGGACCGCAGCGACGGGCTGCGGACCGGCCGTCTCGGACGCATTGCATGCGCCGGCACGTGAGGTAAGTCGCGGGCGTCAATTCCTAACGTCCCCCTCACGGCCCCCGCGGGCAACATACGGACCTTTCCGGATGCCCGGCTGCCGGGCTGCACGCTAGCGTGCGCACGGAGGAAATCCAGGTGATGAGTATGCAGAGCTGGCGGAGTTTGATGTTTGCGCTCCTCTTTGGCCTCGCGCTGTCGCAGGCGCAGAGTGCGGAGTCGAGCGTCGGGGCGATCGTCGGCGTCGTCAGCAACGCAGCCGGCGCACCGATGGCACATGCCACCGTGACGGCGCTGCGCGCCGATGGCGCTGCGATCCGCGCGACCGTGTCGGGGAGCGACGGCGTCTACTCCTTCGGCGATCTGCCGCCGGGCGACTGGTCGATCACCGCCGAGGCGAGCGGCGCGCCGCGGGTCAGCATCCCATCCCTTACGGTGCTGGCGGGCCAGGCTACCCGTCACGACATCGTGATGAATGGTGCAGCCCCGTCTGCCGTTCCCGCGCCCGCGGCTGCCACCGCCGCATCGGCCGCTGCCCCGGCAGCCCCGCCATCTGCGGTGACCGCGGCGGCCATAGCCTCTGTCGTGCCCGAGGCGCTGCAGGCTCCTGAGCCGGGTCCGGCCGTCGACACGCAGACGCCGTTCGCCGTCGGCGACATTGGCTGGATGAACGGCACGACCCGCAACCAGACGCCGATCTTCGATACCAAATTCTTCACTCCCGAGGTGCGCTTCGACGTCGACTATCTGCAGGACTTCAACAATCCCAAGGACCATACGATCGTCGGCTCGACCGAGGAGTTCCGCTCGGGCGAGTTCCAGATCGAGCAGGTGAGCTTCGGCGGCAACTTCCACTGGAACGGCGTGCAGGCACGCTTCCTCTCGATGATGGGGCTGTTCGCAGTCACCACCCCGCGCAACGACGCCAGCGCCGGCGTCGGCGAATGGGATCTGCAGGGCGCCTACAAGTACATGTCCGAGGCCAACGCCGGTTACCACTTCGACGTCAACCACGGGCTCAACGTGGACGCCGGCATCTTCGTCTCGTACATCGGTCTCTTCAGCTACTACAACTTCGACAACTGGACCTACCAGCCGTCGTTCGTTTCGTCCAATACGCCGTGGTTCTTCAACGGGCTGCGCGTGCAGTGGTTCCCGACGCAGACGCTGAAGATCGAGCCGTGGCTCATCAACGGCTGGCAGTCGTACGCCAAGTACAACAACCATCCGGGCTTCGGCGGACAGATCCTGTGGATCCCGAACGATGCCTTCAAGCTGGTGCTCAACACCTACAGCATCGGCCAGGACAACCTGGCGAGCGGCAGCGGCGTGCCCAACAACGGCGGCAACCCGAACGCCGCCATCGGGCTGCCCAACCCGGGCGCGCCCTACGTCAACTATGCGGACGTGACGCGCGTGCACGAGGATGACAGCATCCTGTGGAAGTACTGGGAGCCCAAGGATACGGGCTCGGCACCGTTCGGCATCTCGAAGAAGGCCCTGTCCCTCACCTGGGACATCGGCTGCGAGTACGGTGGTGGCGTGCACTGCTCGAGCGGGCCCAACAAAGCCAACTTCTTCGGCGTGATGCTCTACGACCGCACCTGGTTCGATCACGACGTGTACGCGGTCACCCTCGGTGGGGGCTTCATGAACAACCCCGGCCGTTACCTCGCGCTGCTGCCGCCGATCAACGGCGCGACCGCCTCGAGCGGCTCGCCGTACTTCACCGAGAATCCGGGGCAGAAGCTCTATCAATGGGACATGCAGCTCAACTTCCAGTACATGCCCAAGCCCTGGATCACCTGGTGGACCGAGACCACGTTCCGCCATTCGGACGTCCCGTACTGGACGGGAGCCGGTGGCGTGACTCCGCCCACGGGCAACACCGGCTCGCCCGGCAGCTATGTCTGCAACAACGGCAGCGTGATCGGCGCGGACGGCTGCACCAACGAGGGCGGCATCTGGTACCCGGACCTCGAGAAGCGCGAGCTCATCTGGGGCGCCGGAGTCATGGTTAAGTTCTGAGCCTGCGGCCTTCGGGGCGCCGCACTTTAGCCGGGCTGCGGCCGGCCCCTCGCGGGGCCGGTCGCGCTCATCTCTCCGCGCCGATTATTCAGTGACTCGTGACGATGTCGCCCTTCATGGGTCCGAGCACACCGAGGAGGGTGTTCTTGTCGGCCGCGGCGACCTTGAACTTGTCGAGCGCCCCAACCAGATCCTCCACCAGCGCGTTGAAGTCGGCTTCCCGTATTCCCATGCCGGCGTGCGCGGACTTCATGTCCTTGCCGGTGTACTTGCACGGCCCGCCGCTCGCCTGGCAGATCTGATCGACCACCTTGCCCTTGAAAGCGGCGAGGCGCTGCGGATCCGCCGCAGTCGCGGCGAAGAAGGCGTTGATGCGGGTGTCCGCCGCCACCCGCGCCACAAACTCATCCACCACGGCGGTGATGGCGGGCTTGCCGCCGAGCCGCTGGTACAGGGTCGTGTCTGTAGCCTGCAGGACGGCGCTCGAGGCGAGGGCCGCGAGCCCGACGAGCAGAGCGTAGCGAAGCTTGAGCATGGTTCCTCCGATTTGGGTTCTTTAAGGTCATGGCGGCCGCGGATCGCATGCCGACACCGCTCTTACGGAGGGGACCGATTGCTGGATGCAGCGCGGTGCGCTCCCGGGGCGCCCGGGCAGGCTGCGGGGATCAGCTGCGCAGGTCGACGACGTACACGACAGCGCCCGTCGGCTGCCCGGTGGGCGAGCCGCCGGGGGGCTCGAGACTGACGGCGAGCTGCCGCGCAACTGCGAGAGCTTGTCGCTGGCTCGCCGTCAACGCGCGCTGCAGGAAGCCGCCGCGATAAGGCAGCACACCGAGCGACACCGGCGCGCCGCCCTTTGGCAGCGCCCAGAGCTCGTAGTCGCGCCCCGATGGCCGTGTCAGCGCGCCGGCGCGCACGCCGAGCGCGACCGCCGAGCCGCTCCTGCCCGACACCTCGATCTGCCACAGGGGTGTGCCGGTGGGCGAACTCACGGTGGCCATCTCCAGCGCGCGCGGCTGCGCACGCCAGTAAAGGAGCGCGGCGACCGCCACGAGCAGCACGCTCGCGGCGAGCGCCAGGCCGAGGGCACGGCGCGGTCGGCTGGCAGATGTGTCGAGCGCCAGGCGCGCTCGGATCCGGCGCCAGACGAGCGGCGAAGGAGCGAGCGGCGCGACCGTACCGAGGAGCGGCAGCAGCCGCGCCTCCCAGTAACCGCAGCGCCCGTCGACAGCCGCCGAGGCTTCCCGCCAGCGCTCGAAGCGGCGCCGTGCCGCACCCGTGAGCGTGCCGAGCACGTATTCCGCTGCCAGGCGATCGATCAACTCGGGGTTCTCAGGTGCGCTCTTCATGATTCGAGACAGGCCCTGAGAGTACTGAGGCCACGGCGGATCCGGCTCTTCACCGTGCCGAGCGGCGTGTCGATCAGCCGTGCGATCTCGCCGTGCGAGTTGCCGCCTACGAAGGCGAGCTCGAGACAGCGCCGCTGCTCCTGCGTCAGCAGCTTGAGGCAGCGCTCGAGAAGCCCCGCGCCGGCGAGCCACGCGCTCGACTCCTCTTCGCGCTCCTCGGACGTCGCCTGCTCAGGGAGGTCGGCCACCAGGGTGGGAGCCGCGCGCTCGTGGCGCAGTACGTCGATGGCACGATAGCGCGCGATGGAGGTGAGCCACGCCATCGGCCGGCCCCGTTCCGGTCGAAAGCGGTCCGCCCGACGCCAGACCGTGACGAACACATCCTGCAGGACCTCCTCGGCGAGCGAGCGCCGCGGCAGCATCCGCATCAGGCAACCGAGCAGCTGCGGCGCGACCAGCCGGTAGAGCTGCTCGAGGGCGGCTGTGTCGGAGGCTGCGCAGCGGCGCAGCAGGGTTAACAGCTGTTGGTCGAGCTCGGTGTCAGGCTCGGGCGGATGCTCCATGAGGGGCCGGTGCGCAAAGGTGTCCCATTCTATGCTACGGATGAGAGTGCCGGCCGGATGCACGCCGGCCACCCGTCCCGCGCTGGGCTCAGAAGACCGGCGGCAGCATGACCCTCATGGTCGTCACGTTGGAGGCGGACGCGAGGCGCCGCGCGAGGCCCGGTGAGCGGTGGCCATGCGGCGACCTTGGCACCGCAGTCGCCGCCCGCCGCTCCACTTTCGAGCGGAAGCCTCGCGGCTTGACGATGAGCAGGTCGCAGGTCAGTCGGTCGAGCACACGCTCGGCGCTGTTGCCGACGAAGACGCGCGCGAGCGCCGAGCGCGACACCGCTCCCATCACGACGAGGCCGGCACCCGTCTCGGCGACCGCCGCGCGGAGCTCGCCGGCGACGTCGCCCATCTGCACGTGGCGCCGCGCCCGCGGGACCGCGGCGCCGTCGGCGAGCTTATCGATCGCGCGCGCGACCTGCGCGCCGTGCGCCGCCTCCGCCTCCGGCGGCAGCATCATGAGCGGGTGTGCGCCAAGCCCCGGGGGTGCGGCGCTCACGAGTGGCATGTACGCGTGAAATATATGCAGCGTACCGTGCAGCAGGCGGGCGAGACTGCCGCCGGCGGCGAGCAGCCGGGCGTCGAGGCCGGCGGGACGGGCATGGAACGGATCAACCGCGGCGATCACGGACGGCTTACGGTACGCGCGGCCGGAGCGCACCAGGAGAAGCGGGGTCGGGCAGTGCCGGATGAGCTCCCAGTCCGTGTTGCGCAACAGGAGGCGCGCACCCATGCGATGGTGGCGCGTCACGGCGATCACGAGGCCAGCATGGCTCAAGCGTGCACGACGAATGATGGCTTCGTGGGGAGGATGGTCCCAGCTGGCAGTGCACTCGACGTGCAGACCCTTGAACTGGTCATCGCGCGCAAACTGCTCGAGGCGCTGCCGCTTGCGATCCGCGATCGCCGCGCGGTGCTGCGCGGCCAGCTTTGCGGTCGTGGTCTCGGGCCAGCCCGCGGCTGGATCGGGTTCGTCGATCGCGTGGAACAGCTCGAGGCGCGCGCCAGCAGCCCGGGCGAGAGCGGCAGCTTTGCCGAGCTCGCTCTTGGGGGCGTGGCGCAGATCGCGAATCGCAACCAGAATGCGCTTCAGGGACGTTGCCATACGGAACTCCTGTCGGTCACGGTCATCTGGTGCAGCATCGCTCCGCGCGCAGGCTGCGACGATCGTGGGAAGTGCCTATGGGCCGCGGGTAGGCGCTTGCCCGTATGGCAGGCAACCGGTGCGCGGTCGAGACTGGCGATCAAACAAGGAGTGACTCCATGAACGTGCAGAGTGCCAGCGGAAAATCGCACAGTCGCCTTCCCGAGCTGAGTCCGTTCGACGCGGAGAAATCCGGCCTGCCGCCGGTAACGAGTATTCGCGCGGACGGCGACTCGCAGAACAACGCCGACGTCGCGTGCAGCGCCGAATCCGCCTACGGCTGCGTCGAATGGTTCCGCTACCCGGAGTTGCCGGGACAGCGGCGGCTCTCAGGCGCGCCGTGACCACCGACGAGCCGCGGCGCGTGTACGCCTGCTGGTGTGCCGCAAATGATCTCTCCTTCGGGTAGATCCATCTGCTCGACAATCCGCTACATACCGAGCTGCTCAAGCCGCAGCACATCAGGCCGTGGCTGTACCCGGCGGGGCCGCGCAACGCTGCCGGCATGAAGCGCCTGTTCGGGCAGTTCTCGGCTACAAAGAGAAGGGCACCACCACAACGCCCTTCAACATGGTGGTGTGCAATGACCTCGAATCGCTTCCATCTCGTCATGGATGTGATCGACAGGATGCCGGGACTCGGCAACCGCGCGGCGCACCTGTGCCAGCTGATGCGCGACAAACTGTCGGAGCATCACGAGTACATCTGCCGCACGGGCGCGGATCTCCGGAGATCCGCGAGTGGGTATGGCAGGCGCGGACTGCAGCCTGAAGGGCCTCAGTACAGCCTGGGCTGCATGCCGAGGTAGCGGGCGCCGCGGCGCGCGCGTGGCGGGGGCTTGACGAGTCCGGGGGGCTTCACGACCAGCACGTCGCAGCTCAGGCGGTCGAGGACGCGCTCGGCGGTGTTGCCGATCAGCAGCCGCTTGAACCCCGAGCGCGAGATGGCCCCCATCACGACGATCGCGCTAGCGGTACGGCTGGCGAGCTGGACGATCGCATCGACCGGATGGCGGCCGATGATGTGCTGCCGGGCACGCGGGATGCCGACCGCTTGCACCACGCGCTGCAGCCTGATCTGCGCGGCGCGCGCATTGCGCGCCGCGAGCCCCGCCAGTTCCTCCTCCGACAGAACGCCGCCCGAGAGCGCAGTGATGGGTAGCGGCATGTAGGCATATCCGGCGTGCAGCGTGCCCTGCAACGCGCGCGACAGCGCCGCTCCCAGGCGCAGGATCTGCTGGTTGAGCCGCGCGGGCTTCTCGTAAGTGCGCTCGGGGTCGACCGCGGCGAGTATCGCCGGCCGGCGATAGCTGCGCGCCTTCTTGACGAGCAGTACCGGCATCGGACTACGCCGCAGCAGCTCCCAGTCATTGAGATGCAGCAGCCCGGCTGCGAAATGCCGTCCCGGATGCTGCTCGGCGACGATCAGGCCGGCGCCGATGCGGCAGGCCTCGCGAACGACCGCCTCGTAGGCGGGATAGTCCCACTCAACGCTCACCGAGACCTCGAGCCCCGTGCGGCGCAGGCGGCGCGCCATGTGCTCCAGCCGCCGGATCTGCAGCTCCCGCTCGCGCCGCTCGATGTCGCGGGGATCGTCGTAGAGCGGCGAGATGCTGCCGTCGACGCCGCCCACGTACAGGGGCTCGGCCAGGGTGTGGAACAGCACGAGCTCGGCGCCGAACGCTGCGGCGAGCCGCGCAGCCTTGCGCACGCCCGGGTGTCGCCGTGCTGCCGGGTTCTTGACGGCCACCAGAATGCGGCGAATCGAGGTCATGCCGGCTGCGCCGCCCCTCAGGGCTGAGCCTCGAGGAACGCGGCTACCGCGTCCATGTCGTTGAGATTAAGGTTCTGCGCCACGCCGTGCATGATCGCGACGTTGCGCATGTTGCTCTGGAAGGAGGCGAGCTGCTTCAGCACGTACTGCGCGTGCTGGCCGGCGAGGCGCGGAAAGTCCTGGATGCCATGCGCATCCGCTCCATGACAGCTGCTGCAGGCCGGAACTCCCTGCGTCGGAACCCCGTGCTCGTAGATCTCGCGGCCGTGACTCACAGCGGGGGAGGCGCCGCTGGCGCTCGGCTCGGCCTTCTGCGCGGCGTAGTAAGCCGCCAGCGCGTCGATGGTCGCATCGTCGAGCTGGCTCGCCATGCCCCACATATAGGAGATCGCATCGGGATCACCGCGCGTCTGGGCGCGGAACGCCTTGAGTTGCGCCGCCAGGTAGTTGGCGTTCTGGCCTGCCAGGCGCGGATACTTCGGCGCCGCGCTGTTGCCGCGCACTCCGTGGCAGGTGCCGCAGACCGTGACGGCAATGCGCTCGGCGTAAGCGCGGGTCGCCGCATCCGGCTCCTCCGCCCGCACCGTGCCCGCCGCCGCGAAGAGAGCCGCGGCGCCCGCCAATCCTATCAGGGAGCGGCTCGCGAAGGCCCGCCGTCCGGAACTCTGTGTAACGTTGGCCATGCTGATCCCCCTCAGTACGCAAACCACAGCAACAGGTACAGCGTGTTGTTGTCGGACGCGTTGCGTCCCACGCCGTCGTAGTTGCTGCCCGCGCCGTTGAACTTGCCGTACCAGGTGTACTGCGCCGACACCTTGACGTTCAGCCAGGGCAGATAGTTGAGCTCGGCGATCCAGCCGCGCGTGTCGGGCGAGCCGTTGGCGCTGGTCACCACGCCGGGTGCGCCGGCCGGCGTCGCCGCATACAGGCCAGTGTCGGTCGAGCCGGTCGTCGAGAAGTACTGCAGCGTGCCGCCGAACTTGCGGCGGTAGTAGTACGTGGCTGCCACCTCGGTGGTCGACAGGTTATTGCTGGGGTTTGCGGACGCGCCGCTCGCGAAGGCTGCATTCAAGGTCATCGACTCGTGGATGTGCGTGGCCTCGACCGACAGCAGATGCTGCTCGCCGATGAACTGGTATTGCAGGTCCTCGGCCACGTCGTCGAACTGGTTGAAAGGTCCATTGAGGGGCGTGGGCGCGCCCGAGGCGGAGCCCGGCAACACCTTGAGGTCGATCCCATACATCCCGATCTCGAGGGAATTGCGCTCCCAGTTGCGCTCGTAGGCGAGGCGCCAGTAGGGCGCGAGACCCTGGATGACGTTGGAGGCGGTGCCATCGAGCGGTCCCGCCCCGCCCGTGAGTTGATTGGTCGTGCCCTGCTGCGCGGAGCGATACCCCCCCACCTCGGCGTACAGCGACTCATTCCAGTAGAGGTAGCCGGTCAGTCCGGCGACGTTCTGGGCGAACGCTCCGGCGATCGCCGTGCCGGCGAGCGGACTCACGGCAGCATTAGTGCCCGCATAGGGAAAGCCCCAGGCCGGGGTCGAGTTCCACAGGTCCTGCACCGTCGGGTTGTTGTTGAGCGATATCCCGTAGGTGAGGGTGCCGTTGTCCGGCAGCGCCATCTCATCCGCAAAGCGCACGTCGCTATTGTCGATGCCGATCGTGCCGGCGTCGTTCGCATACGTGAGCTGGAACATGGCGCCGAGGTTCGGCGCGATCTTGCCGGCGTAGAAGAAGCTGAACTGTTGCGGGAAGCCCGCGGTGCCGTTCTGCGCGACGCCGGGGGCACCGACCGAGGACAGATCCGGGACCGGGGTCTTCATCTCGGTGTAGGAGATCTGCGCCATGATGGAGAGCGGCGGGAACTGCGAGAGCTCGAGCAGTTCCTCTTTCTTGCCTGAGACATCGCGCACCTGCTTGACGTTGGTGAGCGTGTAGCCGTTGGCTTTGAAGACGCGTCCGAAATGTGTCAACTCGGGGAACACCGTATGGCAGGCCTCACAGGCCATGCCCGTCTGGCGCGCGAAGCTCGGTACCGCGAGAGCGGCCGGACTTACCCCAAGCGCGGCCGCCGCGCATGCCGCGACGGCGGCAAATTTACCCACGAGACGGACCTTTGCGGCTGACATGCGGGACTCCCTTACTTTTTGCGGCTATCCGCATTTGCGGGAGCGAGGCTAGCGGGGCGGAATTGCACCAGGTAGTCCGGGTTGTACCTATGGCATCCGTAAGAGTCCCTACGTGCCTGCGGCGCTGGACGCGTACCATGCCGGCCCCAGGCACATGAGCGGCCACAATCTCAAGTATCTGCTGGCACCGCAGTCGGTCGCCGTCATCGGCGGGTCGGACCGCCCCGCGAGCGTCGGTGCGACGGTCATGCGGAACCTCCTCGCGGGCGGGTTCCGGGGGCCGGTCTGGCCCGTCAACCCGGGCCACGCGACCATCGCCGGGAGGCGCGCCTGGGCAAGTGCGGCAGATCTGCCCGCCACCCCCGATCTGGCCGTCATCTGCACGCCCGCTGCCGCCGTCCCTGGCGTGGTCGCGCAACTCGCCCAGCGCGCCTGTCCGGCCGCAATCGTGCTGTCTGCCGGCCTCGAGCAACCGGGCGCGGATGGCGGCACGCTTGGCAGCGCGATGCTGCGCGCGGCGCGCGGCGCGGGACTGCGGATTCTCGGACCCAACTGCATCGGGCTGCTGGTGCCGGGCATCGGCCTCAACGCGAGCTTCGTGCACCTTCCCACCGTGCGCGCCGGAAACATTGCCTTCGTTGCGCAGTCGGGCGCTCTCACCACGGCGATGCTCGACTGGGCGCAATCCTCAGGCGTCGGTTTCTCGCACTGCGTGTCACTCGGCAATGCCGCGGACGTCGATTTCGGGGACCTGCTCGATTACCTCGGCAAGGACCCGGCAACGCGCGCCATCCTGCTCTACATCGAGTCAGTGACCGGCGCGCGCAAGTTCATGTCGGCGGCGCGCGCCGCGGCGCGCAACAAGCCGGTCATCGCGGTCAAGGCGGGGCGCACGGGGGAGGCGGCCCGTGCCGCGACCTCGCACAGCGGGGCCCTGGCCGGAGCGGATGCGGTCTACGAAGCGGCGCTGCGCCGCGCGGGCGTGCTGCGGGTGCGCACCACGCGGCAGCTGTTCGAGGCGGCGGAGATCCTCGCGCAGGCCAGAACCTACGCCGGCCCGCGGCTCGCGATCGTGAGCAACGGCGGGGGGCCTGCGGTGATGGCGACCGATGCGCTGATCGAGGGAGGCGGGGAGCTCGCGACCCTCGCGCCCGCGACGTTGGCCGCGCTCGATCTCGTGTTGCCGCGTGGCTGGTCGCATGCCGATCCGGTCGATATCGTCGGCGACGCTCCCCCGGAGCGCTACGTAGCCGCGCTCCCGCTCCTGCTGCAAGACCCGAATGCCGATGCGCTCCTCCTGGTGCACGCCCCTACCGCACTGGCGTCGACCGCGCAGGTGGCGCGCGCCTGCACGCCGCTTTTGGCCCAGGCAGCACGCCCTGCGCTCGCCTGCTGGCTGGGCGCGGAGGGCGTACGCGGGGCGGACCTCGCGGGCGGCGCCGCTGTTCCTTCCTATGCCACTCCGGAGGAGGCCGTCGAGGCCTTCCTGCACGTGGTGCGCTACCACCGGGTGCAGGCATTGCTCATCGAGACGCCGCCCTCGCTCCCCGCGGGTTCCCCTCCCGACAGAGCGGTGGCGCGCGCGCTGATAGCCGCCGCGCTCGGCGAGGGGCGCACACAGCTCACCGAGCCGGAGTCGAAGCAGCTACTGGCCGCTTACGGCATTCCCGTGGTCGTCACGCGCATCGTGCGCGAACCGGGCGAGTTTGCTGCGACGGCGGCCGCTATCGGCTATCCGGTCGCCATCAAGATCCTGTCACCCGACATCAGCCACAAGTCCGACGTCGGCGGCGTGGCGCTCGACATCGCTTCCGCGGAGCAGCTCGAGCAGGCGGCGCAGGCGATGCTCGCGCGTTGCCGGACGCTGCGCCCGCAGGCGCGCCTCGAGGGATTTACCGTACAGCAGATGATCCGCCGTGGCGGCGCGCACGAGCTGCTCGCCGGCATCGCGGTGGACCCGACCTTCGGGCCGGTGATCCTGTTCGGGCGCGGCGGCACGGCCGTCGAGGTGATTGGCGATCGCGCACTCGGGCTGCCGCCCCTCAACTCGGTGCTGGCGCGCGAGCTGATCTCACGCACCCGGGTCGCGCGGCTGCTTGCCGGCGCGCGCGGTGTGGTGGCGGCCGACATGGCGGCTATCGAGTCCGTCCTGGTGAGCCTCGCGCAGCTGGCAAGTGAGATGGCGGAGATCGCCGAGCTCGACATCAACCCGCTGCTCGCCGACTCGCATGGGGTGATCGCCCTCGATGCGCGGGTGCGGCTTGCGCCGGGTCCGGCCAATGCCGCCGCACGGCTCGCCATCCGCCCCTATCCGAGTGAGCTCGAAGAGCGCATTGAGCATCGCGGCCGGTCGCTGGTGCTGCGCCCCATCCGGCCGGAGGACACCGCGGCGCACCGCCGGTTCCTGGCACGCATCGCTGCGCAGGACCTGTACACGAGGTTCTTCCGCGGCGTCCGCGAGCTGCCCGAAACGGACCTCGCGCACTTTACGCAGATCGACTACGACCGCGAGATGGCCTTCATCGCCGTGGCGGGCGAGGCGACCGCAGCCGCTGAGGTTCTCGGCGTCGCGCGCGCCTGTGCCGATGCCGACAACAGCGCCGCGGAATTTGCCGTGCTGGTGCGCTCCGATATGAAACAGCAGGGCCTCGGAAGGCTGCTGATGCGGAAGCTGATCCGCTACTGTCGCGACCGCGGGACTCAGGAACTGTGGGGAAGCGTGCTCGCGGACAATGCCGCCATGCTGCAACTGGCCAGATCACTCGGCTTCCGCGTCCGGGCGCGCCTGCAGAACGTCGAGGAGGTCGCGCTCGATCTGTCGCACTCCCAGTCCGCCGACGGAGCGCATTGAGATAGGTGCAGCGCGAATGCCTACACGGCTCTGGAGAGCGGCGTCGCGCCGGCTGCGGGCGTTGCGGCATGCAGGTAGCGATCGAAGCACATCGCGATGTTGCGCAGTAACAGCCGCCCGGCCGCAGTCGCGGCAATTTGCCCCTGCGCCATGCGCACCAAGCCATCGTCGGCGAGCGGCTGCAGCCGGTGCAGCTCCTCGCTGAAATAGCCCGCGAAATCGATGCCGTACTGCTGCTGGATGGCGGTGGTATCGATCGTCGCCTGGCACATCAGCCGCCCGATCACTGCACTGCGCACGCGATCATCGAACGTGAGCCCGAGGCCGCGCCACACGGGCAGCCGTCCCTCGTCGAGGGAGCCTTTCCAGGTCTTCACCTCGCGGTGGTTCTGGCTGTAGCTGTCGGCGATGTGGCTGATGGCACTCGCGCCGACACCGATCAGGTCGCAGTCGGCATGCGTCGTGTAGCCCATGAAGTTGCGCTGCAAGCTGCCGCGCTCCTGCGCATCTACCAGCTCATCGTCGGGCAGCGCGAAGTGATCCATGCCGATATAGCGGTAACCATCTGCCGCGAGCTCATCGACCGCGAGTCGCAGCAGATCGAGCCGGGCCTGTGCGCCGGGCAGCTCCGCGGGGTCGATGCGGCGCTGCGCCTTGAAGAGCGCCGGCAGATGGGCATAACCGTAGACCGCCATGCGGTCGGGCCGCGCCGCCATGACGGTCCGCAGTGTGCGGTGAAATCGCGTCGGCGTCTGCCCCGGTAGCCCGTAGATCAGGTCGATGTTGATGGAGCGAAACCCCTGGTCGCGGCAGGCGTCGATGAGATCGAGCGTCTCGGCGACCGTCTGCAGCCGATTGATGGCGCGCTGCACGTGGCGGTCGAAATCCTGCACGCCGAGACTGGCGCGGTTGAAGCCGAGCCGGGCGAGCGTCGCGGCAAACTGCACCGGCGGCTCGGGGAGCGAGCGCGGGTCGAGCTCGATCGAGAAGTCGCGGTCCGCGGCGTCGCTCAGGCGGAACGCGCGGCCGACGCCGGCGATCAGCCGCTCGAGCGATTCGCGCCGCAGGAAGTTCGGCGTTCCGCCCCCCAGATGAAGCTGCACGACCTCGCGGCCGGGACCGAACAGCGGCGCGATGAGCGCGATCTCGGCGAGCAGATCATCCGTGTAGCGCTCGCCGCGCGACAGGTCACGGGTGATCACACGGTTGCAGCCGCAGTAGAAACAGGGACTGGTGCAGAACGGCACGTGCGCATACAGCGACAGCGGGCGCGGTCCCGGCAGGGCGTTGCTGCGGGCCGCGTAGGCGCGCAGCTCGGCGGCGCCGAAGCTGGCAGCAAAATGCGGCGCCGCCGGGTAGGAGGTGTAGCGCGGCCCCGGCCGGTCGTAGCGGCGGATCAGCTCCGGGTCGAAAGGCACGGCAGCGTTCATGGTCACTCGTCGATCGGTAAAAAAGGCTGCCGCGGGCAACGTCGCACTCTCGTCGCCCGCGGCCAACCCGCAGACTCCGCGCGTTACTGGACCTTGATCGTGGTCGGTTTCTTCGTTTCGACCCTGGCCTTCGGAACGTGGACGGTCAGCACGCCGTCCTTGGAGTCGGCGCGGACCGCATTCTCATCGACCGCGTCCGGAAGGGCGAAGCTGCGCGAGAAGCTGCCGTAGAAGCTCTCCATCTTGTGGAACTTCTCGTCCTTCTGCTCTTCCTGCTGCTGGCGCTCGCCGCTTAAGGTGAGCATGCCGTCCTCGATCATCACCTTGGCGTCTTCTTTCTTGACGCCAGGAAGTGAGGCGCGGATCAGGTACTCGCCTTCGGTCTCGCTGATGTCAACCGACGGCGCCCACTCGCTGCTCGTCTCGAGCGCTCCCGGCAGGCGCGGCCAGCGGCCAAACCACGCGGGAAAGCGATTGAGCATGTCGTCCATTGCGGTGAAGGGTTCCCAACGAATGAGGCTCATGATGTGTTCTCCTCTGCTGTGTCGTTACCTTGATTGACCAACTGCAAGCTACGGCAACGCCAGCGGTGTCCGCTATCCGGATCACTGCCTATCCGCTGACCGCGCTGCCTGCCCGAGCGTGATGTCGTTGATCACGGCGCCGACTCCGCGCACCTCACGCACCGCGCGTTCGACGCAGTCGCGCTGACGGCTCAGGGCGAGCGTGCCTTCGAGCCTGACGACCCCGGCGCGCACCAGCGTCATGACGCGCCCGTCAGCCTCGGGCAGCACGCGCCTGATTGCCGCGACCGCGGCGCGCGCGATCTGCGGATCGGAGACGCTCGCGGGAAAGCGCGGCCGCAGCTGGATGTCGTTGGCGACGGCGCTCACGCCGCGCACCCGCTTTACCGCATCCGCCGCGCCGTACTTGTCTACGCAGCTGCGCGCGTAGCCGCTGAGCGTCACCGTGCCGTTAGTCACCTTGATGGCGATGTCCGTCTCATCGACGTCCGGGCAGGCGAACAGTTCGGACTCGACGTTGCGCTGGATATCCAGGTCGGGGCGGCTTTCCATGAGGTCCTCCTGTCTCACTGGCAATTGTTGGCCGCGACGACCGGGAGAGAAATGCGGGGAACTGCCTACGCTTCGACGGGTTGCGGAATGTACGTAGCGTGACGGGGCGCCGGGGAAAAGAGCTGCCGATTTGCTAGAGTTGTGCTCATGAGACGTCGATCGGTACACGCCAGCCAGCAGCCGGACCACGGCCGGCGCAGCTTCCTGCGTAAAGTCGGCGGGATGTGCGGCGCCATGGCCTCGGTGGTCGCGACGCCGTTGCTCGCCGCCGGACGCGGTGAGCGCAGCGTCAGGTTTGTCCACACCCATACCGGCGAGGAGCTATGCGCGGTGTACTTCCGCGACGGCGGCTACCAGCCGGACAGCCTCGCCGAGGTCGATCATCTGCTGCGCGACTTTCGTAGCGGTGAGGTGCATCCGATCGACCCCGCGCTACTAGACATCCTGTTCGACCTGCAGGTGCGGGCGAACCTCGACGCGCCCTTCGGGGTGATCTCCGGTTACCGCTCGCCGGCGACCAATGCGATGCTGCATCGGCATTCCGAGGGCGTGGCGGTACACAGCATGCATCTCGAGGGGCGGGCGATCGATGTGCGCCTCGCTGGCTATCCGACCCGTGAGCTTGCCGCTCACGCGCGCACCCTCGGCCGCGGCGGCGTGGGGTACTACCCGCGCAGCGATTTCGTGCACGTCGATACCGGCCGCATCCGCTTCTGGTGATTCAGGAGCGCCGGGTACCGGCTCGAGTCCGAGCAGCACCTCGAGTCGCCGGTCCTCCCCGTAGATGTCGTCCACGAAGTGCACCGCGCCATCTTCGGTGGCGACCGCGGTCCCATAGAGAATCAACACGTGTACCGGTTGCGCCAGAGTCACGTGAAACGTGGCCTCACCATGCATCGCATCGCGGATCTTGTCCGCAGTCCAATCGCCAGGGGTGCCCGCGAGGACCTGAGCGGCGAGAGCCACCGGATCGCTCACCCGTATGCAGCCGTGACTGAAGGCCCGGCGCGGCTCGGCGAACAATCGCTGCGCCGGCGTTGAGTGCAGGTAGACGTCGTAGCCGTTCGGTAGCACGAACTTGATCAGGCCGAGGGCATTGTCCGGGCCCGGCCGCTGGCGCAGGCGCAGCTGCCCGGCCGCGAGCGCCTGCAGGTTGGCCGGTGTCGCTTCGAGCGCCGCCGCGGACTCGGAGGAGCCGCGGGCGACGAGCTCCATGTCGTGACCCTCCAGGTAACGTGGATCCCGGCGCAACTCGGCGAGCAACTCGCGCCGTACGATGCTCGGCGGCACGTCCCAGTAAGGCCGGAAGAGCACGGCCGTCATATCGGCGGTGAAGACCGGGGTGCGGAGCTGCGGAAACTGCTGTCCGACTATCACGTTCATGCGCAGCATGTCGGCCTCGTCGTCGACGCTGGCGCGGATGAGGAACAGGCGAAACTGCGGAATATTGACGATCAGCGTCGGCGGGTGCAGTGCCGGTACCCAGCGCCAGCGCTCGAGGGTCAGCTCGATCTGGCGCACCCGCTTGGGGAACGGCACACGCAGCGCGGTGAGCGTGCCGGCGCCGAGTGCGCCATCCTCGGCGAGACCGTGCAGGTACTGGAAGCGCCTGAGGCCGGCCACGAGCGCGTCATCGAGAAGCGGGTCGGCCCGCAGCGCCTCGATCGCCGGCAGATCGCCCTCCGCGGCGAGCCGGCGGCGCAGCTGCACCGCCCCCGCATAGACCTCGCCGGGCTTCACCGCATGGCGCGGCAGCGCCGGCAGGACCGCCAGAGCCGGGCCCGCCAGCAGGTCACGGTAACGGGCGAGCGAGTCGCGCAGTAGACGATAGTGCAGATAGTCCGGCTCAACCGCGGCGAGCACCGCGGCCGTGTCGCTGCGCGCGGCCAGCTGCCCGACTACCGCCCAGGCGTCGAATGCCTCCGGCCGTGAGGGCATGTCGAAGCCTGCGGCGCGTGGATCGATACGCCCATAGTGCAGATGTCGCACCAGCTTCAGGGCAGCCGTCGTGAGCGTGAGATCGAAGCCCGCCCAGTCGGCAGGCTTCGTCCCGCCACTCGCCGACAGGCTCTCGAGCTGCGTGGCAAGGCCGGCTGCCCCGTAGTCGCAGGGCGAGAGCCCATAGCGGGAGACCACCTGCAGCGTGTCGACCAGCGCGCGTGCCTCGGGTGTTGCCGTGCCCGCGCGGCTCCACAGCAGGGTATTCGCGGCCGGCGTATCCGCACGGGCGGGCGACCAGAGAACAGCGGCAATGGTGAGCAACGCGGCCGGGGTCCACGCGAACTTGCGGCGCACTGCCAACATCTGAGCGAGCATGAGGCCGCACGGATGGCGTTTGAATCGGTAGTGTTGCGTATTCGACCGGCAATGCTGCGTATTGAACGGATAACAGAATGGCGCAGCCTGAACGCCTGGCTTGGGGAAGTGCACAGTGCGCGCAATACGGCGAATTCTCGTGGCGGTCAAGGACCCTGGGGCGCGCTCGCTGCCCGCCGTGGCTAAGGCGATCCAGCTGGCGCGTGCGCTCGGCGCGCAGCTCGAGCTCTTCCACGCCATTGACTCGCCGTACTACGTGGACATGCTCGCGATGAACGCTGATCGCACCCGGCGCACGGAATGCGACCAGCGCAGCGAGTACCTGCAACGGCTCGGGCGCATCGCGGCCCGCGCCCGGCTGCACGCCCCGCAGGTGTCCGTCGCCGTCGAGTGGGACTACCCGAGCTATGAGGCGATCCTGCGACGCGCGCAACGGATGCGCGCCGATCTCATCGTCGCCGAATGCCACGCCGGCCGGCGATTTGCGCCTGGCCTGCTGCGTCTTGCTGATTGGGAGCTGCTGCGCCTGAGCCCTGTGCCGGTGCTGCTGGTGAAGCGCGCGCGCCCGTACCGGCATCCGAGGCTGCTCGCAGCTCTCGATCCAAGCCAGGCATTCGCCAAGCCCGCCAGTCTGGATGAGGAAATCCTGCGGGTCGGATCCAGTATCGCGGCGGCGCTGCGCGGCAGACTGCACGCGGTGCATGCCTACGCGGCCGCTGCGGCGCCGGCCAAGGCGATCGCCGGCGCGGTGCAGACGTCCGCGGCTCAATGCGCCGTGGTGGCGGGCGCGGGGGTCGGATTCGAGTACGCGCTGCGGTCGGCGGACGTTGCCGCCGCGCGCCGGCATCTGGTGGCGGGCGATCCCACCGCCGCCGTACGCGACACGGCGCGTCGCGTCGCCGCCGATATCGTGGTCGCGGGCGCGGTGTCGCGTTCCGGACTACAGCGCGCCTTCATCGGTGATACCGCCGAGCGGCTGCTCGACTGCCTGTCGTGCGACCTGCTGATCGTCAAGCCGCCGCAGTTCGTGAGCCTCGTGCCGCGCGCCGCTCGAGGTGCCCGACTGCTGGCGGTCGAGCCGCTGGGCTGAGCCCGTGCGGCGAGGGGCGCGGCAGGAGATATTTACGCGACGTTTTCGCTATGCTAGCCGCCAGTCGCTCGCGGGGTGTGCGAGTGGCGTCCACGACCGTCGGCGGCCTTCATGCAGACACTTCCCGGGGAGCTCGCACGCAGTGTGCTGGATGCCGCGCCCGATGCGCTTATCATCGTCGATACCACCGGCGTAGTCCGCTTCGCCAACCGCCAGGCCGCGGCCTTGTTCGGCTACGGCCACGAGCAGCTCGTTGGCCGGTCCATGGAGCAGTTGCTGCCGGAGCGCTTTCGTAGCCTCCACGTCGCGCATCGCGATGAGTACTTCGGTGCCCCACGCCTGCGGCCGATGGGCGCGGGGCTCGCCTTGTTCGCGCGGCGCCGCGACGGCAGCGAGTTTCCGGTGGAGATCAGCTTGAGTCCGATTGACTCCGAGGACCACCCGCTGGTAGCTGCGGCGATCCGCGACGTCACCCAGCGCAAGCGCGTGGAGGCGGAGCTCACAGCGGCGCTCGAGGCGGCCGATCGTGCCCGCGCGGTTGCCGACCATCTGCGCGAGGTCGCCGACGAAGCCCGCCAGAGCGCCGATCGCGCCAATCAGGCTAAGAGCCGGTTCTTGGCCACTGCCAGCCACGACCTGCGCCAGCCCCTGCAGTCGCTCGCACTGCTGAGCGGCGCGCTGCGCCGCATAGTGACGAGCCCGGAGGCCGCCGAGGTGCTGGTGCAGCAGGAGCACGCCGTCGGCGCCATGTCGCGGCTCCTCAACGCGCTGCTCGACATCAGCAAGCTCGAATCCGGCGCTGTGAAGCCCGAGCCGCGCGATTTCAGGATCGGCGGCGTCCTCGAGACGATTCGCCGCGAGTTCGCTGCTATTGCGGGAAGCAAGGGGCTGGCTCTCACGGTGGAGCCCTCGGAGGCATCGATCCGCAGCGATCCGGCCATGGTCGAGCAGATCCTGAAGAATCTCGTTTCGAACGCCGTGAAGTACACCGACACAGGACAGGTGACGGTACGCTGTCGGCGCGAGGGACCGGCGCTGCGCATCGAGGTCATCGATACCGGCGTCGGCATTCCCGCCGCCCAGCTCGCCTATATCTACGATGAGTTCTTCCAGGTGGGCGTGTCGGCCAACAGCTCGCGCGATGGCTACGGGCTCGGACTGAGCATCGTGGAGCGACTGGTGAGGCTCCTCAATGTACGCCTCGAGGCGGTGTCCGAGGTCGGCAAGGGTTCGGTCTTCGCGCTGCTATTGCCGCTCGCACAGGCGACGATGCAGGACGCGCAGGCCGATGAGTCGCAAATTCAATCTGCGCCGCCGGCTGCCGGGGGCGCGCGTGTGCTGCTCGTCGAGGACGATGCCAGCGTGCGCGACGCCACGGGCATGCTGCTGCGGGTCGAAGGCTATCGGGTGAGCGCCGTAGCCTCGCTCCCCGATGCGGTACGCTCGGCGGCCGAGCGGGCACCGGATCTGCTCGTTACGGACTATCACCTCGGGAACGGGGAGCTTGGAACCGAGGTCATCGCGGTGCTGCGCGAGCGGGTGGGACGCGATCTGAGGGCCGTGCTGCTCACGGGGGATACCACGGGGATAGTCAATGAGCTGCGCGCTGACCCGAACCTGCGGGTCATGAATAAGCCCGTCGACGCCGAAGAGCTGCTCAGGGTTCTGCGGACGCTGCTTGGCAGCTGACCCCTGTTCGCGGAGCCGGCGGGTGGTTTGGCCGTCAGCCGGTCAGCGGCTCGCGGGCTCGCCTTCCAGATCCATGACCATGCGCACCAGCTGCGCGAGCGAGGCGGCGCCGCTTTTCTCCATGACGCGCGCCCTGTGGATCTCGACCGTGCGCTGGCTGACGCCGAGCTCGGCCGCCATGATCTTGTTCGGCTTGCCGCGCGTCATCAGCGCGAGCACCTCACGCTCGCGCGGCGTGAGCGACTCGAGGCGTTCGCGGATTCTGGCATGCTCATGGAGCGTGGAACGGTTGCGCGCGTCGCGCTCGAGCGCGCGCTGGATCCGGTCGATGAGATCCTGATCGCGGAACGGCTTCTGCAGGAAGTCGAACGCACCCTGCTGCATCGCCTCGACCGCCATCGGAATGTCGCCATGACCAGTGATGAAGATGACGGGAATGACGGCGCCACGGAGATTGAGCTGCTGCTGCAGCTCGAGGCCACTCATCCCGGGCATGCGCACGTCGAGCACCAGGCACCCCGGCTGGCTCGGCTCATAGGTCTCCAGGAACTCGCTCGCCGAGCCGAGCGCCCGCGTCGCCAGACCGACGGATTTCAGAAGGAAGCGTAGGGAATTGCGTACGCCTTCATCGTCATCGACGATGAAGACCGTGGGTGTCTGTTGCTGCATGTCACTCGTGAGCTTGCGTCGGAAGCGCGATGTAGAAACACGCCCCGCAGGGTGTGTTGGCCCGGTAGCCCACCGCGCCGCGGTGTGCGCGCGCTATGGTACTGCTGATGGCGAGGCCAAGCCCAGTGCCATTCTCCTTGGTGGAGAAGAACGGATCGAACACCTGCTTCGCGGCCGCCGGTGGCAGCCCCGGTCCATTGTCGCAGACGGTGAGCTCCACTCCTTGGCCGTTCACTGCAGTCGTGCTGATCACGACCGCGGGATGGCTGAGGGGCTGTGCCGCGAGCGCCTCGAGACTGTTGCGCAGGAAGTTTAGGATCACCTGCTGGATCTCGCCGGCGTCGGCGGGAACCATGGGAAGCGCGGCGGCCAGATCGAGCCGCAGCTCGACGCCGTGCAGGCTTGCGTCTGTCCTCATCAACTCGTGCAGCTCCTCGATGACGGTGTTCACATCGATCGGCACATGCTCGCTCTGGCGGGCGCGGGCCAGCGCGCGTAGCCGGCGGATGATGTCGGCGGCGCGCGTCGTCTGCGCGGCGATCTGGCGCAATGCCTCGCGCAGCTCGCTCGGATCGGTGCCCGGCCGCGCGAGCAGCCGCTCGCAGGCGTGCGCGTAGTTGGCAATCGCCGTGAGCGGCTGATTGAGCTCGTGGGCGACGCCGGCCGCCATCTCACCGATGGTCGCCATGCGTGACACATTCAGCAGCCGGCCGTGGAGGGCGGCCAGCGGATCGTGCCCCGCGCTCGCTCCCTCGGCGACTGACTTTGCAGCCGGCGGCGCATCGCGCGTCCGATCGCTGTTCATGCCATACCCGGCAGACTGGGTTGTGAAGCGAGAATCCACGATCCACCGCTCTCCGTCTGTAAGTATCTATACCCAGTGACTCATTGGCCGCCGGCCGGGTCTGCGGCGGGGGTCGAACCCTCCGGCCTCGTCCACCAGCCTCCACCGAGCGCTAGATAGAGCGCCACGGTGTCCTGGTAGCGCACCGCGACCGTCTGCAGGTCGCTGATCACAGCCTGATGGTATTGAGCATCGGCGCTCAGCACGTCGAGGTAGGTGGCGAGTCCGGCCTCGTAATTGGCCTGCACCAGATGCAGCGCCTCCTGCGCAGTCGTCAGAGCCTCGTCCTGCGCGCGCAGCTCGGCCGCGTCGTGCTCGAGTGCCCGCAACGTATCCGCCACCTGAGCGAAGGCTCCGAGGACCACCTGGCGGTACAGTGCCGTGGCCTGACGGTACTGATCGAACGCCGCCTTGCGGTGGAACCAGAGCGTGCCGCCCTCAAGGAGCGGCTGCGTCAGCCCGGCGGCGACGTCCCAGGAACGGCCGCTGGCAGCCATCAACTGCCCGGTCGTGGTGCTGTTGGCGCTGTAACCTCCGCTGAGGGTGACGCTTGGCAGCAGCGCCGCGGTGGCAACTCCGACGTTGGCGCTGGCGCCGTGCGCGGTTGCCTCGGCGATCAGGACGTCGGGCCGCTGTCGCACCAGCTCGGACGGCAGGCTCACGGGGAGCTCCGCGGGGAGCACCAGTTCCGCAAGCCCGATATCGGGCGACGTCCAGTCGGCAGGCACGTGCCCGACGAGGGTGGCCAGCAGGTCATCGCTCTGCGAGAGGTGCTGCTCGAGCTGCGGAACGGTGGCCTCGGTGGAAGCGAGCTGGCTCTCGAGGCTCAGCACGTTGGAGTAGGGGGCGGTGCCCGCGCTCACCTGCACTTCGGCCAGCTTCATCTGCTGACGCTGCAGCTCGATGAGCTGGTTGGTCGCCTCCACCTCCGCACGATAGGCGGCGCGCGCGACGACCGTGTTGACCACATTGGCGATCAGCGTGAGATAGGTCGCCTGCTCGGTGGCACGCTGCAGATCGACCTGGGCGTGCAGGCCCTCGATCATCCGGCGCTCGCCGCCGAAGATATCGAGCGCGTAGCTCACCGACGCCGACAGCGTGAACAGATTGAAAAAGCTCGGCGGCCCGCTCTGCCCGAGCTTGACCGGCGCATACCGCTGGCGCGTGCCCGCGGCATCCGCCGCCGCCTGCGGATAGAAGATGCCGTAGCCACTGCGCAGGTTGTCCTCGCTCTGTCGGAGGCTGGCCTGTGCCGCTTCCAGCCCGGGATTGGCCGCGAGCGCAGCGCCAACCACCAAATCCAGCCGCTCGGAGCCGAACAACCGCCACCAGTCGGCGGCGACGCTCGCGCCGGAAGTGAACTGCTGGGCCGTGCCGTGCGCCGTCACCGTGCTCGCCGGATCGGCTGCATGCGTGTAGTGGGTGACGTCGGGGGCTTTGGGCCGCTTGTAGTCCGGGCCGACTGCGCAGCCGGCAATCAGCGCCGTGAGCACCAGGACTCTCGCCGCGCGCACTCCCCGCAATCGACGGCCGTGGCTACTTGGCGCCAACATAGACGTCGACCAGTTGCCCGGGATAGAGATTCAAGTCCCTGGGCTTGTCGAAGCGAAACACGATCGGCAGCACGCGCAGATCGACCCGCTCCTCGCGGGCGTCCGAGAGCTCGATCTTCGGCGACACGTAGGGCTGGATGCGCACGAACGTGAGCGGCAGGTGCACGCTCGTGCCGCGCACGAACATCTGCGCCTGCATCTTTTCCGCCGACGGCAGCTCGTGAACCAGGATCTCGTCAATATAGGCTCGCACCTGCAGGTGATCCTGCGGCAGACCCATGACGATCAGCGGGCCATAGCCCTGGGTATAGGAATCGTAGGCGCCCTGCGACGACACATAGCTGCCGACGCTCGAGTTCACCGCCATCACGACACCATCCGCCGGGGCGCGTAGCGTGTACTTGGCGAGCAGCGCCGCGGCGGAATCGGCCGCCTTCTGCTGCGCGGCATAAGTGCGCTCGGCGTTCTGCACATCGTAGCTCCAGGCGCCCGCCTCGGTCAGCTGGTACTGCCGCTCGATCACCTCGAGGTTGGTAGCGGCGATCTTCTCCGCGTTCACCGCGTTGTCGAGCGCATCGGCGCTGATCGACTTCGGATCGATGTCGTAGGAGCGCTGCTGTTTGGCGAGCTGGTCACGCGCGTTCTTGAGCGTCGCGCGCGCGTTGTCCACCTGCGCCAGCGACACTGCCAGCGCCTCGCGCCGCGGCTCCGCGCGCAACTCGCGCAGCATGGCGTGCGCGGCCTCGGCCTGGGCCTGCTGTTGCCCGGCGGTCGCCCGCTGGACGGAGTCATCGAGCGTCAGCAGGGCGTCGCCCCTGCGTACCTGCTGGCCTTCCTGCACCAGGATGCGCGTGATGGGTCCTGCGACTTCAGGGTAGATGTTGATGTTCTCGCCCTGCGCCTGGGAGCTCTCGATGATGCCGTCGGAATAGATGCCGTGGGCGTAGGGGTTGGCCGCGGGCCTGAACACCGGCGGCTGAGGCTTCGGCTGCTGGCTGAAGATGAACGCGCTCACGAGTGCCAGCAGCAGCCCGACCCCCGAGGCAATGAAGATGACTTTATTGCGCATCCAGCTGACTCCGGTCGACGCCTGTCACTCTGCCGTCCTCCATGCGCATGATGCGATCGGCAAACTCGTAGATGCGCGCGTCGTGGGTGACGATGACGATGCAGCGCTGCTCGGTGAGCAGCTGCTCGCGCACGAAGCGCAGGATGTTGCGGCCGGTATCCCCGTCGAGGGAGGCGGTCGGCTCGTCGAGGATTAGAATATCGGGGCGGCTGACTATGGCGCGCGCGATGGCAACGCGCTGCTGCTCGCCACCGCTCAGCTTCACCGGCGGCAGCTGTGCGCGGTTCTGCAGGCCTACGATCGCGAGGTTGCGTTCGGCCTCCTGCACCGCGGCGCTCCACTCTTTATGCTGCAGGATGAGCGGAATAGCCACGTTCTCCGCGGTCGTGAGGCGCGGAAACAGGTGATAGTCCTGGAACACGAAGCCGATGCGCCGCAGACGAAACTCCGCGAGCGCATCGCTCGACAGGCTCCAGATGTCCGCGTCCTCGATCCTCACCGTGCCGGCGTTTGGCCGCAGGATGCCCGAGATCATGCTGAGCATGGTCGTCTTGCCGCTGCCGGAGGGTCCGACTACGTATAGCATCTCGCCGAAGGCGGCCTCGAAGCTCACGTCGTTCACCGCCTGGGTGCGGGTCGGTCCGTCGCCGAACCACTTGCTGATGCCGACCGCCTGGATTGCCGTCCGCGCCATGCCTAGCCCCGGAAGATGTCGAACGGCTCGATGCGCAATACCTTGCGCACGCCGATATAGCTGGAGATCGCGGCGATAAGCACCACCATCACGAATGCCGTGACGAGGTTGCCGAAGGTAATCACAGCGGCGTAGTCCGGCAGGTGCGAGCGCGCCAGCCAGATGAGTCCCGCACACAGCCCCACGCCCAGTCCGTAACCGGTCAGGGCGACGAACGTCGCCTGGAACAGGATCATGGAGACCAACTCGCGTCCCTTGGCGCCAATCGCCTTGAGGGCGCCGAACTTATCGATGTTCTCCAGGATGAAGGTATAGAAGGTCTGCCCGGAGATCGATAGCCCGACGATGAAGCTGATGAGCGTCATCAGCAACATGTTGGTCCCGATGCCGGTCTGATACATGTAGAAGTCCGAGATCTTCTGCACGAACTCATCGCGCGTCAGCGCCAGGTACCCCGCCGCAGAGACCTGCGCCTTGATGGTCGCGACATCGGCTGCCGACTTCGGCTCGACCAGCAGGTACGAGATCGTGAAGCGCGAGTTCGGGATGTACTGCAGCGCACGGCTATAAGTGGTGTAGAGCGTCGGCACGCCGAACAGGGCGCTGGAGGCGACCCGCGCGATGCCGACGATGATCCCGCGATGGTCGTTCAGCTCGAACTCGGTGCCGATATGCGGATTCTTCAACTTGTCGAATTCCGCGTCCTGGATGGCGATGAAGGCGTTCTCGGCGAAGATGTCCTCAATGTTGCCCGCCACCACCTGCGGCCGCCCGAACAGGCTTGTGTCGTCGAGCCCGATGACATTGGCGGCCTGATAGGTGCCGTCGCGCAGCTTGAGCAGCGCTGCGCCCGAGTAGAGTGGCACCGCGTACTTGACGCCCGGAATGCTGCGCACCTCATCGAGCACATAGTCGGGGAGCGGAATCGTGTTGGCGACTGTCTGCACCGCCGGATCCATGACCCACACGGACGCGCCGATGTTGATGACGGTGGACGAGGAGCGACTGAGAATGCCGGCGAACAGCGAGGTCATCTCGATCATCAGGAACACTGCGAAGGTGATCCCGACCAGCAGCGCCGCGAGCTTGGTGCGGTCGTTGATCAGCAGCTTGTAGGCGATCTGCAGGATGCCCGGCATGGGGTGTGCCTCGTTGTGTGCCACCGCGGCATGTGCGACGCGCACATCATGGCGGCCGCAGGCGCGCCGGGTAATCCGCGGAACGCGCAGGGTGGGTCGGAGAACTACTTATGCGGCGGCCGCGGCGCGGCTGGCGCTGCGGCACTAGTGCAGGTACTGGCCGCCGTTGATCGATAGGGTCTCGCCGGTGATGTAGGCAGCCGCGTCGCTCACCAAATAGAGGACCGCGGCCGCGACCTCCTCGGGCTTGCCGAGACGCTGCAGCGGAATGCCGGCGATGATGCGTTCCCGGACCTCAGGGCGCAGCGCCGCGACCATCTTGGTGTCGGTGTACCCAGGGGCAAGCGCGTTCACCGTGATGCCGCGCGCGGCGCTCTCGATCGCCAGCGCCTTGGTGAAGCCGATGATGCCGGCCTTGGTTGCGGCGTAGTTGGTCTGGCCAAACTGGCCGGCCAGGCCGTTCACCGAGCTCATGTTGACGATGCGTCCGTAGCCGCGCTCGCGCATCGGTCCGATCACCGCGTGGCACATATTGAAGCAGCCGCCGAGGTTCACATCGATCACGCTGCGCCACTGCTCGCGGCTCATCTTGTGCAGGCTGACATCGCGGGTGATCCCGGCGTTGTTCACCAGCACATCCACCGGGCCGAGGGTGCGGACGACCTCGGCGACGCCGCGCTCACAGGCGTCGAGGTCCGCGACATCCCACTGGAACACCGCAATGCCGGTCTCCTCGCGCAGCGCGCGGGCGGCGGTCACGTCCGACACGAAGGTTGCCGCCACTGCGTAGCCCGCCTTCTGCAGTGCCCGACATGTGGCAGCGCCGATTCCCGAGACCCCGCCCGTGACGACTGCGACCCGTGCCATGATCCGTACTCCTTGCTTATCAGACACGGGCGATTGTGGCGTACGCAGGCCGGTCCCGCAGTGCGCGTTTGCCGCAGCCGGCGCGGTATGAATACGTAACCGTCAAGGCGATCGTTCGGGGTGGGGGTATTGGCGATCCGCATACGCTCTTGTCCCTATGTACCCGCGGCGCGGTACTGCGTAGCCTGCCTCTGTCATGACCGTTTCGCGGCGTCCTGTGTCGATCGAAGCCGCTATTGCCCTCAGCGTGTTTTTGAGCGCGGCGGCGGTCGGTGCGGCCGCGCAAACGCCCGCGGCCGATTCCGTGCCGGCAGCGGGCGTGCTGCCCGCGCCGGACGCGCGCCACGGCGAGGTTCTCTACCTGCGCCATTGCGCGGCGTGCCACCGAGCCCAGGGCTGGGGGGACGGGCCGCGCGAAATTCCCGCGCTGGCCGGGCAGCGCGAGGCTTATCTCATCGAGCAGCTGGCCCGCTTTGCGAGCGGCGCGCGTCCGGGATCGGCGATGCACGGGCCGGCGATGCGCGACACGCTCCAGGCGACCGACGTGAACCGGCCGGTGGCGATGCGCGATCTGGCCGCGTATCTGGCTCGCGCCGCACCGGTTCCGCGGGCCGAGCAGGGTGAGGGGCGGGAGCTGGGTAGCGCGCGAAGTCTGTATTTGAGGTCATGCGCAGGCTGTCATGGCGAGGAGGGCGCCGGCTCGGCACCCCGAATCGGTGGCCAGCACTACCGCTATCTGTTGTCCCGGCTGCGCGAGTTCGGAGCCGTGCACGGCGCAAGTGTCACGGGTCCGGCCCTGTCAGCGCCGGAGCAGATGGCGCTCGCTGACTTCACCTCGCGCCTGCCACCGCGGGCGGCTACGCCCAGAGGAGGAGTATGGCTACACCCGCGGCACGCGAGCAGGCCCGCCTGCTCGGTAACTGGCGCGCCGAGCGCGACAGCGCGACGCTGTACGCCGCACTCGCGCAGCTCGAGAACGACGCGCAGCGTCGTGGTGTCTATCTCGATCTGGCAGAGGCCGAGCGCCGGCATGCCGAATTCTGGGAGCAGCGACTGCGGGTTTCGGGGCGCACGGTCCCGGTATATCGCCCGACGACACGCATCCGCATCCTGAAGCTGCTCGCCCGGCATCTGGGCATCGCTTTCGTCGTCCCGAGCGTGATCGTGCGCGAGATGAAGGAGCGCGACGACTACGTCGGGCAGGAGGATGCGTTCGGCGCGGGACTGCCGGCAGAGGAACACGGGCATGCGGCGGCGCTGCGCGGCAGCGGGCACAAAACATTCGGCAACAATCTGCGCGCCGCTGTGCTTGGCGCCAACGACGGACTGGCGTCGAACTTCTGCCTCATGATGGGGGTCGCAGGCGCGCGGGTCTCGACCTCGATCGTGCTGCTGACGGGGATCGCGGGGCTGCTCGGCGGCGCCTGCTCGATGGCCCTCGGCGAGTGGCTGTCGGTAACCAACGCCCGCGAGCTGGCTTTGAGCCAGCTCGATCGCGCGATCGGCACGGTCCAGGCCGACCCGGAGCATGCCAGCATTGCCTCGGCCGGTGATGCGGTCGGCGCTGCATCCGTCTCGTTCCTGTTGTTCGCGCTCGGCGCGCTGGTCCCGCTGCTGCCCTTCTGTGTGCTCCCCGCGGCGCTGCGCATCGGCGGCAGCATCGCGCTCTCGGCGGCGGCACTGTTCATGCTCGGGGTCGCGACCTCGCTGTTCAATGCGCGCTCGGCGCTGTACTCGGGTGTGCGGCAAACCGCATTCGGCGCGGCCGCGGCACTCCTCACCTACTTCGCCGGGCGCGCCTTCAACGCGCTGGCGAGCGGCGGTTAAGTGCGCGGCCTGCCGACCTGGATGTGCCGGCAATCCGGTACCTGTCTTGCGGTGAGCGATGAAGCTTTCCGGGCGGGTGCCGCGACGTTAAGCTGCGCGGGGAGGGAAGAGGTGGCTTCGACGACGGACAGTGCTGCGCCCGGTACCACCGCGCGGAACGCGCCGTGGCGGGCCGCATTGCGACGTGACGTGACGGCGCTGCTCATCCTCAAGTTGCTCGCCCTGATGCTCCTGTGGCTGCTGTTCTTCTCGCCCGCCCACCGTACACCGATTGATGCCGGGGCGATCGGGCGGCGCCTGGCGGTGGTTTCACCACCGCAGGCGGCGGAAGCGCCCCGCGGCGCTGCCAAGGAAGCGATCGATGATTGATCTGCCGCTCGTGCAGCTCTCGCGCCTGCAGTTCGCGCTCACCGCCCTGTATCACTTCCTGTTCGTGCCACTCACTCTCGGCCTGTCGATGATCCTGGTGATCATGGAGTCGGTCTACGTCATGACCGGGCGCGAGATCTGGAAGCGCATGACGCGCTTCTGGGGCATGCTGTTCGGCATCAATTTCGCCATGGGCGTCGCGACCGGCATCACCATGGAGTTCCAGTTCGGCACCAACTGGGCCTACTACTCGCACTACGTGGGTGATGTCTTCGGCGCGCCGCTCGCGATCGAGGGCCTGATGGCCTTCTTCCTCGAGTCGACTTTCGTCGGATTGTTCTTCTTCGGCTGGGAGCGGCTCTCCAAGGTGGGACATCTCGTCGTCACGGCTCTGGTCGCGCTCGGCTCGAGCCTCTCGGCACTGTGGATCCTCATCGCCAATGGCTGGATGCAGCATCCCGTGGGCGCGCAGTTCAACTATCAGACGATGCGTATGGAGCTCAGCTCCTTCACCGAGGTCCTGCTCAATCCCGTGGCGCAGGCCAAGTTCGTGCACACGGTCGCGGCGGGCTATGTGGTGGGCTCGGTGTTCGTGCTGGCGGTGAGTGCCTGGTATCTGCTGCGCAACCGCAACGTCGAGGTGGCACGGCGCTCGATGGCGGTGGCGGCGAGCTTCGGACTCGCCTGCTCGCTCTCGGTCGTGGTGCTGGGCGATGAGTCCGGGTACCTGGCGAGCGAGAACCAGAGGATGAAGGTTGCCGCCATCGAGGCGGAATGGCACACCGAGCGGCCGCCGGCCGGCTTCACGGTGTTCGGCTTCCCGGATGTGCAGACCCATAGCACGCACGCGGAGCTCAAGGTGCCGTGGCTCCTTGGCCTCATCGCCACGCGCTCGGTCGATGAGCCGGTGCTCGGCATCCTCGACCTGGTAGCGCGAGCCCGCACCCGGATCCGCAGCGGCATCGAGGCGCAGGCGGCCCTCAAGGTGCTGCGCGCCGATCCGGACAACGCCGCGGCGCGAGCGCTGTTCGAGGAGCATCGCGGGGACCTGGGTTACGGACTGCTGCTGCTGCGCTATGTCGATGATCCGGCGCGCGCGACGCCGCGGCAGTTGGAGGAGGCCGCCTGGTCGACGGTGCCCAATGTGCCGGTGCTGTTCTGGTGCTTTCGGGTAATGGTGGGCTTGGGTGTTTTCTTCATTCTGCTGTTCGCCTGTGCCTTCTACCTCGCCTCCCGCCACCGGCTGCGGGAGCACCGCTGGTTCCTGCGGGTGGCGTTCCTCAGCCTGCCGCTTCCATGGGTCGCGGCCGAGCTCGGCTGGATCGTCGCCGAGTATGGCCGCCAACCGTGGGCGATCGACGGTGTGCTGCCGACGTTCCTCGGGGTCTCGCCCGTGCCGGTGAGCCACGTGGTGCTGTCGCTCGTCGGCTTCGTGCTCCTTTATTCGGCGCTGGCCGCGGTTGACGTCTTTCTCCTCACCCGCATGATCCGGCGTGGCCCCGACGGCCTCGGGTACTGGCCCGAGCTGCCGCGCGCCGCGGCGGCGCATTAACGCGAGGAATGTCGTGCCCGACTACGAAACACTGCGGATCATCTGGTGGCTGATTCTCGGGGCACTGCTCATCGGCTTTGCGGTGATGGATGGCTTTGACCTGGGGCTGGGCGCCACGTTTCGCTTCCTCGGCCGCAACGACGAGGAGCGACGCGCGCTGCTCGGGAGCATCGAGCCCGTCTGGGATGGCAACCAGGTGTGGCTCATCCTGGGCGGCGGCGCGGTGTTCGCCGCCTGGCCGCTGCTCTACGCGGCGTCGTTCTCCGGGCTGTATCTCGCGATGTTTCTGCTGCTGGTCGCACTCATCCTGCGCCCGGTAGGGTTCACATTCCGCAACAAGATCGCCGATGCGCGCTGGCGCAACGCCTGGGATTGGGCGCTCACTGCGGGCGGCGCGGTACCGGCACTGCTCACCGGAGTGGCATTCGGGAATCTCTTCCTCGGCCTGCCGTTCCATTTCGACGCGTTGCAGCGCCCGGTGTTCACCGGCAGTTTTTTCGCCCTGCTGCGTCCGTTTGCGCTGCTCAGCGGACTGACGAGCCTAGCCATGCTCATCATGCACGGCTCGGCGTACGCGGCGCTCAAGGTCGGGCCGCCGATGTCGCGTCGTGCGGTGGCCGCGGGGAGCTGGGCGGCGGTCATCTTCATCGTGTGCTTCATGCTCGCCGGGTTCTGGGTGGACGGGCTCGACGGACAGCAGCTGGCGTCGGCGGTCGATGGTCAGGCGCCTGCCAACCCGCTCGGCAAACACGTCGCAGTCGTGAGCGGCGGCTGGCTCGCCAACTACCGCGCCCATCCGCTTCTTTGGCTGGCGCCGCTCGCGGCTGTGGCTGCCGCCGCCGCTGCGGGCGGGCTCCTGCGGGCGGGACGCGCCGGGGTGGCGTTCGTGGCGAGCGCCGGCGCCGTGGCGACGACCATTCTCACCGCGGGCGTCGCGCTGTTCCCGTTCCTGATGCCCTCCGCCACGTATCCCGATCAGGGCCTGACGGTGTGGGACGCCTCGAGCAGCGCCCGCACCCTCGGTATCATGCTGGTCGTAGTACTGGTGTTCCTGCCGATCGTGCTCGCTTACACAGCATGGGTGTTTCACGTGTTGCGCGGCCGGATCACGCTCGAGTCCGTGCGGCAGCACACCGGCATTTACTGACGGAGCCGCCGCGACCATGTGGTACTTCAGCTGGATCCTTGGCACCGGGCTGGCACTCGCGTTCGGCGTACTGAACGCCATCTGGTTCGAGGTGACGCAGAGCCCGCCGGCGCCACCGCCGCCGGGCAGCGCCCGTCCCGACTCGCCCTGACCGTCGCCGTCCTTGACCGCGAGCAGTAACCCGCCGGGCACGGCCGCCGACCGCGCACTCAGCGTGCGCGAGTTGCGCAAGAGTTACGGCGAGCTGCTGGCGGTCGATCATGTTTCCTTCGACGTCGGGCCGGGGGAGATCGTGGGACTCCTCGGTCCCAACGGCGCCGGCAAGACCACCATCATCAATAGCGTGCTGGCGGTGCTCGCGCCAACCTCAGGGACGATTCGCATCGGTGGTGTGGATGTCGGGCGTCAGCGCTCGCTCGCGCTCGCGCGCACCAACTTCGCCGCGGTGTACGCGAGCCTCCCCGGCAACCTGACGGTGGAGCAGAACCTGCGCTTCTTCGGGCTGCTCTACGGGGTCGCGGAGCTTCGGGCGCGGATCGAGGAGCTGCTGCGCCGGTTCGACCTCGAGAATCTGCGCCGCACCAAGTGCGGCGTGCTGTCCTCGGGGGAGATGACGCGCGTGTCGCTCGCCAAGGCGCTGCTCAACCACCCACGGCTGCTGCTGCTCGATGAGCCCACTGCCTCGCTCGATCCGGCCGCGGCGCGCGACATCCGCGCCATGATCCGCGAACTGGCGCGCGCCGGCGACTGCGGAGTGCTGTGGACCTCGCACAACATGCACGAGGTCGCCGAGGTCTGTGACCGCGTGCTGTTCCTGTCGCACGGCCGCGTGCTGCTCGCCGGAGACCCCCGCAGCCTCCCCGGTGAGCACGGCGCGCCCGATCTCGAGGAGCTCTTCATCCGCCTCGCCCGCGAGCCGTTGGCGCATCCCGCGGAGCGGCTGGCGTGAGGGTGAAGCCGATTGCGGCCATTCTGCTGCGCCAGGGGTATCTGCTGCGCGGCAGCCCGGTGCGCGCGCTGCCGATGTTCGCCTGGGTTGGGATCGACATCGTGCTGTGGGGCTTCATCTCGCGCTTCCTCAACAAGGTGAGCGCCGCCGGCATCGATTTCACGACGGTGTTTCTCGGCGCGGTGCTGCTGTGGGATCTGTGCGGCCGCGTCATGCAGGGCCTGACTACGGCGTTTCTCGAGGACGTCTGGTCACGCAACTTCCTCAACCTGTTCGCGAGTCCGCTCACGATTTCGGAGTACGTGGCCGGCCTGGTGCTCGCCAGCATCGCGACCAGCGTGATTGGGCTCGCCGTGATGCTGGCGCTCGCGGTGCCGTTCTTCGGCCTGTCGTTGTTCGCGCTCGGCACGCATCTGCTGCTGTTCCTCGTGGTGCTGTACGGATTCGGTGTGGCCCTCGGGATCCTCGCGAGTGCGATGGTGTTGCGCTTCGGACCGGCGTCCGAGTGGCTGGTGTGGCCAATCCCGGCGCTGCTGTCGCCGTTCTGCGGGGTGTTCTATCCGCTCACGGTGCTGCCGGTGTGGATGCAGGCAATCGCGCATGCCCTGCCGCCGTCGTACGTGTTCGAGGGTATGCGGGCGCTGCTTGACGGCCGGCCGTTCGAGCCGCTGGCTGCTGCGAGCGCGGTGGTGCTCACGGTGCTCGAGATCGCGCTCGCCGGCTATTACTTCGTGCGGGTCTATCGGCGCGCGGTGCGCACCGGGCTACTGGCGCGCTACAGCGCCGAGACGGTGAGCTGAGCTGAGCGAGACTTCAGCCGAGCGCCTGTCGCAGGTCCTCGATCAGATCCGCGGGCTCCTCGATCCCGATCGAGAGGCGCAGCAGGTTCTCTGGCGCCCGCGTACCCGGTCCCTCGACGGAGGCGCGGTGCTCGATCAGGCTCTCGACGCCGCCTAGGCTGGTGGCGCGTGTGAAGAGCCGGGTCCGCGCGGCCAAGCGCAGCGCGGCATCGCGCCCGCCGGTGATGCACACCGACACCATGGCCCCGAATCCGCCGCGCATCTGCTCGGCGGCGAGCGCATGGCCGGGGTGGTCAGGCAGTCCTGGGTAGAGAACCCGTTCGACGGCGGGATGTGCCGCGAGGAACTGCGCCACCGCCATCGCCCCGCGGCATTGCGCCCGCACCCGCAGCGCCAGCGTCGCGATACTGCGGCGCAGCAGCCAGCAGTCGAACGGTGCCAGCGGCGCGCCCGCCATCCGCTGCCAGGCGCGCAGCCGCTCGAGGAGCGCCGCGTCATCGCGCACCACGACGATGCCGCCGAGCACGTCGCTGTGGCCGCCGAGGTACTTGGTGGCGCTGTGGATCACCAGGTCGGCGCCGAAATCGAAGGGACGCTGACAGACCGGAGTCGCGAAGGTGTTGTCGCACACCACCCGGGCGCCGGCCTTGCGTGCCAATGCGACCGCGCGCGTGAGGTCCGTGATGTTGAGCAGCGGGTTGGTGGGAGTCTCAGCCCACATAAGCCGGGCACCTCCCGCTACCGCTGCCTCGATCGCCGCCGGGTCACGGAAGTCGGCCAGCGCGAGCTCGGCACCGCGGCTGCGGGTGAATTCCCTGAACTGCTTGAGCGAGCCGTAGTAGATCTCGAGCGGCACCACCAGCCGCTCGCCGGCACCGAGCAGGTCGAGCACCGCCATGTTGGCCGCGAGGCCGGAGGTGAATGCCACCGCGCCCACGCCATGCTCGAGGGCCGCGACGCAGGATTCAAGCGCCGTGCGGTTGGGCGTGCCCTCGCGGCTGTAGCTGAAACCGCGGGGATAACTGCAGTCGGGGTCACGCTCGAAGGTGGTGCTGAGACAGATCGGCTCGGCGATCGCGCCGGTGGCGGCCTCAGGGGAGTGCGCGGCGTGCACGCACAGGGTATTGAATCCCGGATCGGTCATGGGTTAGCGCCGCGCCTCAGGGCGGTGGCTCGGGCGGCGCGTCCGACGCCCCAGCCTCGCCGAGTCAACCAGGGACTGCTATTTCTTGGGCGTCCAGGAGCTGCACCAGCCGCCGGCCTTGACGGCCTTGCCGGGGAACAGCAGGCAGCCGCCCTGAGCAGAGCCCGCCGCACCCTGATAGAGCGCACAGGTGGCGCACTTGCTGCCGGGCTTGGCGTCCTTGGCGGTTGAAACGTCGTTCGTGTACTTGAGTGCCTTGGCGGTGGGATCATCCGCCGTCACGAGCGGCAGGTCGGCTGCGCGCGCCGTCGTGAGGGGTGCCACCGCGACCGGAAGCAGCAGCGTTCCGAGCGCAACGTTCCGGAGCAGTTGACGACGCGACACGTTGACCGGCAGCTTCATGTGATTCTCCTCGGAAGATCAGGCGCAGGCCGCCAGCGTACGCAATGGAGCTGCGGCTGTGAAGTAGGGATTAGTCCGGACCGCCTTTTTTCCGCCGGTCCTGCTTACGCCTCATGTCGCGCGTGAAACCGTCGTGCCTTCATGCGGTTGCCGCACACCTTCATGTCGCACCAGCGGCGGGTGTGATTGCGGCTCGTATCGAGGAACAGCCAGCGGCAGGTGTCCGCGCCGCAGTCCCGGATCAGGTCGACCTGCGATGAGGTGAGCAGCTGCGCCGCGCTCTGCGCCAGCAACCCCACGGGTAGCCCGGGAGCCGCCTCGAAACGACCCCAGTCCCACGTGAACTCAGCGTCGCCGCTGTGCCGCCGTGACGGCCGCCAGCGCAGCTCACGGTGAGCAGCAGCGGTGTGGAACTGTCGCTCGAGCGTGCGCAGGTCCTGCGGCCGCACGGGCTTTTCCTCGAGACGAGCGTACAGCGCCGCAGCCAGTGCCTCGCGCAGCTCGTGCGCCGCCTGCAGCGCGCTCTGTGCGGCGGCGGCCGGTGTGTGCGCGAGACGCCGGGCGCTGCGGGGCTCGAGGAGGCCCCCCTGCACCGTGAAGGCAAGAAGGCGCGCGTAGTCGCCGAGCAGCTCCACCGGACCGTCGGAACGGAAGCGGTTATCCAGCGTATTGACGAGGTCGAGCGCCGCATGGCCACCGGAGAGCTTGAAGGGCTGCGGATCGGTCGTTTGCGGCATGAGCATATAGCCAATAACCCTTAAAAGACATTTTACAGGTTAAGCCGTGGATGTCTATTATAACCCCCTATGAACGCATCAACGGTTACATCGAACTGGCGCTTCGGATTGGCGGGGCACGATCCGCGCACCGTGCTCGCGTTCGCGGCGATCTACCTGCTCTGGGGTGCCACCTTCCTTGCCATCCGCGTGGCAGTCGTTGAGATCCCGCCGTTGTTCACGGCCGGGGTGCGGTTCCTCATCGCGGGCGGGCTGCTCTATGCCCTCGTGCGGCTGCGCGGCGCGCCCGCACCCTCGGTGCGCGAGTGGCGCGGCCTGGCCCTCACCGCGCTGTGCCTGTTCGTCGTCACCTATGCAGCGCTCTTCTGGGCCGAGCAGTACGTTGCCTCGGGTGTCACTGCGATATTCGAGGCGACGCTGCCGTTGATCACGCTCGCGCTCGAGGTGTTCGTGTTCCGGCAGCAGCCGTTTCGCTGGCGAATGCTGGGCGTGATCGCCCTGGGGTTCGGAGCCGTCGCCTGGCTCCTGTGGCAGGGTGATGGCCAGCCGCTGCCGTTGTTACCGTGCCTGGCGATCCTCGGCAGCTGCGTGGCGTGGTCGCTGGGCGCGGTGCTGACGCGCGCCATGCCGCTGCCGCGCTCACCCGCGCTCTCCGCGGGCGCGCAGATGCTGCTGGGTGGGGCGGTACTGCTCGCGCTATCCGCAGCAAGCGGCGAGCTCGAGCCGTTCCCGCACGTGTCACTGCGGGCGGGGCTCGCTCTTCTTTATCTCATCGTCGCCGGCTCCTGGGTGGGCTTCACCGCCTACGTCTGGCTGCTGTCGCGCATGCCAGCGACCCGCGTGGCAAGTCACGCCTACGTGAATCCGGTGGTTGCGCTGGTTTTAGGCGCCCTGCTCGCGGGCGAGCAGGTCACTCTCGGGATGCTGCTTGCCGCGGCGGTAGTCGTCGGCAGCGTGTTCCTGATCCTGAAAGCCCCGCAGCGGCAGGTGGCGCGACCGGGGGCGCTCTTCTCAGCGGCCCGCGAGCGCCAGGGCGGCGGCGAAATTATCCGCGAACTCGAGCCGCTCGCCGTCCGGCCTGACACCCATCTGCGCGAGGATCGCACGCGGCTGCTCGCGCAGGCCCGAAAGGATGACTCGCGTGCCGTGCCGCTGACAGCGCGCGAGCAGTGCACGTAGCGCAGCGACGCCGCTCGCATCGATCAGCGGTACGAGCCGCACTCTGGGGATGAAGACCCGCGGCGGCTTGGGGAACTGGTTCAGCACGTCATCGAGACGGTTCGCCACCGCGAAGAACAACGGGCCCGAGACCTGGTGAACCCGGTGATGACCGGCTGCGGCATGTACTTCATGAGCGTACCGATGCGCAGCAGCCCGGCCGCGATCAGCATGAGTCCGGCAAGCAGGGTGCAGAGGATGAGTCCGCCGTAGCCGAATCTCTCGATGACGATGAATACTACGGGCACGAAGGCGGCTGTCGGACCGCCGATCTGGACGCGCGAGCCGCCGAGCGCAGAGATGAGGAAGCCAGCGACGATCGCGGTTTGCAGGCCCTTCACCGGCGTCGTCCGGGAGGCGATCGCGAGTGCCATCGCCAGCGGCAGGGCGACGATCGCAACCGTAACGCCGGAGATCAGGTCGTGGCGCAGGTCGTCGACGCCGTAACCGCGGCGCAGCACCGTGAAGAGCTTCGGGACATATAGATGCCAGGTGGGCGCACCCGGCGCGGCGGCCGCCACGGCTCAGGGTCCCTTACCCACCACCTCTGCGAGTGGCGGCGCGGCCTGCGGAACCGCCGTCCGATAATCCTTGCCGAGAAGCGCGGCGATCGTGGCCGCGATCTGCGCCTGATGGATCTCGGGTGTGTTGCTGCGCTCACCGCGCGGCGCGGTGTCCGGTCCCATGACGGCGAGCCAGATATTCTCCGAGCCCTTCTGCTCGACGCCGTGCTCCTTCCATTCGGTGAGCCCGCTGCCGCGGCCGTGATCCGCGGTAAGGATGAAGGTCGTGGACCCGCGGTACTCGGGCATGGCCTGCATGGTGCTCCAGAGTTGCTCGACGAATTGATCGAACATGTGTGCGCTGTGCAACAGCAGGTCGTAGCGCCCCGCATGCCCCCAGTTGTCGGTCTCGCCGTAGCCGACGAACAGCACCCGCGGCTTGTCCTTGCGGATTCCGTCGAGCAGCGGGATCTGCATGAAGGAGTCGTAAACGTCCTCGTCGTCGAGGCGCGTGGTCGTCGCATACAGCTCATTCAGCTGCCGTTCGCTCGGGGTCAGCGTGCCGCGGTAGGGCGGATCCCAGCCGACCTGCAGCGGCAGATGGCTGCGGCTGACGTTGAAGATGTCCTTGAAGGTCGCCCAGCTCGCATAGACCTCGACGTGTCCATGCAGTTCCGGCAGCCCATTCAGCCACTCGTACACCGAGAGGTTGGGGTTGGGGCCGAACTCGTTGGAATTGATCCGCTTATCCGCATGCCCGGTCAGCATCTCGTTGTAGCCGGGATAGGAGAAAGCAAAGCCGTTGGTGACCCGCGCGATGCTGCCCTGGGTCTGGTTGCCGAAGATCTGGCCGTTGGCTGCCACCGTGGTCCACAGGAACGGAAACAGCGCCTTGCGACGCTCGTGCACGTCGTCGCGCCAGAACTCGCGCTTCAGGTCCTGCGCCTTGTCCCAGATGCCACCGTGCTGCTCATCAAGCAGTGTCGGGTCGGCGCCGGTGAAGATCTCCTGCCAGCGCAAGCCGTCGCTCACGAGCAGCACGACGTTGCGGGTCTTCAGGGCGACTGGATCGGCACCGGCCGGCGCCGAAAAAGCCAGCAGCACGAGCGCGAGCGCGCCGCAGGCGGCCCGCACGAGGACGGAATTCGACATGGTTGAGGCTCCGCGGCGAGACGAGGTCGCTACAATAGCAGGCAGCCGCCGTGATCAAGCAGTCCGCACCACATCGCGCCCGCCATCTGCTCGCAGGCGCCCTGCTGGCGCAGGCGGCCGCATGCATCGCGCTCGCGGCCGACCTGGCTCCCGCTGCGAGCCCGGCGGCGGCAGGCGGCGCAGCCACCCTCAGCGTGGGGCGCCTGACGCTCAAGCGCTGTGCGCCTGAAGGGGAGTGGTGCTCGAGCCTTGCGCGCCCGTTGGATCCTCACGGCGCGGTGAGCGGGACGGTACCGATCTACTTCGAGTACTACCCGCATCGCGGCGCAGGTCCCACCGCCGGCACGCTGGTGGGCGCCGAGGGCGGCCCAGGGTATCCCTCCACCGACTCCCGCGACAGCTACCTCGCGCTGTTCGCACCGCTCCGTAGCCGCTACGACCTCCTCATCATGGACTACCGCGGCACCGGCCGCTCGGGCGCCGTCGACTGCAAGGAGCTGCAGAATGCGGCCGCGCTCACCGAGGGCAACATCGGCGCCTGCGGTCGCGAGCTGGGCTCCGCCGCACCGCTCTACAGCACCGCGCTCGCCGCCGATGACCTGGCGGCGGTGCTGGATGCGCTGTCGATCGACCGGATCGGTCTGTACGGCGACTCGTACGGCACGTACTTCGCCCAGGTGTTTGCACTGCGCCATGCGGATCGCGTCCGCTCGCTGGTCCTCGACGGGGCGGATGCGCTCGAGGGGCCCGACCTCGCCTGGTACCCGAGCTACGCACCCGCGATGCGGGAGAAATTCGACCTGGCGTGCTCGCGCTCGCCTCCGTGCGCGGCGCTCGGTGGCAGCTCGCTCGATCACATTGCACCGTCGCTCGAGCGCTTACGGGCGCACCCCTTCGAGACTGCGGTGCGCAATGACGACGGCCGCACGCTGAAATTCACCGCCAATGCCGCCGCGCTCGCGATCGTCATGTTTGGGGGCGCGCCGGCCCTGTCCTCGGTTCGGGAGACCGATGCGGCCGCGCGTGCGTTCGTCGCCGGCGACACGGCACCGCTGTTGCGGCTCATGGCCGAGACCTTAAGTTCCGTGGACTCGCGCGATCCGACCCGCAACCCCGTCATCTTCAGCTCCGGGCTCGAGGCGGCGGTGACCTGCCTCGATCCGCCGCAGATCTTCGACATGTACCTGCCGCCGGCGCGGCGTCTCGCGGCGCGCGATGCGGCGATCGCCGAGCGCAAGGCACACGCACCCTTGACCTACGCGCCGTTCACGATCGATGAATACCGCGCCATGCCGCTCGACTACGCGTTCATCGATGCGTGTGTCGAGTGGCCGTCGCCGAACGGTTATCCGCCATCGCCGCTCGTCTTCCCGGCCGCAAGCTACCCGCGGCTCCCGGTGCTCGTGGTATCCGGGGAACTCGACAACATGACCCCCGTGGCCGATGGCGCAGCGGTGGCGGCGCGCTTCCCGCAGTCCCGGCACGTGGTCATCGCCAACAGCTTTCACGTCAACGCGTTGCCGCACGCGCGCAGCGCCTGCGCCGCACAACTGGTGCGGCGTTTCATGGACACGCTGGCGGTGGGCGATGCGAGCTGTGCGGCTACGGTACCCGCGGTGCGCCTGGTGCCGCTGTTCGCCCGGCACGCCCACGAGCTCACGCCGGCAGTGGCCTTGCACGGCAACCGCGCACGCACCGAGGCGCTGCGCGTGGTGACCGCGGCGCTCCTCACGGCGGAAGATGCGATTGCGCGCGCCATCGACGACGGCGCAGGTAGCGGAATCGGGCTGCGCGGCGGCAGCTTCAGCGCCACGGGCCATCACGGCGGCTACCGCCTGATTCTCAACGAGCTGCGCTGGACGCAGGATGTGACCGCCTCGGGACGCATCGACTGGCCGGGACGCACCGGCACCGTGCGCGGCAGTCTCAAACTCACGAGTGCTGCGGGAGCCGGCACGCTCGAGCTCGAATGGCCGGAAGGCGTGACCGGGGCACTCGCTACGGTGCGCGGCCGGCTCGGTGGACGCACCGTGATAGCGCAGGCGAGCGCGCCCTGACGGGCCCTCAGCGCCTGGCGGGCGCGGGCAGGCCGCGCGTCGGGTCCACTACCAGCCACGCGGCGGCACCGGCCACGGCGCACGCCGCGCCGATCGCGAACGCCAGCGTCCACTCGTGCCGTTCCGAGAGGTAGGCGACGATCGGCGTCGCGATCAATCCGCCGGCGTTGCCGCCCGTGTTAAGGAGGCCGGAGGCGGCCATCGCGTCGGATCGGCCGACGTGCATGATGGCAGCCCAGTACGGCCCCTCGTTCAGCTCCACGGCGCCGAAGCACAGGGCAAGCGCGAGTACCGCGAGATAGGCGTTGGCTGCGTCCACCGTCAGGTATTGCAGTACGGCGGCTGCCGGGAGTGAGACCAGAGGAACGATCGCCAGTCCGCGGCGCACGCCGTAGCGGATGCTGAAGTACGAGGCAAGGGCGCCGCCGATGCCCGAGGCGATCGCCGCCGCGAGCGGCGGCGTGCTGGCCAGCCAGCCACCCTCGAGGCGCGTGAAGTGCCGTTCCTGCACGAGATAGAAAAAGCACCAGTTGGCGATGAGATAGAACACGTAGTTCATGCAGACGTAGGAACCGGTGAGCAGCAGCACGTCGCGGTTCTTGAGGAGTGTCCCGATGCGGCGCCATGAGATCGAGGCGTCCACTTGCGCCTCGGCGTGCGTGCCGAGCTCGGCGAGCTCGGTCGCGCTCACCGCCGGATGCTCCACCGGTGTATTGCGTCCGTACCACGCCCAGGCCGCGATCAGCAGCAGCGCCGGAAGCGCGCTCCACAATAGCGCCTGCTGCCAGTCGAAGGCCTCCATGAGGTTGGAGATGAGCGGCGGCGTAACCGCCGCGCCGAGCTGCAGCCCCATGCTCTGCATCCCCTGCACGAGCGGCCACTTGTCCGGCGGGAACCAGGTCTGAAACACTCCCGCCGAGACCGGAAACACCGGCCCCTGTGCCGCTCCGAGGATGAACTGCAGCAGCGCGAGCGCCGCGAACAGGGCGCCGCCTGCGAGCAGCAACGGCGCGAGCGGCGTGGCAACGCTGGCGGCGAGCGCCACGAGTCCGATGAGAACCAAGGTGACCCGCGCACCGAGGCGTTGACCGAGTACTCCGCCCGGAAACTGCAGCACCGTGTAGCCGAGCAGCAGCGCCTCCTCGAGCCAGCCGATCTGCGCCTGGCTGAGGTGGAGCTGGGGCATCATCTGCACGCCTGCCACCGTGATGGCGCGCTGTTGCAGATAGGTGATGAAGCCGAAGCCGAACAGGAAGAGGAAGATTCTCCAGCGGACTCGCACGCGCTGCGCAGCCGGGCGCCTAATCACCGCGGCGGCAACCGTCACGCCGTATCGATCGCGTCACCGATCCGTTCCAGGACGTAGCGACGGATATCGAGGTTGTAGTCTTCCATGGGGGCGTAGTAGCCGCGCTCGTGGACGCGGGCGGCGATGCCCTGCTGCACCGCCTCGCAGATCGCCCAGTCCTGGCGGTTGACGAGGTCCCAGAACTCAGCCGCGTCGCGCGGATCGAAGTCGGTCTTGTCGACCTCGAACGGCTCAAAGAGGAAGTGACAGACGATGTCGGTGCGCGCGGCGCCGCGCGGCTCGAGGATGAAGACTGCCACGTGATCGCACGCCAGACTGATGAAGAGATTGGGGTAGGCGAGCTCGCCCTTATGGCGCACGCGCTCATCCTCATTCAGGCCCGGAAAGGCACGCCGCCGGGTGGTGCCGGAGTTCGTGAAGGTGTAGGCGCCGACCCGGTGCGGCACGCCGCGCGCCCAGTCGAGGCCGGCGCTGCCATGCTCGCGGAATGCCGGCACCACCGCGCACAGCTCGGGGTGCAGGCCCGCACAGTGATAACACTCGTTATAGTTCTCGCACAGCACTTTCCAGTTGGCCGCTACCTGGTAGCGGATCGTGTGCCCGATGCGCAGCTCGGCGAGCGGGTAGCGCGCCAGGCGCTCCGGGATACCGGCGAGCTGCTCGGCGAGCGGCACGGCGCCGGAGGGCGTCAGGTTGAGGAACACGAAGCCACCCCAGGAGTCCACTGCGACCGGGTAGAGGCTGAAGCGGCTCTTGTCGAAGCCGGGCTCGGTGCCGAGGTGCGGTGCCGTGACGAGGTGGCCGTCGAAGTCGTAGCTCCACTGGTGATAGGGGCAGGTGATGCGCCCGCCCGCGATGCCGCCCGGGAGCGCGGTCCGCGCCGGCGAGTCGGCCGGGTCGCGGCACAGGCGCGTGCCGCGATGCCGGCAGACGTTGTAGAAGGCGCGCAGCTCGCCGGCGCGATTGCGCAGCAGCAGCAGGCTCTCGCCGAGGACGTTGAGCACGCGCCACGCGCCTGGGGCGGCGAGCTCCTCGGCGCGTGCCACGCATATCCAGTCACGACAGAAGATGCGCTGCTTCTCGAGCGCGAACACGCCTTCGGTGGTGTACCAGCTCGAGGGTAGTGTCGGCTCGAGACCGCCGAGGCGCGGCGGGAGAGGTGCGATGCTCACGCCGGCACCGCCAGCGGTGCATCGCGCTTGAATGCGAGCGCGGCCGCATCGGCGTCCAGCTCCTGCGCATAGCGGTGGCCGGAGTACACCGCGTGCACGATCGCCCCCGGTGCGAGCGCATCGCCGATGCGCACGACGGAGTGGATCCCGGCGGCTTCGAGCTCCGCGCCGCGGCCGGCGAGCTCCGAGTACAGCCAGTCATCGGCGAAGCGCGCGCCGACGATGACGAGCGAGCGGCATTCGAGCTGGGTCGCGGCGTCGGTGAACTGGCTGGCGAGCGTTACCGCCCCGTCGCCGAACGCGGTGACGCGCGACAGGGTGTGGAGCGTCACTCCCGCCGAGAAGAGCGCGCGATGCACCTGCGGCTGCTCATTGCTCATGATGGTCCACGCCGAGGCATGACCCGCGGGGGTCACGTAGCGCACCGAGTGTCCGCCGCGGGCCAGGTGCTCCGCAAGCACGCCGCCCATGTAGTAGTTGTCGAAGTCATAGACGACCACCGGATCGGCGATCGCCGCGCCCGCGGCGACGTCGTCGGGGGTCAGCACTCCCGGGCCAGCGATCCTGCCGGCCGGAATCTCCAGCGGCGAGTACAGCAGGCGCGCCCAGCGGGCACCGGTCGCCACAACGACGTGGGTATTGCCAAGCTCGAGGATCTCATCCGCCGAGAGGCGATTGCCGCGGTAGATGCTGACGTTCGAGAGGCGCTCGAGCTGTCCGCGCCGCCAGTCGAGGACCCGGCCCCAGGCCGCAAGTCCCGGCAGGCGCGTCTCGAAGCGCAGCCGGCCGCCGATCTCCTCGGCCGCTTCCGCCACCGTCACCTCGTAGCCGCGCCGGCCGAGCGACAGTGCGCACTCAAGCCCCGCAGGTCCCGCACCGACGATGAGTACCGAGGCTGAGCTCGCGGCCTTGGCAATGCGCTCGGGGTGCCAGCCGCGCCGCCACTCCTCGCCGATGGTCGGATTCTGGGTACAGCGCACCGGGACGCCGTCGTGCCAGCTCGAGATGCAGATGTTGCAGCCGATGCACTCGCGAATGTCGGCCTCGCGGCCGGCGTCGATCTTGTGCGGCAAAAACGGGTCGGCGATCGAGGGGCGCGCGGCGCCGATCAGATCGAGCACGCCGCGGCGCACCTGGCTCGCCATGGCATCGGGAGAGGTAAAGCGTCCGACGCCCACCACGGGCCTCGTAGTCAGCTGCTTGACGAAGCCGATGACGGGCTCGTGACTGCCCTCGGCGGCGAACCGCGACGGTGCACAGTCGGTAGGCGAGGAGTCGAGCTTGACGTCCCACAGGTCGGGGAGATCTGCGAGCAGTCCCACTACTTCGTGCGCCTCGGACGGCGCCGCCTCGCCCGGCCGGGCACGCAATTCTTCCAGGCTGATGCGCAGCGCGACGGCGCACTTGCCCTGGACCGCCTCGTGCGTGACCTCGAGAAGCTCGCGCACGATGCGCACGCGGTTGGCGATGCTGCCGCCATAGGCGTCGGTGCGCTGGTTCCACTCCGGCAGCAGGAACTCGTAGGGCAGGTAGCCCATGCCGGCATAGACGTACACGATGTCGAAGCCCGCCTGGCGCGCGCGGCGGGCCGCGACTCCCTGCTGCTTAAGCAGCGCGCGGATGTCGTGCGCGTCCATGACGCGCGGACGCTGGTTGCCCATGAAATTGACATGGGTCGCCATCCACGAGGTGCCGGACGGCGACTGGGTGGGGAGGCGCGTCAGGCGGTTCATGACCGAGCCGCCGCCGTGCCACAGCTCGATGCCGGCGAGCGCGCCGTGTGCGTGTACCGCGTCCGTCATCAGGGCGTGCGAGCGCACGTCGTGCTCGTCCCACAGCGTGGCGTACGGCAAAGGCGCGTCGTCCGAGCCCGGGTCGATGGAGACGTAACCGGTGCACACCACGCCCCAGCCGCCCTCGGCCTTCATGGCGCGGAACGCAGCGCGCATGTTTGGCATGGAGTTGGTCATGCCGGCGGCGTGCGGCACCGCGTAGAAGCGGTTGCGCGCCGTCACGGGTCCGATTCGCACCGGTTCGAACAGCAGGTCGTATCGCGGATTGCGCGCCATCGCCTCCGCAAGTCTGCATATAGTTGAGCGAATGTTCAAGAATGAGCGGCGCGCTATACTCGCCGCGCATCGCAACTGGGGAGTCGCGGTCCGCTGCCGCGAGCTGTGAACGCTGATGCGTTACGCAAATCTCATGCTGCTCGCCTCGCTGGCCTGGCTCGCGGTGCTGCCGCCCGCACAGGCGCAAACTCCACCCGACACCGCCGAGCCCGGTTCGGCGGAGGAGATTGCGCGCGCCACCACCGAGGCCCGCTTTCTCTCGCCGTGGGTCGCGTATCTGCCGGCGTCCGCGAGCGTGGTTTCGCCGCGCGCCTTCCTGCACCGTATTCCCGGCGCGCCGGGCGAGCTGGTCGACTCCACCGCGGCCTATGCCTACTGCCGGGCGCTCGCCGGCTCTTCCCCGCGGGTGCGGCTCTTCACCATCGGCCGCTCGGAAGAGGGGCGCGAGATCGTGCTGCTCGTGATCGCCGACGAGCAGGGCATCCGCGACCTCGAGGCGCTCAAGGCTGCGACCGCCGCGCTCGGCGATCCGCGCCGCACGGATGCGGACGCGGCGGAACGGCTGCTCGGCAGCGCGCGCCCGATCTACTACATCAACGCCGGGCTGCATTCGGATGAGACCGGCTCGACGGAGTCGGTACTGGAGCTCGCCTACCGGCTCGCGGTCTCCGAGCAGCCGATGATCCGCCGCATCCGCGAGCGGCTCGTGGTGCTCATCAACCCGGTCTCCAACCCCGACGGCCGCGACAAGCAGGTCGAATGGTTCTATCGTTACTTGAAGGGCAAGACGGATCTGGCCAGCCTGCCGCGCCAGGCGCCGCCCTACTGGTCGAAGTACGCCTTCGTGGACATCAACCGCGATGCGCATCAGCAGGTGCATGCCACGACCAAGGCCGTGTTCCGCATGCTGTTCGACTGGCACCCGCAGGTGATCCACGATCTGCACGAGAGCATAGCGCTCCTCGTGACCTGGAACGGCACCGGGCCGATCAACGAGCACGTCGATCCGCTCACCTATGCCGAGCGCCTCGAGTTGAGCTTCCACGAGGTGCAGACTCTCACCGGGCTCGGCATGCCGGGGGTGTGGACCTGGAACTTCGGCGACGACTTCGCGCACCTGTATCTCGATTCCATCGCCACCAACCACAATGCCGACGGGCGCGGCTACGAGACCTTCGGCAACGGCACCGCCGAGACACTCACTCCCGAGCAGCCCTCGCAGGACACCTCGGTCGAGTGGTACCGGCCGCTGCCGCCGCCTGCGCAGGGCACGTTCCTCTGGTCGGCGCGCGATAACGTCAATTACAACGAGACCGCGCTGCTCGCGGCGCTCGATGACACTGCCGGGCAGTCGCAGGCGCTGCTGCGCGACTACTATCTGAAGGGCCTGCACTCGTACCGCCGCGGCCTGGAGCAGCCACCCTTCGGCTTCATCATTCCGGACGGGCAGGGCGACCCGATGCGGGTCGCGCAGCTCGTGGCACTGCTCCTGAAGCAGGGCATCGAGGTGGCGCGCGCGCGCGCGCCGATCAGCCTCAACGAGGGGACGTTCCCGGCGGGCACCTTTGTGGTGCGGCTCGATCAGCCGTTTCGCGACTACGCCGTCGATCTCCTCACGCCGCAGCACTACCCGAAGGATGCGGGTGAGGCCTACGACGATGTGTCGTGGGAGCTTCCTGCCCACTACCACCTGACGGCGATTGCGACGGCGGACAGCCGGGTGCGCTCCCTCGACCTCGTGGCGTTGCAGGCGGCGCCGCAGCCGCAGGGCGCCGCCGAGGGTGATGGGCCGGTATTCGTGCTCAAGGACACGGGGCAGGAGGGCTTGCTGGAGGCGCGTTACCGCCTCGCTCACTTCAAGGTAGCGATAGCCGAGCGGCCGTTCGCACTCGCGGGCGTCGACTATCCGGCCGGCTCATGGATCCTCGGGCCGCAGCCGGGCCTGGCGACGGCGCTCCACGAGGCAGCCCGCGATCTGGGACTCGAATTCGCGAGCGTCGCCGCAGCCCCGCAGGTTGCGCGCCACGATGCGCCCGTGCCGCGCCTCGGACTGTGGGTGCCGTGGGCGGATACTGACACCATCGGCTGGGCACGCTACTCGCTCGATCAGCGGCACATTCCCTATGTCTACGTGCGCGACGAGGATATTCGCGCCGGCCGGCTGCACGATAAGTTCGACGTGCTGCTCTATGGCCACGTCGATCTCGAGCTCGCCGAGCAGATCGAGGGGCTGCCGAAGGCCTGGGGGCCGATGCCCTTCAAGAAGACCGCTGCGACCCCCGCCTTCGGCACACCCGCGGAGTCGGATGACATCACCGGCGGTATCGGATTCGCCGGGCTCGCCGAGCTGCAGCGCTTCGTCGATTCGGGAGGCCTCCTCGTCACGCTCGGCAGCGGCTCGATGCTGCCGCTCGAGGCGGGCCTGGTGCGCGGCGTGCGCCGCGAATCGGGCGGTGTGCCGCGCAGCACCCAGGGAGGCGGTGCCGCCTCCGCGGCCGCCTCGCAGTCGGCGGTCACGCGCACGCCGGGGGCGCACGTACGCGTCACCTTCGCCCGGCCGGAGCATCCGATCGCCTACGGCTACGCGGCACACACCTGGGTGTTCCGCCAGAACTTTCCGCTCTACTCGGTGCCGCGGCGCTGGCTGCGCATGGCGTACTGCACGGTGTGTCTGGACGGCCCGCTGGACCGCAGCGGCGTCGTGCTCGAATGGGGCGACACCGACGGCGCGCCGTTCGTCGTCAGCGGCCAGGCGTGGGGCGAGGAGAATCTCATCGGCCGGCCCGCGATCCTCGACCTGCGCGATGGCCTCGGCCACGTGATCGCGTTCAACTTCAACCCGCTGCACCGCGACCTGAACCGCGGCGACCAGCGCATGTTGTGGAACGCGATCCTCAACTGGAGGGCCATCCTCACTGCGCGGTGACGCGCGACGCCCGCCACGCACTACACTGCGCGCAGCGCGTGATATACGCGGGCCAGCTGGAGGATCGCGCCATGTCCGGTTCCCATGACCTGGTGATCGTCGGCGGCGGACCAGCAGGCATGATGGCCGGACTGCTGTTCGCCCGCGCCGGCCTCAAGACACTGGTGCTGGAGAAACACCGCGACTTCCTGCGCGATTTCCGCGGCGACACAGTACACCCATCGACGCTGCAGCTCTTTCATGAGCTCGGTCTGCTCGACGAGCTGCTGCGCCGGCCGCACAACAAGGTCGAGCAGATTGGCGGGCGCGTCGGCGGTCAGTTTGTGCGGATCGGCGACTTCCGCCGCCTGCCGGTGGCCGCCCCCTACATCGCGCTCATGCCGCAGTGGGAGTTCCTCGACTTCGTCGCGCGGTCCGCACGCCGTTATCCTGGGTTCGAGCTGCGCCAGTCATGCGCCGGAGAATCGCTGGTAGAGGAGGGCGGCCGTGTCGTGGGCGTACGCACCAGTGGCGGCGAGGAGGTACGGGCGCGCCTGGTGATCGCGAGCGACGGCCGCGACTCGCGATTTCGCGTCGGTCTCCCCCAGCGTGTCATCGGCGCGCCCATGGACGTGTTCTGGTTCCGGCTGCCGAAACAGGCGCAACCCGAGAACGACAGCATGGGGGTGTTCGATACGGGCCGCATCTTCGTGCTGATCGATCGCGGCGACTATTGGCAGTGCGCCTTCGTCTTTCCGAAGGGCGGGGCGGAGCAGCTGCACAGCGAGGGGCTCGAGGCGTTCAGGGCTCGGGTGCGTGCGGTGGGTCCCGAGACGGCCGGCGTGGATGAGGCGATTCGCAGCTGGGACGACACGAAGCTGCTGACCGTAACGGTCGATCGGCTCGATCGATGGTGGCGCCCCGGCCTGCTGGTGATCGGCGATGCGGCGCACGCGATGTCTCCGATCGGCGGCGTGGGCATCAATCTCGCGATTCAGGATGCCGTGGCGGCGGCCAATCTGCTTGCAGCCCCGCTCGCGCGGGGTGCGGACCCCGACCCGCTTCTGCCGAGGGTGCAGGCGAGGCGGATGCGCCCGGTGCAACTGACGCAAGGCCTGCAGAAGCTGGTGCAGGACGCCGTGGTTGAGCCGTTGCTCAGCGGCCGCGGGCGGCTCGAGAAGCCACCGCTCGGGGTGCGGCTGCTCGATGCGGTGCCGTTGCTGCGGGGCATACCGGCGCGGGTGGTCGGGTTGGGTTTTCGGCCCGAGCACATCAGATCGCCCGATGCGTTCGCATGACATGGAGCAGCGTCATCACGTCCCTGGTATGGATCTGTGCCGTCGGCGCCGCACTGTTCGGGCCCGCGGGTACGCTTGACTGGCCGGGTGGCTGGATCTTCCTGGGAGAGCTGGTGCTCTCGAGCGCCGCCAGCATCGTCTGGCTGGCCAAATACGATCCGGGTCTGCTGAAGGAACGCCTGGGCGCTCCGATTCAGAAGGGCCAGGCCTTGTGGGACAGGGTCTTGATGCTGGCGATTGTCGTCATCTGGTACGGCTGGATGGTGCTGATGGCGCTGGACGTAAAGCGCTGGCACTTCTCCGAGGTGCCAGTTTGGGTGATGTATGCCGGTGCCGTGTTGATCCCACTGGCGTTTATCGCGGTGCTTCGAACCTTTCGCGAGAACAGTTTCGCGGCACCGGTCGTCAGGATTCAGACGGAGCGCGGCCACCGGCTCATCGACACCGGACCGTATGCCATCGTGCGCCATCCCATGTATGCAGGTGCGCTCCTCTACCTGCTCGGTACGCCGCTCGTGCTCGGATCATGGCTCGGGCTCGGCGCGCTGCCCGCCATCATGGGCCTCCTGATCAGACGGATCTTCATCGAGGAAACGGCGCTGCGCAAAGGCTTGCCCGGTTATGCCGAATATGCGACGCGTGTGCGATACCGGCTCGTCCCTGGAGTGTGGTGATCGAGGATTGGCGGGCGAACTCGTCGACCAACCGGCCACGAACTGCCGCTCGCCGCATCGGGAATTTTCCACATAGCGGCCATTTGCCCTAGACTCATCTGCCCGTCTCCGATTACAAAAAGCGCGACCACTATGCACCGCTTGCCTAGCGCACTTGCCCTGGCAGTGTTCGTTGCCAGTTTGGGGCTCGCATCACCGACCTGCCGCGCGGCCGATGTACCGGAGTCCGCCGATCAGACGGTGCTCCTTCATCGGCAAGCATTGCGAAACGATCGCGAATCCCCGGTGCTCGGCGATCCCCGTGGCGATGTAACGATTGTCGAGTTCTTCGACTACGCCTGTTCGTATTGCAAGGCTCTCGAACCCCGCCTGGAGAGCGCATTGCGCTCCGATCCCCACGTGAGACTCATACTCAAGGAGTTTCCTATCCTGACTCCGGAATCGTTGATCGCTGCTCGAGCCTCGCTCGCCTCGAGGCGTCAGCACAAGTACCGGGAATTTCACGAAGCGCTGATGGCCTACCGCGGTTCGTGGGATGAGCAGGCAATCTTCGCCACGGCGGAAAGCGTCGGCCTGAATATCGATCGCCTGCGCCGCGACATGGCCGCACCGAGCATTGCCAATGAGATCATCGAGAACTTCAATCTCGCCCGCGGTCTGCGCATTTACCAGACACCGAGCTTCGTGGTCGATGATCACATGCTCACGGGTCCGTCGGCGGAAATTGATTTTCCGGCGGTAATTGGCGAGGCGCGACGTCACCGGTCGTAGCGGCGCTCGACGAGTACTGCTACGGCGGCCACTGCACCTCGCCGCCTAGCCTGATCCTCCCAATTCGGCACGTTAGTCTTACACTGTGAACTCAATGCGCAGCGTGCTGTGCTTTCTCATCGCTGCCGGAACTGCCTTGGTCGGTCCCGGGAACGCGACCGCAAACGAGAGTCGCAAGGACGTTCAGCAGGTTGCACCCGCCACCGACCCACTGGGCGCGCCGAAAGTCGCGCTCGTGACCTTCGGCCCCGGCCGAGTCTACTGGGAGCGATTCGGCCACAACGGCCTCATAGTCGATGATCCGGCCGCGGGAACACGGATCGTTTACAACTACGGCGCTTTTGATTTCCAGGAGCAGCACTTCCTGTGGAACTTCGCGCTCGGGCACATGCGTTACAGTCTCACCGACGAGCCTCTCGAGGCTGACCTCGCGATCTATGTGGCCGAGGGCCGCTCCGTGACCGTGCAGATACTGAACCTAACGCCGGTGCAGGCCCGTGAGCTGGCGGCATTCCTCGCCTGGAACGCGCAGCCGCAGAATGCGGCTTACCGATACGACTACTTCGTCAACAACTGCTCGACCAAGGTGCGCGACGCCTTGAATCGAGTCCTGGGCGGTGCCCTGGAGCGCCAGCTCGCGCACCGGCTGACCTCTCACACATATCGCTTTGACGCCGTTCGCCTGATCTCGCCCGATTTCTGGCTGGCTCTCGGCGGGGACACGGTGCTCGGTCCGAATGCAGACCGCCCGCTGAGCCTGTGGCAGGAGAGTTTCGTCCCCATGCTGCTGAGCGTCGCGTTGCGCAATGTTGTCGTGAGTGATCCAAGTGGCGCTGCCATGCCGCTGGTGAGCGATGAGGAGGTCGTCCTCCCCGGAAGACTGCCGCCCGCGCCTGCAGCACCGCGTGACCTCCGATGGCCGTTCCTGGCCGCGGGAACAGGGCTGGCCGCGCTGCTGCAGTGGCTCGCTCGCGCGAAGGGTCGCCTCTATCGGGTGTCCTTTGGGGTACTGGCTGTCGCGTGGTGGCTGATCTGCGGATTCAGCGGCCTGGTGCTGGCCGGCCTCTGGGGGTTCACCGACCACTGGGCCATCTGGGCAAACGAGAACCTGCTGCTGCTCGATCCGGCGTGCCTGATTGTCCCGCTGGTGTGGTGGCGCGCGCCGCGGATCGCCTGTCGTCTGACCACCCTGGTTGCGGCGGCCGCGCTGCTTAGTCTCATCATCCGTATGCTGCCCGGCTGGTACCAAGGCAATCTTGCATTGATTGCCCTCACCGCTCCGGTACATCTGGTCCTGGCGGTGCTGGTGTGTCGTCAGCGCTCGGTCGCAGGGAGCACCGCCCGCCAGGAGACTCGCCTCGCATGAGGAGCATTCCGCTGTCCTGCTGACAGGGGCGGCGATCGGCAATGTCTGCCTATCGGCTGACGGCCAACTCCTTGACGCCCAGCAGGATCATCACGGGGTCGGAACCGTAAGTCTCCTTGCGGTTCTGAATGCCCCTAATGATCCTTGGATTAGCCATCGCCGCAGGTGCAACATGCGTGGGATTGGAGAGCACAATGGGCGCGAGAATGAGAGAACGGCACCATGTAGGACGCGTCGGCTGGCTACGTGCCGCGGTACTTGGCGCCAATGACGGCATTCTTTCCACCTCGAGCCTCCTCCTCGGCGTCGCTGCCGCACACGCGACACACGGCGGTGTCCTAATTGCCGGGGTCGCTGGCTTGGTTGGGGGAGCGATGTCGATGGCTGCTGGTGAGTACGTGTCGGTCAGCTCGCAGGCAGACAGCGAACGGGCGGACCTGGAGCGTGAGCGCGCCGAGCTCAAAGCAGACGATGCGGGGGAGCACAAGGAATTGTCGGCAATCTATGTAGGTCGCGGTCTCGACCCAGTGCTCGCGAAAAGGGTGGCCGAACAGCTGATGGCTCACGACGCATTAGGCGCGCATGCTCGCGACGAACTCGGCATCTCCGAGCGTCTGCGGGCGCGTCCTATCCAGGCTGCCTTGGCATCGGCTGCCAGCTTCGCTGTCGGAGCGGCCATGCCTCTAATCGCTACTATTCTGAGCCCCGCGCGGGACTTGATCCCGCTTTTGTCGGGTACTTCACTCGCATTCCTGGCGATTCTAGGAGCGGCAGCTGCTCGAGCCGGTGGCGCAGGTGTCTTGATCGGTGCCGCACGCGTCACGTTCTGGGGAGCGCTGGCCATGGCGCTCACCGCAGGCATTGGATCTCTAGTCGGCACGATCGTGTGAGAGGAATGTCCATGAGCAAGGGGCCGCCACCCCTCGCAGCCGGCGACTTGAAAAACCTGGGACCTCCACTAGCGATATTCACCCTTAAGGGCCGCACGTTAAGCGTAACCGCGCAGCTGTTCATCGGATGCACTCGTTCAGCAGCGCGGTCCCAACGCCCGCCCCGCTGATGAAAGCATTTGCGCACAGGCGTCGCCCGGAGTGCTAGTGACCTGACACCCGAGTTTGGTGCCGGCCGGTAGTAGAGTCCGCTCAGTTAGATGCCAGCAGCCTGAAGCAGTTTCGGCTTCACCTAAGTGACTTTTCGGCGTGCGGCTCGTCGCAACCGCAGTTCGATCCAAGCTTCCACGCTCGGTACCACAGGCTCCTTCTGTTCAAGCAGATCTGGCGGTGCCCGGCGCTGCGTGCGCACGCACGCCCAAATAACCCTTGATTGATGCAATCACCAACGGTATCGCGCCAAAGATGATGAAGACCAGATCGCCCGGGAGGCGCAGCCATTCAATCAGGTGCGAACGTCCGCTGCCAATATAATCGAGACTACGCGCATGCCAGTAGCCGTGCTGCACGACGTCCCAGACTTGTAGCACGCCGCTGGGGAACAGACTGAACATCACCATCATCGCCAAGCCAATGTTGGTCCCGAAAAAAGCAGTCTTGACGTATTTTTCGATGCCCGTCCAGCGCGCTTCGTCGCTGGTCTGACGCAGCACAAATACCATTAACGCAATCGCCAGCATGCCGAACACGCCCATCATGGCGGCGTGACCGTGGTTAGGTGTCAATTGCGTGCCGACTTCGTAATAACTGACGATCGGAAGATTGATCAGAAATCCGAACATGCCTGCGCCGACGAAGTTCCAGAAGCCGACCGCCATCAGAAAGTAAAACGTCCATTTGTGCGGGATCGCAATCGGCTTGTGTGCCACTTCGCCCTCGCTGCGCGTCGTGCGCACGAAATCCCACGCATCGAGCGTCAGCAGAGTCAAGGGCACCACTTCCAGCACGGAAAACAGCGCCGACATCGCCATGTTGAAGCCGGTCTGGCCCGTGAAATACCAATGATGGCCGGTACCGATCAGTCCGCCGAGGAAGTACAGGATCGCATCCAGATAGATCACTCGCAATGCCGTGTTGCGGCGGGTCAGACCGAGCTGGTAGAGGGCCAGCGCCACTATGGTTGTTGCGAAGAACTCGAAGAAGCCCTCGACCCATAGATGGATGATCCAGAAGCGCCAGGTGTCGACCACCGTGTAATTGGTCTTTGCACCGAAGAACAGCGCCGGGAGGTAGAACAGCGGGATCGACAGAGCAGCGACGAAAAACATCCATACGATCGGCCGCGCCTCGACGTTCTCCACCTTGCTGGGACGCGCCACCCACCAGAGCAGCGCAAACCAGACCAGCAGGCCTATCGCCAGCAGGTACTGCCAGATGCGGCCCAGCTCCAGATATTCCCAACCCTGGTTGCCGATCCAGAACCACCAGTGGCCCAGCAGTTGCAAGATGCCGGCCCATTCGCCGAGCAGACTGCCAACGATCACCGCGACGAACGCGCCGAACAGCAGGTGCGTCCACATCGCAAGACCGCGCGGCTCGTCGTGGCGCAGGGTGCGACCCAGAAACAGCGCGGCGGCCACGTACGAGGTGGCGATCCACATGATGGCGCTCTGCAGATGCCAGGTACGCGTCAAATTGCTCGGAAAGATGTTCTCGAGTTGGAAGCCATAGAAACTGCTCGCGTCGGCGCGATAGTGCGCGGTGGCGCCCCCCACCAGGGTCTGAAACAGAAACACCCCCGCGACGACGACATAGAACTTGACCAGCGCGCGTTGGCCGGGACCGGCCTCACCGGGCTGTGCGTAGGGGCGGATCACATGGCCGCGACTAATCCAGCCGAGATAGTCGAACTTTCCGAAAGCCAGAAGGACTGCGGCGATACCGGCCAGCAACACCAGCAAGCTCAATGCGCTCCACAGAATCGCGCCCGAGATTGGTGTATTGCCAACGCTGGGATCGTAGGGAAAGTTGTTGGTATAAGAATGATTCTCACCGGGCCGATTTGCCACGGACGCCCATGCCGCCCACGTCACGAACGCGGTGAACTGACGAAGTTCGGCCGGGTCGCTTATCAAATTCGGCTTCAGCCCCCCGTTGTTGACGGGATGCTTGAAGTAGTCGGTCCAGTAGCCGATCTGCTGCTGCCACGCCTGCACCTCCGCTGAAGACAGCGTCAGTACATCAGTGACGGGGTCGTAGCGATTGGTTTTCAGCACCAGCGCAACTTCGGCTTGCAGCCCGGCGCGCTGCATCGGGTCCAGTTGCGCGAGCTGCTTGTCGAATTGCGTCTGCGCCAGCGCCGCCGCGGTATCCTGTCCCATCCAGTGCAACGCCGCTGCCGAATAGTCCGGTCCGAGGTAGGCGCCATGACCCCAGATGCTGCCGTTATCCATCAATCCGTATTTCAGGAACACTGCCTGGCCGTCGCCGATGTCGGCGTCGGTGAACAGCGGCTTTCCTTGCTGGTCGGCAACGATGTGCGGAATCGGCGGCGCGTTGCGGTAGGCGAGCGCGGTGATCGCAATCAGCACAGTGAAGCCGATCACCATGACGATCACGATGGCGCGCAGCCACCACGGCGACAGCGGGCTCTCGTCCGCAGGATTGACGATCGCATTGCTTGGGGGTGTGGCCAAAGTCGCGGTCATAACGGTTCCCCTCTGCTTTTTATCGAGACAACGAATGCCGCTCACCCGGCCGTCGACGAAGGACTCTGGACTCACTGTGACGGCCGACTCGATGCCAAGCACTTGTGGAACGGAAATATACAGCGCACTACCTGCGGTCTGTGCGGTCCCGTACAGTGCTCATGTCTCGAACCATGTTCTACAGCAACATCACCGTAAGTGGTGGTCCGGCGCCGGTCTGCGCTTACATCGAAGAATTGCTCCCCGATGTCCTCGAGGGTCGCATCGAGCCCGGTCGAGTGTTCGATCGTGTCATCGGCCCGGAGGAGGCACCCGCAGGATACCGGTCTATGGATGAGCGCAAATCGCTCAAGATCATGATTAAGCCCTGATAGGTGTTGTCATGCAAACCGTGACGCTAAATAACGGACTCAGTATGCCGGCCACCGGCTACGGCGTTTTTCAAATTGTGGACGCTGAGGAATGCCGCCGCTGCGTGATCGATGCGATCCAGGCTGGATATCGCCTGATCGATACGGCTGCTTCCTACATGAATGAAGCAGCCGTCGGGCAAGGGATCAGGGGCAGTCGAATAGCTCGTGAGCAGCTATTTATAACGACAAAATTGTGGGTGCAAGACGTTGGCTACGAACACACACAGAAAGCCATCGACAACTCCCTTCGCCGTCTGCAATTAGACTACCTGGATCTGTATCTGATTCACCAGCCATACGGTGACGTGCACGGCTCTTGGCGTGCGATGCAGGATGCCTACCGTGGCGGAAAGCTGCGTGCCATCGGCGTCAGCAATTTTCAGCCAGACCGGCTAATGGATATCGTCGCGTTCAACGAGATCAAGCCTGCTGTAAACCAGATCGAAGTCAATCCATTCCAGCAACAAGGTGAGAGCATTGCTCTCATGCGTGACCTCAATGTGCAGGCAGAGGCCTGGGCTCCCTTTGCAGAGGGTCGCAACAACCTATTTCAGACCCAGGTACTCCAAGCAATTGCGAGCAAACACGGAAGAACTCTTGGACAAGTCGTCTTGCGCTGGCTAGTACAGCGCGGCATCGTGCCACTTGCCAAGTCCGTGCGTAAGGAGCGTATGGCGGAGAACCTGGCCATCTTCGATTTTGAGCTCGATACCGACGACATCAACAGAATTAATACGCTGGATACTAGGACGAGCAGCTTCTTTTCTCATCGCGACCCGGCGATCGTGAAGCGGATGAGCGAGCGCAAGCTGGACATTTGAAGCAGGCCCACCAATTGACGCGAGTCCGCACCAGCGGATTCTAAATTGACCGAACTCCGACGACAGTCCGCTCTTGCTGCCTTTGATGACCGCTTTGCAGGCGCGCACTTTGCCAGGGGCACAGGTGCGCGGTCAGGTGCCGCCCTCATGCCGAGGGAGTCGCCGCGCTACCTCACGAACTCGGCGGACCCGGTTCCAGACTGAATCCATCGTCAAGCCAGCCCGTGATGCCGCCCGCCATGATCTTCACGGGATAGCCCAGCCGCGCGAGCCGCAAAGCGGCGCGCGCGGCGCCATTGCAGTGCGGGCCGTTGCAATAGGTCACAAACAGGGTTGCCGGTGCGTAACCGGCCATTTTGGAAGCCACGATCTTGCCGTGCGGCAGGCTGATTGCCCCGGCGATATGCCCCTTCTCGAAGAGCGCCGGGCCACGGACATCGAGCAGCACAAAGCCTGGAGCGCCGCTGCTGAGCGCCTCGTGCGTGTCCCAGCAATCCGTCTCGAATGAGAATTCGGCTTCGAAGTGCCGGACGGCAACCTCCGAGGGCGCGGCAGGAACATTCGTTACGGCATTGGTCATGGTGCATCTCCACAGCGGTGACTGGCCGGCATTGTGCGTATGGCTCCGCTCGGGGACAATTGGCGGTATCGCCACATATCGATCAAATCATGCCAATACTGCGACCTCGTTCCAGACGCTTCAATCCACGGGTCGTCGTCCTGACATACGACGGCTTGTGTGCTTTTGAATTTGCCTGTGCGGCTGAAGTGTTCGGGCTTTCCCGCCCGGAGCTCGGGGCCGGGTGGTACCGGTTCGCGACCTGCTCGCTGGCAGGGCGGCGCATCAGGGGTCAGTACGGCACCCGCATGGCGGTTGACGGAGGACTGGAGCTCCTGACCGCGGCCGGCACGATCATGATTCCGGGCTGGCAGGGCATTGATGTGCCGGTGCCGGAGGCCATTGTCGCAGCCCTGCGCAGCGCACACGATGGTGGTGCGCGACTGCTGTCCATTTGCTCTGGTTCGTTTGTGCTCGCAGCCACCGGCTTGCTTGATGGCAAGCGCGCGACCACTCACTGGCGATATGCGCAGGCGCTTCAAGAGCGCTACCCGAGGGTTCGCGTTGATCCGGACGTGCTGTACATCGACGAAGGTCAGACTCTCACCTCAGCCGGCAGTGCCGCAGGGCTTGATCTGTGCCTGCATCTGATCCGCCGCGATTTTGGCGCCGAGGTCGCCAACCACGTCGCGCGGCGACTGGTCATTCCTCCGCATCGGGACGGAGGCCAAGCGCAGTTTCTCGCTAGCCCGGTCGATCGATACGAGCGCGGACCGATCGCCGTCGTGCTCGAGCGCGCGCAGCAGCGCATTCAGCAGCCGATCACGATCAGCGAGATGGCGCGCTGGGCTGCCATGAGCGAGCGGACATTCATCCGCAGGTTCGGCGCCGTCACGGGAATGAGCCCGGGGGATTGGATGACCCAGGCCCGTGTGCAGCGCGCCAAGGACCTTCTCGAGCGCTCATCGCTGGCTATGGAGCAGGTGGCTTCTCGAGCCGGCCTTGGCACCGCAGCCACGATGCGCCATCACTTTCGCAGGCGCATCGGCTTGAGTCCGGCCGAGTACCGACGAAGATTCTCTCAGGTGAGCGGCCCGGCATCGTGATAGTTGGCGTCGCGAACGGCCGCTCGGTCGAATCGCGGCAGCGCATACACGCGGTGTGCGTATGAGTCGGTGCTGTCGGACCACCCGTGACGGTAGTCTTGCGCTCGCTGACTTTGCGACGCCCGGCCGCTGTGGCACATCGAAGTGGGACGGCATGCGTCCGTGAGGCGATCGCCAGCAGGTAGACGATCATCGTTTCGTTGAAACCGCTGAGCGGGTGGTGTATCTCATTGTGCGGCCGGGTAGCGCCGCTCAAACCGGCGAGTCGCCACAGGAGAGAAGTGATGCCGAGCCGTCGGGCGCATTGCAATCAGGGTCAGCGTCGAAGCCGGGCGCTGCTGAGCTCAACGTTGCTGCTGGCCGCTGCCATGGCCGCGGGCGCCGCTGCCGAGGTTCCACCATCAGAGACCCGCATCGTCATCGATGCGTCGGTCCAAGGCCGGCCACTGCCGCATTTCTGGGAGCACATGTTCGGTTCCGGGCGGGCCATTCTCAGTCTTCGCGAGGGCTACCGCGACGACCTGCGTGCAGTGCGCCGCATCACCGGCTTTTCGTACGTGCGTTTTCACGCCATTTTTCACGACGAGGTCGGCTTGTACAGCGAGGATGCTCACCACAAGCCGGTTTACAACTTCTCCTATATCGATCAGATCTATGACGGCTTGCTTGCCAGCGGCGTGCGGCCGTTCGTTGAGCTTGGCTTCATGCCCGGTGCGCTGGCGAGCACGCAACAGCGGCAGAGCTTCTGGTACCGGCCATTCTCTTCACCTCCCAAGGACTATGGTCGCTGGGACGCGATGATGGCGGCATTCGCGCAGCACCTCATCGAGCGCTACGGCATCGAGGAGGTGAGCCAGTGGTACTTCGAGGTGTGGAACGAGCCCAATCTCGATTTCTGGGCCGGCAAGCCCAGCCAAGCGAGCTATTGGGCTCTCTACGATCACACCGCCCGCAGCCTCAAGGCCGTGGACGCGCGGCTGCGCGTCGGGGGGCCTGCGACTGCACAGGCGGCATGGGTGGCGGCTTTTATTCGCCACTGCAACGAGCAGCACGTGCCGGTGGACTTCGTGTCCACTCATGCCTACGGAGACGATACTGCGGAGAACATCCTCGGTACGCACGAGAAGATTCCGCGCAACCGGATGGTGTGCCGCGCCATCGCGAAGGTGCACGCGGAGATCCAGGCCTCGGCGCAGCCGGCTTTACCGCTGATCTTCAGTGAGTTCAACGCGAGCTGGGGCAACCACCGCGAAGTAACCGACGCACCCTATATGGGCCCGTACATGGCCGAGACCATTCGTCACTGCGATGGGCTGGTGCAGGACATGTCGTACTGGACATTTTCCGACGTCTTCGAAGAGCAGGGGGTCGTAAAAACACCGTTCCACGGTGGTTTCGGGCTGCTGGCTGTAGGGGGCATTCCAAAGCCCGCTTTCAACGCATTTGCCCTGCTGCACCGACTCGGGGATGAGCGGCTGCCGCTCGAGGCGGAAGGCGCACTCCTCACGCGCCGCCGCAGGGATGGCGCGCTGGTGCTGGCGCTGTGGAACTACGCGGAGCCCGGCTCGACCGCGAATACCCGCAGGGTGTCGCTCGAGCTCAGCCATATCGATGCACAGAGTGCCCTCGTTCAGGTCATCGATGGAACGCATGGCAACGTGATGCCGGCCTACGAGAAAATGGGCTCGCCGAGCTATCCGACTCAACGCCAGCTCGCCGAGCTTCGCCGGGCGGGCGCGTTGCCAGCTGAGGACCGCCAGCCACTCGTTGGCAACTCTCTCAGTCTCGAGATCGCTTCCGACGGTCTCGCGCTGGTTACCCTGGTTCCGCGCGGCTCATCCGCGGCTGGCTCGGGCCATTGAAGTTGTAAGATTGTTCAAAAACGCCGGGGTGGATTGCGAGTTAGGATCGCCCGCGAGGGCGTTTCCACGCCAGGAGAGGGTGGGCCTTGGTGACGATTAGAGACGTCGCGCGAAGGGCGAGGGTCTCGACTGCCACGGTCTCGCGCGCCCTCAACAATACCGGCACGGTGCGGCCGGAAATTCGCGAGCGCGTGCGGCAAGCGCTGGCGGCCGAGGCCCGCACGGCCCTCAACTTCACGCTCTATTCGATAGACGATCAGGGCCGGCCGCGTGACCTGGCCAAGCACGCCGCGCCGGGTGGCTGGCAGGAGGACGCGCATACCGACGTCATTCACAACTACGTCGACGCGCTGCGGGCGTTTCCGGCCTGGGGCCGGTCGGTTCGGTGACCAGGGCGGCACACCCGGCGAACAATCGTGCGGCGCAGCTCGCGCCACCTATTTGACCAAGCGGTTGTATTTCGCCAGCACCGCGCGCAGCTCATCGTGCGGCAGCGCGCGCACGTGATGCCCGTCGATGCCGGTCATGTCGGTGGCGGCCACCATGGCGTTGACGATCGCTTCCTCGGTGGCCTGCACGGTGGCGGCAAACAGCGGGTCCATCGAGTCGTTGGGCACCATCTTGAGGTCCACCGGACCGTGATCGATCTCGCTCGCGCCGGGGTTGGCGGTCGAGAAGGCGATGAAGATGTCGCCCGACCCGTTGCCGGCAATGCTGCCGTTGCGGCCGATGCCGAGCGACACGCGCCGGGCGATGCGCTTCAGCTGATGCGGCAGGAGCGGCGCGTTGGTGGCCACCACGACGATGATCGAGCCGCGCTCGATAAGGTCGGAGGGCACGGCGGCGTACGGATCCTCGCTCGCGATCTCGCGGCCGACCGGAATCCCGGCGATGCGCAGGTTCTGCCGCGTGCCGTAGTTGCACTGCACCAGCACGCCGACAACGTAACCGCCGGCCTTCTCCTCGAGCTTGCGCGAGGCCGTGCCGATGCCGCCCTTGAAGCCGTTGCAGATCATGCCGGTGCCCCCGCCCACGACGCCTTCCTCGACGGGGCCGGAGCGCGCGCTGTCGAGGGCGTGGAACACATGCTCCGGCTTGACGTGAAAGCCGTTGATGTCATTCAGCCAGCCGTCCCAGGTCTCGGCCACGACCGGCAGCGACCACCACGAGTCGGTCGAATCCGCAGGTCCATGCGCCACGCGCCAGGCGATCACCGCATCGCGCACCACGCCGACGCTGTGGGTGTTGGTGATGAGTACCGGGGATTCGAGAAAGCCGGATTCCTCCACCCACGTCGTGCCGGTCATCTCGCCGTTGCCGTTCTCCGAGTACCAGCCGGCAAAGGAGAAGCGCTGCATGGATTCGGCGCCCCGCGGCAGCACCGCGGTGACACCGGTGCGGATCGGGCCTTGTCCCACCACCAGCTTGCCGCTGCCCTCGATGAGGGTGGTCTGACCGACCAGTACGCCCGCGACGTCGGTGATGGCATTGAAGGGACCGGGCGTGCCGTCGAACGGGATGCCGAGATCGCGGGCGCGCGGCTTGTGCTGCCCGGATGCGGCGGTGCTCGGTGCTGCGGTGCTGGCAGCGGCGAGATCTCCGACGCCGGCACCGGCCGTCATGCCGAGGAGCAGCAGCGCAGGGATTCTCATGGCAACAGGTGACATCGGAGTGTCTCCGCAGCTAACGACACGGGTTCGATCAGGCGCGGGCCGCGAGCGCCTCGCGCCGCTCGCTGCGCGATTTGTGCCACCAGTACACACCGTACACCGGCACCCCCACCGCGCACAGGGTGAGCGCCTGCCACAGCGCCTTGCCGCCGATGCCGATCGATACAAAGGCGCAATAGATGGCTGCAAGGAGCGCGGCGCCGATCCAGCGCGCCTCGCGCGGCCCGGGCTTTGGGATCTGTCCGCGCCGCCACAGCACCAGTACCGCGAGCGCGCAGCCGATATAGATGGGCAGGTTGGCGGCGGTGACGACGACGCTCATCAGGGTGAATGCACCGGCCATCGAATCGTTGTAGTTCATGACCGTGATCACGCTCGCAAAGACCGCGGTGATCACGAAGCCCCAGGTCGGCGCGCCGTGCGCGTTCACCCGGGCCAGCACTCGCGGGAAGCCGCCGTGGCGCGCGAAGCTCACCGTGAGCTCGCCGAGGATGAGCGTCCAGCCGTTGAGACAGCCGAGGCCGCCGACGATCACGAACGCCGCCAGGAGCTTGCCGGAACCGGCGCCGAGGTGACGCGCGAACAGGTCGGCGAACGGCGCGCTCGAGGCAGCCAGCTCCGCCTGCGGGATGAGCAGCATCGGCACCAGCGACACGCAGATGTAAACGACCGCCACCAATAGCGTGCCGATGAAGGTGGCGCGTGGAATCGTGCGGCCCGGATCCTTCACCCGACCGGCCGGCATCGCGGCACTCTCGACCCCGAGCATGGCGTAGAGGGCGAGCGTCGAGGCGGCGATCACCCCGGAGAGCGAAACCGGTGTTGGCGGCACGTGGATCAGTGCCTGGGCATGCGGCGCGAGGAACGCCCACAGGCCGAGCGCGATGACACCGAGCTGCGGGACGAGCTTCAGCAGCGTGGTGAGCACCTGCACCCAGCCGGCGGTACGCGCGCCGAGGATATTGATCAGCACGAACAGCCATATGAACGACACCGCCGTGGCGGCGGCCAGCGAATGGTTGACGTTGAGCTCGGGAAAGAAGAACGACAGATAACCCGTTACCCCGGTCGCGAGCACCGCATTCGTCACCCAGGTGGATATCCAGTAGCACCACATGAGGATGAAGGCGACGAAACCGCCGAACGCACGCGCCGCGTAGGCGTACGGCCCGTCGTCATCGGCAAACTGGCGCGCCAGTCCCGCAAACACCCAGGCGATGAAGGTGCAGCCCACGGTGGTGATCAACCAGGCGGGCAGTGCGTTCATGCCATACGGGGCGAGCGATGCCGGCAGCATGAAGATGCCGACGCCGATGGTGTTGCCCACCACCAGCGCGACGCACATGAGGAGCCCGAGCGCGCGCGCTGGGGCGCCGGCCGTGCTCATGCCGGCGCCCTGACGGGCGCCGTCTGCGCCAATGCCTCGCTGAGTGCAGTCTCCAGCAGCGTCATGGCCTCATCCACGTGTGCGCGGCTGATCATGAGCGGTGGAATGAAACGCACGGTGCTCTGGCCGCAGGAGAGCAGCAGCAGACCGTTGTGGTAGGCGCGGGTCAGCACCGCCTCGCACAGCTCCTTGGCGGGCTTGCGGCTGGCGCGATCCGTGATCAGCTCCATGCCGATCATGAGTCCCTTGCCGCGCACCTCGCCGATCACCGCGAAGCGCTGCTGCAGCTCCTTGAGGCGTGCCTTGAAGTAGTCGCCCACCGTGGCGGCATTGGCGGCGTACTCGCGCTCGACCAGCTCGAGCGTGGCGAGCGCGGCCGCGCAGCACAGCGGATTGCCGCCGAAGGTGTTGCCGTGCGCGCCGCGCTTCCATTTCTCCATGATTGTGCGCCGCGCGACCACCAGTCCCATCGGCAGCCCCGATGCGAGCCCCTTGGCGAGCGTCATGATGTCGGGCGCGACGCCCCAGTGCTCACTCGCGAACATGCGGCCGCTGCGGCCGATACCGCACTGCACCTCATCGAATATGAGCAGGATGCCGTGCCGGTCGCACAGTGCGCGCAACCCGGGAAGAAAGCTGTCGGGCGGTACCAGGTAGCCACCCTCGCCCTGGATGGGCTCGACCACGATCGCCGCCACCTCGCCAGCCGGCAGGTTGTTCTGGAAGAGCATCTCGATGTAGTCGAGAACGGCCTGCCCCTGGTCGCTGCCGTTGAAGAGCGGGCGATAGGGGTTGGGATATGGCACGTGAGTGACGCCCGGCATGGTGGGAAAGAACCCTGCCTGCTGGGTGTACTTACTGGCGGTGAAGGCGAGCGAGCCCATGGTGCGGCCGTGGAAGCCGCCGAGAAAGCCGATGAAACGCGGCCGGCCGGTCACGTAGCGCGCCAGCTTGAGTGCGCCCTCGACGGATTCCGTGCCGCTCTGGCAGATGAGCACCTGCGCCGGCGCACCCACCGGATCGAGCTGATTGATTCGCTCGGCGAGCCGCGTCATGCGCTCATGCCAGTAGTCGGAAGAGATATGCAGGAAGTCGTCCGCCGCGTCCTTGATCGCCTGCACCACCTGCGGGTGCGCGTGCCCGGTGCTCGCAACACCGATGCCGCTCATGAAATCGAGGAAGCGATTGCCATCGACGTCCCAGGCCTCCGCACCCCGTCCCCGTGCCATGACGAAGGGATAGTCGCGGGGATACGACGGCGTGGTCACCGGCCGGTCGCGGGCGATGAGCGCCTGCGCCTTGGGGCCGGGGAGCGGCGTGCGGATGTGCGGTGAAGGCATGACGAAGTCCTCGGGCGTCCCGTTAAGGGCTGGTGGGCAGGATGATGCTGACCGGGTGCGCATGTGCGCGCGTGGTGCGCGCCTCGAGCTCGCGCAGCGCCTCGAGGTCGGCTCGCGCGGGTGCGGCCAGCGTCTCGAGGCGCTCGGCCACCTTGAGCGGCCAGCCGGTCGCGGTGCGTGCAGCCTCTACGCTGAGCCCGGGATAGAGCGCGGCGAGCTCGAGCTCGTCGGTCTGCCCGTTGGGGCGCAGCACGCCGAAATCGGTGATCACCGCGCGTGGGCCGGCGCCTGGGGCACCGTGGGTCGCGCGTGCTCCGGAGCCGGTGAGGAAGCCGCACGAGGTGCGGAAATCGAGACGCGCCACGAAGCTGCGCGGCGTCTGCTTCATGATGATGAGCACTTCGCGCGCATGGCTGGCGATCTCCGGTGCGCCGCCGCCGCCCGGCAGGCGCACCTTCGGGTGTGCATAGTCGCCGATGACGGTGCTGTTGAGATTTCCGTAGCGATCGATCTGGGCGGCGCCGAGAAAGCCGACGTCGACCCGGCCGCGCTGCAGGTAGTACGCAAAGATCTCCGGCAGCGGCACGAGTGCGGTTGCGGTCTCGGCAAGCTCGCTGTCACCGATCGAGAGCGGCAACACCCTGGGCTTGGTGCCCACCGTACCCGACTCGTAGATGAGCACCAGATCCGGTGCGTGCGTCATGCGCGCCAGGTTGCATGCGGCACTTGGCAGGCCGATGCCGACGAAGCACACCGCACCGTTGCTGAGCTGCCGCGCGGCGGTCACCGTCATGATCTCGTCCGGTGTGTAATCGCTCACCGGCGAGCTCATGCCGCAACTCCCAGCGCGCGCAGCAGCGCCGCGTGATCGGGCACGCCGAGCACGTAACGCTCCATCCACGCGCTGAAGCTGGCGCGCTCGCGCGCGATCTCATCCCAGGCAAGATAGAAGCGGTTGTCGCGCGGATAGCAACCCTGGGCATAGGAGGGGTAGGCGCCGCCCGGCACCACGCTTGCGGCGGTGATCAGCCATGACGGCAGCACCAGCGCATTCATGTCGGCATCGAGCTGCGTCACCTGCTCCTCGACCGTGACCAGCACGCGCTGTGCGGCGAGCGCCGCCTCCTTGGCCGCGCCGACTATCCCGCGGATCAGCACGTTGCCGGCCGCATCGAGCTGCTGCGCGTGCAGGATGGTGACGTCGGGGGTGACCGCGGCCACCGCCTTGAGCGTGCGCCCCGTGAATGGACAGCGCAGCGTGCGGCGCGTTTCGGCCGGCTGCTGGTCGAGGTCCGTGTCGGCGTAGTGCGGCATCAGGCCGCAGGTCATGCCGCTCGCACCCGCCTGCAACGCCAGCGCAAGCTCCGCATGGCTGTACTCGGTGAGGGCAATCGGGTGCGGCCAGCCGTGCTCCACGGCATCGCGCAGGCGGTGCAGCGAGCCGACGCCGGGATTGCCGCCCCAGGAGAAGGTCAGCCGGGACGCGCACCCCATGCCGATCAGCTGGTCGTAGACGAGATCGGGCGTCATGCGGATGAGATGCAGGTCGCGGCGCCGCTGCCGGATGATCTCGTGGCCCGCGGCGAACGGGATCAGGTGCGTGAAGCCCTCGAGCGCCACGCTCGCGCCGTCGCGCACGTGCGCTGCGATCGCCTTATTGAGTGGCAGCAGCTGCATCGGTTGTTACTCGACCACGGTCTGCGACTGCTCGCGCAGATACTGCGGCAGATAATAGAAGGAGGCGATGGCCTTGCCGGTGCTGCCTGAGCCCTTCCAGCCGCCGAACGGCTGGTAGCCCGGCCAGGCGCCGGTGGTCGCGCCCTGCGGCCGGTTGGCGTAGGTGACCCCCGCCTCGATGTGCTCCTGGAACCACGGTACCTCATCGCTCGCGCCGTAGAAGCCGGCCGTGAGTCCCAGCGGCGAGGCGTTGGCGAGCTGCATGGCCTCGCCCCGGGAAGCGACCCGATGGAGCATGAGGATCGGGAGAAACATCTCCTGCTGCCATAGAGGATGATCGGGAGGCGCCTCGGCCAGCGTGGGAGCCACGAACAAGCCGCGCGCCAGTGGCTCCTCTCTGAGCTGCTCGCCGCCTGCGAGGATGCGTGCACCGCCCTCGCGTAGCGCGCGCGCGTAGCGCGCATAGTCCGCGTAACCCGACTGCGTCGCGACCGGCCCGAGCCAGTTCGCGCGCCGCGCCGGATCGCCGACCGCGAGCGCCTTCAGCTGCTCGAGGAGCTTGGCGGTGAGCGGCTCGGCCACCTGCCGCTCGACGTACAGGCGCGACAGCGCCGAGCACTTCTGACCTCCCATGCCGAAGGCCGAGCGCAGGATGCCGCTCGCGGCCCGGTCGAGATCGGCTCTCGCGGTGACGATGCAGGCGTTCTTGCCCCCCATCTCGGCGATGCAGGGCCTGGGGTAAGCGCCACCCTGGAGCTTGAGGGCAATCTGCCGCCCGACCTCGAACGAGCCGGTGAAAGTCACCCCCGCAGTGAACGGATGATCGATGAGGACACTGCCGATCGCGCCGCTCGAGCCGCTCAGGTAGTTGAACACGCCCGGCGGCAGCCCCGCGTCGCGGATGCAATCGGCGAGCAGCCGCCCGGCCCAGGGCGTCGCGCTCGCGCCCTTCAGCACGACAGTGTTGCCGGTGATGAGCGCCGCCGCCACCGGGCCGGCGGCGAGTGCGATCGGAAAGTTGAACGGCGTGATCACCACCCAGGCGCCGTACGGCTTGAGCACGCTGCGGTTGTGCGAGACGTGACTCTTCAGCGGATCGTCGGGAAGGGCGCGCGCGAAGCCGCCCTGCCGCTCGAAATCGTCGCAATAGGTCTCAAAGAAGTCCGCCGCCTCCTGCGCCTCGCCGAGCGCCTCCATGCGGTTCTTGCCGACTTCGAGGGTGAGGGCTGCGGCGATATCGTAGACACGCTGTTCGATCAGCTCGCCGACCCGGCGCAGCAGGCGCGCGCGGTCCGCAGCCGGCGTGCGCTTCCAGCCAGGGAAAGCGTTGTGCGCGGCGGCGAGCGCGGCGTCAGCATCCGCGCGGCTGGCGGCGGCAAAGCGGCCGAGAAGCTGCTCATGATCGGCGGGGTTGCGTTTCTCGAGCGTCGTGTGCCCCGCCTGGTCGGCTCCTGCGATGTACAACGGATGGGTATCGCCGAGTCTCGTGAGCACGCGCTTCATGGCCGCCTCGAAGCGTACGTGCAGCTCCTCGGGCGGATCGAACATCGTGGCGTAGGTGAGCTTGAAGGTCATGAGTTGTGCTCCTCCGCTGCACTCGGGGCGAGCTCCCCGAGCAGCTCATCGAGCAGGCCGAGCGCATCGCTCAGCTCGCGCTCGCTGATCACGAGCGGCGGCGCGAGCAGCAGCAGGTTGCCGCGTGCGGCGAACGATACTCCGCGCTCGAGCGCCCGCCCGAGCAGGCGCCTGAGCGTTGCGGGCTGTTGCGGCCAAGGGGCGAGCGGCTCACGGCTCACCCGGTCGCGCACCAGCTCGAGCACGGCGAACAGCCCATGTCCGCCGCGCACGTCGCCGATCACGGCGTGCCGGGTCTGCAGGCGCCGAAGCTGCGCGAGCATCTCGGCGCCGAGCTCTCGCGAGCGCGCGATCAGGCCCTCGTCGCGATAGCTCTCGATGGCAGCAACACCGGCGGCGCAGGCGAGCGGGTGGCCGCAATACGTAAGTCCGGTCATCAGCATCTGCGGCTCGAGGGCGCGCGCCACTTCGGGCGCGAGCACCACCGCGCCGAGCGGCAGGTGCGCACCGGTAAGTCCCTTTGCAAGCGTCATCAGGTCGGGCCGTGCGTCCGCGCCGTAGCGCTGCCATGCAAACCACTCGCCGCAGCGGCCGAAGGCGCTCATCACCTCATCGGCAATCAGAAAGACTCCCGCCGCACGGCTGAGTGCACGCAGCGCCGGCCAGAACTCATCCGGGGCGATGATGCCGTTGCTGCCGGCGTTCGGCTCCATCATCACGGCCGCGACCTCGGCGGCGCCACGGCCGGCGATGACCGCGCCGACGTGGCGCACCGCAGCCGCGGCACACTCGGCAGCGCTCGCCGTCCCGAACGGGCAGCGGTAGGCGTACGGCGGCGGCACGTGCAACACCCGCAAGGCTTCCGGGTCAACCTGGGCCGCGGTGCGCGTATCGCCCGACAGCGCCATCGCCGCGTAGCTCGCGCCGTGATAGGAACGCTCGCGCGTGATCACCCAGCCGCGCGGCTTCGCGGCCGCGGCGCGCGCGAACTTGACGGCGTGCTCGTTGGCATCGGCGCCGCCGAGAGTGAAGAACACGCGGCCGCCCTCGAAGCCCGACTGTTCGAGAAGCAGCGCCGCGAGTCGGGCGCGCGGCTCGGCGCCCCATGCGCTCGTCACGAAGCACAGCCGCTCAGCCTGGGCGCGGATCGCGGCCACAACGCGCGGGTGCTGGTGCCCGAGGTTCGAGCACTCGGCAAGACTCGACATGTCGAGGATCGAGCGGCCATCGGCGGTGTACAAGCGCGCGCTCTGGCCGCCGATCACGGTCGGCGCGTGCCAGTCGGTCTGCACGCACCAGCTGTGCAGCACGCTGTCGCGCTCGGCGAGGTGCACCGCGGCCGCCTGTCGGGCCTCGACGCTCATTGCGCGCCGGCCGACAGCGGCCGCTGCTGCGCGCGCACCGCGAAGTAATAGACGGGGCTCACCACTGCGATGCCCACCATCCAGGAGAGATCGACGCCGCCGAGCGCGCGCGCCACCGGGCCGGTATAGACGTCGGCGGCGATGAAAGGAATCTGCACGACGATGCCCACCAGGTAGCAGGCGAGTGCGGTCGCGTTGTAGTGACCGTAGATGCCGCCGTCGGGTGCGAAGAATGACGCTACGTGGTAGTCACCGAAACGGATGAGGTAGTAGTCGATGAGGTTCACCGCAGTCCAGGGCACGAGCAGGTAGAGGAGCAGTTCGTTGAAATGACTGTACAGCGGCAGGAAGTTGCTCGCTCCGGCGATGCTGATCAAAAGCGCGACGGCGAATATCGCCGTGGCGATCACGATGCGCGCGCGGTGATTCGCGCGCCAACCCGGCACCAGCGTGTGGCCGAGCGTTATCATCGCCAGCGCGCCGCCGTACAGGCAGATCGCGCCGGCCACTGCGACGCCCGGTATGAGCAGCAGCATGATGATGGAGCTCACGCGACCGGTGAGCTGCGCGATGGCGGTGACGACGTTGCCGTCGATGACCGCAGGTCCGATCATCGCGCCGAGGATCATCGGCAGCACGGCGCCGAGCGTCGTGCCCCAATAGCAGGCCCAGAACGCCCGGCGTGGGCCGGAATCCGGCGGCAGATAGCGCGAGTAGTCGGACACGTAGGGTGCATAGCCGAGCTGCCAGAGCGCCCCCATGGAAACCATCTTGAAGAAGCCGACCGCGGAGAACGATCCCTGCGTCAGGAAGTGCCCGGGTAGCGGCGTGACGAACGCCAGCCACAGGTAGCACAGCAGCAGTGCGCCGCCGGAGACGTAGCTCATCATGCGCGTCGAGAAGTGGATGAGGTCGTGGCCGTAGATCGCGCCCGCAAGGCTGATCGCGCCGATGGCGATGATCGCCACATCGTCGCTGAGAGAGGGGACGATGAAGTGCACCGACTGCCCGCCGGTCACGAAGGCCGTGCCCGCATATCCCACGTACATGAAAGCGACCAGGGCGACCACGAAGCCGGCTCCCCTGGCACCGAACTGGCCGCGGCTCTGCACCATCTGCGGCACTCCGAGGCGCGGGCCCTGCGCCGCATGCAGCGCCATGAACACCGTGCCGATGAGATTGCCGAGCAGTATGGCGACGACCGCGGAGGTAAAGGACTGATGGAAAATCGTGGTGGCAAGCGCCCCGGTCACGACGGTGAGGACGTTGAGGTTGGCACCGAACCAAAGAGTGAACAGCTGGCTCGCCCTGCCATGGCGCTCATCGAGCGGGATCTGGTAGATCGTGTGCTGCTCGATGCGCGAGGAACTGTTGGCAGGCTGTTGCAACGTAGCGCTCATCCGGGCTTGCCTCGCGGCGCGTTCCGCGAGGCGACCGACTCTAACATAGGCTAGAGTGGCGAGAGTCTATGGCGGCCTTTGCGGATTTTGGCCTCACGCCGGCGCAGCGGCACGAGGCGGTCTTCGGTCATCGCTACGAGCGAGCCGGCATGGGAGGCGCGCGCGGCGAGATCTGGTGCTACAGCGATGCGATCGCTTACCCACCGGGATCGACCGTGCGGTTGTGCGTCAGCTCCACCGTCAGGCGCTATCGACTGAGGGTCGTGCGCGATGGCGCGAGCGCACTGCCGGTGCTCGAGCGCGAGGTGCAGGACGCTCGCTGGCAGGATGCGCCCGAGCAGTGCTCGGTCGTCGGCTGCGGTTGGCAGCCGTCGCTCGAGTTCCGCATCGCGGAGGACTGGCCCTCGGGCGCCTATCGGCTCACGTTGACGGCCGATGGTGCCGACGGCGGCGAGCTGTGTGCACACCACCTCATCATCGTGCGCCCGCACCCCGCTTGCAAAGCACAGCGGGTTCTGCAGATCGCGGCAACCGGATCGTGGACCGCCTACAACACCTGGGGAGGCTCGAACCACTACCAGGGGATCACCGGACCAAAACGCAATCAATACGCACCTACCGTGAGCCTGGAGCGTCCATGGTGCCGCGGCTTCATCGTCCTGCCGGAGGATGCGCCACGGGTGCCGCTTACGGTCGATCCGCCGCCCGGCGCCGCGCCGCGCTATCCGCACCTGGAGTGGGCGTTTGCCAACGGCTACTCCAACAAGTATGCCTCCGCGGGCTGGGCGAGTTACGACCGGAATTTTCTGCACTGGGCCGAGCGCGCCGGCTACGGCGTCGATCTCGCGAGCCAGCACGAATTGCATTTCAGCCCGGAGATTCTCGACGGCTACGCCTGCGTCGTGTGCGTCGGCCACGACGAATACTGGACGTGGGAGATGCGCGATGCGATCGATGCTTACGTCGAGCGCGGCGGCAAGGTCGCGCGCTTCGCGGGCAATTTCATGTGGCAGACGCGCCTCGAGAGACAGGGCAGGGCGCAGGTCTGCTACAAATACCGGGCGCGCGCCGAGGATCCGGTGTACCGGTCCGCCGATCCCTCGCGTACCACCGGCTCATGGGAAGCGCGCGCGGCCGGACGTCCGGGGGCTGCGACGTTCGGCCTCAATGCCACGAATGGTCTGTACGCGGGCTGGGGCGGCTGCGCGCCGCGGGGCGTGCGTGGCTTCCCGGTGTATCGGCCCGAGCATTGGGCCTTTGCCGGCACCGGGCTCTGCTACGGCGATCTCCTCGGAGCACAGGGTCACGCCTTCGGCTACGAGGTCGACGGGCTCGACTACGTGATCCGCGGCGGCCTGCCCGAGCCCACTGCGACCAGTGGTGCGCCGCCCGGACTTAAGATCCTGGCGCTCGGCCTGTCCGCTCTCAAGGAGGAGAGCATGGACGTGCCGCTCGATGACCGATTCCTGTCCGACGACGACGCCAAGTACGTGGCCGAGATCCTGCGCGGCGATCAGAGCGAGGCGGCCGTCGAGCAGGTCAAGCGCGGCTCCGGCATGATCGTCCACTTCGCGCGCGGCCAGGGGGAGGTGTTCCACGCCGGAAGCTGCGAGTGGGTGGCGGCCCTCAAGCGTCGCGATCCCATGGTCGAGCGCGTGACCGCAAACGTTCTCAATCGTTTTCTCGGCGCGTAACTCGACCGCGCCGGGCTCGTAGCCGCGCTCAGGGCGGGCTGTCGAGATACTTCTTCATCCATTCGAGGTAACGCTCGTAGCGATCGACCAGGAAGCTCGGCCGGTCGAGCGTGTGGTGCTCGCCCGGATAGACGATCAGCTCGGCCGGCACGCCGAGCGCGCGCAGCGCCTGGTACATCTGCTCGCCGCCGATGATCGGCACGTTGAAGTCCTTGTCTCCTCCCAGGAAGAGCGTCGGCGTGCGGATGCGGTCGGCGTGGAAGAAGGGATAGGAGACCTTGAGCCACAGCGCGGTGTTCTTCCACGGCGGCCCGAGCTCGGCGTCGTACTCGACCACATACTCATCCGAGCCGTAGGTCGAGAGCTGATTGCCGCTGCCCGCGCCGCTGATCGCCGCCTTGAAGCGCGTATCGCTCGCGATCGTATAATCGGTGAGCAGTCCCCCGTAGCTCCAGCCACCTATCCCTAAGTGCCCCGGGTCGGCAATCCCGGCGGCGATCGCCCAGTCGACTGCGGCCCGCAGGTCCTCAACCTCGAGGTGTCCCCAGTCGGCGAGGATGCTGCGCGCGAACTTCGCGCCCCGGCCGGTGCCACCGCGGTAGTTGACGGCCAGCACGACGTAGCCATGGGTCGCGAACAGCTGCCGCTCGAGCTGCGGGCCGTAGCTCTCGAGGAGCAGGGAGTGATCGTCCTGTCCATTGGGGCCGCCATGGATCCAGACGATGGTGGGATAACGCCGCCCCGGGACATAGTCCGGCGGCTTGACGATCTGAGCATGGATCTGTGTGCCGTCGCGGCTCGCGAAGGCGATGTCCTCGACCGTGCCCAGCGCGAGCTCGGCGAACAGCCCGCGGTTGTGCGCGCTGAGCGGTCGGAGCTTCCCGCCCTCGAGCGCGAAGACCTCGAAGGGTGCGTGATCATCGCCAGCGAGCACAGCCGTGTGGCCTGCGGCGGTCGAGAGCTCGTTCACGACGATTGGGCCCGCCAGGCGCTCAATCGCGCCGTCGGCGAGTCGGACCTGGGCCGGATACTGCTGGCCGTCATCCTCCACCGCGAATTGAATGGCGCCGCCGTCGGCGCTGAACTGCGGCGACAACACCGCGCGATCCAGGCTTGCCGTGAGTACTCGCACACGGCCGGATGTCACGTCGGCCACCGCGAGCGCATCCATGATGTAGGCGTTGTACCTGAGCTCTGCGCCCTGCAGAAAGGCCAGCTGCCGCCCGTCCGGGCTCCATTGGAGCTTCTGGTGGTTCGGCGACCAGGTGCTCAGCAGGCGCTTCGGTTGCGCGCCGGGCTGTAGCGCGAGGAGCTCGATGTCATCGCGTCCGGCGCCGCTGCGGTTGACGGCGTCGTTGCCGACGAAGGCGAGCGTGTGACCGTCCGGTGAGAAGACCGGCAGGGACTCGGCGCGGTCGGTTTCCGCGGTCAGATCGGCGCTGTTGCCGCTCGCGACCTCCAGCAGTGAGAGGTGCGAGCGTGAGCCGGCGGTGAGATAGCCGGCGCGATCCTGCTTGAAGTGATAGGCATCGACGACCAACGGCCGGGGCGCGGAATGCGCCGAGTCATCGCCGCCGCCAGCCTCACCCGCGTGCGACACCAGCACGATGTGGGAGGCATCGGGTGACCACTCGTAGCTCGTGATCTCGCTGCTCCCATGGGTGAGCTGGCGCGGCTCACCGCCCCGCCGGTCGAGAAGCCACAGCTGCGTCGCGCCCCCGGCCGGCCGCGCCGAGAGGAAGCTGAGGAAATGCCCGTCGGGGCTGAAGCGCGGCTCGCTCACACTCTCGCCGCGGGTGAGCTGCACCGGGTCCTTGCCCGACCAGTCGGTGAGCCAGAGCGCGGCGCGGCTCTCGTCCGACTCTTTGTCATAGCTCGTTACAAGGTACGCGACCGCGGCGCCATCGGGCGCCACGCGGATATCGGATACGTCCTGGAAGCGGTACCAGTCATCGGGGCTGAGCGCTCGCCCGGCCTGTGCAGCGAGCGGCGCCAGGCTCAGGGACAAGGCGAGAGCGGCGAGCGGCAGGCGCTTCAGAGTCATGCTCGGTCCGAGAGAAAGGCGCTCAAAGGGCGCGGCAGGCGGCGAGTGTAGCTTGAGGAGCAGAGGTCAGGGCAAACTGCGCCCACCGTCCTGCATGAAGCGATGAGCGCACCGCAACTGACCACCGACTTCAAGGAACGCCTGAGCCAGGCGCACGCGGTGCTGCGTGCCGGGCAGGCGGCGACCGCCGAGCGGGCACTGCGCGCCCTCGAGGCGCGGGCTCCCGGTGAGGTGAATTGTCTGTGGCTGCTCGGGGTGGCATTGCTCGATCAGGGCAAGGTGGCCGAGAGCAGCGCACTCCTCGAGCGCGCGGTCGCCGCGGCCACAGACTTTACCGAGGCGCGCGTCGATCTGGCCCGCGCTTACCAGCGGGCGGGCCGCCCGGCCGATGCGCGTGCCGAAGTGCGGCGGGTGCTCGAGAAGACGCCGCACCATCATCGCGCCTGGCTCGCCTATGGCGACGTGCTGGTCGATCTCGGGCAGTACGACGACGCGCGCGTGGCGTTCGGGCGTGCTCGGCAAACCGATCCCTACCGTGCGCCTATCGAGGAAGCCACCGCCGCGCTCACGGCCGGCGAGCGCCGCAAGTCCGAGGCTGTCTTCCGCGAGATCCTGCGTGCGGACCCGGCACACGTGGCCGCGCTCTGCGGCCTGGCGGCGCTGTCGCTGGCCGCGGATGTGCCCGAGGATGCCGAGCGGCTGCTGCGCCACGCGCTCGCGCAATCGGCGCACACCCCGCTAGGCTGGCGAGGTCTCGGAGAAGCGCTCATCGCTCTCGGGCGTCTCGGGGAAGCGGATGCAGCCGCCCGGCATGCGGCGCAGATCGAGCCCGACAACCCCAATACCTGGATCACGGTCGGCTTGGTCGCCACGCGGCTCATGCGTCATGAGCAGGCGCTCGAGGCCTACGAGCGTGCCGCACGGCTGCAGCCCGGGGAGGTGCGCCTGCGGACCACGCTCGGCCACGTGCACAAGACGCTCGGCAGCCGCGCACAGAGCGAGGCCGCCTACAAGGAGGCGCTCGCCCTCGATCCGGGCCTCGCCGAAGCCTGGTGGAGCCTCGCCGACCTCAAGACCTATGTCTTCGACGACGCGGAGATCGCGGCCATGGAGCGCGTGCTGACCGAGGGGAAGCGCCCGCGATCCGAGGTGGCGCAGCTGCATTTCGCGGCCGGCCGCGCATTCGAGCAGCGCCGCGAGTACCGCCAGGCCTTCACGCACTACGAGCTCGGTAACGCCCTGCGCCGCCTCGATGCGCCCTTCGATGTCGGGCGCTTCGAGGCCCGCTGCGAGCGAATCCGCGGCTTCTTCGACCGCCGTTTCTTCGCGGAGCGCGCCGGCAGCGGCGATCCGAGCCGGGCACCGATCTTCATCGTCGGACTGCCGCGCTCGGGGTCGACCCTCATCGAGCAGATCCTCGCCAGCCACTCGCAGGTCGAGGGCACCATGGAGCTGCCGAATATCCTCATGATCACGCGCGAGCTCGATGCGCTCGCGCCCGACCGCAATGGCTACCCGGAGACGCTGCGCGACCTGCCGGCCGCGCAGCTCACCGCGCTCGGCAGCCGCTATCTCGCCCAGACCGCGCCGCTGCGTCACGGCCACGAGCGTTTTACGGACAAGCTGCCCAATAACTTCAGCCACGTCGGTCTGATCCACGCCATCCTGCCGCAGGCGACGCTCATCGATGCGCGCCGCCATCCCATGGACACCTGCTTCAGCACCTTCAAGCAGCACTTCGCAGTCGGCCAGACCTTCAGCTACGACCTCGAGGATCTTGGCCGCTACTACCGCTGCTACCTCTCTCTCATGGACCACTGGGACGCGGTGCTGCCCGGCAAGGTGCTGCACTTCCAGTACGAGGAGCTGGTGCGTGACCCGGAGCCGAGCATCCGCCGGCTGCTCGAGCACTGCCGGCTGCCCTTCGAGCCCGCCTGCGTGGCCTTTCACGAAACGCGACGCTCGGTGCGCACCGCGAGCGCCGAGCAGGTGCGCCAGCCGCTCTATACGAGCGGCGTCGGTCACTGGCGACATTTTGAGGAGGAGCTCACGCCGCTGCGAGCGGCGCTCGGGGATTGCCTCGCACGCTTCGCCCCTTATTGAACGGTCGTTGACTGAGGATATCTGCTCGCAGATGATTGCAGGGGGAGCACTCAGCGTGCGCGCTGCGGTGTGAACGACGACAAGATCGGCTGATCGGGGAGTGCCGTCATGAGTTCCAACCGGATTCCGGTGGCGCAAGCGTTCTCAGTTTCGATGCACGGGGCGTCGCGTTCCGCGCGGAACCAAGTCGGCGTGGCCGTAGCTGCAGCGCTGGCCGGCGCGGGTGTCTCTCAAGGCCCCGCCTTCGCCGACGCGGCGGCCGCGACCGCACCAGCTGCGGGGAATGCCCTGCAGGAGGTAGTCGTCACGGCCCGCAAGATCCAGGAGAACCTGCAGGACGTTCCGATCAGCATCAGCGTCCTCACCTCCAAGGACCTGGAGAACCTCGGCATCGGCCGCTTCGACGACTTTGCGTACAAGGTGCCGTCGATGACCTTCAACAGCATCGGCCCCGGCACTCAGGTGTTCTTCTGTCGCGGCGTCTCCGATGGCAGCAATGGGAACTACGCCAACACCTCGGCGACCGCAGTGCTGCTCGACGACAGCTCACTCAGCTGGTTTGGGACAGTGCCGGACCTCCATCTTTACGACGTCGAGCGCATCGAGGTGCTGGACGGCCCGCAGGGCACGACCTTCGGTGCGAGCGCAATGGCCTGTGCGATCCGCTACATCACCAATAAGCCGGACCCCAAGGCCTTCAGTGCGGGGGTCGATTTCGACGGCGGAAAGATCCAGGGCGGGACTCACAACGACACCCTCGAAGCCTATGCCAACTTCCCGCTGATCGATGACCGGCTCGCGGTGCGCTTTTCCGGCTACAGCTCCTACCACGGTGGTTTCATCAACAACCTGCTCACCACGCGCGACTGGTACAACGGCACGGTTTCCAACAATGCCCAGTGGGCGGGCGAGGACTATAACCGCGAGCACGAGGAAGGCGGGCGCATAGCGCTCAAGGCGGTATTGAACGAGCGCTGGAGCGCCACGCTCTCATACGACTATCAGCGACTCACCGCCTTTGGGGCGTGGGATGAGGATTTCAACTACGGGGCGCGCGACGTCTCGCGCTTCGGACCGGAATTCCTCGGCAACCAGGACAAGATCGGCGAGTTCCACGTGGACGGCGATCTGGGCGTCGCAGACCTCGTCTTTGCAAGCACCTACTGGTCATTGCCCACGCGGCGCTGGGACGAGTATTCGCAGTACATGGAGAACTTTGCGCCGTCGTACACGCCGTACTTTCCGAACGGCGCCCCCGCGGGAACCCAGCAGGGCTTCACCTGCCTGCACGATCCGGCCTATGGCGGCGTGCCCTTCAGCGGCTGCCAGGTACCGCTGCAGTACTACGAGTACCACACCAATCCCGAGCGCTGGTCGGATGAGCTGCGCTTCAACTCCAAGCCCGGCGGCGTCTTCCACTGGGTGGCGGGCGCGTACTGGGAAAAGACGCGCGACAAGAACTCGGGCAGCACTTATTTCATGCCGGGGCAGCAGCAAAACGGTGACGCCTGGAAGTATGAGAACGGCGTCTACTACACACCGCTCGGTTCCAGCTCGCTCCCGCCCGGCCAGTGGTATGCCTATACCGAGCGCTCCGACTACCTGGCGACGACGGAGTTCGGCAACATCAACTTCGATATCACGCACCAGCTCAACGTCGAAGCGGGCGTGAGCCATTTTCACTCGAACTTCACCTACTACGATCCTTATGGGCAGTTTGGTTACGCAGCTACCTCGCCAGCCCTGAGCACGGGCAGCACGTCCAAGGTGGACTACCGGGCCGGTATCAACTACCACGTCACCGATTCTGCGATGCTGTACGGGGTCTTCAGTCAGGGTTTCCGCGACGGTGGGGCCAACTCCGGGGATCCGCAATCGTGCTACCAGAAGGGCGTGCCGTCGCAATACATCCCCGATACGCTCAATAACTACGAGCTCGGCTGGAAGACCAGCTGGCTCGAACACCACCTGGTGTGGAACGGCGCGGTCTACAAGGAGACCTGGCAGGATCTGCAGACGATCATCTATGACGTCAACATCTGCGCTCCGAGCAGCTTCTATGCCAACGTCGGCAAGGCGCACATCTACGGCACCGAGTCGAACGTCGACTACCGCGTCAACGATAACTGGTCGCTGCAGGGCGCCGCGGCCTACACGGACTCGCACCTCACATCCAGCACCTACCCGACGTTCGAGCCCAACGTCGGCGAGCGGCTGCCGTTCATCGCTTATTTCAACTGGAGCGGCAACCTGCGCTACGACCACCCGCTCGGCACGAGCCTCAAGTGGTACGGGCAGTTCGACGTGGCTCATAAGGGGGACATGTGGGATGACCTGCACGTCGCGGGCTCGAACGGCTTCCCGCGCATGCTGCAGCCGCCCTATTCGCTGATGAATGTGCGCTTCGGCTTCAACCCCGAGGTCGGCAACTGGCTGGTGGAGCTCTACTGCACCAATCTCGCCGACAAGAACGCGATCATCTACACCAATACCGGCAACTTCGACCTGCGCTACACGACCAACGAGCCGCGCGTCATCGGCCTGCGCTTCAGTTACCGCTGGGGCAAGGGCACGGTGGGCGAGGACTGAGGCCGCGCGGGCACAGCCGCTGAGGCGCGCGACGTTGCGGGAGCTCTGAGGGGGTAGGGTGAACGCGTCCACGGCGAACCCGGCAAGCCTTCCCGCCCACGCCCGCGCCGTCGTCGTCGGCGGCGGCATCATCGGCACCTCCGTCGCTTACCACCTCGCCGCCATGGGGTGGAAGGACATCGTGCTGCTCGAGCGCGACCGCCTCACCTCGGGAACCACCTGGCACGCTGCCGGGCTCATGGTGACCTTCGGCTCGACCTCCGAGACCTCCACCGAGATGCGCAAGTACTCGCGCGATCTCTACCGGCGCCTCGAGGCCGAGACCGGCCAGTCGACTGGCCTGTCCCTCATCGGCTTCATCGAGGTCGCATCCGACAAGGACCGCCTGGTGGAGTACCGGCGGGTCGCCGCCTTCAACCGCTACTGCGGCGTCGCGGTCGAGGAGCTCTCGCCGCGCGAGGTGCTCGAGCTCTTTCCGCTGGCGCGCGTCGATGACCTCGAGGCCGGCTTCTATGTGAAGGACGACGGGCGCGTCAATCCGGTGGATGTCACCATGGCGCTAGCCAAGGGCGCCCGGCAGCGCGGCGTGCGCATCATCGAGGGAGTGGCCGCCACGGGCGTACTCAAGGCGGGCGGCCAGGTGACCGGGGTGCGCACGGCGCACGGCGACATCAGGAGCGAGGTCGTCGTCAACTGCGCCGGCATGTGGGCACGGCAGTTCGGCGAGCTGGCCGGTGTCACCATCGCCAATCAGGCCGCCGAGCACTACTACCTCATCACCGAGCCCATCAAAGATCTGCCGCCCAACATGCCGGTGCTCGAGGACCCGGGCGCCTACGGCTACTACCGCGAGGAGGGCGGCGGGCTGATGGTGGGGCTGTTCGAGCCGGTGTGCGCGCCGTGGCGGGTGGAAGGGATCCCCGAGGACTTCTCCTTTGGCGAGCTGCCGCCCGACTGGGAGCGGATGACGCCATTCCTCGAGCGTGCCATGTCACGCGTGCCGATCACCTCGCAGATCGGCATGAAGCGCTTCTTCTGCGGGCCGGAGAGCTTCACTCCGGACCTGCGCCCGATCGTCGGTGAGGCGCCGGAGCTGCGCGGCTACTTCGTCGCCGCCGGACTCAACTCGATCGGCGTGCTGACGGGCGGCGGGCTCGGGCGCGTGCTCGCCCACTGGATCGTGAGCGGCTACCCGGACGTCGACGTCACGGCAATGAACATCGACCGGCTGCACGTCACCCAGGCCAATCCCGAGTACCGGCGCGCGCGCACGGTCGAGTCGCTCGGCATGGTGTACAAGTGTCACTACCCGTACATGTCGCTCAACACGGCGCGCGGCGTGCGCAAGTCCCCGTTCCACGAGCGGCTCGCCGCCGCCGGCGCTTACTTCCGCGAGGTGAGCGGCTGGGAGAGTCCCGGCTGGTACGGCGAGCCCGGCACGACACCCGATCCCGGGCCGCTCACCTGGGGACGGCCGAGCTGGTTCGGACGCTGGCGCGAGGAGCATCGCGCCGCGCGCGAGGGCGTGATCCTCATGGACATGTCGTTCATGGGCAAATTTCTGGTGCAGGGACGCGATGCCGGACGCTGCCTCAACCGCATCTCGGGAAATCAGGTCGACGGCGCCGCCGGCGTCATCACCTATACGCAGTGGCTGAACGAGACGGGCAAGCTCGAAGCCGACCTCACCGTGACCAAGCTCGATGAGGAGCGCTACCTCGTGGTGGTCACCGACACCATGCTGCGTCACGCCGAGACCTGGATGCGGCGTCAGTTCGGCGACGATGCCCGTGCGGGCGTGACGGATGTCACCTCGGCTTACGGGCAGCTGAACGTGCAGGGACCGCGCTCGCGCGAGCTGCTGCAGAGCCTGACCGGCGCCGACCTCTCCAATGCCGCCTTCCCGTTCCGCACCGCGCGCGAGATCGACATCGGCTTCGCGCGCGTGCTGTGCATCCGCATCACCTATCTTGGCGAGCTCGGCTACGAGCTGTATGTGCCCGCCGAGCAGGCCACCCACGTGTACGACCGGCTGATCGCCGCGGGCGCGGGACTCGGACTCAGGCACGCGGGGCTGCAGGCGCTCGGGAGCCTGCGCATGGAGAAGGGCTATCGCGACTACGGCCACGACATCGACAACACCGACGGGCCATACGAGGTCGGTCTCGGCTTCGCGCTCGACCTGAGGAAGCCGGACGGCTTCATCGGCAGGGAGGCGGTGCTCGCGCACAAGGCGCGCGGCCCGCTGACGCGACGCCTCGTCCAGGTGCTCCTCAGGGATCCCGAACCGCTCATGTTTCACGCCGAGGTGGTGCTGCGCGATGGCGCTCCGGTCGGCTATGTACGCGCGGCTTCCTACGGGCACACCCTCGGAGGGGCCGTGGGCCTTGCCATGATCGAGCCTAAGGTGCCGGTCGATGAGGCGTACTTGAGGAGCGGGCACTGGGAGGTGAACATCGCCGGCAAGCTGCACGCGGCTGGTGTTTCGTTGCGGCCGCTCTACGACCCGGAGATGAAGCGCATCCATGCCTGAGCAGCCGCGGCAGCCGCCGGCACCACCCTCGCGCCGCGCCGCCGTGGTGGGACTGCTGGTAGCCCTCGCCCTCATCGTGCTTGGCCTCATCCTCGCGCACATGCTCGGCGATTCCGGCCGGCTTCAGGACTGCGTGCTCTCGGGCCGCACCAACTGTGCCCCCATCGACCCGAGCAACGGAGGATCGCAATGATTCCCGGCTACAGCGACCATGCCGCCAATGAGAGAACGTTCCTCGCCTGGGTGCGCACCGGCATCGCCGTGATCGCCTTCGGCTTCGTGATCGAGAAGTTCAACCTGTTCCTCGAGACGATCGCGCGCGTTGCGGTCGGCGAGCACGTGGTGCTTCCGCGCCATCTCTCGGGACGGATCGGGGGTTACGAGGGGCTGGTGCTCATCGTCGGCGGCGTAGCGATAGTGGTGCTCGCGACCGCGCGCTTCGCGCGTACCACGCGCCTGCTCGACGACCCGGCGGTGCACACCGCCGGGAGCGTGCGCACCGAGCTCATCATGTGCGCCTGCCTGGTGATCGTCGTCGCCAGCTACAGCCTGTACCTGGCGTTCGCCTGAAGGGCGCGGAGCCTCGAGCTACGGCTGCACCGCGCGCTCGATGAGCGGCACCACCGCCGCGAGGTTGGCGGTGAGCGCCGCCGGCAGACCGTGCCGGTCGATCACATACTGCGGGTCATTCCAGGCGATCCAGGTCCGGCCGTCACCGTCCTCGAAGATGAGTGCCTTGAGTGGCAGGTCGAGCCCGGCGACAGGCTCGGTCTGCATGAGCGCAGTGCCTGCCCTGGGATTGCCGAAGATCAGCAACTGCTCAGGCCGCATGCTAAGCCCGGCGCGCGCCGCATCGGCGGCGAAGTCGATGCGTGCGAAGACGAGCACGCCGCGCTCTGCGAGGAGGCTTTCGAGACGCGCGGCGGTCTCGGCTACCGAGTGCGGCGATGCCCGTCGGACGACGCCCGCGTGGGTGATGGCACTGCTCATGGGGATTGGCGAAGCATACTCTTGGGTACGCACAGCCGTGCCTACAATAAAGAGGAGTGGCGGTGCGTCGGATAAGGAGCCATGAAGTCACTGGGTCGGAAACCCGAGGGCAGCCGGCTGGAGCGCATCAGAGCCTCCCCGCGCTTCGCCGCGGAGCGCTTTCGCAACCTCGCGCCGATCCTGCCCGGCCTGCGCGATCCGAATGTGCCGCTGCCCACGCTGCGCGAGTTCCTGTGCGGTGGGGAGCGGCGCGTGCCTGCGGCCCCGCTTCCCTCAGTCAGCCCTCTCGACACCTGGGCGCGGCCACCCGGCAGCGGCCTGCGCGCCACCTGGCTCGGCCACTCCACGGTGCTGCTCGAGATCGACGGCCTGCGCGTGCTCACCGACCCGGTGTGGGGACCGCGCGCCTCGCCCTCGCGCCTCATCGGGCCGAAGAGATTCCAGCCCGTGCCGGTGGCGCTCGGCGCGCTGCCGCACCTCGATCTGGTGCTGGTATCGCACGATCACTACGACCACCTCGACTACCCGACGATCCGTGAGCTGCGCTCGCGCGAGGTGCCGTTCGTGACCTCGCTCGGGGTGGGTGCGCACCTCGAGGCCTGGGGCGTAGACCCGGCGCGGATCATCGAGCTCGACTGGTGGGACTCCTGGACGGCGCCGAACGCCGATCTCACGGTCACGGCCGCACCCTCGCAGCACTTCTCCGGCCGCACCATGAAGACCCGCAATACGACGCTCTGGTCATCGCTCGTGATGCGCTCCGCGCGGCATGCGGTGTTCTTCAGCGGTGACACCGGACTCACGCGCGAGTACGGCGTGATCCGCGAGCGACTCGGGCCGTTCGATCTCACGATGCTCGAGGTGGGTGCCTGGCACCCGGCGTGGGGAGACATGCACTTAGGTCCCGAGAACGCCCTCAAGGCGCACGCGCTGCTCGGCGGCGGTCCGTTCCTGCCCATTCACTGGGGGACCTTTGCGCTTGCCATGCACGCCTGGGACCAGCCCGCAGAAGTGCTGCTCGCGCTCGGTTCCGCGGCCGGCGCGCAGCTGCTGATGCCAAGGCTCGGGGAGGCGGTCGAGCCGGCGCAGGGGAGGAACGTCGAGCCGTGGTGGCGGAGCGCACCTGCGGACCGCGGCCGTCCGGCTGGGTCGCGTATCGCGGCTGCGGTCCTGCCGAAATCGATCTCGGTTCCGATGGACTGAAAGACGGGGGCGGGCCGCTCAGCGGCGCGGTGCGAGTGCCGCGCCTACCGAATCGAACAGCCGCTCGAGGCCGAAGGACACGTCCTGGATGCGGCCGTCGACAAAGAATCCGGGCGTGGCGCGCACGTGGCTGCGCCGGCCGCTGTCCTGGTGCTCGCGCACCCGCTGCAAATACACGTGATCGTCCATCTCGGCGGTGAAGCGCGCCACGTCGAGTTCCAGTCGCTGCGCGTAGCCGTGCAGATCCTTGCGCGTGAGATGCGCCTGGTTGGCGAACATGAGGTCGTGCATCTCCCAGAATTTGCCCTGCTCTCCGGCGCACTCCGCCGCCTCGGCAGCGGCGAGTGCCTGAGCGTGCGCCTGCTCGAGCGGGAAGTGCCGGAACACGAGTCGCACACGGCCGGTGAAGCGTTCCAGCAGCAGCTTCAGCGTGGGTGCCGCCTGCTTGCAGGTCGGGCACTGAAAGTCGCCGTACTCGACTACCGCTACGGGCGCATGCTCGGGCCCGAGGACGTGATCGGTGGTGTCGACCGGAACTGCCAGGTCGTGACCGGGAGAATGCTGCTCGGGCATGGAGATACCTCGGCCCGCATTCTAGCGCGGCACCCGCCGCACGCTCATTTGAAATAGGCGTGGATGACGTCGATCAGTTCGTCGGCGGCCGCGGCGCGTGGGCCGGACACGCGGCCGAGCACGTGCTCGCGCAGGTGATCCTCGAGCACCTCCGCCAGCAGACTGTTGATGGCGCCCCGGGAGGCCGTGAGGAGGTGCATGACGTCCGAGCAGTCGGCGTCGCCCTCGAGGGTGCGCTCGACCGCCTCTACCTGGCCGCGGATCCGCCGGATGCGGTTCAGTAGCTTCTGTTTGTCGCGCACGGTGTGAGCCACTGGCAACGTCTCCTCATACCTAACAGGGGTAATGTATATGAAACCCGCAGCGCCGGATATCTGCAGCGCGGCCCGCGGCAGCGGGCAGCCGCGGGCGCCTCCGCGGTTGAGTCCTACTTCGCGGCCGCGGCGGCCGTGACGGCACTGTCGGGCAGCTCCCGGATCCAGATGTTCCGAAAGCGGACCGGATCGCCGTGGTCCTGCAGCGCGAGCGGCAGCCGATCGGGGCCGGCTGCGTACGGCGGGCGCTGGTGGTGCGCTGTCGGTCCCGTGAGCTCGACGTCATCCTGCACCAGGACGCCATTGTCCAGCACCGTCATGCGCGCCGGGCGCAGCAGCTTTCCGGCGGCATCGAACCGCGGGCCGTGAAAGATGATGTCGTAGCTCTGCCACTCACCGGGCGGTCGCGAGGCGTTGACGAGTGGCGGGAACTGGCCGTAGACCGCCGCCGACTGTCCGTCCGGGTAAGTCGGACTGTGGTACGAGTCGAGCACCTGTACCTCATAGAGGCCGTGGAGGAACACTCCACTGTTACCGCGGTTCTGATCGTCGCCCTTCGGCGGCGCTGGCTCGGCGAGCTCGACGTGCAGCTGGCAGTCGCCGAAGGGGTCGCGGGTGTAGAGATAGCCGGATCCGGGGACGACCTCGAAGTAACCGTCGCGCACGATCCAGCGCGCGGCGCTGCCGTCTTTCTGCTGCCAGCGGGACAGGTCCCGTCCGTCGAACAGCACGACGGCATCAGAGGGGGGACGGCCGGGAGCCGCTTGCGAGCTGGTGGTTCCCGGCTCGATGACCGCGGGCGCCGGCCGGTCACGATCGTGAATCGGGTAGCGCGGATCGACGTACGTCTGCGCGGCGGCACAGCCGGCGCGGGCCACGAGCGCCGCGCAAAGGAGGGCGATCGACCAGGCTGTTTTCATGCAGCTCATCCCTTCAGGCTTCGCCGGGCAAGACCGCCGCCAGAGCTCACGACCACGGTTATAGCGCGGACCGATGCCGATCACCAGGCATGGCGGCCCGCAGCGCGCGCCGCCGCGGCGCAGCTGTAGGACTCGGACCACGCCGTCTTTCGGCCCGCGCCTTTTGCGGGCAGCGCAGGCGTACGCGTAGCGTGCACCGATGACGCACATACGCGTTTTCTCTGATCGGGATCAGCGATGAAGCGCTCACTCTTTTCGATTGCCGCAATGGGCCTGTTGCTCGCCTGGTACGTATGGCAGCGCACGCGTACGCACGGCGGGCAGTTCAGCCGCGATGAGGAGGTAGAGCGCTGGGAGGATGAAGGCGGAGCAGCTGGCTCTCGCGGGCCCGTGCGCTAGGACGGGAATCGAGGTGGCTTCGCAATCGGTCCCGCAGTTGGAGGTGCCAACTATGCAAGTGACTTTCGTGCGAGTGCAGAAGAGCGATGGGATCTGGGGCGTCACACTCAACGGTGCGGATGCGCCATTAGCCAAATTTACGCGCTGGGACGATGCGGTGGACTACGGCCGCAGTCTTGCCGTAGAGAACGTTCACTGCATCTTCGAGTGCCAGGATGAACGCGGGCGCATCGAGGTTCGCGAGGAGTTCTATTCGGACGATTCCGGCGACGTGAACATCCGCTCGATCCTCTAGCAGTTGCTTTCTCGGCCAGTCACGAGTTGCGCGCGCAGCCAGGCGCGCGCGCCTGCCACCGAGCCGATTGCGTAGCGCGCCGCCGTGGGACGCTGCGCACCGACGAGAATCGAAAGTCCTCTGGCGGCCTCGACCGCCGAGAATGCCGCCTCGTCCGTCAGGTCATCCCCGAGGTAAACCGGCCGGCGGCCCTCAAAGGGCGCGCTACCCATCAGATCGCTTATGCCGTTGGCCTTACTGATGCCGCCGTGGGCGATCTCCAGCACCATCGGTCCCTGCAGAACCTCGAGTCCGCGCCCGATGCGGTCCGTGATCGCCCGCAACGCGATTCTGAGCTCGGATTCCAGCTGCGGTGCGTGCCGGTAGTGCAACCCGATCGCGCCGCCCTTGTCCTCGAGGTGCAGAGCACGGTGGCGCGCGGCGACTCCCTCGAGGAGCGGGCGCGCCGCCTCGAGCGCCGCCGCATCGCCGGGGCGGCGGTGATACTGACCGTCGGCGGTGCGAAACTCGAGCCCATGAAGTCCCGAGACCGCGAGACGCATCGGGCTGAACAGGGCATCGAGGCTTTCAATGGCTCGGCCGCTGACGAGTGCGAGCGCACCGCCGCAAGCGGTATGTAAACTGCTCAGAAGCTCGAGTATCTGCGCATCGGCGCGAGCCGCCGCGGGCTCGGGCGCGAAGGGCAGCAGCGTGCCATCGACGTCGAGGAGGAACGCGCACTGACCCGGGTCGACGCGCGGCGGCTCCGTCAGCTGCAATGATTGCTCGCGCTGCGAGCGTCAGCCCGCTGCAGAGGCGGCCGCGTGCGGCATCGACTCACCCGTGGAGTGACGCGCGCTCTGTAAGAGCTCATTGAGGCCCACCGGCCGCGCAGGGTCGAAGCGCGCGAATCCGATGTTCAGCAGCACGGCAGGACAATCGCGCAGGTGCAGCATCTGCAAACCCTGGTCACGGAACAGGTGAGGCCTGCGCGCCGAGTAGTCCATGCTCGGGGTCAGGGCTGCGAATTCCAGGCGCGACAAACGGCCCAGCACTTCGTAGACACCGTAGTTCGGGAACAGGTCGCGCATGAGGTTGCCGAGCTCGCACACGATCGAATGCTCGAGGTGTGCTCCGCACTCGCGCCGGATCTCCTCGAGATTCCTCAGCTCGAAGCAGATCAGCTCGACGGCCTCCTGATCGCGTGCCGCGAGGTCAAGCAGCCGCGTGCCGACCTGGAGAAAGCCACGGCGGTTGTACAGTCCTGAGTGCTCATCACTCAGGTTCGCGCGCTGCAGCGCCTGCAGCAGGCCACGCAGCTCGCGCAGCTGCAATGAAGCGCGTTGCCGCGACGACAGCCCGCGGGGGCGAACCAGCGCGCGCAACGCTCCCTCCAGCTGCGGGTTGTTGTCACTGAGGACGGCCTCGAGAATCTGCCGCCCCAGCTCCGATGACGGTGGGCCGAGGGGGCGCGCGCTCACATGGCGCGATCCGAGGTGACGCGGACGGCCCGCATCGAAATGTCCTGGAGTGGCGGCGGTCTGCATAGAGAGCCTCCCTGAGGCCGTGGTCTAGGTTGCAAAGCGTGACAGCTTCCGCCGGGGGCCCAACCGGCGCTCACGACCTGTCGCCGACAGCAGACGCCGATACACTCTGTCAGAACCCTCTGGCAAGGGCATGGGTATGCCCAGCGACGCTAGAAATGCTGCTCGGTCTGGACGAGAAACTGCACACGTCGAATCGAGTGGTCGGCACTGAAAGGAAAGGCGAGGTCGACGTGAATGACGTTGCCGAGCCCGGAGCGGGCATTCCCTAGGCGCAATCCAAAGCCTGCATCCTTCAAGACCCCGAGCGAGGGCTCACCGAGCGGTGCCTGGCCAAAGGTGCGACCGACGTCGGCAAAGATGGCGCCCCCGACTCGCACCAGCTGCAGGGGATACCAGTCGGTGAAATAGCGCTGCTCGACGGTGAACTGCGCGCGTCCGGTGCCGTCCTGATAGCGCAACGGATAGCCGCGCATACCGTTGTCCCCGCCGAGCAGAATCTGATCGTCGAGGTCCAGCCGCCAGCCCTTGGTCACCGCGCCCGAAGCGTAGAACAGCCAGTGCGAGCCGTGCACGGCGAAATAGCGCACCACGGCATCCGCCAGCCCATTGTGCAGCTGGCCGCCCGACACGCGACCGGAGAAGTCGCTGTACAGCAGCAGCAGCGAGCCGCCCAGGCTGAAACCGCGCGACGCGGTGCTCTGGAAGAGGATCGTGGGGCCAGTCGAGCTCAGGGCTCCGGCCGTCGCGCCGACCCGCATGCTGGCCGCAGTGCCTATGTAGAAGTCCTCGGCGCGGCCGATCTCGTCATGATTGTGGAGCTTGAGGAAATCGTCCTGGATGAGGTCGAACTGCACCCACGGGTAGGCGTACGAGCGGTTCACCGGCAGCAGGCTCGCACCGCCGGGCACCATCGGATCGGGCGCGAACTCATGCGCGTCGTACGTCACCCCGGCGTTCCAGCGCCGCACCCAGCCGTCTTCGAGGCCGGTCGACAGGGCGCCGTACACCTGCGCGCCGTGGTGCAGATCCTCGAAGCGGTCGATGACGTTGCTGCGGTCCCACAACGAGTCGCTTTGCAAATCATTCAGGCCGTAGACGCCCGCCGCCCAGCGCGTGTCGAGCGCGTAGAACGGCTGTTGCACGGTCAACTCGCGCAGCCGGCCGTCGCTCAGGTCGGCGTAGTTTGCATTTACGCCGGTCCAGGTCCCGAACGCGTGATTGTCGGCCACCTCCAGCTGCGAGCTCGAGCGATCGACGGTCGTCGTGTGGGACAGCTGCACGTCCATCCCCAGCCCCAGTATGTTGGAGTCCTGGAGCTGTACCCCGGTGGCATTGGAGCCGCCGCTGCGGCCGAAATTGAATCCGGGATCCAGGGTCCAGACGTCGCGCGTCGTGACCTCGATGTCGACCTTGTTGTCGTGCCAGCGCACCGGACGAATCCAGGCGTCGTAGAAATAGCCTTCCGCGCGCAATAGCCGTTCCGACTCTGCGAGCAGCCGCTGCCGGTAGCGATCCCCGGGCCGGAAGAGCAGGTGGTCGCGGATGACGCGCGCGCGGGTCCTGATATGCAGCCGGTCGGCGAGCCGGAACAGACGGGTATTCTCCTTCGGGTCGGCGAGATTGAAAATGTTCTGATTGTCCACCGTCACGGTGCCGATCACTGCGCCGTGCGCCTCGAGCTCAGCATCCGTCGGGATCTGCGCCGCGGCGGGTGTGGCGGCGAGTGCAGCACCGCCGGGGACCGCCGTAGCGACGGACAGCAGCGCGATCAAGAGTGGACCAGTTCGCGTTGGCATGCCCGCGCGTTCACAGAGAAAGTTGCTCTCCTGAGTAGCATCTGCACGTGCCGCGACCTGTCAGCACGTGCCGTCAGACGCTGTCGGCGGACAATGCGAAGTTTCCGCCGCAGGCGGCCTCGCGCACGCGCGGGGTCAGACGCTTCTGACCGGCGAATCCGCGCTCACTGAACGACAGCGCGCGGCGCTGGCGCGAGCATCGCTGCCGACATGTGCAGGCCCAGCCACAAGCGGAAACAGAAACGAGCATGAGCGAAGACAGCTACGAGCTTGAGCCTGAGGTACTGAGCTACAGCGCGTTCCACAACCGGCAGGTGCTGCGCGCCTGGCAGGAGCGGCGACGCGTGTACCAGTGGCGCGAGTATCTCGGACGTTCCGCCGCGGCAGTCGCGGCCGATACCGGCGGCGCAGGGGCTGTGCCCACTTTCTACAACCCACAGGAGCGATCCATGGACAAGGAGCAGATTTCCGGCGGCTGGCATCAACTGAAGGGCAAGGTCAAGGAACAGTGGGGCAAGCTCACTGATGATGACCTCACGCAGCTCGAGGGCCACGCCGAGCAGCTGGCCGGCAAGATCCAGCAGCGTTACGGGGTAGAAAAAGCGGAGGCCGAAAGGCAGGCGAAGGAGTTTCGCGCGCGCAATAAGTGGAACTGATCGCGATGCTGGCGGCGCCGACGGCGGGACATCACCGCTTGTCGGCGTCGCAACGCCGCGCGTGCCGAATCAGCGCCTCGAGGTCATTCAGGACGCGGCACATCCCGGCAAGGAGCCGAGCAGTGCCGTGACCGCATCGGCGGCCACCGGCTTCGTCAGGTGATGATCGAACCCCGCCTCGAGGGCGCGGCGCTTGTCCTGTTCCTGTCCCCAACCGGTCACTGCGATGAGGGTGGCGTGCTGCCCCCAGGGCGCGGCGCGAATGCGCTGTGCCAGCTCGTAGCCGCTCAGATCCGGCAGGCCGATGTCCACCAGCAGCGCCTGGGGACGGAAACGCTCGCCGAGCTCGAGCGCCCGAAGAGCCGTGTAGGCCGTGCGCACCGTGTGACCGGACAGCTCAAGAAGCGTCGCGCAGGTATCGGCCGCGTCCTGACTGTCATCGACGACGAGAACCCGCAGCGCAGCGTCGCTCGTGCACTGGGGAGCGGTCGAGGGACTATCTGCCGCGGCACGACCGGACGGATAGGGCAGCATGACCGTGAACTCGCTGCCTCGTCCGAGGCCCGCGCTCTGCGCCCCCACGGTACCGCCGTGCAGCTCAGTGAGGCCGCGAACCAGCGCCAGACCGATTCCCAAGCCATCGTTGTTGCCGCTACCAGCCTGGGCCTGAGAGAACAGGGTAAAGAGCCGCGGCATCATCTCCGCTGAGATGCCTGGCCCGTTGTCCCGTACCGTGACCACCAGCCGTTCGGGCTGCAACACGGCCCGCAGCTCGATCCGTCCGCCGGCGTCGGTGTACTTGGCCGCGTTGATCAAAAGGTTCGAGAACACCTGCGCGAGCCGCGTTGCATCGGCATGCAGCTCGACCGATGCCGGGGGCAGATCGATGGCGAGCATGTGACGCTTTGCATGGATGATGGGCCGTGCGGTCTCGACCGCGGCCGCCACGATCGACTTGAGGTCCGTGTTCTGGCGCTTGAGCTCGAGCGTGCCGTGCGTGATGCGCGAGATGACGAGCAGGTCATCGAGCAGCCGCCCCATGTGCGCGACCTGACGTTCGATGACGTCCTCGGCGTGCAGCCGCTGAACGGTCGTGCATCCCGGTTTCCTGGTGGTGGCGAGCGCGTAGCGGATGGGCGCCAGCGGATTGCGCAGCTCGTGGGCGAGCAGCGCCAGGAACTCATCCTTGCGACGGTCGGCATCGCGCAGCACCCCCTCACTGCGCCGCAGGCCGTCCTCGAGTCTCAGCCGCTCGATGAAGGCGCTCGCCTGCCGCAGGTACAGATCGAGGCGACGCAGCTCCTGATCGTCGGGGCGCCGCGGGCTGCGAAAATGCGCGGAGATGACGCCGAGTGCGATGCTCTTCGCACTGATCAGCGGCGCCGACAGCACGGCGCGATAGCCGGCCGCCCGCGCCGCCTCGCGATAGGGCCCGTAACCTGCGTCCGTGCTGACGTCTTCGATGAACACGCGCTCGCCCGCCCGCAGACTGCGGCCGCAGGCGGTGTCGTCGCTCGAGGAGACCTCGCGAAAGAAGTCGAGGAACTCCTGTCCGAAGCCGCGCTGCGTGATGATGCGCAGCACCCCCTGTTCGCCATCGAGCAGCTGGATGTTGCCCATGTCGGCGCCCAGCGTCTCGATGGTCGCGGCCAGCATCTCATCGAGCCCTTCGGCCAAACTCTGCGAGCCCCACAGCCGCGTGCTGCATTCGGTGAGGCGCGCCAGCGCGTCGACCTCGGCGGCGAGGCGTTGCTCGCTGACCCGCAGGGCGGTCTCGGCGCCCTTGCGGTCGGAGATATCGCGGGCGATCTTGGACGCGCCGACGATCGCACCCGCGGCATCGCGAAGCGGTGAGATCGTGAGTGACACCGGGATCCGGCGTCCGTCCTTTCTCAGACGGGTCGTGTCGAAGTGATCGATGCATTCCCCGCGCCGCAGCTTCTCGAGGATGAGCCGCTCTTCCTCGTACAGCTCGGGCGGGATGATCAGGGTGATGGGCTTGCCGATGGCCTCATCGGCGCGGTAGCCGAAGATACGGGTCGCGCCGGCATTCCACGAGAGGATCTGGCCGGTGAGGGTCTTGCTGACGATCGCATCGTCCGAGGACTCGACGATCGCGGCGAGCAACGCGCGACGCATGCCGCGATGGTCGTCGGGGGCATCCAAGTCCGGCGCCGATGAGGGCAGCCACGCGGCTGTGCTTTCTACGCTCATGCGCGCTCTCCTGCGAGGCGCCGTTACGCTGAGGGGGAAGGGAGGTTATACAAACGGGACCCCGAGCGCACGGGGCCGTTCGGCAAACAGTGTAGGATCGCGCCTACAGGCTGGGCCCGGCCGATCCTGCACAATCCGGCACCCGAGATGGATACGAACAGCGTCATCCTGACCCAGGATCTCGCGCACGAGCTGCGCGATGCGTTGAGCCCCGCGGCGGGCGCGCTCGACCTGCTGCGCATTCAGGGACAGGACCCCGCCGCGCGGGTGGCGGCTGCCGACAAGATCCAGCGCAGCCTGCAGCGCGCCCTGGCCACCGTCGATTCCTTCCTGCTCGCGGCGGCAGCCGCGGAAGGAGCGCTGACGCTCAACCTCAAGCGCGAGCGAATGTCCGTGCTCGCCCGCGCGCTCAGCGAGTGTCTGCCCGAACACCTGCGAGGATGTTGGCAACTCCTTGAGCCGCTCTCTGAGGAGGAGGTGGCGATCGATTGCCCACGTGCCTCGGAGGCGGTCGGGGCACTGGTTCGATATGCGTATGCGATCGCCGAGCCGGGCGGCGCGGTCACGGTGCGCTCGAGCGGCCGGGAGATTCGCGTGCGGGTGCGCACGCTCAGCGGTGTGGCGCCTTCGACGGAGTGGTTTGTTCCGTTTCGGGGCAGGCATTCCGGCGATATGGCATTGCGAACGGCGCGCGAGCTGATCCGGCTGCAGGGCGGAACGGTGGAGCTTGCGCAGCCCGAGGCGGGCACGGTCGAATTCGTCGCCGGGTTCGCGCCGGGAAGCACAGCCTCGACTCAGGTCGCAGGGGAGCAGCTGACTAGGCGCGCGCACTCGGCGGTGAATCGCGTGCCGACCGGGCAGCGCTCCAACCACATTCTCATCGTCGATGACAGCGCGCGGGTTCGGGCTGCTTACCAGGAGATTCTGGAGGCCTCCGGATACACCGTCAGCGTAGCGGTCAGCGCCGAGGACGCGCAGCGCCAACTCGAGCGCGCGCGACCCGACGCGGTGCTGATCGACATTCATCTCACGGGTATGAACGGCTTCGAGCTGGCACGCGCGATCCGGGCCCGATCGGGCGGCGCCATTCAGCTCGTGATGCTGAGTGGCATGACGCTCGACGGCACGCGCCGCCGGCTTGCCGAGGAAGCCGGCTTCGATGCATGCCTCGACAAGATGGCGGGTCCGATTGCCGTGCACGAACTGCTGCGCGGCACCCTCGATCGCACCCTTACGCCCTAACCGCGCGCGCGGTTTTGCCCGATGCGTACGCGTGGCCACCGCGGCGGCGGCCACTTGGCCCCGTGAGGGCGGGCGCTGACAGCACAGCGGAAGGATCGATGACTGCGAGTTCTCGCGAGCCGATGTAGGGTCGCACTCTCTAGCTTCGCCGACCGGTCGGTATAACGGCGGCCGGGCTGACCCAGCAACGCACGAGCGAGGTCACTATGCTGTATTACGCTGCAGTGTTTCTGCTGATAGCCATCGTTGCCGCGGTGTTCGGTTTCGGTGGCATCGCCGCCGGTGCTGCGGGCATCGCCAAGATTCTCTTCGTCCTGTTCCTGATCGGAGCCATCATCACCTTCGTGATGAGCCGGGGACGAGTCTGACCGGCGCGGCGGCGCGCCTCTGAAGTCGAAGGAGCTATTCATGGAAAGCACGGCAAACGACCTGGACCGCGAGCACACCCGCAACGGCGAGGCGCTCAGGACGGCGAGCACACGGCAGGCGGTGAGGGACGAGGTACGCCGTCTCATGGAAGACGTCGAAGAACTGATCCGGCGGGTGGGCGATGCGGCGGACCCCGAGATCGCACGGCTGCGCAGCAAGGTGGAGGCGGCCATCTCGACCACCAAGGAGGCGATTGCCAGCCGCACTGAGCGCGTCCAGCAACACGCGCGCGACACGTTCGCCGCCGGCGACAACTACGTCCACGAGCAGCCGTGGCGCGCGGTAGGTATCGCAGCGTTCATCGGCATGGTGGTCGGCTTTCTGGCGGCTCGCAGGTAGGGGATAGATGAGACAGTTCGCGCGCACAGCCGAGGAGCCGCCACACCTCAGCGACACGCGTGACATTCGCGACCGCGCCCGCGAGCACCTCGAGCGCGGCGCCGTGACCGAGGCCTATCGCGCGGACCGCGATGCGATTCTGCAGCTCCTCTACATGGCGAGCGGGCTGCAGGCAGAACCGGCGCGGGAGGAGCTGTTGGAGCACTCCAACGAGGAGCTCGAGCATGCGGACCGCCTGGCGGCCAGGATCGTGCAGCTCAACGGCGAGCCGAATTTCGATCCGGTGGGTATGGCCGAGCGCAGCCAGGCCGAGTACATCCCGGGCGACTGCATGCTGCAGGAAGACCTGGTTGCCGAGCGGATCGCCATCGAATCCTATGCGGAGATGATCCGCTACGTTGGCGCCGCGGATCCGACCACGCGCCGACTCCTCGAGGACATTCTCGCCAAGGAAGAGGAGCACGCGGAGGAGCTCGCGAGCCTGCTCGCCGGCCCGCGCGCCCTGCGCTCTCCGGCAGCGCGGCCCGAGCCGTCCGCTGCAAAGTAACCTCGGACGCCGCAGGCGGACATGACCGCCGAGCGCCATTCTCCCCCAGACGCTCGCGGTGGCGACGCCGATGAGAAGCTGCCTGATCCGATCAGCCGCAACATCACCGACATTCGCCGGCTGCAGCAGCGCGAGCGTGCCGCGCTGCGGATGTCGGAGCGGCGGCTGGAACGAATTCTCAATGTGCTCGCGCGCCCGAGTTACCCGCTGGCGCTGCTCGGCTTCGTGATCGTCTGGCTGGCGGTCAATACCCTGGGCGCGCTGATTCATTTGACGCCGTTCGATCCGCCGCCGTTTCCGTGGCTGCAAGGTCTGATCACCCTGACCGCGCTGCTGACGACCACCGTGGTGCTCACCGTGCAGCGTCGTCAAAGTGCGCTCGCCGCGCATCAGGCACACCTCGACCTGCAGATCAATCTGCTCACGGAACAGAAGGTGTCGAAAGTCATCCACCTGCTGGAAGAGCTGCGCACGGACCTGCCGATGGTGTCGGATCGTTCGGATCCGCATGCCTCGGATCTGCAGAGGCCGACGCGGGCATCGCAGGTCGTCTCGGCGCTCAGGGAAACGGGAGTCACCGAGGCCCTCGACGGCGAGCGCGACAAAGAGCATGCCAGTCGTGAGGCACGTGGTCGCAAGCGCGCCACAAGACGAGCTCGTTAGCCTCCGCACGGTAGGGATCGACCGACCGCCGGAGGTGGCATGCGCGGCTCCAGTGCGGCGCGGCACGCCAGTAAGCTCAGATCGTCATCAAACGGACAGGAGTATTCTTATGAATCGAATCGTCATAGCGATCGCATGCGCGACGATGAGCGGTGTTGGCGGGATTGCGCTGGCGCAGGCGCCGCCTCCGGATACGCAGCCGCCCCCGCCCACCGCGCCACCGAGTGACTACCAGTCGGCCCCGACGCCGTCCGCAGGCAGCAGCAGCACGACGAGCTCCGACAGCAAGCATGCGTTGATGAAGCAATGCATGGCGCAGCAGGAGCAGAATCAGGCGAACTCGGGCATGTCCAAGAAAGACATGAAGAAGTACTGCAAGAGCCAGGTGAAGAACTCCGCCCAGAATCAGTGAATCCGCAGGCGGTGGCCGCTCCCGGCTCGCGTGTAGTTCCCGTCCTACATCCCATGAGTCTCGTCGCCCGAGAGACGCAGGCGCACTCCTCGGCGATAGTCCTACGGCGCGGTGCGCGGCACCGCGGGCTGGAGGAGACCGTGCAAGATCTCGCTGCATCGCACCGGAGCTGAAGGGCGTGCTGGCACTCGCGGAACTTGGGGCGCTTGCACTGCGTCACCTCGACGCTTACGGGGTATTGGTGCGCTCGGATCTCGTGGCGGGGCGCAGGCACTGGCGGCGGCGCATCCTAACGGTCGGGGTCCTCATCAGCGCCGCGCTGCTCGCAGTGGCGCTCATCTGCACCACGATCATCGCCGCCGCATGGCGGGTCGGCGCCGAGCTGTGGGCGAGCGGTGCTCTGGCGGCACTGTTCATCCTCATCGGCGCCGCAGCGTTGTGGCGCCTGCGCGGCCTCGGCGGGACCGCGCCCAGCCAGACGGGACGCGAATGGGCCAAGGACAGGCAGCTCCTCGAGGAGCTCCTGCAACGGCTCGAGCAGGTGAAGTCAATGAGCGAGCGCGTCCCGAACGGGGATACTGCTGAGGCCCTCGTGACACTGGCGGACAACCGTGCGCAGCTGCGACGCCTGCTCGACAGCAGCACGGCTCAGTCATTTCCTCGCAGCGCCACCATGCGCTGGGTGGTGCGGCAGCTGCTGATGTCGCGCTCGCCGTGGCGGCAAGCGCTGCGCGGCCCGCTCGCGATGCTGTTCTTCGGGATCCTCAAGCGGGCCGTGCGGCGCATGGGCCGGTCGGGCTCGCGGGCCGTGAGGGCAGTGCATTGAATGCCCAGGCCGCAGACTCATCCCCCTGGCTAGCCGAGCGGCCGCCGCCCCCCGTGCACCTGCCGTTGCCGCCCGCCGTGGGTCCGATCGAGGCTCGCCCCCGGATTGGATCGCTGGCGCGCGCGGTGTGGGTGCTGGCGGCTTGCGGCGTGGTGGCCACCCTGTGGTTCGGCCGGCCGGTGCTCGTGCCCGTGGTCCTCGGCGTCCTGATTGCGCTCGTGCTCTCCGGGATCGTGGAGACGCTGCGCCGCCTGCATATCCCGCGTGTAGTGAGCTCGGTGGCGCTGCTTGCCGTGGTTCTCCTGGCCCTTGTGAGCGCCGCCGATGCGCTCTGGGCGCCCTCGCAACTGTGGTTCCAGCGTGCTCCGCGTGTGCTGCGCATCGTCGAGCAGCAGCTGCGACCGGCACAGGCGGTGGTGCGGCAGCTCGACTCGATCGTCACGCGAGCACGCACGCTGGTGACGCCGGCGGCAGGCACCGCGGCGGGGCCGTCCCAGTCGCTGCAGGCGCCGAGTGCGTTCGTGATGCTGGCCGATACGGGCTGGTTCGCCGCCTCGGCGGCGATGACGCTCGCACTCGCGCTGCTGCTGCTGTCCGCCGGACCTGCCTGGCTCGCGCGCGCTGCCGGTGCACTGGCTGGCCGCGCGCACGGTGCCAAGACGATGCGCATGCTCGAGGCGATCCGCCTCGAGATTGGCCGCTACTACGGGACGCTGGTACTGATCAATATCGGCTTTGGCCTGGTCACCGCGCTGGCGATGCGCCTGCTCGGCGTACCCAATCCCTGGCTGTGGGGCGCGGTTGCCGGAGTACTGAACTTCATCCCGTATCTCGGCTGTGCGGTTACGCTCCTGCTACTGACCCTCGTCTCCCTCGTGACGTTCGCGCACGGAGCTCAAACGCTCACGGTCATGGCCACGTTTGTCGTCCTCGCTGGCGTTGAGGGGCACGTGGTCGAGCCGCTGTTCCTCGGGCGACGCCTCAAGCTCAACCCGATCATCGTCCTCGTGGCGCTGTGGCTGGGCGGCGGGTTGTGGGGTGTCGCCGGCGTCCTGTGCGCGATTCCCGTGCTGGTGGCGGCCAAGGTGGGCGCGGCCCATCACCCGCAGGGCGAATGGCTCGTGCGGCTGCTTGGCCCGGGCACCGAGCCTGCCAAGCTCGGCCGGCCGGCGTTGCGCGCGTCGGCCCCGGCGCCAGCGCCGCCCGCCGTGTAATCATCGTCCTACAGCGCAGCCAGAGACATACCGACACCCGCGGATTTCTCCACCCAGTACCGTCCCCCGTTGCGCTACCGGTCATGGCGTTTTGCGGAGCGCAAATTGGGGGGCTGGGGTAATGGAGCCACGCGAAAGCACGCGCGCCGCGCGCCGTCCAAACGGGCACGGCAGCGCATCCGTCGAGCTGGACCAACGCAAGCTGCTGCGGGCCCTGCAGGCCGTACGTGACGGGGATTTTTCCGCACGCCTGCCGAGTGACCAGACCGGGCTCGCCGGCAAGATAGCCGACACCTTCAACGAGATCGTCACCGCGAGCGAGCATCTGGCCCGCGAGCTCGAGCGTGCCGGCCAGATCGTCGGCAAGGACGGCAAGACCCGTCACCGCGTGGCGAGCGATCGCCGTACCGGCGCCTGGGGTGCAATGGAGAGCTCGGTCAACACCCTGATCGACGACCTGGTGTGGCCGACGCGCGAGGTGACACGCACGATCTCCGCGGTCGCCAAGGGCGACTTGCAGCAGACGATGAGTCTCGAGGTCGACGGCCGCTCCCTCAAGGGCGAGTTCCTGCGCTCCGCCACCATCGTCAACACCATGATCGAGCAGATGAGCGCCTTCACCTCGGAGGTGACGCGCGTCGCGCGTGAGGTCGGCACCGAGGGCAAGCTCGGCGGCCAGGCCGCCGTACCCGGCGTAGCCGGCACCTGGAAGGACCTCACCGACAGCGTCAATTCCATGGCCAGCAATCTGACCGGCCAGGTACGCAACATCTCCGAAGTGACCATCGCGGTCGCCAACGGCGATCTGTCGCGCAAGATCACGGTGGATGTGCGCGGCGAGATCCTGCAGCTGAAGGAGGCCATCAACACCATGGTGGATCAGCTGCGCTCGTTTGCCTCCGAGGTCACGCGCGTGGCGCGCGAGGTCGGCAGCGAGGGCAAGCTCGGCGGTCAGGCGGCCGTGCCCGGCGTCGCAGGTACCTGGAAGGATCTCACCGACTCGGTCAATGCAATGGCGACCAACCTGACCGGTCAGGTGCGCAACATTGCCGAGGTGACCACCGCGGTGGCACGCGGTGATCTGTCGCGCAAGATCACGGTGGACGTACGCGGCGAGATTCTCGAGCTCAAGAACACCATCAACACGATGGTCGATCAGTTGAACAGCTTCGCGGCGGAAGTGACGCGCGTGGCGCGCGAGGTCGGCACGGAGGGCACGCTCGGCGGCCAGGCGGCAGTCCCGGGGGTGGCAGGCACCTGGAAGGACCTCACCGACAGCGTCAATTCGATGGCGCGCAACCTCACCGGCCAGGTGCGCAACATCGCCGAAGTGTCAACCGCGATTGCGAGCGGTGACCTGTCGCGCAAGATCACGGTGGACGTACGCGGCGAGATCCTGCAGCTCAAGGAGACCATCAACACCATGGTGGATCAGCTGCGCTCGTTTGCCTCGGAGGTGACGCGCGTCGCCCGCGAAGTCGGCAGCGAGGGCAAGCTCGGTGGCCAGGCCCTGGTGCCCGGCGTGGCCGGCACCTGGAAGGACCTCACCGACAGTGTCAACTCGATGGCCGGCAATCTGACCGGCCAGGTGCGCGATATCGCCGAGGTCGCGACCGCCATCGCCAACGGCGACCTGTCGCGCAAGATCACCGCCGACGTCAAAGGCGAGATTCTGCAGCTCAAGGAATCCATCAATACGATGGTGGATCAGTTGAACGCGTTTGCCGCGGAGGTCACGCGCGTCGCGCGCGAGGTCGGTACCGAGGGCAATCTCGGCGGCCAGGCGGACGTCAAGGGAGTGAGCGGCGTCTGGAAGGATCTGACCGACAACGTCAACTCGATGGCGAGCAACCTCACCGATCAGGTGCGCAACATCGCCGAGGTCGCGACCGCGATTGCGCGCGGCGACCTGTCGCGCAAGATCACGGTGGACGTGCGCGGCGAAATTCTGCAGCTGAAGGAGACCATCAACACCATGGTCGATCAGCTGAACGCGTTCGCGGCGGAGGTGACCCGCGTGGCGCGCGAGGTGGGTACCGAGGGCAAGCTCGGCGGTCAGGCGGACGTGAAGGACGTGAGCGGGGTGTGGAAGGATCTGACCGACAAGGTGAACTCGATGGCGAGCAACCTTACCGGTCAGGTGCGTAACATCGCCGAGGTTGCGACCGCGATCGCGCGCGGCGATCTGTCACGCAAGATCACCGTGGACGTGCGCGGCGAGATTCTGCAGCTCAAGGAAACCGTCAACACGATGGTCGACCAGCTGAACAGTTTCGCTGCCGAGGTGACGCGCGTGGCGCGCGAAGTGGGCACCGAGGGCAAGCTCGGCGGTCAGGCGATCGTGCCCGGAGTCGGCGGCACATGGAAGGACCTGACCGACAGCGTGAATTCGATGGCGCGCAATCTCACCGCCCAGGTGCGCAACATCGCCGACGTGTCGACGGCCATCGCGCGCGGCGACCTGTCGCGCAAGATCACGGTGGACGTGCAGGGCGAGATCCTGCAGCTGAAGGAGACCATCAATACGATGGTCGACCAGCTGAATAGTTTCGCGGCGGAGGTCACGCGGCTGGCGCGCGAGGTCGGCACGGAGGGCAAGCTCGGCGGTCAGGCGACGGTACCGGGCGTCGCCGGCACCTGGAAGGACCTCACCGACAACGTCAACGTCATGGCCAACAATCTGACCAACCAGGTGCGCGGCATCGTCAAGGTCGTGACCGCGGTGGCCAATGGCGATCTGCGCCAGCGGCTGACGGTGGAGTCCAAGGGTGAGGTGAACGCGCTCGCCGACACGATCAACAGCATGACCGCCACGCTCGCGATCTTCGCCGACCAGGTGACCAGCGTGGCGCGCGAAGTCGGGGTCGAGGGCCGCCTTGGCGGACAGGCACACGTGCCGGGCGCGTCCGGCACCTGGAAGGACCTCACGGCCAACGTGAACCTGCTGGCCGACAACCTCACCAATCAGGTGCGGGCGATCGCCGAGGTCGCTACCGCCGTCACCGAGGGGGATCTGACACGCTCGATCCAGGTGGAGGCGCGCGGCGAGGTCTCGGAGCTCAAGGACAACATCAACGCGATGATCGGCAATCTGCGCGAGACTACCGAGCGCAATACGGTGCAGGACTGGCTGAAGACCAATCTCGCCAAGTTCAGCCGCATGATGCAGGGGCAGCGCGATCTGGTCACGGTGGGCAAGCTGCTGCTCTCGGAGCTGGCACCGCTGGTCAACGCGCAGCAGGGCGTCGTGTACGTCCTGCAGGTGATCGACGGAACGCCGTATCTCAGGGAGCTCGCCAGCTACGCGGATGAGGCGAGCGACAACCGCGCGCCGCGTCGCTACGCATTCGGCGAGGGGCTGGTCGGGCAGGCGGCCGCCGACCGCCAGCGTCTCATCCTGACGGACATCCCGGACGGCGCTGTGCAGGTGCGGGCCGGACTCGTGATCGCCAGGCCGCGCAGCGTCATCGTGCTGCCGGTGCTGTATGAGGGACAGGTGAAGGCGGTGCTGGAGCTGGGCTCGCTCGGGGAGTTCACCGCCGCACACCTGGCGTTCCTCGAGCAGCTGACCGGCAGCCTCATCGGCGTGGTGCTCAACACCATCGAGGCGACCATGCGGACCGAGGGGCTGCTGACGCAGTCCCAGCAGCTGGCCGCCGAGTTGCAGACCCAGCAGACCGAGCTCCAGCAGACCAACGAGGAACTGGCCAACAAGGCGAAGCTGCTGGCCGAGCAGAACGCCGAGGTCGAGCGCAAGAATCAGGAGATCGAGCTCGCCCGGCGCGCGCTCGAGGAGAAGGCGGCGGAGCTGGCGCTGACCTCGCGTTACAAGTCGGAGTTCCTGGCGAACATGTCGCACGAGCTGCGTACGCCGCTCAACAGCATCCTGATCCTCGGGCAGCAGCTGGCGGACAACGCCGACCACAATCTCTCCGCACGCCAGATCGAGTTCGCCAAGACGATTCACGGCGCCGGTACCGACCTCCTGAACCTCATCAGCGACATCCTCGATCTGTCCAAGATCGAGTCAGGTACGGTCACCGTGGAGTCCGAAGACCTGCCGTTCAGCCATCTGCGCGAGACCATCGAACGCAACTTCCGGCACGAGGCCGAGGCGCGCAAGCTGTCCTTCACGGTCGACGTCGATGCGCACCTCGGGCGCGTGATCACCACCGACTCGAAACGCCTGCTGCAGGTGCTGAAGAATCTGCTGTCGAACGCCTTCAAGTTCACCGAGCGCGGCGGGGTGCGTCTGCACGTCGGTCAGGCGATGGGCGGCTGGGCGGCCGAGCACCCGGTGCTGAGCCAGGCACCGGCAGTCGTCGAGTTCTCCGTGAGCGATACCGGCATCGGCATTCTGCCCGAGAAGCAGAGGATCATCTTCGAGGCCTTCCAGCAGGCGGACGCGGGTACGGCGCGCAAGTACGGCGGTACGGGCCTCGGGCTCGCGATCAGCCGCGAGCTCGCGCATCTGCTTGGCGGCGAGATCCGTTTGAGCAGTGTCGCCGGCCAGGGCAGCACCTTTACGCTCTATCTGCCCCAGTCCTATGTGGGGGCGGCCTACAGCCGCGGCGCCATTGGCAGCCCGGCGGGCGCCGTGGTGTTCACCAGGCCCACCTATCAGCCCGCTTTGCCCGCGGCACGCATGGACGACATTGCCGATGATCGCGAGACTCTGCAGCCGGGGGAGGCGACGCTGCTCATCGTCGAGGACGATGCGCACTACGCGCGCATCCTCATGGATCTGGCGCGCGCCCGCGGCTTCAAGACGCTGCTGGCGCGCACCGGAGCGGACGCCCTGGCGCTGACGCGCAAGTATTCCCCGACCGCCGTGTCGCTCGATGTATTCCTCCCCGACATGCTCGGTTGGACCGTGCTCAACCATCTGAAGCGCGACCCGGAGACGCGCCACATCCCGGTACAGGTCCTCACCGTCGAGGACGAGCGGCAGTACGGGCTCGAGCGCGGCGCCTTCTCTTTCATCACCAAGACCATCACCACCGATGAGCTCGAGGCGGCCCTCGATCGGCTGAAGAGCTTCAGTGCCTCGCGCGCGCGGCGCCTGCTGATCGTGGAGGATGAGGCCGCCGAGCAGCTGAGCATCACGGAGCTCCTCGGCCATGATGACCTCGAGATCGTCGCCGTGGGCAGCGGCGCCGCGGCGCTCGAGGCGCTGCGCGCGGGCGGGTTCGACTGCATGGTGCTCGACCTGCGCCTGCCGGACATGTCGGGATTCGAGCTGCTGGCGGCGCTGCAGGCCGACGGCCGGCTGCGGCAAACGCCGGTGATCGTATTCACCGGCCGCGAGCTGTCGGCAGACGAGGAGCTGGAGCTGCGCAAGAATGCCAAGAGCATCGTGCTCAAGGGTGTGCGCTCGCCCGAGCGGCTGCTCGATGAGACCGCGCTGTTCCTGCACCGCGTGATCGCCGATCTGCCGCCGCACAAGCAACAGATGATCCAGGCGCTGCACGAGAGCGACGAGCCGCTGCACGGCCGCAAGGTGCTGGTGGTTGACGACGACGTGCGCAATATCTTTGCGCTCAACAGCCTGCTCGAGCGACACAGCATGGAGGTCATCTCTGCGACCAACGGTCAGGAGGCCATCCGGCTCGCCGAGGACACCGATGACCTGTCGCTGGTGCTGATGGACGTCATGATGCCGGAGATGGACGGTTACGAGACCATGCGGCGTATTCGCGGCAACCAGCGGTTCCGGCAACTACCCATCATTGCGCTCACCGCCAAGGCCATGAAGGGCGATCGTGAGAAATGTCTCGAGGCCGGCGCCTCGGACTACGTCGCAAAGCCGGTCAATACGGAGCAGCTCCTTTCGCTGGTGCGACTGTGGCTGCATCGTTAGCCGGAGGCGGCGGTCGCAGACTGCCGGACGGGCCGCGCGAGGGACGCGGCGGCCAGCGCCCCGTAAGCATCCTGCTGGTCGATGATCAGCCCGCGCGCCTCCTGACCTACGAGACGGTGCTGCGCGACCTGGGCCATAACCTGGTGCTGGCGCAGTCCGGCGCCGAAGCACTCGGCTGGCTGATGCGCGAGGAGTTCGCGCTGCTGCTGCTCGACGTCAGCATGCCGCAGATGGATGGCTTCGAGACGGCACGCCTGATCCACGAGCACCCGCGCTTCGAGAAGACTCCGATCATCTTCGTGACCGGGGTACACGTCACCGAGCTCGATCATCTTAAGGGTTACGAGGCCGGTGCCGTCGACTACGTGTCGATCCCGGTGGTGCCGGAGATCCTGCGCAGCAAGGTCGGGGTGCTGGTCGAGCTGTATTGCAAGCGCCGCGAGCTGCGTGAGCTCAACGCATCCCTTGCCGAAGCCAACGCGCGCCTCGCCGAGGCCAATCTCACGCTGCAGGCGGAGAAGACCCGCGAGCTCGAGAGGCTGAATGCGACCCTGCAGCAGGCCAACGCCGACCTGGAGCGCGCCAACGCCAATCTGCAGCGCGAGGTGGCCGAGCGCGCCCGGGCCGAGCGGGCGCTGAAGGATGCTGACCGGCGCAAGGACGAGTTCCTGGCGACGCTGGCGCACGAGCTGCGCAACCCCCTCGCACCCATTACCAATGCCCTGCAGATCGTGCGCCTGCGTCCGGGGGAGGCACAGCTTAACTGGGCGCAGGAGGTGATCCAGCGCCAGGTACACTACCTGACGCGACTCGTCGATGACCTGCTGGACGTGTCACGCATCACGCGCGGCAAGATCACGCTGGCGCGCGAGACCCTCGAGGTATCCACACTCATCGAGCGCGCGGTCGAGACCGTCGCGCCGCTGCTGCAGGAGCGCCAGCACCGCCTGCATCTAGCGCCGCCGGCCGAGACTCTCTCCGTGAGCGGCGATCCGGTGCGCCTCGTACAGGCGATCGGCAACGTACTTGGCAACGCCGCGAAGTACACCCCGACCGGCGGCCATATCCGCGTGACTGCGAGCCGTTCGGCTGCGGATGCAGAGATCCGCATCACCGATGACGGTGTGGGGATCTCAGCGGAGCGGTTGCCCACGATCTTCGAGCTCTTCACCCAGGGGGACCGCGACGCGGCCAATGCGCACGGACTGGGCATTGGCCTCGCTCTCGTGCGCCGGCTCCTCGACATGCATGGCGGCTCGATCGCCGCCCACAGCGCGGGGCTCGGGCACGGCAGCGAGTTCGTGCTGCGCCTGCCGCTCACGCTGCAGCCCGTGCGCACGGCGGAGGCGGGCACGGTCGACCCGCTGCCGGGGCGTGGCGCGACTCGCCGCCGGGTTCTGATCGCGGATGACAACGCCGATACCCTCGAGACGCTCGGCACCATGCTCGAGCTGAACGGCCATCAGGTGTTTCGGGCCACGAATGGCGAGCTGGCGCTCGAGGCCGCGGCGCGCCATCAGCCGGACATCGCGCTGCTCGATGTGGGTATGCCGCGGCTGGACGGCTACGAGGTGGCGCGGCGCATCCGTGCGCAGGACTGGGGCCGCGACACTGTGCTGGTGGCGGTGACAGGCTGGGGACAGGACGCCGATCGCCGGCGCTCACGAGAGGCGGGCTTCGATCTGCACCTCGTCAAGCCCCTCGACGCCGGAGCGCTGGACCGCTTGCTGAGCGAGCCGCCGCAGCGCCAGGCGTACCTGGCAGGCAGCGCTACTTGAGGTGCAACTGGAGGTTGTTGGACGCAAACCTCCAGTTGAGCAGCGTCTCGATGACCGCCCGGGCGTACTCCGGGCGCCGGTTCTGGTAATCGAGATAGTAGGCGTGCTCCCATACATCGACCGTGAGCAGCGGCTTGGCGCCGCTCGGCAGCGGATTGTGCGCGTTGCCGGTCGTCAGGATGCGTAGCTTGCCGCCATCCAGCACCAGCCACGCCCAACCCGAGCCGAATTGCGCGATCGCCGCCTTGGCGAACTGGTCCTGGAATTCCGCCACGCCGCCGAAGGCGCTCTTCAGGTGCGCCGCCAGCGGTTCGGGACACCGCACCCCGCGCTCGGCGCTGAGGCTGTGCCAGTAGAAGGTGTGATTCCAGGCCTGGGCGGCGTTGTTGAAGAGCTCTGTGTGCTCGGGGTCGTTGGCCACCCGGATGACGAGCTTGTCGAGCGGCAGCTGCGCGAACTCGGTGCCCTTGGTGAGCCGATTGACCTGCTCGACATACGCCTTCTGATGCTTGCCGTGGTGAAGCGCAAGCGTCGCAGCCGAGATGACGGGCTCGAGCGCGTCGTCTGCGTAGGGCAGGGCCGGGAGCTGGTGGACGTGTTCGGTTTCGCTGTCGCTGTCGCGTACCTGGGCGGCTGCCGTCATGATCGCCTCCTGATATATCACTTTCAGGGCGAGTATCGTCGTCGCAGCGATCCGCCCACAGTCAGCGCAACGCCCGTCGGCGCGTCGGAACTCGGGAAGTCCGCGTTCGAGGGATTGCTAGCTCACCATCCAGGCGCAGGCTAGGTCGCGGCGCTTTCCCCTAGAAGCGCCACACGGGGCTCAGCCACAGGACGTTGGAGTTGTGGGCGTTCTCGACGCGCACGACATCGTACTCGACGTTGAGATTCACATGCCGCGCCAGCGTGACACCCACCCCGCCGCCCCAGATGAAATCGCTGCGCGAGTGGCTTGATTCCAACACCTCGGAACCCGGGGCGTTCAGATTGACGCGCAGGTTTGCATCGTAGAAGAGCCAGCCGGCCTTCGCGAACACTTCCGCCGGGCCGATCGGCAGCGTCGCCATGCCGAAGGGCGCAAAACCACTCATGTGCAGCCGGTAGCTCCCGCTCGAGCCCGTGCCCGTGAAGCTGTCCTCGGAATTGCCGAAGTTCATGTAATCGCCCTCGAGCGCGAAGTAGGGCGAGAAGCGGTAGCCGACGTTGACTTTCCAGGCATCATCGCCGGAATGCACGATGCTGTTCACGGCCGTGTCGACGTCCTCGAGGTTGTCGAGGTTGAGATCGAAGTGACCCCAGCCGATCCCCGCATAGGGTCCGTACGGCGTGACATAGGGGTCGTCGTTTACCACTTGCGCCTGCGCCAGGGCGGGCACAGCGAGCGCGCCCAGGCACAGGACCATCCAGGAAGGTAACGGCAGTCGCAGCACGGCTTTCTCCACCATGGGTTGCTAGGCGGCGATCCTCCCGAAGAGCCCGTGGCAACAGCAGTCGGACGGTCGCGCGTTCACGCGTAGGAGTTGGTAAGAGGGCGTGCCCCGGCGCCGCCTCACTCGCCGTTCCCACCCAGCTCGTAGCTGCACGCCTACAAGACTTCGGGCTTGCGCCCGCTGCCCTCAGCCGCAGCTGCCGTGAGATCGTGCTGACACGTGAGCACAGCGGCGGAGGTCGCTATGAACAGCAGACATGTATCCTGGCCCAGACAGACCCTGTTCGCATTGGCCGTCATCGTGCTGCCACTCGGCGCCAGCGCGCAGATCGCAGTGTCGATCACGGTGGCGCCGCCGCCGCTCGTGGTCTATGACCAGCCGCCGATCCCGGAGCCTGGCTACATCTGGACTCCCGGCTATTGGGCCTACGGTCCGGAGGGCTATTTCTGGGTGCCCGGAACCTGGATCGAGCCGCCGCAAGTGGGACTGCTGTGGACCCCGGGGTATTGGGCCTGGTCGAACGGCATCTACGCGTGGAACGCGGGTTACTGGGCGCCGCAGATCGGATTCTACGGTGGTGTTGACTACGGATATGGATATTCCGGCCACGGCTACGAAGGCGGTTACTGGCGGGATAACCACTTCTATTACAACCGCACGGTGAACAACGTCACCAACGTGCAGGTTACGAACGTTTACTCGAAGACCGTCGTCAACAACACGACCACGGTGACCACCAGCTACGTCGGCGGACCCGGCGGGATCAACGCGCGCCCGACTTCTGAGGAAGAGTCGGTTGCTCACGCGCACCACGTCCAGCCGACCTCGGCGCAGACGCAGCAGCGGACCACCGCCGCCTCGCGTCCGGAGTTGCGGGCCGCGGTGAACCACGGTCATCCGGCCATTGCCGCCACGGCAAAGCCGGGAGACTTCTCGACCCACCTGGCGAGCGCGCGCGGCGCGGAGAGCCGGCCGGAGGAGAATCGGCCGGCGGCCGCTGAAGCGCCCGTCCACGCGCGCGACCTGCGGCCGCCGACGCCCGCGGCGCCTGCTGCGGCGGGGGCGTCCGAGGAGGAGAAAGCAGCGTCACGCCAGCAGACACAGCTCGAGTCGCGGCAGGCGCAGGAACGCGAATCGCTCGCGCAACAGCAGGAACGGGATCACGCCCGGCTCTCCTCTGGATCAGGGGCCAACAATCGTCAGGCCCTGGACACGATGGAACGTCAGCATCAGCAGCAGACCCAGCAGCTCCAGCAGCGCCACGCGCAGGAGCGACAGCCGACGCGGCCGCCGGCGCAAAAGCCCGAGCGTCCCGAGCCCGAGCGCAAACCTGACCCCGGCCACTAGAGGGAGGACCCATGAAACGCACGTCATTAGCTTTTCTTTCCGCCGCCCTCACTCTGTTGTGGGCCACGAGCTCCTGGGCCGACCCGTACAGCGATGCCGTCGCGCGCTTCAAGCAGGCGGGCCAGAGCGCCGCGTTCTTCAGCAGCAGCGTCGGATTCGCCGTATTCCCGACGATCGGCAAGGGCGGTATCGGCGTCGGCGGCGCACATGGGAGCGGGCGCGTGTACGAGCACGGCCGGTATGTCGGGGATGCCTCGATGAATCAGCTGAGCGTCGGCTGGCAGCTGGGCGGGGAAGCCTATAGCCAGATCATCTTCTTTCGCGATCAACAGGCGCTGGACAACTTCAAGTCCGGCAACTTCGAGTTCGGTGCGGACGTGAATGCAGTGGCGATCACGGCCGCCGCCGGGGCGAGTGCCGGCACGGAGGGCGCGAGCGCCGGCGCGAGCGGCGGGGAGAAGGATGCGCGTACCGCGGGCGGCTACTACAAGGGAATGGCCGTGTTCACGATCGTCAGGGGCGGCGCCATGTACCAGGTCGCCGTCAAGGGGCAGAAGTTCAGCTTCACGCCGCCGCCCGCGTAGCCCGCTAGCCGGGTGCGCGGCGCGCTGCGCGCAAACCCTCAGCCCTGAGGCGTCGTACCCGCGCAGAATGCGGGGGTACGCTTCTCAGGGGCCGTCGCGCAGCGCCTGGTGCCATCAGCGGCAGCTGACAGCGCGCGGTCGCCACCGCCGATCGGTTCCCGGGTCCGAAGCGCCGCATGCTGTTTCGCCCCGCAACTCACGCCGGATCGAGGAGGGGACACTTCTGCGACTGCGTATGATTTCCAGGGCCCCTGTACTGCTGGCGATCGGGCTGGTCAGTGCCTGCCAAAACCGAAGCCCGCCAATGGAGCCGACCGCCGCGGGCGGTGACAACGCACCGGCTGCACCGGCCGGCCCGGTTCAGCAGGCGATTTCACCGCCGCCCACCGGCGGTTCGCGCCCCTCACCACAGCCGCAGCCGCCCAAACAGCCGTAGCGAGCGGCGGCCCGCACACCCGGTGTGCCCTGCCGGCGGGCGGGGCGCGCCCTGCTACCGGCAGATGGCCAACCACCCGCGGGCGCTATCGTTGCGCCCGAGTGACCCCTTAGTCGCGATCCATTGCTTGGCGTGGCTGCGGCGGCGCTGGAAACGCCGCTGTGACATGCTGGCGGTCGACTGCGCGGAACGGCACACCACAAGCCGCGCTGCAACCGAGGACGACTTCACCATGGCAGAGACGGTACGCGCCGAGATCATCCAGCTGGCCGGATCGATTCGCGCCCTGGAGCGACAGCTCGAGGTGGCGCTCGCCAAGCGACGCATCGAACTGAATTATGAGGTGCGCGACGGCATCGTTCATTTCGAGCAGGTTGTGCTCGCGAAGCACCGCCTCCTGAAGGCGCGGTTGCGCTCCTACATCCTGGGCGCGCGCCCGGCCATAATTCTGACTGCGCCGGTGATCTATGCGCTTGTCATTCCGGTGCTGCTGCTTGATCTATTCGTTGCCGTGTACCAGGCGGTGTGCTTTCCGGTCTACGGAATCCCGCGTGTGCGCCGCGCTGACTACCTGGCATTTGATCGCGAGCAGCTGACCTACCTTAACGCCATCGAGAAGCTCAATTGCGCGTATTGCGCCTATGCGAATGGTGTATTCGCGTACGTCCGGGAGGTCTCGTCCCGCACTGAGCAATATTGGTGCCCGATCAAGCATGCGCGGCGAGTGCTTGGCGTCCACGCGCGCTACGGCAGCTTCGTGGACTATGGTGACGGCGACGCCTACCGGCAAGAGCTGGAGCGTCTTCGAGCCGAGGCCCGATCTGCGGAGCCCTCCTGACCCAGCCAAGCGGTCCTGCCGCCCGGCCGATGAGACTCGCTGTTCGTAGTTTTTGAGGTACGGATTGTGATGCGCGGATTAACCGGTTGCGCGCCGAGCTCGTCTGCCCCCACGGCGCTCCGGCATGGCCTCATCCCGATGATTCATTGGCTCGATAACGGCAAGGCATGCGCGGCACTCTGGCGCTCGCACAACGCTACGCCGCCTGCCACGCGCGTCGTGATCGCTGACGGAAAAATGGCAGCGGACGAGGCCTATGGTCTCGCGTGTCAGGGGACCGCGCTTCTGTGGCGCGGTGACTTTCGGGAGGCTCGCCAGATGTTGAAGGCGTTGGGGAATCGCGCGGATCGTCCGCAGCGCAGATCGCGAACTGCAGCCGCAACTGCCATCGCTCGCCCGGCCGAAGCATTCCATCTCTACCGTCAGGCCAGGTCGCAACGGGCGCGCACGCTCAACGCCTTGTTGATCCCGCTCAACGACGACTACACGATTCCGCTGCGGGGCGCACCCGATGTTCGGCAAGCCTGCGCAGAGGCCTACGGCCCGGCGAGCACTGCATCAGTTACGTCGCTGCGAGCGTTGCTCGGTGTGATCGGCGCGCACGAGTGGCGCACACAGGGCATCGAGTTTCCGGAGGCGGGAGGCCGAATTCATCCACACTTCGGTGTCTTCGCGCCGATCCGCCGTGAGTACGTGGACCTCGTCAGCACGACGCTTCTACCTGCCGTGTATGCCTCATCCAGCGTTGCTTTCGATATCGGTACGGGCACCGGTGTGCTCGCGGCGGTACTTGCACGGCGTGGCATCGAACGCGTGGTCGCTACCGATCTCGATCCACGCGCGTTGGCGTGTGCGCGGGAAAACGTTCGGCAGCTCGGGCTTTCAGAACGCATCGATGTCGTGCAGGCGGACCTTTTTCCCGACGGTCGCGCGGCGCTTGTTGTCTGCAACCCGCCATGGATTCCCGCGCGGCCAAGCTCGACCATGGAAAGCGGAATCTACGATCCCGAAAGCCGAATGCTGCGCGGATTCTTGAGGGCGCTGCCGCAGCATCTGGAGGCGGGCGGTGAGGGGTGGTTGATCCTCTCCGACCTCGCGGAGCACCTTGGTCTGCGGACCCGCGTGCAGTTGCTGGAAGAATTCGAGGCTGCGGGCTTGCGCGTCGTGGGGCGGAGCGATGTGTCGCCGCGACATCCGCGCGCCGCTGACAAAACGGACGCGCTGCATATGGCGCGCGCGGCGGAAATCACCTCGCTGTGGCGGCTCGCGGCACGCTAGGCGCGGTTACCGACGACCGGATCCCGCCGCTCTCAGAATGTTTCGTCCGGCCGCAGGTAGCGCCACTTGCCCGCCGGTAACCCTCCCAACGGTACGTTGCCGGTGCGGACGCGCTTCAGCCCGGTCACGAAAAGGCCGACGAGCTCGCACATGCGGCGGATCTGGCGCTTGCGGCCCTGGCGCAGCACGAAGCGCAGCTGGTGTTCGTTCTGCCATGACACCTTTGCGGGCTTCAGCTTCACGCCATCGAGCGTCATGCCGTACCGGAGGCGCTTCATGCCGTCGCTGGGCAGGCTGCCTTCGACCCGCACGAGATATTCCTTCTCTATCGAGGAGTCCTCGCCGACCAGCTGCTTCGCGATGCGCCCATCCTGGGTGAGTACCAGCAGCCCGGTAGAGTCGATGTCCAGTCGGCCGGCGGGTGCGAGCGCACGCAGGTGTCCCTGCTGGAACTTTATGGGCGAGGGATCCGCCGCCCAGCGATTCTCCGGGCGGATCAGCACGATGGCGGGCTCGTAGCCGTCTTCGGCCTGGCCGGAGACATAGCCCACCGGTTTGTGCAGCAGGATGGTGACCTGTTCGCTCTGGTGTTCGCGTGCCGCCCGATCGATCTCGATGCGTGCCTTGGGTGAGACGCGTGCGCCGAGTGTGTCGATGACTTCGCCGTCCACTTTGACCCAGCCGTTGGCGATCCAGCGATCAGCCTCGCGCCGCGAGCACAGGCCGAGTTCGCCCATGAGCTTGGAGAGGCGCGGGTGTTCAGGGCTTTTTGGAGATGTGGGCGGGCGTGTCATGCAGGAGAACCCAGGGTGCAAGATGTAGCAGTTGAAGCTGCGGATGTGAACTATCGCGCTGCATTCAGTTCATCGTGGCCAGTGTCAGTCGGTCCAATTCGCGGGCGGTCGAACAGGTCTGGCGTACCGGCTGAGGTTCGCAAGAAACTCGGCATAGGCCCGGGCTCGGTGCTGGAGTGGGACGAACAGGATGACAAAGTCGTCGTCCGCAGGTCGGGCCGCTACGCTTCCGAGGATGTTCATCGCGCACTGTTCCCGGATCGGGGGCCGATCCCGGGCGCGAGAGATGTGAAGGAAGCCGTCCGAAAGTACATCCGCAAGCGACATGCGCGCGATTGACACGAACGCCGTTGTGCGGCTGCTGGTGCGCGATGATGCCACGCGAGGCCGCACCGCCGACGAGTTCATCTCAAGCGGGGCTTGGGTCTCACATCTGGTATGAGCGCAGACCGTTTGGGTGCTCGATGCGAAGTATGATCGATCGGCGGAGCAGATCGCGATCGCTGTGGAGATGCTGCTCAATCACAAGGACCTGACTTTGCAGGACGCCGATGTCGTGCTGTGTGCGCTCGAGCAGTTCAGGAAGCGTCCCAAGGTAGGCTTTTCAGATTGCCTGGTTCTCGAGATCGCGCGCAAGGCAGGCCACTTGCCGCTCGGCACTTTCGACCGAGACCTATCGCGGTGCGAAGGCGCGCAGCGCTTGGGGTAGTTGTGACGAAATTGGTGCGTGGCGGTAGCAGCGCATTTCGGGATCTCGGCTTCCGAGAGCCGGAAGCGCGAAACCTCACTTTCCGTTCCGAGGTCCGACCCATTCAGCCTCGACGCTCTAGTGAAAGCTGCTACCCGAGCCGGGCTGCAGGTCGATTTGCTCGTGGCGACGCGAAAGCAGACGGCTGAGCGGACGGTCGCGAACGCTTGAGCTCGAAGCGCCGCCCGTAAAGACCACCGGCCGCCGCGCCGATGATGAACTGGACCGACAAAGTCGTATTCGCTTTATAGCTCAGCTACTTAGGCGCACCGCAAGGGCTTGTCTCCTCCACGTCTGCCCCGGAAGACGGCTCGTGTGCGCTCCAACACAGCCTCGAGTCGTTTCGAGGATTGTGCAGGCGAGTTATAACGCGTAATAATGTGGATGTTTATGAAAGTCCCCTTGCGCCGCATCGGAAATTCCCTGGGAGTCATTCTGCCAAGAACGACGCTCGAGGCCTGGGGTGTGGGCGAAGGCGATGCGTTGCACCTCTCCGAGCGCGGCCTTCGCCCGCCGGACCGGGGGGGCTTCTCACATCAGAAGTTGGACGAGCTTAGGCGGTCCATCTCGCTTGCAATCGTGCGACGGTTCACGCCGCGCGAGATACGCGCTCAGATCCTCGCGAACCTCCATCGGTGGAAACGCCAGGGCGTTTGGGGAGCGGCTTACCAGGAATGGCGGGACATTGCACAGGGACAAGACGATGGAGAGCTTTTCGCTGTAATGCTCGGACGCGACGAGAACGCGGTCAGACTCCGGCAAGCGGCGCCGTTCGTCGGATTACTTCCGAAAGAGGAAGTGAGAAAGCTGAATGAAGAAGCAGCAGGTTGACCATGTGCTGCGCGCTGCGGGCCGTCTCACTGGCGAAAAGCAGTTCATCATCATTGGTAGCCAGTCTCTCCACGGTAAGTGCCCAGATGTTCCTGACGAGATCGTCACGTCGTTTGAGGTCGATCTGATCGCGTCGAAAAGTTCAAATCGGACCGAATGGTTGAACGTGATTGGCGTTGATTCACCATTTCACGAGACCTTTGGCTACTACGCGGATCCGCTTGATGTGAGCACCGCGACCCTTCCGAGAGGCTGGAAGGGACGGTTGGTGAATTTGCCTCCAGGCGAGACCGAGGGGGTGAAAGGACTGTGTCTGGATCCCCACGACCTCGCCATCGCAAAGTATGCCGCCGCGCGCGGCAAGGACCTGATATTCACGCATGAGCTGGCTCGTCGCGGAATAGTTTCCGAGGAGCGATTGTTATCGTTGCTCGATCTAACTTCGGTCGACGGAGAACTGCGCGAGCGAATGCGCGGCCAGATCACCCGCGACTTTCATGCCGAGCGAAGCGCCGAGAACCGTGTGCCTGAGAAGCAGCCGCCGGTGGCTAGCGCGGTTGATGACCTGGATGAGGACGTGTCCGAGGCATGATTCCGCCGGCGCTCGCGTCCGAGGAAGCTATACACGGCAGGGTCGACACCTTGCGCCTCGAAGACTGGATGAACTCTTGACCTCATTCGATCGTGTTTGAAGTGACCACCTTGGCAATGCCGTTTTGGCGGCAAAGGAGTTCGACATGACGTAGTGACCTTAAAACCGGAGCGCTTTATGAAACGTGCACTACGCCGCCACCACGAGCGACTGGCGAAGGCCCGGCGTATTCGAATTCTGCGCAGCCATGGAGCTTGGGTCCGGCATGCCTGGCGACCGAAAATCTGGCAAAACATGGACCGCCTCGTCATGAACGAGCCCGGATGGTGGACCCACGCAACGGTTATTCAAGCAGCGCGGATAAAGACTCATCGTCTCGAGCATCGCATCTTGCGCGAGCGCCATGTCGACCTGCTCATTTGGCCCGACTGTAAGAAGCCACATGACTATTACTGGTGATGTATGCCCGGATCGCCCGAACCACCCGCGCTAGTCTGTCGTCGGACATTGTCGCCACTGTAGGTCCGTTCAATTTCGATGCAGTGAGCGGCGTATAGGAAGACCCCGGAGGAAATCGAAAGTTGGATCGAAGAATCGCCGTGGCGCCGATGATGGACTGGACCGACCGCCATTGCCGTTACTTCCTGCGCGGCTTTGCCCCGGACGTACTGCTCTACACTGAGATGATCACCGCCGCCGCGATCGTGCGCGGCGATCGCGCGCGGCTGCTCGCGTTCGACCCCGAGGAGCATCCGGTGGCACTGCAGCTCGGCGGCAGCGAGCCGCGCGAGCTCGCGCTCGCGGCGCGCGCCGGGGAGCAGGCGGGCTACGATGAGATCAATCTCAACTGCGGCTGTCCGAGCGAGCGGGTCGCGAGCGGTGCCTTCGGCGCCTGCCTGATGTTAGAGCCGGCCCGCGTAGCGGACTGCGTCGCGGCCATGCGCGCCGCGGTGCGGCTGCCCGTGACGGTGAAGATGCGCATCGGTGTCGTGAGCAGTCGCCGCGGCGGGGCGGCTGCCGTGAGCGCGGTCACGGAGCAGGACTTCGAGTCGCTGTGCGCATTCGTCGCACTGCTGCGCGCGGCGGCTTGCGATCTCGTGATCGTGCACGCGCGCAAGGCCGTGCTCGGCGGGTTGTCGCCGAAGCAGAACCGCGAGATCCCGCCGCTGCGCTACGACGTGGTGCAACGCCTGAAGGCGCAGTTCCCGGCGCTGCCGCTCATTGTCAACGGCGGACTGCGCGACCCCAAGGCGGTGCTGGCCGCGCTCACCTGGTGCGACGGCGTCATGTTGGGTCGCGAGGCGTATCACCGGCCGTTCGTGCTCTCGGAGTTGCATCGGGCGCTCGCGCCGGATGCGCCTGCGCCGCCGACCCGCGCCGCGCTGCTGGAGCGCATGGCCCGCTACAGCGAGCGGCAGCTCGCGGCCGGCGAGCGCCTCGGCGCGATCACCCGCCACATCCTCGGGCTGTATAGCGGCGAGCCGGGAGCCCGCGAGTTTCGCCGCACGCTGAGCGAGGGAGCGCGGGTGGCGGGTGCCGGTGCCGAGCTGGTGCGGCGCGCGATGCCGCGCGCGACCCTGCCGTAGTACTGCCGCCGCGGCCGTTGCTAGCGGCCCGAAAGCGCTCGCGTATAATCGGGCCGCGCTCATGGGCAAGGACATTGAACTCGCCATACTGTTCGCCGACGTCGTTGGATCGACCCGGCTGTACGACACCATGGGCGATCTGCGCGCGCGCGACATGGTGGCCACCTGTATCGAGGTGATGCGCAGCGCCACCGAGCAGCGCCAGGGCACCGTGATCAAGACCATGGGCGATGAGGTCATGGCCACGTTCCCCAGCGCGGATGCCGCGCTGAATGCCGCCGCGCAGATGCAGCAGCAGATTTCGACGCACGCCCAATTGAAGGTCGACGGCCAGCCGGTAGCCATCCGCATCGGCTGTCACTTCGGTCCGGTGATGCTCGAGAATCGCGACGTGTTTGGCGCCGCGGTACACACCGCCAACCGCATGACCAGCCAGGCCAAGGCCGGGCAGATCGTGACCACGGCGGCCACCGTGGAGAAGCTGTCGCCCGAGTGGCGTGCCGCCTGCCGGCAGATCGACGTCGCGACGCTCAAGGGACAGGGGAGCGAGATCGTGCTGTTCGAGGTGCTGTGGCAGACCGAGGACGTCACCAGCATGGTCCCGGGGATTGCCGGCGAGGCACGCCCGTCACGCTCCATGCGGCTGCGGCTGCGCACCGAGGATCGCGAGCTGCTGGTCGATGAGCGGCACTCGAGCGTCACCATCGGCCGCGCCGAGGACAACGACGTAGTGGTGAAAGGCAACCTGATCTCGCGCCTGCACGCGCGCATCGAGATCAGCCGCAACAAGTTCGTGCTCGTCGATCAGAGCACCAACGGCACCTTCGTGCAGACCGCAGACGGCGAAGAGGCGTTCGTGCGGCGCGACAGCCTGCAGATCAAGGGACACGGGATGATCGGGCTCGGCAAGCTCCCCGAGCAGGGCTCGCCGCAGACGATTCGCTTCAACTGCGAGGAGCTCTGATCGGGCGCCGCCCGGTGCCTCAGCCGAGGCGCTGCTCGGTCGTCTTGATCTCCGCGAGCAGCGCCGCCGGCAGGTGGCTCCCGTAGCGCCCCAGATAGTCCCGTACCTCGGCGAGCTCCTTGCGCCACACGGCCGGGTCCACCGAGCTGAGCGCGGCGCGCGCCGCATCGCTCAAGGTGAGTCCCGCGGTGTTGAGATCCGCAGGTCGCGGCAGGCGGCCGATCGGGGAGTCCTCCGCACCGACCCGGCCCGCGCAGCGGTCCAGCATCCACGCGAGCACGCGCAGGTTCTCACCGAAACCTGGCCAGAGAAACTTGCCCTGCGCGTCGCGGCGGAACCAGTTGACGTGGAAGATGTGCGGCGGACGTGCGAGCTTCGCACCGACGTTGAGCCAGTGCTGCCAGTAGTCCCCGAAGTTGTAGCCGCAGAACGGCTGCATCGCCATCGGATCGCGCCGCACCACACCCACCTGACCGACCGCCGCGGCTGTGGTTTCCGAGGCCAGCGAGGCACCCAGCAACACGCCGTGCTGCCAGTCGCGGGCCTCGTAGACGAGCGGGGCGACCTCGCGCCGCCGGCCGCCGAATACCAGCGCCGTGATCGGCACGCCGGCCGGGTCCTCCATGCGCGCCGAGTAGCTGGGGTTGTTCCTGGCGCCCACGGTAAAACGTGAATTGGGATGCGCCGCGGGACCGCGCGCCGGATCGTACGGCCGCCCCTGCCAGTCGATGACGGGCTTGCCGGTGCCGAGCCCTTCCCACCATGGCTGATTGTCGGCGGTCAGCGCCACGTTGGTGAACAGCGTGTCGTGCCGGATCATCTCGTAGGCGTTGCGGTTGGTCTGCGGGTTGGTGCCCGGCACCACCCCGAAGCAGCCGGCCTCCGGGTTGATCGCCCATAAGCGTCCGTCGGGGCCGGGGTGCAGCCAGGCGATGTCCTCGCCGATGGTGAGCACCTTCCAGCCGGGCATCGACTCTGGCGGCACCAGCATCGCGAGGTTGGTCTTGCCGCACGCCGAGGGGAAGGCGCAGGCGATGAAGTGCGTCTCGCCGCGCGGACTCTGCAGGCCGACGATCAGCATGTGCTCGGCGAGCCAGCCCTCGGTACGCGCCTGCCAGCTCGCGATGCGCAGCGCATGACACTTCTTGCCGAGCAGCGCGTTGCCGCCGTAGCCCGAGCCGTAGCTCTCGATGGAGAGCTCCTCGGGAAAGTGCATGATGAAGCGCCGCTCGGGGTCGAGCTCGCCGGTCGAGTGCAATCCGCGCACGAAGCGGCCGTCGCGCGCGATGCGCTCGAGCGCCGCGCGCCCGGCGCGCGTCATGATCAGCATGTTGAGCACGACGTACGGGCTGTCGGTGATCTCCACGCCGCAGCGCGACAGCGGCGAGTCGAGCGGACCCATGCAGTACGGGATCACGTACAGGGTGCGCTCGCGCATGCAGCCGCGGAACAGCTCGCGCATGCGGGCGTGCGCCTGCTGCGGGTCCATCCAGTGGTTGTTCGGGCCCGCGTCCTCCTGCGAGCGCGTACATATATAAGTAAGGTGCTCGACCCGCGCCACGTCGCTGGGCGCGGAGCGGAACAGGTAGCAGTCGGGAAACTCGGCCGGGTTGAGCGCCGTAGCCTCCTTGCTGCGCAGCAGCTGCGCGGTGAGCTCATGCGCCTCCGCATCGCTCCCTTCGCACCAGTGAATGTCGCGCGGCTGGGTGAGCTCGCGCACCGAATTCACCCAGTCCGCCACCGCACGGCTGAGCTGGGGCAGGGCGGTCATGGTGTGAGCAGGAGCGGCCATCCGCGGTTCCTCTTGTGGCGGTCCCGTAAACTTCCAAGTATATCCCGAGCGTCTGCGGCGCCCTGCTACAGTAGCGCGCGCCTGCCGGGCTCTTTTGGGCTACGCAGGCGTTCTTTGCAGCAAATTCAGCAGGATATGCGTATCGACAGGGGGCGCGCCGCACGCCAGGATGCTCCCTGCCGATCGCGAACCCCCGATGTTGGATCTTGAGGATATCTTCGGCCCGGGCGGACCGCTCGAGCGCGCGCTCCCCGACTTCCGGGTGCGGCGCGGCCAGTTGCGCATGGCACAGCGCATCGCCGACGCCCTCGGCGATCGCGAGACTCTGGTGGTTGAGGCGGGCACCGGCACCGGCAAGACCTTCGCGTACCTCGTGCCGGCGCTGCTATCGGGCGCGCGCGTACTGATCTCCACCGGCACACGCACGCTCCAGGACCAGCTCTACTCGAAGGACCTGCCGCTGGTCGCCGCCGCTCTCGGCAGACCCGCCCGGGTCGCTCTCCTCAAGGGTCGCGCAAACTATCTGTGCCGGGCGCGCCTTGGCGCCGCCGGCGATGCCGGCGAGCAGCTCGAGATGCTCGGTGGTGGTGTGCGCACGCGCGCCGGGCGCGCCATGCTCGCGCGCATCGCGCGCTGGGCGCACACCACGGAGAGCGGCGACCTCGCGGAGATTCGCGGCCTCTCGGATGCCCATCCGGTGTGGGCTCAGGTGACCTCGACCCGCGACAGCTGCCTCGGCGCGCGCTGTCCGGAGTTCGCACGCTGTCACGTGGCGCTGGCGCGGCGCGCGGCACTGGAAGCGGATATCGTCATCGTCAACCATCACCTGCTGCTCGCCGACCTGGCGCTCAAGGAGGACGGCTTCGGCGATCTGCTCGGGTCCGCCGATGCCATCATCCTGGATGAGGCGCACCAGATCCCCGATCTCGCCACCCAGTTCTTCGGCGCCAGTGTCGGCAGCCGGCAGATCGAGGGGTTCCTGAAGGATGCGCAGCTCGAGCTGCGCAAAGCGGCGCGCGGCGCCGCCGCGACAGCGCGCGATCCGGGAGGCACGGTGCTGAGTGCGTGCCTCGCCGGGGTCGAGGAGAGCCTGCACGCGCTGCGCGCAGCGGCGCCGGGAGCTGCGCGCGAAGCGCACCAGACGGCGCGTTTCCCCTGGGACGCCGGCGATACGGGCCTGCCGCGGGCGGCCCAGGAGCTGTCGGAGTCGCTTGCGGGCCTCGCCGAGGCGCTCGGCGGGCTCGGGGAGGAGCCCGGGTCTGCGCGCCTCGCGGAGCGCGCCGGCGAGCTCGCAGCCGCACTCATGCGGATTGCGGCGCTCGATGAGCTCGAGGGCGCGCGGGCGGTCGAGGTCAGCGCGCGCGGCATCACGCTCAGCCTCATGCCTTTCGACATCGCGGCCCGGTTTCGCGGCCTCATCGAGGGCCGGCGCGGCGCGTGGATCTTCACCTCCGCGACGCTGTCGCTCGGGGAGGAGTTCGGCCACTTCACCGGCAGGCTCGGCGTGCCGGATTGCCCGACGCTCAGGATCGAGAGTCCCTTCGACCACGAGCGCCAGAGTCTGCTTTATCTGCCCGGGACCATGCCGCAGCCGAGCTCGCCGGCGTACGTCGCGGCGGTGATCGACACGGCGCTGCCGCTCATCGAGGCGGCCGGCGGCGGTGCGTTCGTGCTGTTCACGAGCCATCGCGCGCTCGCACAAGGCGCCGCGCTGGTACGCACGCGCTGGGCCGAGGCGACGCCCTATCGGCTGTTCGTGCAGGGCGAGGCGCCGCGCGAGCGGTTGCTCGAGGAGTTTCGCGATGACGGCAACGGCGTGCTGCTCGGCACGGCGAGTTTCTGGGAGGGCGTCGACGTCAAGGGTGAGGCGCTACGGCTGGTGGTGATCGAGAAGCTCCCCTTTGCCTCGCCCGAGGACCCGCTGGTGCGCGCCCGCATCGAGCATCTCACCGCGCGCGGTGTGGATGCGTTTCGCGACTACCAGCTGCCCGAGGCGGTGCTGGCCCTGAAGCAGGGAGCCGGGCGGCTGATCCGCAGCGAGGAGGATTACGGCGCCGTCGTCATCTGCGATCCGCGCCTCACCGCGCGCAGCTACGGCCGCGTGTTTCTCGGCGCACTTCCGCCGATGACCGTCACCCAGGACGCGGCCGAGGTGCGCCGCTTCCTGCGCCGGCACTCCCCGCGCGCCGCGCCGCGCACGGTGCCCGCTCCATGAGGATCCTCGCGCTCGATACCGCGACCGAGAACTGCTCGGCGGCGCTGCTCGTGGACGGGCGGCTCACGGTGCGCGAGCGGCGCCAGCCCCGCGGGCATGCCGAGCTCATTCTCGCGATGGTCGATGAGGTGCTGAGGGAGGCAGGCGCGCGGCTCGAGGATCTCAGTGCGCTCGCGTTCGGCCGCGGCCCCGGTTCCTTCACCGGCGTGCGCCTCGCCGCGAGCGTTGCGCAGGGGTTAGCCCATGGGGCGGGTCTCAGGGTCATCCCGGTATCGGATCTCGGGGCCGTGGCGCAGCGGGCACTCGGGGAGGACGCCGCACTCGCTCGCGTGCTGGTGTGCAATGACGCGCGCATGCGCGAGGTCTACTGGGCGTGCTTCAGCCGCGGGGCTGGCGGGCTCGCCGAGCCCGTCGGAGCCGAGCGCGTGAGCGATCCCGGGCGCGTGGCGCTGCCGCCGGAGTGGTCGGTAGGCCCGAAGCCAGTCGGCGCGGGCAATGGCTTTGCCGCCTATCCGGAGCTGCGAACAGCGTGGTCGGGGGCCCTGACCGCGCTACGGGAGGTCGAGCCGAGGGCAGCTGAGATCGCCTTGCTGGCCGTCCCGGAGGCCCTGGCCGGGAGGCTCCTCGACCCGGAGCAAGCCCTGCCGGTGTATGTGCGGGACGACGTAGCCCGACCACAAAGCTCAGGTCATTGAACAGAAATAATAACTTGCCCGCCTGTCACGAATCTGCAACACGCGGCTCCTGTAATACTCGGGCCCCGTGGTGGCCACGCGAAATCAATGCCCGTCAAACAGATACTGATCGTCGAGGATGAGCGTCCGATCCGCGAGATGATCGCCTTCGGGCTGAAACGCGCCGGCTTCGAAGTCCGCGAGGCCGAGGATTGCCGCGCCGCACGCGCAGCGCTCGCCGATATCCGCCCGGACCTGGTGCTCGTCGACTGGATGCTGCCCGACATGAGCGGGCTCGAGCTGACCCGTGCGCTGAAGCGCGACCGTGAGACGCGCGAGCTGCCGGTCATCATGCTCACCGCCCGAGCCGAGGAGGGCGATAAGGTCGCCGGCCTCGAGGGCGGAGCCGATGACTACGTCACCAAGCCCTTCTCGCCCCGCGAGCTGCTCGCGCGTATCAACGCCGTGCTGCGCCGCTCAACCCCGACCGGGGTCGATGAGCTCATCGAGTTCGAGGGCCTGGTACTCGATCAGGGAAGCCATCGCGTCATGGTCGGGCCGCGCACCGTCGGGCTCGGTCCGACCGAGTACCGCATGCTCGAGTTCTTCATGACGCATCCCGAGCGGGTGTACACGCGCGACCAGTTGCTCGATCGCATCTGGGGCGGCAACGTCTACGTCGAGGAACGCACGATCGACGTGCATATTCGCCGTCTGCGCAAGGCGCTCGAGGAATTCGGGTACGATCGCTTCGTGCAGACGGTTCGGGGGTCGGGATACCGCTTTTCCGCACGCACGGTGTAAGGATGCAGCCCGCGACCCAGATGTGGTGGTTTACCGCCGGCCGGCTCCTGACCACGGTGGTGGCCGGGCTTGCCGCCGGCTGGTTGCTCGGCAATCTCTGGGCGGGGCTCGCCTGCGCGCTCGCGCTGCACCTCGGCTGGGTACTCGCCAATCTGTTTCGCCTCGAATGGTGGCTGCGGCACCGCAACTACGCCGATCCGCCCGACGTGGGCGGCGCGTGGGGCGAGATCATCGCGCAGGTCGTGCGGCTGCACCGCCGCAAGCGCTTTCACAAGCAGCGCTTCGTGCAGCTCATGCGCCAGCTGCAACGCTCGACCGCTGCGCTTCCCAACGGCGTGGTGATCCTCAACGCGCAGCGCGAGATCATGTGGTTCAACCGCATGGCTGCGCAGCTCCTCGAGCTGCGCAGCACCGCTGATCTGGGTCTTCGGATCGAGCACCTGCTGCGCGAGCCGGAGTTCGTGCGTTATCTCGCGCGCCAGGATTTCTCCAACCCGGTGGTCATCCGCCCGCCGACCAACGAGGAGTGCTACCTGTCGCTGCAGGCGGCGCCCTACGGCGACGGGCAGCTGCTGCTGCTGGCGAGCGATGTCTCGCGGCAGATGCGCCTCGAGGCAGTACGGCGCGACTTCGTCGCCAACGCCTCCCACGAGCTGCGCTCGCCGCTCACCGTGATCTCCGGGTACCTCGAGACGCTCGGTCAGGATCCGGCGCTCGATCGGGAGCTCTTCGGGCCGCTTGCGGAGATGCGCCGGCAGGCTGAGCGCATGACCGCGATCATTCGCGACCTGCTCGAGCTGTCGCGTCTCGAGGAGACCGATGAGGTGGTGGGTGGCGCACCCATCGACGTCGCGGCGCTCCTGTCGCTGCTGCGCAAGGACGTGCTGGCGCGCCCGCAGCACCCGCACGAGGTACGGGTGCGCACCGAGTCGGTTGCGCAACTGCTGGGTGATGAGCCGGAGATCCACTCCGCGTTCTCCAATCTCGTGGACAACGCGGCGAAATACACTCCTCCCGAGGGCTCTATCGAGTTGCGCTGGTGGACGGATGACAGCGGCGCGCACCTCGAGGTGAGCGACACCGGCCCCGGCATCCCGTCCGAGCATATCCCGCGCCTCACCGAGCGCTTCTACCGGGTGGATGCCGGCCGCTCGCGCGCGACCGGCGGCTCGGGGCTCGGGCTCGCCATCGTCAAGCACGTCCTGCAGCGCCACGGAGCCACCCTCGAGGTGCGCAGCACGCCGGGGGAGGGCAGCACGTTCGTCTGTCATTTCCCGCCCGAGCGCATCGCGCCGGGGATGGTCTCGGCCGCCGATGTGGAAACGGCTTAGGTTTCTACCGCAACTGCCTAATTCGTCAGAAATCCTTAGCCGCGCTGTCATGCAGGCGACACACGGCCGTACCACCCTAGCGGCACCCTCAGAGGGCCGATAGGGCAGTGCAGCATGGCGAGCGGCAACCGCAGACAGTCGGGCAGGACCCGGGCACGGACGCTGTTCCTGTCGGACATTCACCTCGGCTACCGGCACGCGCGGGCGCGCGAGCTCAACGAGTTTCTCGCCGGCGTAGAGGCCGAGACCATCGTGCTGGTGGGCGACATCGTCGATGCGCTGAGTCTCGCCCGCCGCGTCTTCTGGTCGCCCGAGCACACGCAGGTGGTGCGCACGCTGCTCGCGCGGGGACGCGCCGGCACGCAGCTGGTCTACATCCCCGGCAACCACGACGAGAGCCTCGGGGTGTTCGCCGAGATGCTGCAGGGACACTTCGAGGTGCACCGCGAATGGGTGCACCGCACCGCCCGCGGCCAGCGCCTGTTGGTGCTGCACGGCGACCAGTTCGACGGCGTCGTGAACTGCTCGCCGTGGCTCACCCGGGTGGGCGATGCGGCGTACGAGCTCACCGTGCGCCTCAGCGACCGCGTCAACAACGTGCGCCGCGCCTTCGGCAAGGCCTACTGGCCGCTCGCCGAGCGCCTGAAGCTCTCCATCCCGACCAGCGTGCGCTACATCGAGCGCTTCGAGCGGGTGGCGGCCGAGCACGCGCACGCCCAGGGCTACGACGGCGTGGTGTGCGGGCACATCCATCGCGCCAACCTGCGCGACATCGGGGGCACTCTCTATTGCAACACCGGCGACTGGGTCGAGTCGTGCTCCGCCCTGATCGAGGGGTACACCGGCGAGCTGGGACTGCTGCGCTGGCCACACGCCCCCGTCGCGCCACGCCGCCGTCCGGCCGGGCTGCTCGCCGACCCGGCGTGAGAATCGCACTCGCAACGGACGCCTGGGCGCCGCAAACCAACGGCGTCGTCACGACGCTCAGGGCCACCGCCGAGAGCCTCACCCGGCTCGGGCACACGGTGCGGATGCTCTCGCCGCAGGGCCTGCGCTCGATCCCCTGTCCCAGCTACCCCGAGATCCGCTTCGCCCTGAACCCCGGGCCGTACGTCGCGCGCGAGCTGAAGCGCTTTCGCCCGCATGCCGTGCACATCGCCACCGAGGGCACGCTCGGGCTCGCCGTGCGCCGCTACTGCCGGCACCGGCAGGTGCCGTTCACCACTTCCTACCACACGCGCTACCCGGAGTACGTGGCGGCGCGCTGGCCGATCCCGCTCACCGTGAGCTACGGCTATCTGCGGCGTTTTCACGGCGCCGCCGCCCGCACGTTCGTCAGCAGCCATACCCTGGAGCAGGAGCTCGCCGGTCATGGCTTCAGGCACCTGCACCTGTGGCGTCGCGGAGTCGATCTGCAGCGCTTCTACCCCCGCGAGTCACAGCCCGGCGAGCTCGCGGGCCTGCCGCGGCCGATAGCAGCCTACGTCGGGCGGCTCGCGGTCGAGAAGAACCTCGACGCCTTTCTCGGCCTCGGGATCCCGGGCAGCAAGCTCGTGATCGGCGACGGACCGCAGCGCGCTGCGCTGGCTGAGCGCTATCCGCGAGCCCGTTTCACCGGCTACCGCCATGGCGATGAGCTCGCGAGGCTGCTGGCGGCCTGCGACGTGCTGGTGTTCCCGAGCCTGACCGACACTTTCGGGCTCACCATGATCGAGGCGCTTGCTTGCGGCGTACCGGTCGCCGCCTTCCCGGTACCGGGCCCGGTGGATGTGATCGAGAACGGCGTGACCGGTGTCCTGCACACGGATCTGGCGGTCGCGGTCGAGGGCGCCCTGCGGCTCGAGCGCCAAACCTGCGCCGCGCGTGCCGCCGCCTTCAGCTGGCAGGCCGCCACCGCCCAGTTCCTCGCCGGCTTGGCTCCCATTCCGGCTCCACTGCGCGCGGCACTGGCCGCCAGCCGCAGTTCCGTTATCATCGCGCGCATGACAGCACGCCGGCTCACTGAGTGAGGTCGGGGATGAGCGCATGGAAACGGCAGACTTAAGCCACCACATCTCGCGTCGCTTCAACGAGGACCTCGAGCGCGTCCGCAGCAAGGTGCTCGGGATGGGCGGCTTCGTCGAGCAGCAGCTGCGCAAGGCGGTGAGCGCCCTTGTCGAGGGCGACAGCACGCTCGGGGAGTCGGTCGCGCTCGATGACTACCAGGTGAACAACATGGAGGTCGCGATCGACGACGAGTGCAGCCGCATCCTCGCCACCCGCGCCCCGGCCGCCGGTGATCTGCGGGTCATCGTCGCCATCATCAAGACGATTACCGACCTCGAGCGCATCGGCGATGAGGCGGAGAAGATCGGCTACATCGCCTCGCGCCTTGCCACCATGGAGCGCCCGGCGGACAAATATCGGGAGATCAAGCACCTCGGCCGCGTGGTCTCGGAGATGGTGCACGATGCGCTCGATGCCTACGCGCGCATGGACTCTGATTCGGCGCTGCGCGTGGCGCGTCAGGACCGGCTGGTGGACGAGGAGTACGAGGCCATCCAGCGCCAGAGCATCACCTTCATGATGGAAGACCCGCGCACCATTCGCCGCGCGCTCGATGTCATGTGGGTGGTGCGCGCGCTGGAACGCATCGGGGACCACGCCAAGAACATCAGCGAGTACGTCATCTACATGGTGCACGGCAAGGACATCCGCCACACCTCGCTCGACGACGTCGAGCGGGAGCTGCGCGCGGGCTCGGGCGGCACTGCCGGCATCACGCCGTAGTCGACCAAAAAACGCCCGGATGTCACGCCGCCGCCTCGTCAATGCGTCAGGGTTCATCCTGTGCGCCGCGCTCATGGGATACGCGCTGCACGCGCAATACGATCTGCACCTCGACCCCTGCCCGCTGTGCATCTTCCAGCGCATCGGCGTCGTCCTGCTCGGAGTCGCGTTTTTCGCCGCGGCGCTCCATCAGCCGCGCGGCGGCGGCCGCTACGGCTACGCGCTGCTGATCGCGCTGTGCGCACTCCTCACGGCGGGCCTGGCGGCCCGTCACCTTTACGTGCAGAGCCTGCCGCCGGGAAGCCTGCCCTCCTGTGGGGCACCCCTTGCCATGCTGCTGCGCTTTACGCCCGTCCTGCAGGTCATCCGCACGGTCCTGACCGGCAGCGGGGAGTGCGGACAGGTCAACTGGCGGTTTCTCGGGCTCGCGATGCCTGCCTGGGTGTTGCTGTGGGCGCTGCTGCTCGGCGCAGCCGGCACGCTCGCCAATCTCAGGTCAGAAGCCTCACCAGCACGTTGACGTACATGCGGTGCAGGGCGTCGAGCTCCTCGACGCGCACGCATTCGTTGACCTTGTGGATCGAGGCATTCACGACGCCGAGCTCGACCACCTGGGCCCCGAGCGGCGCGATGAAGCGCCCGTCGGAGGTGCCCCCGCCGGTCGAGAGGCGCGGGCGCTTCCCGGTCACCTGTGCGACGGCGTCCCCGACAGCCTGCGAGAGCGTGCCCGCCGGGGTGTAGAACGGCTCGCCCGATACGAACCACTCGAGCGTGTAACGCACACCGTGGCGGCGCAGGATCTCCTCGACGCTGCTCTTGAGACCCTCGAGCGTCTGTACCGGCGAGTAGCGCAGGTTGAAGCGCGCCTTGAGCTCGCCGGGGATCACGTTCGGCGCCCCGGTTCCGGCGTTGAGATTCGAGACCTGGAAACTCGTCGGCTGGAAGTGCTCGGTCCCCTGGTCCCAGACGTGCCGCGTGAGCTCGGCGAGCGCAGGCGCGAGCGTATGGACCGGATTCTCAGCCAGCTGCGGATAGGCGACGTGCCCCTGTACGCCGTGCACCGTGAGACGCCCGCTCAAGGAGCCCCGCCGCCCCACCTTGATCGTGTCGCCGATCGCCGCTTCGCTCGAGGGCTCGCCGACCAGGCACCAGTCGATGCGCTCGCCGCGCGCCGCAAGCAGCTCCGTCACCCGCCGCGTGCCATCGACCGATGGGCCCTCCTCATCGCTGGTGATGAGAAAGGCGATCGATCCTTTGTGCGCGGGGTGGGCCCGGACGAACTCCTCGGTCGCGGTCACCATGGCGGCGAGCCCCGTCTTCATGTCGGCGGCTCCTCGTCCGTAGAGGAGCCCGTCGCGGATCGCGGGCACGAACGGGTCGCTGCGCCACTCCTCGAGCGGGCCCGTCGGTACGACATCGGTATGGCCGGCGAAGCAGAACAGCGGCGCCACCGTACCGCGTCGTGCCCACAGATTCTCGACCACGCCGAAGCGCAGCGCCTCGAGGGAGAATCCGAGCGCCGCGAGCCGCTCGCCCATCAGCTGCTGACAGCCCTCGTCAGCGGGTGTCACGGAACGGCGCGCGATCAGCTGTGCGGCGAGCTCGAGGGGGGCGGTCATCAGTGGCGTTGACTCAAACGGGTTCGCGTTTATAAGGTCAGCCGACCCGCAGGGCAAGCTTCATGCTGTCACGACGGTGAAAACTCATCCGGCAACACTTGGTGGGGGGGCTGGCCTGGTAGCCGGCGTGCGACACACCAAAAGCCGATTTCATCCAACTGTCACATGATTGTCATCTAATGCGCACGAGGAGGGGAAGCCGCTCCCTCGGCCGCCTTCCAAGACTTGAGGAGTGGAACATGAATTTACGCAGATTCCATGGGGTGCTGGCGGGGTTGCTCGCCGGCGCCTCGCTCGCCGCGGTGGCCGCTGCGCACGCCGGCGACATCTCCGGCGCCGGGGCGACCTTCCCCTATCCGATCTACTCGAAGTGGGCTGACGCCTACAAGCAGCAGACCGGCGTCGGCCTCAACTACCAGTCGATCGGCTCGGGAGGCGGCATCAAGCAGATCAAGGCCAAGACCGTCACCTTCGGCGCCTCGGACATGCCGCTGAAGCCCGAGGACCTCAAGGAGGCGGGTCTGGTCCAGTTTCCGATGATCATCGGCGGCGTCGTACCGGTGCTGAACGTCAAGGGCGTGCAGGCCGGTCAGATGGTGCTCGACGGTGAGACCGTGGCCGCCATCTACATGGGCGAGATCACCAAGTGGAACGATGCGCGCATCCGCAAGCTCAACCCGAAGCTCGCGCTCCCGGCGACCACCATCGCGCCGGTCTACCGCTCCGACGGCTCCGGCACCAATTTCCTCTTTTCCCACTACCTGTCGCAGGTGAGCACGAAGTTCAAGGAATCGATCGGCGAGAACACCTCGGTGCAGTGGCCGGTCGGCATCGGCGCCAAGGGTAACGAGGGCGTTGCCAACATGACGGGGCAGACCGACGGCGCCATCGGCTACGTCGAGTACGCTTACGCCAAGCAGATCAAGATGACCTACTGCGATCTCATCAATTCCGCCGGCAAGGCGGTCGCGCCGGGTGCCGAGTCGTTCCAGGCCGCCGCCGCGAGCGCCGATTGGGCGCACGCGCCGGGCTACTACCTGATCCTCACCAATCAGCCGGGCGCGGGCAGCTGGCCGGTCACGGGCGCGAGCTTCATTCTCCTCTACGCAACGCCGCCCGACGCGGCCGCGACCAACGCGGCACTCAAGTTCTTCGACTGGGCGTACCGCAGTGGTGGCAAGATGGCCGCTGATCTCGACTACGTGCCGCTGCCGGAGGGCCTCATCCGGCAGGTGCGCGCCACCTGGAAGGCCGAGATCAAGGGCGCGCTGGTCACGGCCAGCGCGGCCGATGGCAAGCGGATGTAGGCTGCCCTAGATCCGATGAACACCGCGGCTGCCATCGATCCGCGGCACGCCGTGGGGCAGCGGCTGCGCGAGCGGCTCTTTCAGGGCGCGACCTTCATCGCGGCCCTGCTGGTGCTGATCCTGCTCGGCGGCGTGGCGGTGTCGCTCCTGCACGGCGCGTGGCCGGCGCTCGCGCACTTCAAGCTGCACTTCCTCACCCGCTCGGTGTGGAATCCCGTGACGGATGAGTACGGCGCGCTTGCGGCCGTGTACGGCACCGTCGTGACCTCGCTCATCGCACTCTTGATCGCGATTCCGGTGAGCTTTGGGATCGCCATCTTTCTCACTGAGCTCGCTCCGGTGTGGCTGAAGCGCCCGGTCGGCATCGCCATCGAGCTGCTCGCGGCCGTGCCGAGCATCATCTTCGGCATCTGGGGTCTGTTCGTGCTGGCGCCCATTCTGCAGCGCCACATCCAGCCCTGGCTCATCGAGACGCTCGGGGCGCTGCCGATCATCGGCAAGCTGTTCCAGGGGCCGCCGTTTGGCATCGGCGTGCTGACCGCGGGCGTGGTGCTCGCCATCATGGTGATCCCGTTCATCTCCGCGGTGATGCGCGATGTCTTCGAGACCGTGCCCGATGTTCTCAAGGAGTCCGGCTACGGGCTCGGCGCCACCACCTGGGAGGTGATCTGGCAGGTGGTCGTGCCCTATGCGCGCACCGGCATGATCGGCGGCATCATGCTCGGCCTCGGCCGCGCGCTCGGTGAGACCATGGCGGTCACCTTCGTCATCGGCAACGCGCACCGCATCGGCTCCTCGCTCCTCGCCCCCGGCACGACCATCTCGGCCTCGATCGCCAACGAGTTCACCGAGGCGGTCGGCGATCTCTACACCTCATCGCTGGTGGCGCTCGGCGCGCTGCTGTTCCTCATTACCTTCACGGTGATCGCCGCCGCCCGCTACATGCTCATGCGTCTCGAGCGGCGCGCGCTGTCGAACGTATGAGCCGGCGGCTGCGGCGCAAGATCACCAATGTCGTGGCGCTCGGCCTGTCGGGCTGCGCCACCCTCGTGGGCCTGTTCTTCCTCGGCGCCATTCTCTGGACGCTCCTGAGTCGGGGCCTCGCCGGCATGTCGGGCACGCTGTTCACCGCTATGACCCCGCCGCCGGGCAGCAGCGGCGGGCTGCTGAATGCCATCTACGGCAGCCTGGTCATGACCGTGATCGCCATCCTCATCGGCGGTCCGGTCGGCATGCTGGCGGGCACCTACCTCGCCGAGTACGGACGCCACTCGCGTCTCTCGGCGGTGATTCGCTTCGTGAACGACGTGCTGCTCTCGGCCCCCTCGATCATCATCGGGCTGTTCGTCTACGAGCTGCTGGTGATCCACATGGGGCATTTCTCCGCGCTCGCCGGCGCCGTGGCGCTCGCGATCATCGCCATCCCGGTGACGGTGCGCACCACCGAGGACATGCTCAACCTCGTGCCGCAGGGCATGAAGGACGCCTCGACGGCCATGGGCGCCTATCCGTGGCGCACCATCACCAGTGTCATCTACCCGGCCGCGCGCAGCGGGGTGGTGACCGGGCTGCTGCTCGCCGTGGCGCGCATCAGCGGCGAGACGGCGCCGCTGCTCTTCACGGCGCTCAACAACCAGTTCTGGAGCACCGATCTCAACGCGCCGATGGCCAACCTGCCGGTGGTGATCTTCCAGTTCGCTCTCAGCCCCTACCCGAACTGGCAGCAGCTCGCCTGGTCGGGGGCGCTGTTGATCACGCTGTCGATCCTGATCCTCAGCATCACGGCGCGTTTCGTCGTCGCGCGCCTCAACCCCGGAGCGCGGCGCTGATGGGCGCGCCGGGCGCCGAACCCGACCTGCCGCCGCCCGTGACGGCGAGCAACGCGCAGGCCATCAAGTTCGAGGTGCGGGGGCTCAATTTCTATTACGGCCAATTGCAGGCGCTGAAAGACATCAACCTGACGCTCGTCGACCGGCGGATTACCGCGTTCATCGGCCCCTCGGGGTGCGGCAAGTCGACGCTGCTGCGGGTCTTCAACCGGATGTACGCCCTCTATCCCGGACACCGCGCCACGGGCGACGTGCGACTCGACGGCGAGGACATCCTCACGCCCACGGTCGACATCGCGGCGTTGCGGTTCCGGGTCGGCATGGTGTTCCAGAAGCCGACGCCGTTCCCGATGTCGATCTTCGACAACGCGGCTTTCGGCCTGCGGTTGTCGCGGCGCATCGCCCACAGCGAGCTCACCGACCGTGTGGAGGAGGCGCTGCGCGATGCGGCGATGTGGGAAGAGGTCAAGGACAAGCTGCACGAGGACGGGCGCAGCCTTTCAGGCGGCCAGCAGCAGCGCTTGTGTATCGCCCGTACACTCGCGGTGCGGCCGGAGGTTATCCTGTTCGATGAGCCGACCGCGGCGCTCGATCCGATCTCGACGCTGCGCATCGAGGAGACGCTGCAGTCCTTGCGCGAGAAGTACTGCATCGCCATCGTGACCCACAATCTGCAGCAGGCCGCCCGCGTGTCGAGCTTCACGGCCTTCATGTATCTCGGGGAGCTGGTGGAGATGGGGCCGACCGAGGAGCTGTTCACCGCGCCGAAGCACCGCCGCACCGATGACTATGTCACCGGAAGGTTCGGCTGAGGCGCCGCGCCATGAACGAGCAGCCCAAGGAGACCCGCGAGGCGCATGGTTCGAGCGAGCCCGCCGGCGCGCCCGGCCGCGGCACGCCCGCCACCGCGGGGAATGGGGCGGTCGAGGCCTCCGGGGCGCAGGCCGCCGTCGCGGTGGCCGAGCCGGGCCGGCGGCACCTGGGGGAGGGCGGGCTCAACCTCAAGCCAAGCGGCCGGATGCACGCGCCGCCGCGCGAGGGCGGCGCTCTCGTGCCTGCGGGTGCGGTCATCGAGGATCCGGTGTTCTCCTGTCGCGACGTGAGCGTGTTCTACGGCGCCAAGCAGGCGCTCAAGAGCGTCAGCATCGACGTCGCCCGGCGGCAGGTTCTGGCGATGATCGGCCCATCCGGCTGCGGCAAGTCGACCTTCCTGCGCTGCCTCAATCGCATGAACGACACCATCGCCGGCGCCCGCGTCACCGGCAGCATCACGCTCGACGGACACGACATTCACGACCCGCGCCAGGATGTGGTGCAGATCCGCGCCCGCGTCGGCATGGTGTTCCAGAAGCCCAATCCCTTCCCCAAGTCGATCTACGACAACGTCGCCTACGGGCCGCGCATCCACGGCCTCGCCCGCAGCCGCGCCCACCTCGATGAGATCGTCTGCACCAGCCTGACGCGCGCCGGCCTGTGGGATGAGGTCAAGGATCGGCTCGGCAGCCCAGGCACGGGGCTCTCCGGCGGCCAGCAGCAGCGCCTGTGCATCGCCCGCACCATCGCCGTGCAGCCGGAGGTCATCCTCATGGACGAGCCCTGCTCGGCGCTCGATCCGGTCGCTACCGCGCGCGTCGAGGATCTGATCGATGAGCTGCGCGAGTTTTATGCGATCGTCATCGTTACCCATTCCATGCAGCAGGCCGCGCGCGTCTCGCAGCGCACGGCGTATTTCCATCTCGGCGAGCTCATCGAGGTCGGCGACACCGACCGCGTGTTCACCAACCCGCGTCACCGGCTCACCGAGGACTACATCACCGGCCGCTTCGGCTAGGCTCGCCGCGAAAGCAAACGGGGCCGCGGATGCGGCCCCGTTGCCTTGCATCGGCTGGCAGCGTGCTTTTAGAACTTGAAGCGCACGCCGACGGTGGTGGCGATGTTGTCCTTGTTGAGGTAGCCATTCGCCAAGCCGTCCTGCACGCCCGACCACATGCTGCCGGCATATAGGTCGAAGCGTTTCGACATGCGGTAGTCGAACAGGATCGACGCGGCGGCCTCGGTGCCGCTGCAGCCGGAGCTCACCGTGCTGCTGCAGCCAGCATTCGCGCCCGTGGCGAAGCTGTTCTGGTTGTAGGCATAGTAGGCGAGCACCAGGTCGAAGTCCGGCACGATCGTGTACTTCAATCCTGCCCACCAGACTTCCAGCGTCTTCTGGTTGTCGTAGGCCGTGTTCGTCGTGAACGGCGAGAGAACGTAGCCGCCGATGATGAGTGTGCCAGGCGACAGCGGGTTGCTGGGATTGTTGAAGGCGATGTGCTCGTAGCCGGCATAGAGTTTGAGCGGCATGGCGGCGCCGAAGTCATACAGCGCCGTGACCATGTAGGTCTCGTTGTCCGACACGGTCGCGTTGAGCGTGTTGCCCAGCGTGTAGCCCGGGAAGCACGGGTCCGCCGGGGCTTTGGGGCAACTTCCGGTGAGTTGGCCAGCCTGAGCGGCACTCAGGGAAGAAATGCTGATCGCATCGTACTTCTTGAAGTAGTACGCATCGGCCGAGAAGCCCGCGTAGTCGAAGCCGACCTGCAACTGGTAGCCGGTGTTGGTGCTGCCGCTCGAGCTGCCGAACTGATACAGGGCTCCCAAGTGCAGCCAGTCGTACTTTGCGAAGTACTTCACCGACTGATCGAGCCGCCGGTCCTCGGTGTCGCCGCCGCCGGCGGCGGTTCCCGAGAAGCCGATGACCGAGAAGGCCTGCGCGGCCCCCATCGGGTCGTACTTGGAGATGCCGTCGGCCACGAGCGTCACGTTGCGGCCGAAGGTGAAGCTGCCGACGGTCGGTGAGGAGAGACCGATGACGGCGACGCCCGAGAACAGCTGGCCGGCGATGCTAGTGTCGACGCCCACGTTCTGCGCGGTTACGGCCTTGCCGTTATTGAGCGCCACCGACTTCAGGCCGTCGGCCAGATCGCCCGACTGCGGGTTGAAGAAGGTCTCGAAGCGGAAAATGCCGGCCCAGTCGCCCCAGATCGGCTCATTGCCGGAGATGCCGATACGCGACTGCGACAGGTTGCTCGGCGTGAGGCCGGTCGGCGAGTCGTAGTCGTTCTTCTGCACCAGCGAGGCCGATCCCGGCGGGAAGTAGTCGCTGAACGGCGCGCTATGCGTGTCGTACTGCAGGCCGAGGTCGACGATGCCGTAGAGGGTGATTCCCTTCCACGTGAGGCTGCTGTCCTCCGTCTTGGTCGCGGGCGCGGTCTGCGCGTGCGCGACGCCCGCAGCGAGCAGCGCGGCGGTTATGAAACAGGCTCGAATGGGTGTCATCTGCGGGGTCCTCTAGTATTGAAAAAGCCGACGCGTCGCTCTCTCGCGCATGCTCAGCGCGTGTTGCGGCGCCGCAACCATCGTTTGTTCGCCAGACCGGAATTTCACTGTGAATCGGTTGTGTGACATTTGTAACGCAGCAAGATGTCAGTTCTGTTACGGAGACGCGGCCTGCCGTCGCCCAGCCGCGGCTCACACCGTCTCGCTTAGAGGTTCTTTAGCTCCCTTGCAGGCGCTAAACTCTTGCATATCAATGTCTTAAATGCAACTCACTTCATCTGAATAGTTTTTAATCGGGCATTTGCCGCCGCTTAATGCGCGTATGGTTTGCTGTGCAGGTCGAGTGCAGCACACTGGAGGCCTCGCAGCGGTGCGCATGCTCCTGGTCGAGGACGAGAAGAAGGTTTCCGAGCTCGTGGCGCGCGCGCTGCGAGAGGAAAGCTACGCTGTCGACGTCGCCGATGACGGCACGCGCGGCTGGGAGTTGGCCCAGGCGTATGACTACGACCTCATCATTCTCGACCTGATGCTGCCGGGCGTCCCGGGGGAGGAGCTCCTGCGCCGTATCCGCCGCCGCAGCCACCAGGTCCCGATCCTGATCCTCACCGCCCGCGACGCCACCGAGGCGAAGGTCCAGAATTTCGAAGCGGGCGCGGACGACTATCTCACCAAGCCATTCGCCTTCGCCGAGCTCGTCATGCGCGTCAAGGCGCTGCTGCGCCGGGGGCCGATCGCCCGCTCGAGCGTACTGCGAGTGGCGGACCTCGAGGTCGACCGCCTCACCCAGCAGGTGCGCCGCGGCGGCCGTCGCATCGAGCTGACCCCTAAGGAATATGCGCTGCTCGAATACCTGGCCGCGAATCCGGGGCGCGTCTTTTCCCGCACCATGATCATCGAGCACGTCTGGGATCAGAGCTTCGAGGGCCTCACGAACATCGTCGACGTGTACGTGCGTCACCTGCGCGGCAAGATCGACGATCCCTTTCCTTTAAAGCTAATCCGTACAGTGCGCGGCGTCGGCTACGGCTTAGCGGCGAGTCCTTCGGAATGAGCGTGCCGCTGTGAACACGCGCTCCCTGAGTTTTCGCCTGGTGGCCTGGTACGCCGGGGTTCTGACCACCGTGTTCGTGCTGCTCGCCGCCCTCACTCTCTTTTTTCTGCGGCATTACCTGGAAGCGAACCTGCTCGACAACCAGGCCCGCCGGGCACGACAGATTGCCGGCACGCTGGTGGCGCACGCCGGTCGCGGCGGGGAAGCGGAGCTCGCGAACGAGGTCGAGAGCCTGTACTCCCCCGAGGTGAACGACCGCTTCATCCGCATCTCACGCGCCGACGGGCAGGTGGTGTACGCCTCCAGCGCGCCACGCAACGAGCGGTTCGATCCGGCCCGGGTGGCCCCCGTCGCCGGCAACTTCCTCGAGGGCTCGGCTCGCAAGGTGCATCTGCCGGGCGGCTCGCTCCTGATCGCGGCGGTTCCGGCCACGGCGAGCGACGGCACCCTGTATCGGGTCGAGGTGGGCACCTCCGGTGCTGCGGCTGAGGACACGCTCGCGCAGGTGCTGATCATGCTGGCGGTGGGACTGCCGATTGCGGTGGGCGTGGCGGTGGCGGGGGGCTTCATTCTCGTCCACCGGGCGCTCGAGCCGGTCGAGCGCATCGCCCTTAAGGCCGAGGAGATCACCCAGCATTCCTTGAGCGAGCGGCTGCCGGTCGTGGAGAGCGGCGATGAGCTCGAGCGGCTGTCGGTGGCGCTCAATCACATGATCAGCCGCCTGGAGGATGCGCTGCGCGGCTCCAAGCAGTTCGTGGCGGACGCGAGTCACGAGCTGCGCACGCCGCTCACGGTGATGCGCGGCGAGCTCGAGACCCTGGCGCAGGACACGCACCTCGCACCCGCGACCCGCGAGGCCTTGGGGAGCGTCCTCGAGGAGGTCGGGCGCCTCGGCGAGATCGTCGAGAGCCTGTTCGCGCTGTCGCGCCTCGACGCGGGCGATGTGGGCGGCGGCTGGCAGCGTTTCGATCTCGCCGAGCTCACCCGCACCACCGCCGAGCAGATGAGCCTGCTCGCGACCGACAAGGACATCAGCGTCGCCTGCGACACCACAGCGGGTGTCGCGGTGCAGGGTGACCGCGCGCGCTTGAAGCAGGTGATCGTCAATCTGCTCGACAACGCCATCAAGTACACCCCGCGCGGCGGCCGCATCTCGCTCAGCGTGCGGCGAGAGGGCGCATACGCGGTACTCGACGTCACCGATACCGGCATCGGCATTCCGGACGAGGCGCTGCCGCACGTGTTCAAGCGATTCTTTCGCGTCGACAGCTCGCGCTCGCGCGAGCCGGGCGGGGCGGGCCTCGGCCTCTCGATCGTCAGGTCGATCTGCGCCGCACACGGTGCCGAGGTGGAAGTACTCAGCACCGCTGGTCGCGGCAGCACCTTCCGCGTGCGCCACCCGCTGGCCGCCGAACCCGCGCGCTCCTAAAGGCCATAGCCCATGTCGCTGGTCCAGTACGTACTCAAGCGTCCCTATACGGTGATCGCGCTGCTGATTCTCATCGCAATGCTCGGCATCGGTGAGGCGCTGCGCATGCCGGTGGACATCTTCCCGGAGATGGACATTCCGGTGTGCAGCGTGGTGTGGACTTACTCGGGTATGGATGCCGTCGACATCCAGAACCGCATTCTCACCCTGCACGAGCGGCAGATGGCTTCGCTCGTCGATGACATTTCGCGCATCGAGGCCACCAGCTACGAGGGGGTGGGCGTCGAGCGCGTCTACCTGCACGAGGGTGCGGATGTGACGCGCGCCATCGCGCAGCTCGCGAGCAGCGCGCTGGTGGTGCTCAAGTACATGCCGCCGAACATCACGCCGCCGCTGGTGATCCGCTACGGCGCGACCGACGTGCCGATCATCCAGCTAAGCCTGTCCAGCGATTCGCTCCCCGACACCGCGCTCAACGATCTCGGGCAGAACATCATCCGGCCGGCGCTCGCCGTGGTGCACGGCGCCGAGGTGCCGTACCCCTATGGCGGCAAGCCGCGCGTCATCATGGCCGACCTCGACCAGCAGGCGCTGCAGGCGCGCGGCATGACCCCTGCGGACGTGAGCAATGCGCTGCAGAGTCAGAACGTCATCCTGCCCGCGGGCGATGTGAAGATCGGCTCGCTCGACTACCTGGTCGCGATGAACAACAGCCCCGATGTCATCGATGCGATCAACAGCTTTCCGATCCGCCAGGTGGCGGGGCGTGAAGTGTTCATGCGCGACGTGGCGCACGTGCACGACGGCTTCCAGGTGCAGACCAATTCGGTGTCGGTGGACGGCGTACCGGGCGCACTGATGTCCATCCGCAACACCGGCGGTGTGTCGACGCTCGCCGTGATCAACGGCATCCGCGCAGCGCTCCCCGACATCCGCCACATGCTGCCCGCGAGCGTGCGCATCCTGCCGATCTTCGACCAGTCTGTGTTCGTCAAGGCATCTCTCAACAGCGTGCTGATGGGCGGCGCCATGGCCGCCGGCCTCACCGCGCTCATGATCCTGCTGTTCCTCGGCAACTGGCGACTGACGCTGATCATCCTGGCGTCTATTCCGCTGTCGATCATCTCGGCGGTGCTCTTCATGGGGGCGGGCGGCGAGACGCTCAACACCATGACGCTCGGGGGCTTTGCACTCGCGGTCGGCATCCTGGTGGATAACGGCACGGTGGTGATCGAGAACATCGAACGGCACGCGGGACTGCACCAGCATCTGCCGGACGCGGTGGTGCATGGCGCCGGCGAGGTCGGCGTGCCGACGTTCCTGTCGACGCTGTGCATCTGCATCGTGTTCGTGCCGGTGTTTCTGCTCGAGGGCACGGCCAAGTACCTGTTCTCACCGCTCTCGATATCGGTGATCGTGTCGCTGCTGGCGAGCCTGGCGCTGTCCTTCACCATGGTGCCGGTGCTGTTCCTGTACCTGATGCGCTCTCAGTCCGGGGGCGGGCATCACGCGGCTCCGGCACCGGCGGGTCCGGTCCCGGAAGCGGCGTGGCGGGCGCGGCTGGCACGACTGGTGCAGCTCCTGCATGCGGTGCACGTCGGCTTCGAGAGGGGATTCCAGCGCTTTCGCGACACCTATCGCAACGCACTGGCCTGGGCACTGTCGGCACCCAAGGCCACGGTGCTGGCATTCCTCGCCGTCATGCTGGTGTCGCTGCCGCTGTTCCCGCTGCTGGGGCGCGACTTCTTCCCCGACGTCGATGCCGGGCAGATGCGCTTGCACGTGCGTGCCCCGCCCGGTACGCGCATCGAGAGCACGCAGCAGTACTTCGCCCAGGTGGAGGCCGCGATCCGCAAGCTGGTCGGTAATGGCCAGATCGCAGTGATTCTCGACAACATCGGTCTGCCCTACAGCGGCATCAACATCGCACTCAGCGACTCCGCGACCGTGGGGCCCATGGACGGCGAGATCCTGATCTCGCTGACGGACAAGCACGCGCCTACGGCCGAGCTCACTGCAATGCTGCGGCGCGAGCTGCCGCAGCGCTTCCCGGCGCTGCAGTTCTTCTTCCAGCCGGCCGACATCGTCGACCAGGTGCTCAATTTCGGCCAGCCCGCGCCGATCGATATCCGCGTCACGGCCTCCGACACCGACAGTGCCTTTCGGCTGGCGGCGCGGCTGGCTCATCTGATCGCGCGCATTCCCGGCGTGGTCGATGCGCATGTTGCCCAGGTCCCGGACGCCCCGGCACTGACGATGGACGTCGACCGCGCGCTCGCGACGCAGGTCGGGCTCACGCAGCGCGACGCGGCCAGCAACGTGCTGGTCACGACGAGCTCCAGCGCCCAGACCGCGCCCAATTTCTGGGTCGATCCGAAGAACGGCGTGAGCTATCCGCTGGTGGTGCAGCAGCCCACCTACGATATTTCCTCCTCGCAGGACCTGAAGGTCATGCCGGTGAGCACGGCGCAGCGCGGCTCGCAGCTCCTCATGAACATGACCTCCATCGGCCGCCAGACCACCCCGCTGGTCACGTCACAGCTCAACATCCGTCCCGTGTTCGACGTGCAGGCCAACGTGCAGGGGCGCGATCTCTACTCGACCTCGCGCGCCATCGACCGGGTGATTGCCGCCAACCAGCCGCCCGCCGAGAAGGCGATGCACGTCACCTTGACCGGTCAGGTCGAGACCATGCGCGACAGCTACGCGGGACTCTTCACCGGTATCGCGCTCGCGGTCGTGCTGGTGTACCTGTTCCTGGTGATTAACTTTCAGAGCTGGATCGATCCGCTGATCGTGCTGATGGCGACGCCGTTTGCGCTCAGCGGCGTCATGTGGATGCTGTTCCTCACCCAGACGCATCTGTCCGTTCCCGCGCTCATGGGAACACTCATGTGCATCGGCCTTACCACCGCCAACAGCATTCTGGTGGTCACCTTCGCCAACCAGCGCATGGACGCCGGCGACAGTCCGCTGATCGCGGCCGTCACCGCGGGCTTCACCCGCATCCGCCCGGTGCTCATGACGGCGGGCGCGATGATCCTCGGCATGGTGCCGATGGCGATCGGGGTAGGTGAGGGGGGCGAGCAGAACGCGCCGCTCGCCCGCGCGGTCATCGGCGGGCTGCTGTTCGCGACCTTCGCGACGCTGGTGTTCGTGCCGACTATGTACCGGCTGCTGCGGCGTGCGCCGCAGGCCGCAATCGAAGCGCACACTGCGGAGGGCGCGTGACAATGCAGGCAAGCGGCAAACAACCAGGGGACGATGGTGAGATTCGCGAGACCGACTATGCCACCGAGGTGGTCGCCAGCGAATCGCACGCCGTTTCCGCCAGCTTCGCTCCCGATACGGGAGCGCGGCTCAAGAAAGCGATGATCGTCTTTGCCGTCGTGCTCGGCGTCGCCTTCGTCCTGGTGAGTATCGGTCGCCTCATCAAGGCGCGCGGCGTGGCCCGTGCGACCGAGGAAGCGATGGGTGCGCCACCGCTCGTCGACGTGGTCGCGGCGCAACCGGTCGGAGCGGTGCAGCGCTTCACTCTGCCGGGAGAGACCGCGGCCTGGCACGCCAGCACCATCTATGCGCGTGTCAACGGCTATGTCGGCAAGTGGTTCGTCGACATCGGCGACCACGTGAAGGCGGGTCAGGTGCTGGCGCTCATCGAGACTCCCGATCTCGACGCGGAGCTGGCAGCCGCGCGTGCGCAGCTGGCGGCGGGCCGGGCGCAGGTGCTGGTGCGCCAGGCGGAGGAGCAGCTCGGCCTCACCACCTACGAGCGCTGGCGCGATTCACCCAAGGGGGTGGTGTCGGAGCAGGAGCGCGAGGAGAAGAAGGCGGACTATGACAGCGCCGTGGCGCGGCTCAAGTCGGCGGAGGCGGACGTGGCGCTCGATCAGGCACGGGTCAATCAGTATGAGGCGCTCGCGGCCTTCAAGAAGGTGACCGCGCCTTATGACGGCACCATCACTACCCGCGACATCGACATCGGCAATCTCGTGACGGCGGGCAGTACCACCGCCACGACGTCGCTCTATGCGATGACACAGAACGACCCGATTCGTATCTTCGTCGATGCGCCGCAAAGCGCAGCCGACGATCTGCTGAACAATCAGGCGTCCGTCGACGTGCAGACCAACGGCGGGGACGCACGCCAGTATGCCGGCAAGGTAACGCGCACCTCGGCAGCCATTAATCCGCAGGCGCGCACCCTGCGCGTAGAGGTGGATATCCCGAACCCGAAGGGCGAGTTCGTGCCGGGCATGTACGTCAAGGTGGGCTTCGGCCTGCCGCCACGCGGTCTGGTGCAGGTGCCGGCGGCGGCGCTCGTGTTCCGTGCCAGCGGGCCGGAGGTGGCGCTGGTTGATCGCGACGGCCACATCGGCTTCCGGCGCGTCACCATTGGCCGCGATGACGGCAGCGTCGTCGAGCTGAGCTCCGGAGTGTCGGCGGGCGAGCGGCTGGCGCTCAACGTCAGCAGCCAGATCGTCGACGGGGAGTTGGTGCGCGCGCGCGATGCGCAGTCGCGCGCCGCGCCTACCGCGACGGCACGGCGCTGAGTGGCGGCACGATGAGCGCCCGGCGAATGTGCATGACGGCGCTGGCCGCGAGCGTGCTCGCAGGCTGTGCGGTGGGACCCAGCTATCACACTCCGCGGACGCCGACCCCTGATCATTACGACGCGACGGCACAGCCGGCCGGCACCGCGGGCGCCGCCGCCGCAGCGGGCCCCACGGTCGACCCGGCGGCCTGGTGGCACTCGCTCCAGGATCCCGAGCTCGATTCGCTCGTCGAGCGCGCCGTCACGGGGAGCCCGGACCTGCTGATGGCGCTCGATCGGCTGCAGGCTGCGCGGGTGTTCGAGGCGGCGGTGATCGGCACCGTGCTGCCGGACGCGGAAGCCTCGGCGGGAGCCGGGCGTGGTACCGGCAGCGACCTTACCCGCGGCCGGGCGGCGCAGTCGCTGCGCTCGGCCGACAACGCCGCAGGCTACCAGCACCTCAACGAGATCGGCGGCTTCGACTCGGTCTGGGAGCTCGACATTTTCGGCAAGTACCGGCGCGAGATCGAGGCGGCGCGCTACGATGAGCAGGCGGCGCGCGCCGCGCGCAATGCCGTGCTGATCACGGTGGTTGCCGATGTGGCGCGTGCCTACGTCGATCTGCGCGGTCTGCAGGTGCGTGCCTCGGTGCTCGACTCGGCCATCGCAACGCTGCGCGAGTCGCTGCGCATCGTCAGGATCCGCTACGAGCGTGGTATCACCAACGAGCTCGACGTGACTCTGGCGACCCGCGAGCTCGCGACCCTCGAGGCACAGGCGGCGCCGATCAACGCGCAAGCGCGCGCCGCCGAGTACACGATCGCGACACTCCTCGGCCTGTACCCGGAGGACCTCGTCAAGGAGCTGAGCGTTCCTGGCATGGTGCCCGCGCTGCCTGCCGCGGTCGATGCGGGCCTGCCCCCGGAGCTGCTGCGGCGTCGCCCGGACATCCGGCAGGCGGAGCGCGAGCTCGCCGGCGCGACGGCGCGCATCGGTATCGCCACCGCGGACCTGTTCCCCTCGCTCGCACTCACCGGGGCGATCGGTTTCCAGCGCCAGTCGCTCAAGGGCCAGCCAGTGCTTGGGGAGCACATCTGGTCGGTGGGTCCGGGGGCGGTGTGGCCGCTGCTCGACTTCGGTGCGCTGGATGCACAGGTCGAGATCGCAGATCTCCAGACACGGGCGCTGCTCGTGCGCTACAAGCAGACGATCCAGGAAGCGGTGCGGGAGGTGGACACGAGCTATGCGCTGTTCGGCGCCGAACAGCAGAGCCTAGGGAACCTCGGCACCGCGCTGGTCGCCGGCCAGCGCGCGGTCACGCTCGCCGACGAGCGCTACCAGCGCGGCGTAACCGACTTCCTCAACGTGGTGGATGCGGAGCGCCAGGAGTACGGTCTCGAGGATCAATACGCCGAAACCCAGGTCGCCGCCGCCGAGCAGTTCATCGCGCTCTACCGGAGCCTGGGTGGAGGCTGGGAGAGCTACCAGAGGCTGCCGCCGATTCACCGCCCCGAGCCGGCGATCATCGCCATGTTCCAGCGCACGCTGAGCCGCAGCAACCCGCTAAAATAGTCACTCAGAATGCAACTCGGGCGGTCGGGTCTAGCCGGCCGCTTCCGGCAGTACGATACGCACGTGCAGGCCGCGCGGCTTGCGATCCAGGAGCTCGATCGTGCCGCCGTGCCCAAGGATCACCGAGCGGGCAATCGACAGCCCGAGTCCCATTCCGTGGCTGTCCAGCTCCCGGGCGTGGTCGCTGCGGTAGAAGGGCTCGAAAACCCGGCACTTTTCTGCGTTCGAGATACCCGCGCCCTCGTCCTCTACGTCCACTACGAAGCCCGAGCCGGGCACTCTTGTCAGGCCGACGTGCGCACGGTGTCCATACTTGGCAGCATTCATGATCACGTTGGTGAAGGCGCGCAGCAGGGCCTGCGGCTTGCAGTGGTAGCGTGCGCGCTGCGCGCCGCTGTACTCAACGCTCCCGCCCAGGTCGCTCACCATGTCGCAGGCGGTCTGCAGGAGCGAGGCGAGGTCGACGACGTCGTGCGGCTCAGCATCGTCGACCCCGCGGATGAACAGCATCGTGGAGGTCAGCATGCCCTCCATCGACTCGATGTCGTCCAGCATCTTCCGCTGCTGCGTCACGGCGCGGTCGGTCTCGACGCGCAGCCGCAGCCGCGTCAGCGGAGTTCGCAGATCGTGGCTGATCGCGCCCAGCATCAGGGTTCGATCGGTGAGGAAGCGCCGCAGTCGTAGTTGCATGTCGTTAAACGCACGGATCACACGCTGCAGTTGCGCCGGGCCCAGCTCCGCCAGCGGCGGCGCATTGATGTCGACGCCGACGCGTTCTGCGGCACGGGCGACGCGCGTCAGCGGTACGTTCACCATCAGCGTGAGCCAGATCCACAATCCGGCCGTGACGAACACCAGGAAGGCGCCGAGCCCGACCTGAGCGACGAGGCCCAGTCGGTGCTCCAGGCCGACCGATGTCGACACCTCAAGTGCGCCGCCGCCACGCAGCGCTACCGCGACCCGGACGGAGTCCGAGGAGCCGGTTGCGTGGCCGGGCTGCACCTGAATCTGATCCGACGTTTTGTTCAGTTGCGCTGCGATCTGGCCGCGCAATGCGAAGTACCTAGGGTCGGTAGTGAAGCCGCCTTGCGGGCGCTGCGCGGCGTGCTCGTACTGCAGCCGGAAGCCCGCGTCGCTGCACAACTGCGCAAGCTCCGAGCGTCTCGCCGGGTCGACGGCCTCGAGCAGCTGCACCACCATCTTGATGCGCGTCGCGGCGACGTCGGGCCGCAGCTCCGTCTGCCAGCCGGGCAGCAATACGAAGTAGAGCAGCGCAGCCATCAACTGCGACAGAGCCAGCCCCAGGAACAGGATGCCCGCGACCTGACCCCGCAGATCCGCGGGCAGCAGGCGCCGCAGGCGCAGACTCATTCGAGCCTGACGTCAGGGGTGAACAGATAGCCGCCCGAGCGGACGGTCTGGATCAGCATCGGGTCCTTGGGATCCTTCTCGATCTTGCGCCGCAGCCGGCTGACCTGGATGTCGATGCTGCGGTCGACGCTGGCGGGAGCGCGGCCGCGCGTGAAGTCCAGCAGCTCCTCGCGTGTCAGGACCTTGTTCGCATGTTCGCAGAACGCCACCAGCAGCTCGAACTCGCCGCCCGTTAGCGGCACACGCGTGCCGTCGCGCGAGTACAGGCGCCGCGCGATGAGGTCGAGGCGCCAGTCGGAGAAGCTGAGTACCGAGCGGCGGCGGTTGTGTGCCTCGGGGGGCACGTACTGCGAGCGCCGCAGCAGCGCGCGGATCCGCGCCAGCAGCTCGTGGGTGCTGAAGGGCTTGGTGAGATAATCGTCGGCGCCCATTTCGAGGCCGACGACGCGGTCGATCTCGCTGCCGCGCGCGGTCAGCATGATCACCGGCAGGTTGCCCGAAGCGCGCACGCGCCGGCAAAGGCTGAGCCCGTCTTCCTTGGGGAGCATGATATCGAGGAGGAGGAGATCGACCGCGTCGGAGGCCATCGCCCGGTCCATTTCCTCGCCGTCCTGGGCGACCGTCACCTGGAAGCCGCTCTGGCGCAGAAAGTCGGCTACCAGCCCGCGGATTTCGGGGTCATCCTCTACAAACAAAACGTGGGCGGTGGGGTCCATGGGCGAGCCCTGTGCGGTGAACGCGTCAATGGGCAGAGACATGCTACCACGCGGCCCCGTGGCGCCCCGGTAGCGCGGACGCACCGCGCCGGCGCGGTGCGTACCGGATACATAGCGCTACCGAAGCAAACGCATCGTTGCGATCCGACACGCGCGGCAACTCGGCCAGGGCGGCGAGCCTCACGTATCGAGCGGCAGGCGCCGCAGCAGCTGCCAGCCCGCCGGTGACGCGCACAGCACCAGCACATCCCGGCCCGAGAGCTGCTCGCGATGATGACCTACCGTCCAGTCGAGCTGCCAGCGGTAGCTGATGATGCCGATGCCGCCCGACGAGCGACCCTTGAGATCGGTTGCGTTGTACTCGTGTACCTGCGCGTCGCGCAGCGCCGTGCGCATATGAGCCAGCACGGCCCGGCGGCCGGCTACCGAAATTTGCAGACCGGGCGACAACAGGGCGACATCCGCGGCGAGCTGCCGTTCCAGCTCCGGCCAATTGCGGCCGAGCCAGGCGGCGTCGTAGGCCTGGACCCAGACGGCGGCTGCGAGATCGTCCAGCACTGCCGGGGCGGGCTCACCCACAAGAGCGCGCTCGGTGCCGACATTCCGGGCGTCGGGATTCAGCATGGTCGACACCTCCGGGCCGCCCAACGCCGCCTCTGGGGTCGCGCTCGCCGGGCCAACCGCCGGCAGGCTCCATCTGCGGCGGCCAACACGTCATAGCATGCGCACACTCGGCGTGCCCCCGGCGAGCGCGACCTCAGAAGCGATGCGGAAGCCATATAACCTAACTCCACTTTACGATGCCACTTGTCCTTACTCCTAACGACCAACCGCATCACGCTTTGTTCCGGCGGCGGCGTGTGACCGCGCTGCGCGGCGCGCAACTGCAACGCGCGCGAAACCTGCGGTTAGGAAGCGAAACGCTGCGCCCGTAAAAATGAGTCTGCCGCAGCATTGCGCAGCAAAACGCGCGTCCCGCGCCGAGATTGCGCGCCGGCAAGTTGGAATCGACTGAACTGCCGGCGACGCCAACAGTCAGTTAGGAGCACGCGCGATATGCACACCCGTTCCAACACGTTGGCAAGCGTGCCGTGCAGCTGGCACAGCCAAGCGCCCCAAGGAGAACCATCATGCACCCCGTCAATCGCCTGCCCCTGTCGGTTGTTGTGGCGGTCAGCGCCTCGCTGGCCGCCTGCGCCACGATCCCGAGCGGCCGCACCGGAGTTGAATGGTCGCCGCTGAGAGGCACAATCAACAGACCGCTGGACGAAGGTTTTCATGTCGTCTCGCCGTTCGCCAAGATCTACCAGGTCGATCTGCGTGAGCAGCAGCGCGACGTCGATCTGGATGTATTGGCCGACAACGGCCTCGAAATCAAGTTGACGACCTCGATCCTGTATCAGCCGATCGCCGGACAGGCGTCCGAGCTCATCAAGGAGACCGGGCCGCAATACTACGCAACCCTGGTGGGCCCCAATGTTCGCTCGAGCGCCCGCCGTGTGGTCGGTCGCTACAGCCCCGAGGAGATCTATTCCACCAAACGTGAGCAGATCGAGCGCGAGATCCGCGAAGACGTGGCGCGCAAACTCGACGGCAGTCATCTGCGCGTCAATGCCATCCTGATTCGCGAGGTTCACCTGCCGCCGGTGGTTCAGGAGGCGATCCAGGCGAAGCTGAGAGAGGAGCAGCGAGCGCTCGAGATGCGCTTCGTGCTCGACAGGTCGCGGCAGGAGGCTGAACGCAAGCGCATCGAGGCTAAGGGAATTGCCGACTACCAGGCAACGATCAGCCAGGGGCTGTCCGACAAGATCCTCGCCTGGCAGGGCATCGAGGCCACGGAGAAGCTCGCGGAGTCCCCCAACTCAAAGGTCGTGGTCATTGGCTCAGGCAAGGACGGTCTGCCGCTGATCCTCAACACGACGTCTTCGATGTCGTCCACGGTGGCGAAGAACTCGCCGTAACCGTGCGTGACGCGCAGCACGCGGCAGCCATGAACGCAACACCGTCGGCCAGTCCCGGAGTGAACGAGCCGCCGAGCGACGACTCGCGCTACGCCGGGCTGACGACGGAGGAGGCGCGCGCCTGGCGCGCGACCTGCGGTGCCAACGTCGTGCCGGAGAGTGAGTTGCCTTCCTGGCGGCGGGCACTCGGGAAATTCTGGGCGCCGGTGCCGTGGATGCTCGAGGCGGCCATCCTGCTGCAGTTCATGCTGCGCGAGTACGTGGAAGCGGGGGTCATCGCCTTGCTGCTGGTCTTCAACGCCGTGCTCGCGCAGCTGCAGGAGGGGCGGGCACAGGCGACCCTCAAGGCGCTCAGGGCGCGGCTGGCGCTGCGCGCGGCCGTGCGCCGCGACGAGCGTTGGCGGATCCTGCCGGCGAGCGAGCTGGTACCCGGCGACATCGTGAAGCTCTCCCTGGGCGGCATCGTGCCGGCAGACGTGCGTCTGATTGGCGGCGATGTGCTGCTCGATCAGTCGATGCTCACCGGGGAATCGCTGCCGGTGGAGGCAGGTGAGGGCGCGCGCACCTACGCCGGCGCGCTGGTACGGCGCGGCGAAGCGCTGGCCGAGGTCACCGCGACGGGGGCGAACACGAAGTTCGGCCGCACCGCGCAACTCGTGCAGGCAGCGCACGCACCGAGCTCGCAGCAGCGGGCGGTGCTGCGCGTGGTGCGCAATCTGGCCGCGTTCAGCGCGGTGCTGGTCGGGCTGCAGGTCCTTTACGGCACCGTGCGCGGCTTGCCCGCATCGGAGATGATTCCGCTGGCGCTCACCGCGGTGCTGGCGGCGATTCCGGTCGCGCTGCCCGCGACCTTCACGCTAGCCTCAGCTCTCGGCGCGCGGGCGCTCGCGGCCCGCGGCGTACTGCCCACGAGGCTGTCGGCGGTCGATGAAGCCGCGACCATCGACGTGCTGTGCTCTGACAAGACTGGCACGCTGACGCGCAACGAGCTGGCGGTGACGGAGGTTCACGCGATCCCGGGCGCCGATCGCGCGCGGGTCCTGGCGCTGGCGGCTCTCGCCAGCGGCACTCACGGCATGGACCCGGTGGACGCCGCGGTGCAGGCGGCCGTGGTCCCGACCGCGGGTGAGGCCGAGCGCTGGGTGCGCTGCAGCTTCGTGCCGTTCGATCCATCCAGCCGTGTGGCCGAAGCGCTGCTCGTCAATGCACACGGCGAGCGGCTGCAGGTGCTTAAGGGGGCCTTCGCCACGATCAGTGCGCGGGTGGCGGTACCGGCGAGCGCCGAAGCGCTGGCGCGCTCGCTGGCCGGGCTCGGGCATCGCGTTCTGGGTGTGGCTGCCGGCTCGCCCGGGCAGCTCGCGTACGTGGGGCTGCTCGCGGTCAACGATCCCCCGCGGCCGGATGCGCGGGCCTTGATTGCCGAGCTCGATTCCATGGGGGTGCGGACCGTCATGGTGACCGGCGATACGGCGCCGACCGCAACTGCGGTGGCGCGAGTCGTCGGGCTCGAAGGCGCGGTAGCCCAAAGCGGCCGTCTGCCGGAGAACGCGCAGCCCGGCGACTACGCGGTGTTTGCGGGGATCTTTCCCGAAGACAAGTTCGATATTGTGCGTGCGTTCCAGGCCGCCGGGCACGCGGTGGGGATGTGCGGTGACGGTGCGAACGATGCTCCTGCGCTGCGACAGGCGCAGATGGGGATCGCCGTTGCCAGCGCGACTGACATCGCCAAATCCGCAGCCGGCATCGTGCTCACCGAGCCGGGCCTGCGCGGCATCGTCGATGCGGTCCGCTGCGGGCGCGAGACCTATCAGCGTATCCTCACTTATATCCTGAGATCGGTGGCCACTAAGGTCAGCCAGCTGCTGTTTCTCACGGTCGGCCTCGCGCTCACCGGGCACGCGATCCTCACGCCCATGCTGATGGTGATCCTGATGATCAGCGGTGACTTTCTGGCCATGTCGGCGACCACGGATCACGTCACTCCCTCGCCGCAGCCGAACGCCTGGCACATCGGCCGCATCACGCTCGGCGCCGTGGCGCTGGCCGTGTGCAACGTGGCGTTCTGCAGCGCCGTGCTGGCGGTGGCCATGTACCGCCTGGGGCTGGTCGACAATCACGGCCTGCGCAGCCTCGCCGCCCTCACGCTGGTGCTCAGCAGCCAGGCGGTATTCTATGTCGTGCGCGAGCGGCGGCACCTCTGGAGCTCGCGACCCAGCCGCTGGATCGTGCTGTCGTCAGCGCTTGATGTGGCCATCATCGCGACGCTCGCCGGGCGCGGCATCCTGATGCATGCCGTGCCCTGGTCGCTGATCGGTGCGCTGCTGCTGGTCACGGCCGTGTTCACGCTGCTCCTTGATGTGGTGAAGTCGTCGTTGTTCGAGCGTCTGCGGCTCAGCTAGGGGACAATGGAGCGATGCCGATTCCCGCCAGCCGTTTCCGCATCGCGTTCAAGCTGGCGCATCTCGGCGCGTAATTTCCCGGGTAATCATAAGTTCGGTTCCGGTGCACGTGATCAGCGCCGGTTTGGCGGCGGTGTCACGCTGCTCGGCGAGCGCTTGAGGCGCAGCGTCCCCGGAGACGCGCTGGGGTTTTCTCAACCGAGATCGTCTCTATCGAGTTGTATGGGGAGGAATACTCTCCGCGCCTGCGTCGAGTGGCGGGCAGCCCGGCAGCTTGAGGCGAACCCCACGAGAGGCGGCTGCGCGTCGAACTTCTGTTCCAGCACCAACGGTGCGGCCGCGATCGTGACGGCCACCGCGTTGTCGGAGTCCGGGGATGTGTCGATCTGCGACGCAGCGGCAACATCACGGGTCCGCAAGTCGGTCGGGCGAAGATCGAGACCGCTGCGTGGCAGGCTCACCGCACGCATCGCAGTGTCCTGGCCGAGATGGATGGACAGTACCCGTCCGTCCTTGCGCATCGCTTCGATCACATTCCGGCAGCGATACTCGGGACCGGGCCCCGCGAGTTCCGCCACAATGACCGATCCGGGCTGCTGGCCAAGCAAGGTCAATCGATAATTGACCTGATTGCTCAGCAGGGAGCTCAAGAAACCCGCATCCAACGGCTCGGGAACATCCGGCGTCAGCTCGACGGTCAGCCGTATGTGGCATGTCGGAGGCGATGCCGCGGCGATGCTGGCAAGCGCGACCGCCAGCAGCGCAGCGCCCACGACAGCGACCTTGCGCCCGGCGTATCGGACCGGAATCGCTATCGACTTCGTGCGTCCGAGCCCGCTTTTGATGGAAGGCTTTTCCACACTGATTTGACAAAGGCTGCTGCCGACGGTTCTGCGGCGCGGCTTCTTGCTCACGCGATTGACCAACGCACCCAATGGCCTCGAAGGCCTCTGGTGCGTCGTTGCATGTGATCGCGTAACTGAATGTTGCTGACGACCGCCCTATCAAACTTGATGCACAAATCGGCGCTCTGATCGGTGCAACGCCCCTGATTCGGCTCACGCATCAGGCTGTCCCCGGGCTAGATTTGCGACCGCAACTTGTCTCGGTGGCCACGGGAGAGCGGCGCCTTCAGAGCCTGAAAGGGCGGTAGCGGCTGGCACAAGTTGATCGGATGACAGCAACGTGGGTCAGGCCTACGATAGCTGCAATCGAAGAGCGTCGTGTTGGTCGTCTTACCGGGTGGCGCCAGATGTCATCTCCAGGCTCTGCGTCGGATTGCAAAGTTGCTTTCCTCCTGCCACTGCGACCGATCTCTTCCCGATGGGCTGCTTGGAAGATGCGCGCGCCGCGGCTCGCGCTGGCGCTGGCATCGGCGGCCTGTCAGTGCGCCTATCCTGCAACCGGTGCGGTGAATGGCGGGTACGCTGCAGTGGTGCGGCAGGCGGCGCCAAGCGTCGTCACGGTTCTCGTCGAAGAACAGGGGGAAAGTGCCGGGCAACGTGCCGTGGAACGGGCGACCGGTGACACGCAATACAACGACATGCGCACATTTATACTGCGCATGCTCTCCGGACCTGGCAATAGCAATCCTGTGCCCGGCAGTGGCGGATCTGCTCTGGGTTCGGGATTCATCATCCGGGCAGACGGTCTTATCGTCACCAATCGCCACGTCGTAGAGGGCGCTCGGACGGTGCGCGTAAAGCTGGCAGACGATCGGGTGTTTCCCGCCCAGGTACTTGGTACCGATGCGACTACCGATATTGCGCTGCTTAGAGTACGAGCAGCCGGCTTGCCTGCGCTTCGCCTGGAATCCTCGGACAAGGTCGCCGTGGGCGATCCTGTCATAGCCATCGGCAATCCCTTCGGTCTCGGTCAAACAGTCACCGCCGGCGTTCTCTCAGCGCGAGCCCGCACGCTTGAACAGGACCCATACATCGATTTCCTGCAGACCGACGCGGCCATTAATTTTGGAAACTCGGGAGGCCCCCTGTTATCGACAGACGGAACGGTCGTCGGCGTCACTTCGACGATACTCTCGCCAAGTGGAGGCTCAGTGGGTCTCGGGTTCGCGATTCCAGCGGAAACAGTCGCCTCAGTTGTCATCGAGCTTGAGGCCCATGGGCGGGTGAGCCGTGGCTATCTCGGTATCCAAGTGCAGGCGATGACACCCGCGCTGGCACAAGCCCTTCTCGGGCGAGACTCCGCTGCGGGCGCACTGATCACGGCTGTGGAACCGCAAGGCCCCTCTGCAGGCAGGCTGCTGGCCGGCGATGTATTGATGAGACTCGGTTCCACGCCTGTCACCGTCACCAGCCTGGGAAAAGTCGCGGTGCGACTGACGCCCGGCACGACGGTGGATGCATCGCTGGTGCGAGCGGGCGCTGAGCAGTCCATTGCCTTAACGGTCGGGCAACTCCCAGATCCACCCGCCGATCCGCTGCACGCCGGTGGTCGAGACACCTGGGTGCCGAACCTAGAGCTCGGCGTGGCCAATTCGACGGCCGAGATGCGCCTGGTGCTCAAGGCGCCAGGCGAGGACAGCGGCTTGATCGTGACGCAACTGCGTCCGAATGGCGCAGGAGCGCTGGCCGGCTTGAAGATTGGCGACCTGATCACCCATGCCGGAACCAAACGTTTGGAGGATGTCGCTGATCTTGCCACGGTCAGCAAGCCATCGACCAAACTGCCGTTGCTTCTGCGTGTCGTGCGCGATAGTTCTGCTGGCTTCATTGCCCTGACAGGCAGCGAAGAGAAATGATCCTTGCGACGACCACCTATAGCGTGCCGCCGCCGCACACTGTTACATGAGGTCACGCAAGTGAATAACCGAACGCAAAGCGACACTGCTGTGGCACGCGCCGGCATGCGGTTCGCGCCTGATTTGGTGAACCTGCACACCTCCTTGTCTGTCAAAATGACCAGGCCGCTCGCGGCGAGACGTCCTCGCACGGAGGTTGCCATCGTGGACATCAGAAGCATCATGAACAAGCGAACCGTGGGGCGATTTGCGGCAATTGCAGCCGCCGTGATGCTCGCGACGGTCAGCGTTGCGAACGCGGGTCCAGGTGGCGGCGGTGGTCATGGCGGTGGCGGTGGCGGTGGTCATGGCGGCGGCGGGGGATTCCACGGCGGGGGGCACGGCGGCTTCGCTTACCGCGGTGGCTACGGTGGCTACCGCGGCGGCTACGGTGGCTACCGCGGCGGCTACGGTGGCTACCGCGGCGGCTACGGTGGCTACGGTGGCTACCGCGGCGGCTACGGCGGCTACGGTGGCTACCGCGGATACGGCCATGGTGGTTTTTATGGCCGCGGCTGGTGGGGATGGGGGCTTGGCATCTACGTGCCGTTCCTGCCCTGGTACTACGACACGTACTGGTGGGGCGGCCTTCCCTACTACTACGCCGACGGCTCGTACTACCTCTGGGACAATGGCGTCAATGAGTACCAGGAGGTTGATCCTCCCTCCGACGCGAATCTCAGCCAGGCGGCGTCTCAAGGTGCCGCGGCATCCGCGGCCACTCCGACGATCTCCCCGGAGCTGTTCGCCTACCCGAAGGCCGGCCAGTCGGAGGCGCAACAGAAGCGGGACAAGGATGAGTGCCGGCGCTGGGCGGCGACTGAGACAGGGTTCGATGCCGCGCAGGCCAACGCGCAGAGGAGCAATGACGCTGCGACTCGCCAAGGCTACATGCGCGCACAGGCTGCCTGCCTCGAGGGACGCAACTACAGCGTGAGATAAGCGCGTCCGTTTACGGCGGCACCTGATCACGAGCGCACTTGCGCACGCCATATCAGCTGCCAGCCTGCCGGCTCGGTCCGCAGCGCGAGTATCGCGCGCTTTCCACTCGCGCCACGCTCGCCCCCGACGTCCAATCGAGCCAACGGCAGGTGAGCATGCCGGTTGCGCCCGAGGCGCGCCCTTAAAATCGGTCGTGTTGTATTCGTGCACGATTGCGCCGCACATCACGGCGCGCAGGTGAGCCATTACCGCCGCCCGACAGCAGCCGCTCCACTGCCGTGTGGCGCGCTGCTGCGCTCGGGGGTTTCACTGCAGCCGGCGTGATTCTGCTGATCCGGAAACACGCTGTCATAGACTGCAACGATTCAATATGCCCGGCCCGCTGCAGTAATGCCCGATGCCCAGTTGCGTGCGTCATGGCGCAGGGACGCAAATGCGCGCTAGCCGTCGCTATCACGCGCGCCAGCGATTGAACCTGCGAGCCACATTAATTGTCAGTCAACAGTAGCCCAACAAGCCGCCGGCACAACCGGGCCCAAAGGAGCACCGTCATGCCGCTTCTCAACCGCCTGCCTCTGCTGAGCGTCACGGCGATCGCTGCATCGCTGGCCGCCTACGGAACTGGAGACCGGGCCGCAATACTCCGCAACTGTGAACATCTGCGATTACGACGCACCAGACTCGATGCCGCTGTCAGGGGAGGCGGCGGCGATCGATATGAGGCGTGAGTGATATGGACCCGGGGACGGGCTTATTGCGAGTGCCCGATCTGCACATTGGCCGATTAAGAGGGATCTCGTGCAATGACAGCCGTAGCTTTTGATTTTGCCGAAACACATGAGTCCGCCAACGACGAAAGGCCACCAGCGAAGCGCCGCGGCCTTCTCCTTGAAGAGCCGGATGCGGTCAGCCGATGTCTCCTCGATCTGTTATCGGAGAATCGGGCATGAGCGTAGAAGGTGAACGGACGGGCCGCACTCCTGATAGCCCGTACGAACGCGGCCCAGATCGATTCATAACCACGGACGGCTATCAGCGCCATCTTATATTCGACAAGGTTGTCGATCCGGCGTCTGCTGGACCGCGCGAGCAATTCGAGGCCTTCGCTCGGTCTGTGCGCGACTTTTTGTCGCGCCAATGGATACACACTGAGAACACATACGCGCGCATGAATCCCAAGCGTATCTACTACCTCTCCATGGAGTTCCTCATTGGCCGCGCGCTCGCAAGCAACGTGACCAATATGCGCCTCGCTAGAATCGCGAAAGAAGCTGTCGAGGAGCAGGGGCTCGACTGGGCCGAACTCCTCGAGCAGGAGCCTGACGCCGGACTGGGTAACGGTGGACTCGGGCGTTTGGCGGCCTGCTTCCTCGACTCGATGGCGACGATGCAACTGCCCGCCATGGGTTATGGGCTGAGATACGAATATGGCATGTTCAGGCAAGTCCTTCGCAACGGCTGGCAACAGGAACAGCCGGACAATTGGCTCCAGCGCCAGGACCCCTGGGAGGTTCCACGGCCCTCGGAGAGAGTCCAGGTCCAGCTTAATTGCTCCTATGAAGTGCGTGGCGGCAGATTGCGCGCCATCGTGGGTAAGCCGTCCACCCTCATCGGCGTGCCTTTTGATCGACCTATAGTCGGTTACGGGGGTACGACGATCAACACGCTGCGCCTCTGGGCGGCCGATGCCCCTCATTATTTCGACTTGCAGGAGTTTAGCCATGGGGAGTTCGTCGGCGCAGTGGCTGAAGCCATCGAAGCCGCATCCCTGACGCGAGTACTGTACCCGGACGACTCGACCAGCACGGGCCAGGGACTGCGTTTCGTGCAAGAGTATTTTCTTGTGGCGTGCTCGCTGGCTGACCTCGTACGGCGCTTTCGCCGCAGCAATGCTGATTGGAGCGCGCTTCCCGAGAAAATCGCCATCCAGCTGAACGATACGCACCCGGCAAGCGCCGTCCCGGAACTGATGCGGATTCTGCTCGACGAGGCTCATCTGGAATGGGATCAGGCGTGGGAGCTCACGCAAAGAACCTTGGCGTACACAAACCACACGCTGTTACCAGAAGCCCTCGAGAAGTGGCCGCTCGCGTGGTTCAGGACGCTGCTACCACGTCATCTGGAAATAATCCTTGAAATCAACCGGCGCCTGCTCGATGCCGTTCGGGCGCGCTTCCCCGGCGACGACGGACGCGTCCAGCGCGTCAGCTTGGTTGAGGAAGACTCCGCGAAGCACGTTCGCATGGCCAATCTTGCCATCGTTGGTTCGCACAGTACCAACGGTGTCGCTGCGCTGCACTCCGAGCTGTTGCGCACCAGAACGTTTAGGGACTTAGCCGAGATGTTCCCCGAGCGCTTCAGCAACAAGACCAATGGCGTCACGCCCCGCCGCTGGTTGCTGCTGGCGAACCCGGCGCTCGCCGAGTTGATCACGGATGCCATCGGCGACTCGTGGGTAACCGATCTTGAGCAGTTGAGCAGGCTCAGACTGCTTGCGGATGATGAAGGCTTCCGCGACTTCTTCCGAAGCGCCAAGCACGAGGCAAAATCCCGGTGTGCAAACTGGCTCGGATCGACATTCGGCGTAGCGGTGGATCCGAACACGATGTTCGATTGCCAGATCAAGCGCATCCACGAATACAAGCGCCAGCTGCTCAACGCGCTACGCATCGTAGTGCTTTACAACAGACTACGAGAAAATCCCACTCTCGAGATGGCGCCGAGGACATTTTTCTTTGCCGGCAAGGCAGCGCCAGCCTACCGGCTTGCGAAACTCGTTATCAAGTTCATCCATAGCCTGGCGGCTACGATCGATGGCGATCCGGCGATCCGAGGCCGCCTTAAGGTTCTGTTCTTGCCCGAATACGATGTTTCGCTTGCGCAACGGATCATCCCCGCCAGCGATGTCTCGAACCAAATCTCGACCGCGGGCTACGAGGCCAGTGGTACCAGCAACATGAAATTCATGATCAATGGTGCATTGACGCTGGGTACGCGGGATGGCGCGACCATCGAAATGGCACAAGAGGCCGGCGAAAAGAATCTCTTTCTTTTTGGTCTCACAGCGGCGCAGGTGGTCGGAAGTCGTGAGTGGTACAACCCGCGCTGGCATTATGACCACGAACCAGAGACTCGTGCGGCGTTGGACTTGATTCGTTCCAGCCACTTCGACGGCAGTGAACCAGAGGTTTTTGCGCCGCTATTCGACACACTGCTGACACACGGCGATCACTACATGCACCTGGCCGACCTGAGGTCCTACCTTGACGCTGACGAACGTGTGCGCAAGCTGTATGCCAATCCAGACGACTGGGCGCTCATGGCGATCTTGAATATTGCCGCCGCCGGGAAATTCTCGAGCGATCGGGCCATCGCTGAGTATTCAGCGCAGATTTGGAAGGCGAAGCCGTGCCCTGTAATGTAATTAGTTTTCGTGTGTTGCGGGTCCACTAGAGGGCCCGCTTCACCTGGGTCTCACTCGGGGCTGCGCAGCAGCTCGTTGATCGAGGTGCTGGCGCGCGTCTTTGCATCGACACGCTTGACGATGACCGCGCAGTAGAGGCTGTAGTGCCCGTCGGCGGAGGGCAGCGTGCCGGACACTACCACCGACCCGGCCGGCACCCGGCCCTGGAGGATCTGCCCGGTGGTGCGGTCGTAGATGCGGGTGCTCTGGCCGAGAAACACGCCCATCGAGATGACCGAACCCGCTTCGACGACGACACCCTCCACCACCTCGGAGCGCGCACCGATGAAGCAGTCGTCCTCGATGATCGTCGGGCTCGCCTGCAGCGGCTCGAGCACCCCGCCGATGCCGACTCCGCCCGACAGGTGCACGTTGCGACCGATCTGCGCACACGAGCCGACGGTGGCCCAGGTGTCGACCATGGTGCCGCCGCCGACCCAGGCGCCGATGTTGACGTAGCTCGGCATCAGCACGACATCGGGGGCGATATAGGCGCCACGACGCACCAGCGCGTGCGGCACGATGCGCGCCCCGGCGGCGCGCAGCTGCGCCTCGCTGGCGTGCGCATACTTCAGCGGCACCTTGTCATAGAAGCGCGTGTAGCCGGCATCCAGCACGCGGTTGTTGTGGCTGCGGAAGTAGAGCAGCACCGCTTTCTTCAGCCACTCGTTCACCACCCAGCCGCCGTCGCGCGGCTCCGCCACCCGCAGCTCACCCGCATCGAGCAGCGCGAGACACTCCTCCAGCGCCGCCTCCAGCTCGCGCGACAGCGTCTGCGGAGTGAGCGTGCCGCGCCGCTCGAAGGCGTCCTCGATGACAGCCCTGAGCTGCGCGGGCTCGGTCATGGCGTCGGCCGCGCGAGCGGCGCGCGCCGCGCGCTGCCGTCGGCGCGCAGTGCCTGCTGCTCGCGGTCGAGGGCGCCGATGAGGCGCTCCCTGAGGCGCTCCGCGTCCGCGGCTGTGAGCGGCGCATTGTCGAGATCGGTGAGGTAGAACACGTCCTCGGCCCGCTCGCCGACCGTCATGATCTTGGCGGCGTGCAGCTCGACGCGCTCCTGCATCAGCACCTTGCCGACGTCGCACAGCAGGCCCGGCCGGTCGCCGGCGGTGAGCTCGAGCACCGAGCGGCGGTTGCGCTCGTCGATGCTGAGCGCGATCTGCGTCGGGGTGTTGAACATGCGCGCCTGACGCGGCGCGCGCCGCGACACCGACAGCGGCGCATCCTCCGACGGCCGCACCGAGCGCCACAGGGCCTGCTCGATCTCCAGGCGGCGGTCACTGTCGGTTACGCCAGCGCCGTCATCCTCGAGCACGTGGTAGAGGTCGAGGCTGAAGCCGTCGCCGGTCGGCGTGATGCGCGCATCCACGATGTTGAGTCCCAGCTGATCGAGAACTGCCGTGGTGCGCGCAAAGCCGTGGCGGCGCGGCCGCGTGAAGATCAGCACCGCGGTGGTACCGCGCACGCTGTGGGGATCGAGCGCCACCAGCGGCTCATCGGAGGCCGCATCGCGCTCGGCGAGCAGCCGCGTGTGCCACGCCACCTCTTCCGGCGAGTGCTGCAGGAAATAGCCGGCCGAGAAGCGCGTCCAGCTCGCGGCGATGTCGCGCTCGGCGACGCCGCGCTCGACGGCGAGGCGCCGCGCGGCATCCTGCGTCTCGCGAACCAGGTGCTCGGGATCGATGGGACTCTCCAGCCCGCGCCGCAGCGCGCGTTTGACGCGCAGGTAGAAGTCCTTGAAGAGCGAGGCCTTCCACGAGTTCCACAGCTTCGGGTTGGTGCCGCGCACGTCGGCGCAGGTGAGCACGTACAGGTAGTCGAGGTGCGCCTCATCGCCCACCTTGCGCGCGAAGGCGTTGATCACCTGCGGATCGGAGATGTCCTGCTTCTGCGAGGTGATCGACAACTCGAGGTGGTGGCGCACCAGCCAGGCGACCAGGCGCGCATCGTAAGGTGACAGGCCCTGCTCGAGGCAGAAGGCCTCGGCATCCACGGCGCCGAGCTCGGAATGATCGCCGCCGCGGCCCTTGGCGAGGTCGTGAAACAGCGCCGCGAGATACACGATCTCCTGGCGCGGCAGCTGCTGCATGACCCGCGAGGCCTCGGGGAGCTCGTGGTCGTAGCGCGGAATCGCGAAGCGCCGCAGGTTGCTCACCACGAACAGCGTATGGGCGTCGACGGTATAGGCGTGGAACAGGTCGTACTGCATGCGCCCGACGACGCGCCCGAAGGCCGGGATGTAGCGCCCGAGCACGCCGTAGGTGTTCATGCGCCGCAGCTCGTGCGTGACGCCGACCGGCGAGCGCAGGATCTCGAGGAACAGGCGGTGGTGGCGCGGGTTCTGGCGGAACTCCTCGTCGATCAGCCACAGACTCTTGGTCACGGCGCGCATCGTCGAGGCGCGCACGCCGCGGATTTCGGGGTTCTGCTGCAGGATCGCGAACAGCTCGAGGAGCGATGAGGGGGTGCGGGCGAACACCTCCTCGCTCACCGCCTCGAGCGAGCCGTTGCGCACCTGGAAACGCGCATTGAGCGGCCGCGGTGGCTCGCTCTCATTGAGGATCGCCTCGCGGAACAGCTCCAGCAGCAGCTCATTCAGCAGACTCACGTCCATCACGGTGCGGTAGTAGCGCTGCATGAACTGCTCGACCGCGAGTGTGTAGGAGGCGTCCTCATAGCCGAAGGCGATGGCGAGCCGGATCTGGTGATCGAACAGCAGCCGGTCCTCACGCCGCCCGGTGAGCACGTGCAGTCCGAAGCGCACCCGCCACAGGAATGCCTGCGCCTGGCGCAGGCGCCGCAGCTCCGCGGTGGTGAGAAAGCCATGCGTGGCGAGCCCATCGAGCGAATCGGCGCCGAAATGACGCTTGGCGACCCAGGCAATGGTCTGGATGTCGCGCAGCCCGCCGGGGCCGGTCTTCACGTTGGGCTCGAGATTGTAGGCGGTATCGTTGGCCTTCAGGTGCCGCTCAGCCTGCTCGCGAACCTTCGCCTCGAAGAACTGCTTCACCGGCCAGATGCGCTCCGGGGCGAGCGCGGCGCGCATCGCCCCGAGGAGTGCTGCGCTGCCGGCCACGAGGCGGGCCTCGAGCAGCGTCGTCATGACGCCGACGTCGCCGACACATTCCTCGGCGCACTGCGCCACGGTGCGCACGCTGTGGCCGATCTCGAGGCCGATGTCCCACAGGAACGCCACCAGCTTCTCGATCGCCTCGCCCTCGGCCGCCGCATCCGGCGCGAGCAGCAGTACATCGACATCGGAGCAGGGGTGCAGCTCGCCGCGGCCGTAGCCGCCGACGGCGATCAGCGCCCAGGCGGCGCACTGCGGCGCACAGTGCAGGCGCCAGGCCGCGCCAAGTACCGTATCGATAAGCGCGGCGCGCGCGTGCACCAGCTCCTCGACCGGATCCTCCGCGAGGAAGCGCGCCTTGAGCTCCTCATGCGCCTCGCGCAGCTGTGCGCGCCACGCCGCAGGGTCGCCGCCGGCGGCTGCGAGCCGCTCGGCCAGGCGCACCAGCAATGGCCAGGAGACCGCGGCCGCTGCGGCGGGGAGCGTTTCCTCGAGCAGCTCTGTGTGCGAGGCCCCCATCCCTTCCTTATATCAGTGTGGCGTGCCGCCCGCGGGCAGCGTCAGTACGTCGACCCCGCTGTCGGTCACGAGCACGGTGTGCTCCCACTGCGCCGACAGCGAGTGGTCCTTGGTGATCACCGTCCAGCCGTCGCCGAGCAGCCGCACGTGGCGCTTGCCGGCGTTCACCATCGGCTCGATGGTGAAGGTCATGCCCGTCTGCAGCTCAAGACCCGTGCCCGGCTCGCCGTAGTGCAGCACCTGTGGATCCTCGTGGTACACGCGCCCGATGCCATGGCCGCAGTACTCGCGCACCACCGAGTAGTGATTCTCCTCGACAAAGGTCTGGATCGCGTGGCCGATGTCGCCGAGGTGCGCGCCCGGGCGCACGGTTCGGATGCCACGCCACATGGCATCGAAGCACACCTCGGACAGCCGCTGCGCGTGCGCCGGGGGTTTGCCGACCGCGTACATGCGACTGGTATCGCCGTGGAAGCCGTCACGGATCACCGTGACGTCGATATTGACGATGTCGCCCGCCTTGAGGCGCTTGTCGTTCGGAATGCCGTGACAGACGACGTGATTGACCGAGGCGCAGATGGTTTTCGGGAAGCCGCGGTAATTGAGGTTCGCCGGCACCGAGCGCTGCACGTTGACGATGTGATCGTGGCAGATGCGGTCAAGCTCCTCGGTGGTCACCCCCGGCACCACGTGCGGGCCGATCATGTCCAGCACCTCGGCGGCGAGGCGCCCGGCGATGCGCATCTTCTCCTGGTCAGCGGCGCTCTTTATCGTGACGTGCATAGGCTTCAGAAATGGGGTCTTCCATGCCCCTCGCAAGGGGTGTCCGGGGTAGCGTAAGGCATTGTTCCGACGAGATCTTCATGGTATAAAGCGCGGCCTTTTTTGGCAACGCAACCCACACGCGCATCGTAACCTGCTGACTGGGTGTCTCCGCTGAGGTTTTAGGACCGGCGGGGATGGTCAGGGGGATGCGCGGAGGCTTAACCCGCACAGGAGTTCTCATGTCCGGCGTGTCCATGCGACAGATGCTGGAAGCGGGTGTCCATTTCGGACACCAGACCCGCTTCTGGAACCCGAAGATGGCCCCCTTCATCTTCGGTGAGCGTAACAAGATCCACATTATCAACCTCGAGAAGACGCAGCCGATGTATTCGGAGGCGGCGGCCTTCATCAAGGGCGTGATCGCCGACGGCGGCAAGGTGCTGTTCGTCGGCACCAAGCGCTCGGCGCGCGAGGCTATCCACAAGGAGGCCGAGCGTGCCTCGCAGCCGTACGTGAACCAGCGCTGGCTCGGCGGCATGCTCACCAACTTCAAGACCATCCGCCAGTCGATCAAGCGCCTCGCCGAGCTGACCGAGCTCGCCGGCTCCGGCGCCCTCGACAAGCGCGGCAAGAAGGAAGCGACGCAGTTGCGGCGCGAGATGGACAAGCTCGAGAGGAGCCTCGGCGGCATCAAGCATATGGAGTCGCTCCCGGATGCGCTGTTCGTCGTCGACGTCGGCCACGAGAACATCGCCATCCACGAGGCGAAGAAGCTCGGCATCCCGGTGGTGGCGATCGTCGACACCAACTGCTCCCCCGACGGCATCGACTACGTGATCCCCGGCAACGATGACGCCATGCGCGCCATTCAGCTCTATACCATCGGCATCGCCGATGCGGTGCTCGAGGGCAAGGAATCGGTGCCGCAGGTGGCGGTCGGCGAGGACGAGTTCGTCGAGCTCGACGAGAGCGGTGCGCCGCGCAAGAAGACGCAGCGCGCCGGCCGCAGGCCCGCGCCCGCGGTGCGCCGCAAGGCGCCCGCGCGGCGTCGTCCGTCGGTGGCGCCGCCGCCGGTGGTCGCGGGCGCTCCGGTGAGTGCCGAGCCGAGCGTTGAGCCGAGCGTTGAGCCGAGCGTTGAGGCGAGCGTCGAGGATCTGGATGTGGACACGGATGACGTGGCGGATACGCCCGAGGTCGACGCTGCAGCCGCGACTGCGCGCCGCGGCGCCCCCGCCGCCAGCCGTCGCAAGGGACGCGGCGGCGCCGCCGGGGAGTGAGGCTGCGATGAACATCACGGCAGATTCAGTCAAGCAGCTCCGTGAGCGCACCGGCGCGGGGATGATGGAATGCAAGAAGGCGCTGGTCGAGACCAAAGGCGACCTGGATGCGGCGGCGGAGCTGATGCGCCGCCAGGGGCTCGCCAAGGCCGACAAGAAGGCAACCCGGGTTGCCGCCGAGGGCGTGGTGGTGATCGCGCGCTCCGACGATGCGCGCACCGCCGCCATGGTCGAGGTGAACTGCGAAACCGATTTCGTTGCGCGGGGCCCGGATTTCAAGGCCTTTGCGGACGCGGTCGCGGCGTGCGCACTCAGCGCGCGGCCGGCGCAGCTCACCGACCTCAACGCCGCGAAGCTCGCCTCGGGCCTGAGCATCGATGAGCGCCGGCGTGAGCTCATCGCGAAGATCGGCGAGAACATCAGCGTGCGGCGCTTCCATGTGCTCACCTCGCCCGACCAGCTCGGTGCCTATGTGCACGGCGTGCGCATTGGCGCGCTGGTGGCGGTCAAGGGCGGCCCCGCAAGCCTCGCCTACGACCTCGCCATGCACGTCGCCGCCATCAATCCGCGCTACCTGAGCGCCCGCGATGTGCCCGCGGAGGTCATGGCCAGGGAGCGCGACATCCTCACCAGCCAGGCGCAGACCGAGGGCAAGCCCCCGGAGATCGTCGCCAAGATGGTCGAGGGACGGCTGCGCAAGGCCCTGAGCGAGATCACCCTCACCGGCCAGGCGTTCGTCAAGGACCCGGACATCACGATCGAGAAGCTGCTGAAGGGCGCCAAGGCCGAGGTCGTGGCCTTCGAGCGCTTCGAGGTGGGTGCCGGCATCGAAAAAAAAACCGATGATTTCGGCGCCGAGGTGGCCCGTCTGGCAGTCGGACGCTGAGGCGGTAAGGCTCGGGTCAAAGGAACGAAACCCCGCCGCGCGCGGGGTTTTTTCCGTCGGACGAGGTGAACGATGACAGAAGCGAAGTCCCGCTACTCGCGCATCCTGGTAAAGCTCTCGGGCGAGGCCCTGCTCGGCGCTTCCGACTACGGCATCGATCCGGCGGTGCTGAAGCGCATCGCCGCCGAGCTGCAGGACATCGTAGAGATGGACGTCCAGATCGCGGTCGTCCTCGGCGGCGGCAACATCTTCCGCGGCGCGGGCCTGGCGCGCGCCGGCATGGATCGCGTGGCCGCCGACCACATGGGCATGCTCGCCACGGTGATGAACTCACTCGCGCTGCAGGATGCGCTCGAGAGCTTGGGTCTGCACGCGCGCGTCATGTCCGCGATCCGCATCAACGAGGTGTGTGAGGATTACATCCGGCGGCGCGCGGTGCGCCACCTCGAGAAGGGCCGCATCGCGGTGTTCGCCGCCGGCACCGGCAATCCGTTCTTCACGACCGATACGGCGGCGGCGCTGCGTGCCATCGAGATCAACGCTGACATTCTGCTGAAGGCGACCAAGGTGAACGGCGTCTATTCGGACGATCCGGTGCGCAACCCCGCGGCCACGCGCTACGCGCACCTCACCTTCGACAAGGTGCTCGCCGACAAGCTCAACGTGATGGACGCGACCGCGATCGTCATGTGTCGCGACAACCGCTTGCCTTTGCGGGTCTTCAATCTCAACAATCCAGGGGACCTCACCCGCATCGTGCGCGGCGAGGATGTCGGCACCTCGGTCACCTACGAGTGAGCGCGGTTCGCCGCGAGGAGACCTTATGCTGGATGACCTCAAGAAAGACGCCGCGACCCGCATGGCCAAGTGCGTGCAGACCTTCCAGGGCGATCTGAAGAAGCTGCGCACCGGGCGGGCACACCCGAGCCTGGTCGAGCACCTCAAGGTCGACTATTACGGCAGTGAAGTGCCGCTGCAGCAGGTCGCGAGCATCGCCGTCGAGGAGGGCCGCACGCTGGTGATCTCGCCCTGGGAGAAGAGCATCGTGCAGGCGATCGAGAAGGCGATCTTCAAGTCCGACCTCGGGCTGACGCCGATGACCGCCGGCACCGTGATCCGCATTCCCATGCCGCCGCTTACCGAGGAGCGGCGCCGCGAGATCACCAAGATGCTGCGGCACGACGCCGAGAACGCCCGGGTCGCGGTGCGCAACGTGCGCCGCGACGTCATGACCGAGATCAAGCACAAGCTGAAGGACAAGCAGGTCTCGCAGGACGACGAGCGGCGCGCCGAGGCGGACGTGCAGAAGCTCACCGACAAGCACATCGCCGATATCGATGCGTTGCTCGCCGGCAAGGAGAAGGAGGTCATGCAGGTCTGATGCCTCCCGTTGCCGACCAGCCACTGCCCCGGCACATCGCCGTCACCATGGACGGTAATGGGCGCTGGGCCGCCGCGCGCGGCGCGGCGCGCGCCACCGGCCACCGCGCGGGTCTTAAGCCCGTGCGCCTGTGCGTCGAGGAGTGCACGCGGCGCGGTATCGGCGCGCTCACCCTGTTCGCCTTCTCGAGCGAGAACTGGGGTCGACCGGCCGATGAGGTCGGCAGTCTCATGGGCCTGTTCGTCGAGTCGCTCGACCGCGAGGTGGCCGAGCTCCATGAGAAGGGCGTGCGACTGCGTTTCATCGGCGAGCGCCGCGGCCTGCCCGTGCGGCTCCAGGCGCGCATCGCCGCGGCCGAGGAGCGCACCGCGGCCAACCGGGCGCTCGCCCTGCAGATCGCGGTCGGCTATGGCGGCCGCTGGGATATAGTTCAGGCGGCTCAGGCACTTGCAAGAAAATGCTCGAGTGGGGCGCTCAGTCCGGATGAGATCGACGAGGCGTGCTTTTCGCAGTTCCTGTCACTCGGCGGACTCCCCGATGTGGATCTTCACATCCGCACGGGCGGTGAGCAGCGCATCAGCAACTTCCTGCTGTGGCATCTGGCGTACGCCGAGCTCTGGTTCACCGAGCGGCTGTGGCCGGATTTCTCGGTCGCCGATTTCGAGGCGGCGCTCGATTTCTTTGCGACCCGGGAGCGGCGCTTCGGCCAGCGCGCCGCGATCGTGAGCGTCGCGCGGTGAACGAGTCACTGCGCAAGCGGGTATCGACCGCGGTGGTGCTGGCGGTGGTGCTGCTCGTGATCCTGCTCGCCTTGCCGCCTTGGGCCACGGTGGTGGCGGTGACCGTGATGCTGCTGGCCGGGGCCTGGGAGTGGTCGGCGTTCCTCAGGCTCCCGAGCGTTACGCACCGGCTGCCCTACGTGGCGCTGGTGGCGCTGCTGTTGCCGCTCGCCTGGATCGTGTCCGTCGACCCGGCCGGCCGCGACCTGATCCTGCTGACGGCGGTGCTGTGGTGGCTGACCGCATTGCTGTGGATCGCTTTCGCTCCGCGGCGTGTGACGGCGTGGGCGGCTGGCATCGCCGGCATACTCGCCCTGGTGCCGGCGTGGCTCGCGCTGGTGTGGCTGCGTTACGCCCCGCCTCCGCACGGTCAGTGGGTGCTGTTCACACTGGTCCTGGTGTGGGTGGCCGACATCGGCGCGTTCTTCTTCGGGCGCCGTTTTGGTCGCATCCGCCTGGCGCCCGAGGTGTCCCCCGGAAAGACCTGGGAAGGGGTCCTCGGGGGCATGGCGCTTTCGGCGCTGGTTGCCGTCGGTGGCAGCGCCTGGTTCCACGTGCCGCTCGTGGTCTTCATGCCCCTGTGCCTCGCGACCGTCGCCTTCT